>Ga0116193_1001767_pt1 | contig 17360 bp, 13 predicted proteins | sample AD_UKC115_MetaG_FD_89892 | JGI IMG/M metagenome (GOLD analysis project Ga0116193, IMG submission 89892) | Active sludge microbial communities of municipal wastewater-treating anaerobic digesters from Hong Kong - AD_UKC115_MetaG | ecosystem: Engineered > Bioreactor > Anaerobic > Digestate... | reverse complement strand
CTCACCATCGAACACAAGGGCAGCATCCCGGAGGAGTTCCGCAAACCGATCGGCAACCGCATCTACGGCTGTGACGACTGCCAGTTGGTATGCCCGTGGAACAAATTTGCCCGCAAAGCCGCAGTGCCCGATTTTGAGCCGCGCAATGGACTCGACAGTGCCACACTCGTGGCTCTCTTCGCCTGGACCGAAGCCGATTTCAACGAACGCCTGCAAGGCAGCCCGATCCGTCGCATCGGGCACAGCAGGTGGTTACGCAACATCGCTGTCGCACTCGGGAATGCAGATCGGACACCCGAGACCACGGCCGCCCTACAGTCTCGGGCAAACCACGCCGACGCCGTCGTGCGCGAGCACGCGGCTTGGGCGCTGGCACAAGCACCGCATGAATGACCGGAGCCCCTGTGACTGATTATTTGATTCGAACCGACGCAGCACTAGAGACATTGTTTGGGCCCGTCGGCGAGGCTTCGTTACGCAAAGAGGTGGACTTTCTGCACCCGGTTTACCGGCGCTGGATTGAAGCGTCGCCGTTTGCGGTAATGGCAACCGCGGGTGCCCGCGGGCTGGACGCTTCGCCTCGCGGCGACCCGGCGCCGCTCGTTCGGGTGCCCGACGGCAAGACGCTCCTGCTACCGGAAAGGCGCGGCAACAATCGGGCCGACAGTTTGCGAAATTTGATCGCTGATCCGCGTATCGCCCTGCTGTTCTTTGTCCCGGGCATAGGTGAGACGCTGCGGGTAAATGGTCGCGCCACAATTTCGGTCGATCCCGATCTGCTGCAAATGTTTGCTCTGGGCAACGCACGCCCGAAGTGCGTGCTGGTCGTGACCGTTGAGGCTGTGTATTTCCAGTGTGCGCGGGCCATGCTGCGCTCCGACTTGTGGCGTACAACAGCAGACTTGTCTGCCGTTCCGACCGCCGGACAGATGCTTGCGGCCCTGACGCAGGATGAGGTCGGCGGCGAACAGTACGACCAGGCGCTGCCTGCGCGGCAGCGCGCGACGTTGTACTAGGCAACTCTGGACCAGCCGGCGAGCTTACTGCGACACCGCGCAACGCTTGCATTTGCCCGGAGCCACACCAAATCGCAAGCAGGACTATCCTCGTCCTGTTTGTCCGGGAGCGCAAGATGGTCGCGAGTAGCTTACGTCCTCGAATCTGGCTGGCTGTCGCTGTCGCCTCTGCCTTGGTGGCGTCCGTGTTCGCGCAGGCTGTCAAGGTGCCCGGCCAAGCGGCAGTGCCCTTGGTCAACAGTGGGTTCGAGCTGGCACTCCCTGACAACGCGGCGCGCCCCGCAGGCTGGTTCAAAGCTGGACCGGGCGAGACGTATTCTCGGGACACCAGGGTGTTCCGCAGCGGCAGCGCCAGTCTTTCGTTGCAGCGCAGCGAAGGCGCTGCGTTTACCGCTGTCGCACAGACCGTCCCCGCCACAGCGCTACAGAACTCGGTCGTCGTACTTAGGGCATGGGTGCGCGGGGATGGCGCAGACAGCGCAGGCGCGTTGGCACTCATGGCGCTGGGGGGCGATCGCAAGTCGGTGGGATACGCCCAGTCTGAAGCTCCCGCAGGCACGGAGTCCGGTGACTGGCTGTTGCACGAGACGCGACTACTGGTGCCGCCGACCGCACAGCACTTGCAGGCAGGATTGCGCCTGACGGCTGGTGGCACCCGCTGGTTCGATGACGTGGAGCTGATCACCTGGCCGGTGGACGCCAGCAATCAGGCGCTGCTGTCACCCGTCGCAGAAAAGTATCTCGGCGAAGCGCTCGACGCCGTTCGTGGCCAGGCGCTTCATAGCGGACGTGTCGATTGGTCCACCGTTGTTGCGCAGGCCAGAGCGCTCGCCGCAGGTGCTGCCGCGCCCTCCGATACCTATGACGCGATCCGGCACGTACTACGCGCATTGCATGACGGGCATAGCCACCTGCAAACGCCGACGGCGAGAGCCGCAGCGGAGCGCTCGGTCAGCAAATCGGTTACCGCCGTCTCCATTACCACGGTACGCGGGCGTCCGGTGCTGGTGTTGCCTGGCTTTGCCAGCATGGACGAAGCAGCGGAACAGGCGTTCGCGATGAACATTCAGCGTGCCATCGCTGCTGCCCGACGACCAGAGTGTGGTCTGGTGCTGGACTTGCGCACGAATGCAGGGGGCAACATGTTCCCCATGCTCGCTGGTCTGGCGCCGCTATTTGGTGACGGCGAAGTCGGCGGACTGCTGACCTCCACGGGTGCTCAGGTTGCGTGGAAATTTGAGCGAGGCCGATTCGTCTCGTCAGGGCCCGGGCAAACGGCCAAGGTGATCGACCTGCCTGAGCGCGTCGTCCGCCTAGGTGCCGGCACCACGCCGGTCGCGGTGCTGCTCGGCCCCACGACAGCCAGCTCCGGCGAAGCCGTTGCGATCGCATTCGTGGGGCGTCCGCAGTCGCGGAGCTTTGGGTCAAACAGCGCTGGGCGCACGACTGGCAATCGGCCGGTGGTACTGCCTGACGGCGCCCTGCTAGCGATCACCAGCGCCACCATGCGGGATCGAACCGGCACCGCATACGGCGGCGTTATCAGGCCTGACGAAGTGGTTGCGCCAGCGACGGCCGCCTCACCGGAGGATGATGCCGTGCTGGCGGCCGCAGTGAGTTGGCTGGACAGCCAGAAAGCCTGTGCAAATTAGGCGCGGAGACGCCCCGCCTACGGACTGACGATGTCCTGTTTGGGCCGTCCGTGGCGTCGCAGCCACTCAAGCGTCGCCGTTGACTGCCCGATGTCGGCGCTGCCCATGCAGCGGGCGGTGTAGATTCCCGGCCCAGTTGGTTGCTGGCGGGCGAAAAATACATAGCGTCCGCCCTCGGCGAACGGGAACGCGCAGGTTGTCGCGACGGTCGACAGCTCGACTTCACCGCTCAGCGATCGCTTCCATGATTGCGCAACACGCACGGTCGCGGTGACCGTGGCGTCGGCGTTGGTGCGCACCCGCAGCACCGTCCCCGTTAGCACCACGCTCGCTTTGCTGTATGCAGGCGCCGCCGGCCCTGGGTCAAGGCAGCGGCAGGCGCTGGCGAGGCCCGGCATGGCGAATGCCAAACCCAGCGCTAGCAGTGCCGACGCCCGTCTGTTTTTTGCGCTTGCGGCGAACCGTGTCGCGCTCTGAGGCACCCTGCTCATCCTGCGACCTCAACCGCCGATGCGCGGGTTGTATGGCGTGAACGGGTCGTCCTTGCCGGACTTTTGCTCCGATTGGCGCCCCATGCCGCAATGCAGAACGGCTTCTTCGGCGCGCTTGTCATTGCCACCTGGCGCACCATTGACGTGGGCCAGTTCATGAACCAGCGTCGCCAGCACTGACCACCGGCCCCAGCGGAAAGCCAGCGAATTGATCGACACTTCGGTTGGGTGAGGAATGCTTGTTGCACCCCAGTCCGCGCTGGCCGGGTCATGGTTCAACCAGATTGATCCGTCGGTGAGCAAATCGGTGAGACTGCGACCGTTGGGCAATGTTTTGAAGTACTTGTTGGCGGACGGAATTTCACGGGTGATCCGAAACGCGTTGCTGCGCGCCCAGCGCAACTGATCGCGCCATCCCTTGGGCACGGCGATCCAGCCCGGGTGCGGCGAGACGTGATCGTCTATGTTGATTTGAATCATGGTGAGCCCCAGTGTTTGCTTGCGGTGTTCAACAGCAGACGGAAGCGCTGACCGGCAAGCGACAGCGCCGACGCAACTTTGTGCTGGCAACCGCAGGGAGCGGCTCCGTACAATGGCTGCTAGCAACAAGGAATCATCATGCCCCGCGCCCCATTTCGCCGCAAGAGCGGCGCCCGCGAAGCCAACCAGCTGGTCCGTCTGGCCGAAGGCCTCGCGTCGTCAAAAAGCCGTGCCGAGGACGTCTACTGGGAGCGTGAGCTGCAGTCGGCGGTGACGCAGCATCTTGAAAACAACGACGAGGAAGCGATCAACCGGGCGCTGGATAAGGCGCACGATGCCCCGGATGCGACATTTGACGCGTTGGCCGACATGGTGGAGTCTCTCACCGAGTCAATCGTGCTCGACTCCGAGAGCGGTCCGCAACGAGTGACGTTGTTTTGCGCGCCCATCCTGGTCTGGGGCCGCACCCGAATTCCCACCCGCACCATTCCCAAGCAGCAGTTGCAGGACATTTCCGTGCAGCTGTCGGCCCATGTTTTCTCTTCGAAAGTGAAGTTGGCGCTGGTCGACTACCTGTTCGCACCGGACCAATTGCCGCACAGCTACAGCGCCTCGCGCGAGCTGCTGCAACTGCTCGCCGAATCGATTCGTGAACGCAAGCACCTGGCGATGCCCCCGGAATCACTGGAGGAAGCCCCTGATGTGGTGTGCGATATGCGCATGATCGTGGGCGCGTTTCAGGTGACCGAGGGCGAGCCCTTTTACGCCTGGCAGGAGATGACCACGCCGGTCGAAGAAGCCCGCCAGACCTGCCTGGGTGTGTGGCGCACGCAGGGTGGCAATGCGATCAAGTCGTTGCTGGTCGGGTTCCCGCACGAGCTGACGCTGCCGCGCTCGTTCTTTGCGGCCTGCCGTGACGCCGATCTAGCCTCACGCGCGTACTCCATCGGCGCTTCGGTGTCGTTCCTGGAGGCCGTGACCGGCACCACGCCGGACAAGATCGTCGCCACCATCGGCGGCTGCTGGGGTAATGGTCTGGAGGAATACCGGATCGGCTTCACCCTGGGTGACAGCGAAGAAGTCGTACACGGATGCGTCTGGCCGCTCGTCTCGGACGAAGGCGACGACACCCCTGTGGTGGACGAGATTGAAAGTCTGCTGCGGGCGGCGAACGTGGGCACCATCGTGCATCTGGAGGAGCAGTTGCCGCTCGAGTTTTGCGATGATTGCGGCGCGCCGCACTTCCCTAACCGCGAGGGCGAGATGTTGCACGCGCACCTGCCTGAAGACGCCAATACTGGTTCGATGCACCTTCACTGACCAACCGGGCGCCGCCGCACCGACACCACGACTGAAATTTGCCCCGTTCGGCTTGACGGCTTTTCGCGGAGAGCCTTATGCAATCGGCGCGCCAATACGAATTTCACCGCAAGTCGAGTTTCGGCATTTTTTAACCGATAGCCGTTGTTGATAGGCTGTTTCAGCGAAAAGGTGATGCCAGAATGCCCGTGATCGGACGCCGTGAGCTTTGGCTTTTTGTCGCCGTGGTGCTGCTGTGGGGCGTCAATTGGCCCATGATGAAGATGGCGCTGGCGGAGCTCAATTTCTGGGTATTTCGCTCCTACTGCATCGCCGCCGGGCTGCTGTGGTTCGTCGCTTTCAACGTGAAGCGCGGGGTGCCTCTCGCACTGCCTCGCGAGCATTGGGGGCGGATGTTTGTCTGCGCGCTGTGCAATGTCGCGGCGTGGAACATCCTTTCGGCTGCAGCCCTGACCATGCTGCCGTCGGGCCGGGCTGGCGTGCTGGCTTACACCATGCCACTGTGGGTGGTCCTGCTATCAAGGGTGTTTCTCGGCGAGAAACTCACCCCGTCGCGGATCACCGCGATCAGCGTCGGCATGGGGGGCATCGCTTTGCTGCTCATCGACGAGTTTCAGGCGCTGCGCGGAGCGCCTGTCGCGGCAATGATGATGGTCGCGTCCGGCCTGCTCTGGGCCGTCGGTATCGTTCTCTTCAAGGGGTTCCCGAAGTCAATACCGACCACCACGCTGATGGTCTGGAGCTTCATCCTGGGCGGCTGGCCGCTGCTGGTTGGACTGGCGCTATTTGGACATGGCCCGTGGCTTCCGTCCGCCCCAAGCGCCTGGCTGGGGCTGCTGTTCAACGTGCTGGTGGTATTCGGTTTTTGCTGGTTCGCATGGAACGAGCTGGTGCGGGCGCTGCCGGCACAAATCACCGGCATCAGCTCTCTGGCGGTGCCAATCGTCGGCTTTGCCAGCGGCATGCTGCTGCTTGGCGAACGCCCGCGACCGTTCGACTATGTTGCTCTGCTTGCGATCGTGATGGCCGTGATTTTGGTGCTGCGGCCGACGGCGCGACGCGCCGACACCGGGAATGGCTGACGCCTTAACTGCTTTGCGCAGCCGCCTCTTCTTCGTCAGGCCAGTTCTTGATGTAGCTCTTGAGCATGCGGTTTTCGAAACTCTGCTCTTCGAACACGGCTTTGGCCACGTCATGGAACGAAAGCACGCCCATTAACGTCCCGGTCTCCATGATTGGAATGTAGCGGGCGTGGCGCTCGAGCATGGCGCCGCGCAGCGCATTGACCTCCATGTGCGGGTCGGCGGTCAAGGGGTTGCTTTCCATGATTTCACCGACTGCGAGGGACTTGAGCTCGGCGCCACGCTGATCCAGCACTTTGATCAGCTCACGGAAGGTGAGCATGCCGACCAGTTTGCCTTTGTCCATCACCACCAGCGAGCCAATATCCTGCTCCGCCATCGAATGCACCGCGTCCTTGACGCTCATGTCCGGTGTTGCCGTAAACAGCGTGCTGCCCTTGATACGAAGAATTTCACTGACCAGCATGGATGTCCTCCCGTGTCTCATTGTGCAGTTACTTCACGCAGCGGCCAGCTGCGAGGCGTTGCAATCCGGCCATCCCGGGGTCCAGCGGTCGACCAATGCAATCGCACTGCGCTAGCGTACACCCAAACGTAGCGGCGGCAGCGATCCGGCAAGTGGCCCGGTTACCTAAAATCAGTTGATGCCCGACCGATTTGTTGTCCCGACCACTGGCGAATCTCCCGCCGCACAGGGCAAGCGCCCTGCCCCGGCGTTGCCAGCGGTACCGCAACGCGACTGGTATGTGCACGAATGGATGCTGCTGGCGTTCGCGGCGGGCATGATGTTGCTCATTTATTTCGTTGCACAGCACGAACAGGAATTCGAGAAGGCAGAGATCATCCGTGACGCCGCCGTCGTCGAGCAGTCGATCTCGAGGCGCCTGGAGAGCGACCAACAGTTTTTTGACCGTCTGGCGCTTGATGTGGGGGGCGAGCGTATTTCGCCCGAGGAGTTTGATCGGGTCGCCAGCAAACGGGCTGTCGAGTCTGGCTACGTGACGGACATCATGCGTGTCACGCCGGAGCTCGACGTCGTACAGCACGCGCCGGGTTCGCGTTCACTCGAGGTCGTTCTGCGTGGTCGCGCACCTTTCGCCGATCAGGTATGGATGACTGGCCTGACACGCAAGACCAGCCGCAGCACGTACTCGCAACCGTACCGCAATGATCTGGGGCGTTACTACATCGAGTATGCGGCGCCGGTAGTCGCTCAGGGCGACTTCGTCGGCACTATCAACAGCGTCATTTCGTTTGACGCGCTCCTGGAAAAATCCGCTCCGGAATGGGCGGGACGCAAGTACCGGGCGGTGATTTCTGACTCCAGTGGCCAGGGCATGACCAATGCCGAAGCGATGCACATTGAATCCGGCGTGGTCAAACACACCGTGCCGCTATCGTTGCCCTGGCGTGATTTGCAGTTGACGCTGGTTGGTGCCAAACCCTCCACGCTGTTGCCGAACCTGACGTTGTCTACGGCCGTGCTGGCACTCACCGGTCTGATGGTGTGGACATCGGTCGGGCTGCGCAAGCAGCAGCGCATGCGCAAGCAGGCTGAAGTCGAGCGCGATCGGGCCTATGCGCAGTCGATTGCTGACCTGCGTGTTACCAATGAGCGTTTCGAAACCGTGCTCGACTCACTCGACGTTTCTGTCTACGTGAGCGATCTGCGAAGTAACGAATTGCTCTACGCCAATACGCATTTGCATGAGACCTTTCCTGGCATCGAGGTGGGGCGCGATGCCCGGCAGTTTGAAGACGGCTTTCCGCACAGTCCTAGCAGTCGCTTTCCTGCCCCGTTGCTATTGACCCGCGAAGGGGAGCCCGGCGACGTCTTCAAGGATGAACTCGAGCACAGCGACCACCGGCATTTCCTGATGCGCACCCGGGCGGTGCGTTGGGTGGACGGACGCATCGCGCGGCTGACGACCCTCGGCGACATCAGCGACCGCGTCAACGCCGAGCGAATCCGGCAAACGCAACAGGACAAGCTGACCAGAACGTCGCGGCTGATGACCGTTGGAGAAATTGCCTCGACCCTGGCCCACGAAATCAACCAGCCCCTTGCAGCCATTGCGAACTACGTCAATGGTTGCATCCGGCGTCTGAAAAACAACGGTAACGTTGACCAGGCGGTGATCGGCGCGATGGAAAAGGCCGATGCCCAGGTCGCCCGGGCTGGCGCGATCATCGGTCGAGTCCGTGAATTTGTGCGTACGCGAGAGCCCCAACGGCAGCCTCTCGACATCAATGCCCTGGTGATCGAAGTGGTCAAACTGGCACACAGTGACGACGAGCAACGGGCGCTGACCTGCGAGCTCAGGTTGGCTCGCGATCTGCCTGCGGTGTTCGCTGATCGCATCATGATCGAGCAGGTGTTGCTCAATTTCCTGCGCAATGCGCGCGAGGCCATGCAACATTTGGCGCCAGCAAAGCGCATCGCGGAGATCCGGACGTCAAGACTGGACGGTAGTCATGCCATGGTGGAGGTAGCAGATCGTGGCGTGGGCATCTCGCCGGACGCCGCCCGACAGCTCTTTTCTCCGTTCTTTAGCACCAAGAACGATGGCATGGGCATGGGGCTCAACATCTGCCGCTCGCTGATTGAATATCACGAGGGCAACCTCACTTTCGGACAAAATGAACCCTGCGGCGCAATATTCAGGTTTACCCTGCCGTTTGACCAGACCGTAGACCCCACCCAAGAGCAGGCGCAGGAACGCCCCCCTGCCGAAACCGCGCGCGACGGAGCCCACGCATGAGCATTCACCCCGGCATTGTTTACGTTGTTGACGACGACGAGGCGTTTCGCGATTCGGTTGCCTGGCTGCTGCAATCCAACGGCTATCAGGCGCGGCTGTTCCCGGACGCCGAAAGCTTTCTGGCTGAGGTCAAACCAGGCGTCGGCGGGCCACCGCGCTGCGCCGTGCTGGATGTGCGCATGCCGGGCCTGAGCGGCCCACAGACGCAGGAAGCGCTGGTCGAGCGTGGCGTACAGATGCCAATCATCTTCGTCACTGCACACGCAGACGTACCCATCGCAGTCACCGCAATCAAGCGCGGTGCGTTCGATTTCATCGAGAAACCATTCGCTGAAAACGATTTGCTGAAGCGCATCGAAGAAGCGCTTTCATTTGCCGTCGAGGCCCAGGCACAGCAAAGTCAGATCGCCGGCATCGAGGGCCGCCTTGCGTCGCTGTCTGAGCGCGAACGACAGGTGCTTGATGCTGTGGTCACCGGGAAAATGAACAAGACTATCGCCTACGATCTCGACATCAGCATCAAGACGGTCGAAGCGCACCGCGCGCGGGTGATGGAAAAGATGGAGGCGACTTCGCTTGCCCATCTGATCCGCATGGTTGCGATGACTGGCGGTTGAGCACGTCGGCGTACCCAACAAATGTCCAGCCCAATTAATCACAATACTTCCTCCGCAAGATAGCCATGGCAACCACCCGTCACTGCCCCCTTCTGATCCTTGGTTCCGGCCCTGCCGGCTACACCGCAGCCGTTTATGCCGCTCGCGCGAATTTGAAACCGGTCTTGTTGACCGGGCTGCAACAGGGCGGCCAGCTCACCATCACGACCGAGGTTGACAATTGGCCCGCCGATGCGGACGGGGTCCAGGGCCCCGAATTGATGGAGCGCTTCCTCAAGCACGCCGAGCGCTTCGGAACGGAAATCATTTTCGACCACATTCACACCGTCCACCTGTGCGAGACGCCAAAGCGCCTGGTCGGCGACTCGGGCGAATACACCTGCGACGCGCTGATCGTGGCCACCGGGGCCTCGGCCAAATACCTCGGCCTGCCGAGCGAAGAGAAGTTCCACGGCAAGGGCGTGTCGGCCTGCGCCACGTGCGACGGATTCTTCTACAAGGGGCAGGACGTTGTCGTTGTCGGTGGCGGCAATACGGCCGTGGAAGAAGCGCTATATCTCTCCAACATTGCGAAGAGCGTGACCGTCGTGCACCGTCGCAACAAGTTCAAGGCGGAAGCCATCCTGATCGACCGCCTGATGGCCAAGACGAAGGATGGCGGCAATATGCGCGTCATCTGGGATCATTTCGTCGACGAAGTGCTGGGAGACGCGTCCGGTGTCACCGGCGTTCGGCTCAAGAGCATGAAGGACGGTAGCACCCAGGAAGTGAAAGCGCCCGGCCTGTTTATCGCGATCGGGCACACGCCCAACAGCGGCATCTTCGAGGGCCAGCTTGACATGGCGGGCGGCTTCATCAAGGTGAAGACGGGCACCGACGGCAATGCAACCTCGACCAACGTGCCAGGCGTGTTTGCTGCTGGCGATGTCGCTGATCACGTCTACCGTCAGGCAGTCACTAGTGCCGGCACCGGCTGCATGGCGGCGCTTGACGCGCAAGCCTATCTTGAGGCCTTGCACGGCTAGCGTAGCGGCAGCAGTCGGGGAGCCAGCATGGCATCGGCGCGCGATCTTGCCGATCTGGGCACTCTGCTCAAGCAGGAGCGCAAGGCGGCCCGTAGAGAACGCCGGGTAGCTGAACGTGCGCAGGTTGCCCCGCCGCCTCGCGCGTCCGGTCAGCCGGGGCCGGAGCGCTTTGCCGACTATTTTCGGCCATGGCAGGAATTTAGCGCCCCGAGCGAGGACGACCTCGCGATTTTTCGTGCGGCAGTGAAAGATGTGCAGCCGCTGCGTATCGCGCCACGCGCTGATGCGGGGCGCGTGCTCCCCTCGCCGCATGCCCGGCACCGGCAGGCGGACGAGCTGGCAGCGCTGGCGGCCAGTCAGCTGGCGATGAATCCGAGCCCGATGAGCTGGGACATCGGCGCGGATATTGAGGACGACCAGAGTTTTCTCCGCGGAGGCGTGAGCCCGGACCTGTTGCGCAAGCTGCGGCGCGGCGAGTGGACGATTAATGCCGAAATTGACTTGCACCACCACAATCAGGATGAAGCGCACGAGGCGCTGATGGAATTCATGCGCATGGCCAGGTTGGCTGGCTGGCGCTGTGTGCGCATCATTCACGGCAAGGGGCTTTCCAGCCACCAGAAGTTGCCCGTACTGCGCAACAAGGTGCGACGCTGGTTGCAACACAAAGACGAAGTGCTGGCGTACTGCGAGCCGCGTCCGAACGGCGGCGGTAGCGGCGCCGTGCTGGTGCTGTTGCGGGGGGGGAAGTAGATGCTGTTTGCGGCATGCTGGCGCGGCACGCTGGGCCGAGTGTTCCTGCCGGTGGCGATGGTCGCCGCGATGGTGGCGACAAGCGCAGTCCACGCAGGCGCCCTGCCCCGTGAATCCAGGGTCCCCGGCGGTGTTGCCCTGCTCAACGTCGGCGATGCGGCCGAACCCAAACCTGTCGTCACCCGCGACGGCGTGCGCCTGTGGGTTAGCCGGCAAGGCAGGCACTGGATGGCGGCGGTCGGCTTGCCGCTATCGCTTGCGCCGGGCGAACACCAGGTCGACGTGCAGTCGGCCGATGGCGCGACACGGCCAGTCGCCTTCACCGTACGTGCCAAGAACTACCCGGTGCAACACGTCACGCTGCGCGATCAGGCGATGGTTGAGCCCCCCCCGGACATCGTGGCCCGTATAGAGCGCGAGTCCGTTCATCTGAAAGCGGTGCGCTCGCAGTGGCGCGAGACGGGCGAAACCAGCGCTGCGTTCGTGCAGCCGGCAAAGGGGCGGCTGTCCGGCCGCTTTGGCGGCTCCCGAGTATTCAACGGCAAGCCTCGGGCCCCGCATGCAGGACTGGATGTCGCAGTGATGACCGGTACCGCCGTGCTGGCGCCAGCTGACGGCGTGATTCTCGATATCGGTGACTACTACTTTTGCGGCAAAACAATGTTCATCGATCACGGTAACGGCCTGCTCAGCCTGTTTTGCCATCTGAGCGACTGGAACGCCAAGGTGGGCGACAGCGTGCGCCAGGGGCAGCCGGTTGCCCGGTCGGGAGCGACCGGACGAGCCAGTGGGCCTCACCTGCACTGGTCGGTTTATCTCAACGGCACCAGTGTTGAACCGGAGTTATTTCTACCGGCGCGGCGCTAGGGTTTGCTCGCGCCATCTCGCGAGCAGCCTGGTCCGGGTAGAGGGACGCAAATGGAGCCCGACGCTATTGCACTGCGGCAGGTGTCGCTGCGCCAGCGGTGGCTCGGGTCTGCTTGACGTCGGGTGTTGTCCAGGTTCCCTTGACTTCGAACTCCTGCATCAGCATGCGTTCGATCGGGTCGCGGGCAAGCTTCTGACCAAGTAGCGCTGCCGCGCCAATCGCCGGGTTTGCCGTGGCCAGACCGATACCGATCGCCGTCGCCGTGGACAAGCTCGGATAGACCCGTACCTGCAAATCCTGAGCTTCACGGTTGATGTCCGCATTGCCGCGAATTTGCACCCGTGCCGATGGACCGCTGATGACAAAACCATCGGTTCGCGCGACGCCATCGGCGATCGCTACGTCCGCTTTGATCTCGTCAAAAGCGAAGCCTTTGCCAAAAATGTCATCGAAGTTAAACGACAGGCGGCGCGGCAGTGACTGCAGCGACAGTACGCCGAGGAGTTTTGCGATGCCTGGCTCCATTTCGGTGAATCGCCCGCCGCTTGTCTCCAGCGCGAACTTGCCGCCGAGCCGCGCGTAGTTGAACTGCGACGGGCTGCCGGCCCAATGCAAGGTCCCCGACAGGGTGCCGCCCCCCCTTTCGACGCCCTTCGGCAAGCCAAATCGGCTCATGAACTTCCCGGCATCATTCCAGCGCAACGAGACATCGACCTCGGTGTCGCCCACCGCGCCCGGCAACGACGGCGATGGTGTGGATGGCCGCCAGCGCCCTTTGGCCTCAATGCTGCCATCTGTACTCGACAGCCTGACCTGCTCAATTTGCCACTCGTCGCGTGCCGGCTGGGCCCGTACTTCGAGTTTGCCGAGATCACGCCCCTCGCTGACGAACGTATCGGCGACCAGATCCAGCTTTGGCCATCGAGTCGGGCCCTGTGACGCCGCGTTGGCCGTGGATGGCGCCAGCGGACTGCCCGGCGCCGGTGCAACGGCGCTTGGGAATGACAGCCGCTGCAACCGAATCGAAACGGCATCCACCGTGCCGGATTCCGCCTGGGTATCGAGGGCGATAGCGCCCGTGGCTTCCTTGCTTCGCAGCGCCAGCCGCCATCGCTGGCCGGACGGTTGCGCGCGCAGGGTGACGTCGTGAAAACGATGACCGTAGAGCACGGCCTCGCCGGCGCGGAGGTTGATGTTTACGAAGTCGGCGCCGCTGCTCTCGTTGGTGAGACCGCCGACAGCCTTGCCGCCGCTGGCCGAGGCTGACGTCAATAGCGCCATCGCCACATCGGCATCAATACGGGCCAGCTCACCACGCAGCGCGTAGCCGCGGGCCGGCAACGCGGTGCGCTGGTTGCCCAGGTCAAGAGTCGCCCGTTCCACCGTGCGAAGTCCGGACGCCGACGGGGCAGACCGTTCAAGGATGGAGTGCAATTGGCCCGGGATGTCCACGGTCACCCGGTCGCGCCCCTTGTCGAGCGAAGTGCGCTGCAGCACCGCCTTGATGGGGGCAGCCGCGTCCCGGGGCGTGGTCCCCACCTGCATGACGTTGTCGAGCGGCCAGCGTGGCTGAATTGCCGTCGCAGTGAGCTGCAAGCCGCCCTCCTGAGCCGTTACCGCGTTGCTGCCCAATCGCGGTGGTTGCGTGTAGTCGAGCTGCCACTGCGCGTTGCCGGTAAGACGCTCGACGAGCGGGTATGCATAGCGCTCTCGCACGCGCTCAAGCATCGCGGTGCCGCTCGCGTGCGCCGCAATGCGTCCGTTTTCAGTGCCGATAGACAGTCGTAGCGGGCCGCCGAGCGCTTCGGCCGCGAGGTCAGTGACGCGGACATCGGCTTGGGTAAAGCGCACTTTGCCGTTGACCGCATCAAGCGCCGGGATGTCGCCGCCCAAGTCAACGCGGTTGCCAGCAAGGGCAAGTTCGCCACTGAGCTGCGTCGATTCAGGGGCGTCGAGCGGCATGCTCAAGGCCAGGTTGAGTCGCGCGTTGCCCGTCGCCTTCGCGCTGCTGAGAAAGCCATCGAGCCAACCGTTCACCGGGCTGTTGGCGGCCCACTGCAAGATGGCGTCCAGCGACCCGCCAGCAGACCCTTTGATCTCCAGCACTGCCGGTGCACCGCCCATGTCAGCGATCCTCACGTCGGTCGCTCCAACGGGTACACCAGCAATCGTCGCCCCGCTGACCTGCGTACTGAGACTGCTGCCGCGAAACAGCAGCCGCGTATTGATCGACTCAGCGCGCGGCCAGCGATCCGCGTAGTCGAGGATGCCGCCTGCAACCTGCGCATCGACCTCGAACACGCCGTGCTGGTCATTGTGGAATGGAAAGTGCCACAGCGCGCCCTTGACCGTGAATTTCGCATCCCGCGCATCGCCTTTGACGATTGCCTGGCGCAACCAGTCGCGCGTATGGGGGCTGACATGCGTGGGCATATACCGATGCACCGACGTGGCGTCAGCACGCACGAGCGTTCCGCTGATGTTCGCGACACCCGGCCCCAGCTTGTCGTTGTCCCACGAGCCGGCGAATTTCGCCAGCGCATCGGCATTGCCGACCTCCATGTCGGAAGCGTCAACATGGACACTGATGCTGCCATCAGCAGCGACTGCCCGCTTCCACTGCAGTTTGCCGCGCCACACGTCAAAGGCCAGCGGCGCGCTGAACATTGAGCCGAAGTCGAGCGCGAATTGCTGCTTTGTCGCGCTAGCGACGTTGCCCTTCGCGGGAATTCGCAAATGCGACAGGATGCGTTTGCTGTCAGTCGGCGGTGGCGCCCCTACTGCCATCTGCAGCTCGCCATCCCGCGTCGAGCCATTGATGCGGCCACTGAGGCCGGACACACCGGGCAGGGCGTCTTGCGCGCGCCATCCGATACCATCCAGTTCGACCGAGCCTTCGGCATGGAAGCGCCCCAGTCGCGACTGCTCGCCGTCATCGCGCCAGCGCACATCAATGCTGCGGAGGCTGCCAGTTGGTTGCAGCGATAGCCAGCGCGTCACAACATTTGCGGGCAGCGGCAATGACTTCAGCAAGGGTGTCGCGGCGCCGACGTCGATGGCCGGCGCGCGCAAGGCGCCACCCGTGACCTGGCCGCCGCGATAGTCCACCAATACCTCTCCATTGCTCGATGGCGCATGCAAACCAGTCGTCGTCACTGCCACCAGGTCACGCACCGACCATCGCTGTTGGGTGACGATGCTGGCGGGGTCGCTGCCGCTTACGTGCTTCTCGCGCCACGACAGACGACCACTCAAGGCAACCAAATCAATCGGCTCGGGTGTCTGCACAGCCGTTGTCGCCACGGTGTTGTTTGCCGCATTGTCAGCGCTGAACGCGCCGGCGGCTGTCGATGGCAACTGCAGTCTGGCGTTGCGCACGACCATGTCGGTGGTTACCGCGACCGGCTTGCCGTCATCGAACTCAAACCAGACCTGCATGCCCCCCTCGCCCCGCGATATCTGCACCGGCAGGGGAAAGTAGCGGCTCAACGTGCCAATGTTGGCGTAGTCTGCACGCAGATAAGCCAGTCCGTCCCAGTCGCTGACCTTGCGCAGATCGGTGCCGGTGAACTCGCAGCGCAGGTCGAGTGGTGCCGCCAGCTCGGTCGGCGGCACCGCAGTCATCCCGAGACTATGCCTGCGACCATCATTTTGCAGACGAATGTTTACGTTGCGCAGGTGCAGCGGCGGCAGCTTGCGCCACTCGTCCTGCCATTCCACCTCGCCGCCTGCGATCTGTACCAGCCGCTGTTTGAGCAACCATTCGACCAGTCCACTGTCACCTTCGGACTGCGTCGACGACAGGTCGAGACCGATGCCTGCCACAGTCAAGGCATTCTCGGCCGTACGGCGGACAATCACTCGCGGGGCACGCACCGTGAGTGCACTCAGCCGCGGCTCGAAAAAGAACAGTGACCGCCACGAAATCGTTGTGTCCACCTCGGGCAGCTGCAGCAGCGTGCGCCCCCGGGCGTCGAGCATCTGCAGTCGCGTCATCTTCAGCTCGGGTGACCAGCCGTTCCAGCCCGCCTCGAAGCCGCCGATCACGACGCGCTGGCCGGACAGGCGACTTAATTCGGCGACCACCCGCGGACGAAAGCTGTCGGCGTTCGGTATCAGCCAAAAGCGGGTTACAGCGCCCACGCCAGCAAACAGCAACGTCGCCACCAGTACCGACCAGAACGTCAAGCGAACGCCATGGCCGGTCCAGCGACGCCACCACGGCACGCACTTCGGCGACGGTTGCTCCGGCTCCGCATGGGTGGCGCCGCTGTCAGCGGCAGAACCGGCATTCTCCTGCATACTCAAGGCATTGTATCGACGTTAATTCGCTGTCATGGATCAGACTCAGATGAGCGCGATTGCGTTCAACTACAGCCGGTTTGCACAACGTGTCGCCCGCCGCGATGCGTCATTGCATGCGCGTGTCGTGGCCACTGTGGACGCCCGCCCACCGCTTGCGCAATGGCGCGCCGAGCTGGACCACGCCGACGCCACGACGATTGATGACATGCTCCGACGCATGCGCCGTGAGTTGATGTTGCGCACCGTGCTTCGTGATCTGGTCCTCATGGCGCCGCTGGACGAGCTGGTGCTTGATCTGTCCGATTTTGCCGACCTCGCGTTAGGCGCAGCCACCGCGGCGCACAGTCGGACGATTTTTGGCAGCGCCCAGCCACCGTGCGGCTTTTCGACGGTGGCCATGGGAAAGCTAGGCGCCCGGGAGTTGAATGCGTCCTCCGACATCGACATCGTCTACATCTGCGATGAACCCGATGCCGACGTCATGGATTCCCTCAATCTGCTGGCGCGACGCATCACCCGCTCGCTGAATCAGGAGATAGACGGCGAGTTCGTCTTCCGTGTCGATACCCGCCTGCGGCCCTACGGTGATGCCGGGCCGATGGTGCCCTCGCTTGACTTTCTCGAGCAGTACTTCGTGGCGCAGGGCCGCATGTGGGAGCGGCTGGCCTGGTTGAAAGCGCGGGTGGCGTGCGGCACACTGGGCCCCGCGCTGGCCGCCCTCACCACCCCATTCGTGTTTCGTCGTTATCTGGATTTTGACGCCGTGGCGGGCATGCGCGAGTTACACGCGCAGTTGCGCGCCGAGAAAAACGATGCCAACAACATCAAGCTCGGCCGTGGCGGTATCCGCGAGCTGGAGTTTGGGGCGCAGCTGCGCCAGCTTGTTCGTGGGGGACGCGATCCGGCCCTGCGAACCAAACCGACGGTGCCCGCACTGATGGCTCTGGCCGGTATCGGCAACATTACGGTCGGCCAGGCCGAGACCCTGG
>Ga0116193_1001765_pt1 | contig 17373 bp, 14 predicted proteins | sample AD_UKC115_MetaG_FD_89892 | JGI IMG/M metagenome (GOLD analysis project Ga0116193, IMG submission 89892) | Active sludge microbial communities of municipal wastewater-treating anaerobic digesters from Hong Kong - AD_UKC115_MetaG | ecosystem: Engineered > Bioreactor > Anaerobic > Digestate... | reverse complement strand
GAACCGGGCGATTGTCAGACGATTGGGTAAGTTCATAGGGGTGCTATCTTATCAAATCAACATGGAGGGGTCCATAGGATTCCGTGGCGGTGCGTGCTGATCAGAAGTCACTTTCGGTCGGTGTGGGCGGCAGAATAATTTCGTTGGAACTGGCCTCGACGCGCTGTTTGGCGGCATCGGTGTGCGTGCCGACAATGGTCGAGTACGTGACCCATCCCAGCACGACCATGCCCAGCACCACGGCCCAGGTCAGCAAATCGTTAAACCATTGAGGGCGGGAAAACTCGAGCTTGGGGCTGCCTTGCTGGCGTCGGAGGAAACGAGCGCTTTGGGGGCGCATGCACGCGCGGAGGCTGTCGATGAAGGGCGCCGGGTCCAGGGTCAGCAGTTCACAATAGGTCTTGATAAAGCCAATACTGTAGCACTCGCCAGGGAGGATGGCGAAATTGGCCTCCTCGATGGCCTGGAGATTTCGGATGGATATGTGGGTGCGCCGCGCGGCTTCGTAGAGGCTCAGCCCCATTTCCTCGCGCCGTTCACGCAGTTTGTCACCTTGAAACTCAGCGGAAGTTGTCATGCACTTTTATCCATATATGAGCTATTTACAAGGATTTCCCGTGCTTTACTACCCAAATGCGGCCCCACTATCCCCTTCAACTCCATAATATCAATGAGGCGTGCAGCTCTAGTATACCCGACTCGGAGCCGTCTTTGCACCATTGAAATCGAAGCCTGGCCTGTTTCCATGACGACGCGGATGGCGTCCTCGAGCAAATCGTCATTGTCGTCGATTTCCTCAACTGTTTCCTGGCTCTTGCCGAAGTTTTCGATTTCGTCTTTATATTGCGGCGGCGCCTGTGTTTTCAAGTACGAAATGAGCGTACCCATTTCCTGGTCGCTGACGAAGGCGCCCTGGATGCGCGTGGGGGCGGCGCGGCCGGCGGGCAGGTAGAGCATGTCGCCCATGCCGATGAGGCGTTCTGCGCCCATTTCATCCAAAATACAGCGCGAATCGACCCTGGATGAGACCTGGAATGCGATGCGCACGGGGAAGTTGGCTTTGATGACGCCGGTGAGGACGTTGACCGAGGGGCGCTGGGTGGCGATGATCATATGAATGCCGACGGCGCGGGCGAGCTGCGCCAGGCGCATGATGGCGTCTTCGACTTCAGCGCGTGCGAGCATCATGAGGTCGGCCAATTCGTCGATGATGCAGACGATGTACGGGAGCTTGCGGACCACGTCCACGCTGCCGGTTTCGACGCCTTCTTGTTCGGGCAATTCGATTTCACCATTCTCAACGCTCTCGTTGTAGACTTCGATGTTTCGAACCCTCAACTGAGCAAACAATCGGTAACGCTCTTCCATCTCCCAGATGAGCCAATTAAGGGCGGTGGCGGCTTTCTTGGCATCGATGACGACGGGTGTGATGAGATGGGGTATGTCGTTGAAAATGGACAGTTCCACCATTTTCGGGTCGATCAACACGAGCTGCAGTTCCTCGGGTGTTTTGGTAAACAGCAAGCTGGCGAGGATGGATTTGATGCAGACGGTCTTACCGGAGCCGGTGGCGCCGGCCACCAACAAGTGCGGCATGGTGGTCAGATCGGCTGACATGACTTCGCCGGAAATATCTTTGCCCAGCGCCAGGGCCAGTTTGCTCTTGTCTTTCTTGAACGAGCGCGATTCGAGCAGTTCGCGCAGGACGACGGCCTCGCGCTGCTTGTTGGGCAGTTCAATGCCGATGCGGCCTTTGCCGGGAATGGGCGCTTCGACGCGCACGCCGATGGCTTTGAGGGCCAGGGCGAGGTCGTCGGCGAGGGCCAGGAAGCGATTGACCTTGATACCGGGGGCGGGCTCAAGTTCAAACCGCGTGATGGTGGGTCCGCGGGTCACGTCGGTGACGCGGGCTTCTACGCCGTGGGTGAGCAGGGCCTGTTCAAGCAATACGCTGGTCTGGCGCAGGATATTGGCGAGGTCTTCGCCGCCCTTGGGAGGCGGGGCCACATCGAGCATATCGAGAGCTGGGCGCGTGTAGTGGCGCGGGTAGACGTAATCAGCCGGCAGCTCATCCTGTTCGGTGAATTTGCGGCGCGGCATGGGCTTATTGGTCGAGGCTGCGCGCGGTGCCGCGGGAACGGTCTCTTCGCCCATGGGCGCCAATTCGGGATGGCCAATTAAGTCGGTCAACTGTTCGATACAATCCAGTGCCACGGGCTGGTCAATCTGCTCAGGTTCCGGCTCAATGACTTCCTCGGCGGGCGTTTCGGGAATTGTCGCCATTTCGATCGGCAACTGCTCGGGCTGCGGGACATTGGCGCTGATGCGAATGCGACTGAGGTCGTCTGCGGCCGTTTCCGGTGCGGTTTCAACGTCGGTTGGCAGTGGCTTTGGTTTGGTGCGGCGCAACAGCTCGGTGAGAGCACCGGGTTTGCCCTTGCGCCGTTCCTTGGCTTCCGTCGTTTGGCTTGTGATCATGAGGCGTACGGCTTCGGTGACGATCAATGCCGAACGCAGGGAAATAATGGTGCCTGCCCGCAACGCTTTGACGCCGTGGACAAAAAGGAATTCGGTGGCCAAGAGGGTGCCGATGAGACCCAGCAAAAGCATGATGACGTTGCTGCCGGCGACACCGAACACAGGAACAAACAGGCTACTGACAAAAATACCAAACGCCCCGCCTGGCATGCGTTTGTCTTCCAGAATGCCCGGTTCCAAGGGGACCAGCCCGCGGTCCATGTGGAGAATGGCGGCGACGGCGCCAATCATCAAAAGCATGCCGGCCAGCCGCAGCGGCAGGCGGTCCAGCGGCTGATGGCGCAGGAGCATCATGCCCCAGATGGCGACTAACAAATAGAGAAGATGGGAAGCGTAGCCGAACAAAACGTACAGATAACCGGCTACAATGGCCCCGACTTGTCCACCAAGGTTGGGAATTTCAGCCATTTCAAACGGACTCAGCGGACGTTGGGTGCTGCCCAGCATTCCATCAGTCACCAGGGCGACACAGAGAAAGGCCGCCGCCGCCATGATGAGCCAGCCAATGATCTCCGTCCAACGCTCCGCAGGAAGCTTGGTGTTCGGCAAAAAACGCATTTTAGAATAATCCCCGCCAACTAATTACCCAGCATTCCACGCACAAGAATAACAGAGAACCCCCGGTTATGCAACAGAATATTGTGGGTAAATAGCCTTTGACGTCTACTTATAGTGCAGGCTTGAGAGGATGACGCGTGGAGCGGATGCAAAATCTTCTGCAACCCCTATTGTTTGAACATTTTAGAGACGTGACCGTTTGGCGGTGTATTCTGTAACCATTTGGGTGGTAATTAATTGAACGACAGACTAGAAGATTGCATCCGAACCGTGCCTTGGTAAACCCGAGGGGGCTTTTGAGATTGTTGCCGGCGTGGCGTTGGGGTCCATGGCTCCTTTGGCTGATGGCCCTCACATGGGCAGTCACGCTTCGGCGCTGGCCGTATCGGCCTTTGGCTACTACTACACGCGCCGCCGGCGGTTCAATTTTGGTTGCCGATTGACTTTCCAGATTCGATGCAACTAAGCTCCCGACAACGCATAGCTTTTTGTTACTTGAAAGGAATTTGTGAAGATGACGAATCCGTTTGCGTGTTCGGTGACGCCAAATTGGCAAGCGCTGGTTGATACCATTTTGCGAAAAAGCACGCCGTCACGGGTGCATTTCATGGAGTTATATCTGGACAAGGAGGTCGCCGATGCGATTGGGGACCGGTTCGGATTGTTCGACGGGCTCTCGCCTGAAGACCCGGCCTATGTCGGGAAGCGCGACATCGCGATTCAATCCTTCCTGGGGTACGACTATGTGACGTGCGGTTTGGAGGGTGTCGATTACCCGTTGAACTGGCATGCTGCGGATGATACCGCCGAACTGGGCCGCGAATCCGGGCGTTTATATATGGATGAACACAAGGGTCCAATCACCAACTGGGAGGAATTTGAAGCCTATCCGTGGCCGGACCCGAACAAGGCCACGTCGCATAGATTGGAATGGTATGAGGCGAACCTGCCGGAGAACATGTGCGTCATTGGGCGCGACGGGTTCGGGTCTCACGCGGAGCACTTGTCCTGGCTGATGGGGTATGAGACGCTGTGCATGGCGCTGTTCGAGCAGCGCGATCTGGTCGAGGCGATCCGGGACCGGCTGAGCGAAATAGACCGGGTGGTGGTCAAACGGATTCTCGAGTTCGGCCGTGTCAAGGTCATGTGGGGCAGCGACGACATGGGGTTCAAGGGGGGCACGATGTTGAGTCCGGCCGACATGCGCGAGTTCGTCTTGGGGGCGCATAAGGAAGCGGCCGCGCTGTCGCACGCGGCGGGACGCCCGTACATCCTGCATTCGTGCGGGAATCTGGCGCTCATCATGGACGACCTGATTGACGATGTGAAAATCGATGGCAAGCATTCGTACGAGGACACCATTGAACAGGTGACGGACGTGAAGGAAACCTACGGGCAACGCATCGCTCTGCTGGGTGGCATCGACATGGACTTCATGTGCCGGGCCACTGACGACCAAGTGCGTGCCCGCGTGCGCAAAACGCTCGACAAATGTATGCCGGGCGGCGGGTATTGTTTGGGGACCGGAAATACAGTGGCCAATTACGTTCCGTTGGAGAACTACCTGGCGATGCTCGATGAGGGGCGGCGGTACTAGAGCATTTCAAATCAACCTGTACCGCTTCCGAACTGGCATTTATCGAACCCCTTCCGGGGTTCCGCTCTGGAAATCGCGTGTACCCCGGGTAGGGCTCGTGCCTCGCCCAACCCGGGGCTTAGTAATCCAACCGCTGCCGCGGTTGTTGTTTGGGGGGCACAACGCTCCCTACTCAAAGACAATCCCGGTAGGTTGTCGAGGCCAAATTTTTCGAGAGCCGCTTCCGGGCACAACGCCCCCTGCTTAACGACAATCCCGGTAGAGATTGGATTACAAAGCCTCGGGTTGCCGAAGAATGAGGCTACCCGTGGGACAGGGACCCAAAATCCCAGGAACCGCGGAGCGGTTCGACAAAAACGTCTGTTGACCTACGGCTGCTCTGCCGCGAGCGGTTACAGCTTAATTTGAAATATTCTGGTTGTAACTTATTGTGCAGACTTGCGAAAAAAAGAGTGATGCGGTACCGTATTGGGCATGACTGAACTTGCATCCAAAGCCATTGTAACGCGCGGGTTGACGAAGGTTTACAAATCCCTTGGCGCACGCCCTGGTCCTTCTTTGGAGGACCTCAATCTGGAAATCTCACAGAACGAGGTCTTTGGGTTTTTGGGGCGCAACGGGGCGGGCAAGACGACGACCATTAAGCTGCTGTGCAGCCTGCTGCGTCCGACGCGGGGCGAGGCGTTTGTCTTTGGCGAGAGCACCCGCACGGCGCGCGCGCGCCGGTTGATTGGCTACCTGCCTGAGAATCCGTATTTTTACGAATATCTGACGCCGCGGGAGACGCTGGATTTTTACGGGCGCCTTCAGGGGATGAAGAAGGCGGCGCGTGAGGCGGAGTGGGAGAAACTGTCGGCGCTGCTGAACCTGCACGATATTGCCGATCAGCGCGTGCGCAGTTTTTCGAAGGGTATGCGCCAGCGCCTGGGGTTTGCGGTGGCACTGGTGGGGGACCCTCCGCTGCTGGTGCTGGACGAACCGATGAGCGGGCTCGACCCGATGGGGCGGCGCGCGATTCGGGAACTGATTGTGAAAATGCGCGATGAAAAGAAGACGATCTTCTTCAGCTCGCACGTGCTTAGCGACGTCGAGCAGATCTGCGACCGGATTGGCATTTTGGTGAAAGGAAAGTTGTCGGTGGCGGGGCGTATGAAGCAGTTGTTGACGGACAAGATCAATTTGGTCGAAGTTGTGATTGCGGGGATCAACGAAGCGGTGGCCAAATCGGTGGCGCCTAAATCGGAATCGGCTTCCACGACGGAAGGCGAATTTCGTTTCCGCGTTGCCAATCTGGATGCGGCCAATGAGCTGGTGCATGAGACGCGCAAACACGGCGGGCACCTGATCGAATTTACGCCGGTGAAGGAATCGCTGGAGGATTACTTTGTGCGCGAGCAGGGGCCGACGTCATGAGAATGCTTGCGATTGCTCAAAATACGTTTCGGGAATCGGTCCGCGACAAGGTCTTGTACGTGCTGTTGTTTTTTGCGGCGGTGGCCATTCTGGGGTCAAAAGCGCTGGGCTGGGTCAGCATCGGGCAGGACGTCAAGATTATGAAAGACATCTGCCTGGCCGCCCTGCTGGTGTTTGGCGTCCTGATCTCGATCTTCGTTGGGACGAACCTGATTTATAAAGAAATCGACAAGCGCACACTGTACACGATCCTGGCGCGTCCGGTGCGGCGGTACGAGTTCATTCTGGGCAAGTATCTGGGCCTGTCGTTTCTGCTGGGACTGGTCACGCTGATTATGGCGGCCGTGGCCACGGCATATATTGTTTCGATGGGCGGCACGATTGACAGTGTTTTTATTTGGGCGGTGGTGTTGGTGTATTGGGAGCTGTTGCTGATCACGGCCATTGCGATTTTGTTGTCAGTAGCGACGTCGCCGATCCTTGGCGCGATCATCGTTTTCTGCGTGTTTGTGTTGGGTCACGCTACGCGGATCTTGGTTGACTTGCCGCCGCAACTGGATGGGACCAGCACCAAGCAGATCTTCGAGATTCTGTACTACGTGATCCCCAACCTCAGCAACTTTAACATCCGGTCCGAAGCGGCCAACAGCGTGCCGGTGTCGCTGTCATATATCGGATACGCTATCGGCTACGGGACGGCCTATGCGGCAATGTTGCTGGGATTGGCGTCGCTGGCGTTCGAGGAAAAAGATGTGTAGTTTTGTCGTAGGTCCGAATTCCGATTCGGACAGAAATGAAAACTTAATGTCCGATTCAGAGATCGGACCTACGATTCTGTACCCCCCTCGGTCCCCGCGCATGCGGGGGGAAGGCCGATAATATGCGCAAAATTATCATACTCACAGCCGTTCCACTCGTCTTGGCCGTGGGCCTGAGCGCGTCGGTCACGCTTCAGAAGCGGCTGGACGCGGTGCCGGTTTCTAAGGTGGGCGAGAATCTGCTTTATCTTCCGAATGAAAAGATGCTGACGCATTTTACGGCCGGGATGGACAGCGTGATCGCCGACATGCTGTGGCTGAAATGTATCCAGTACACAGCCGAGCATTATCGGGGGGACCAGGAGTACCAGTGGCTCCAGCACATGATCACGATGATTACGCGGCTGGACCCGTATTTCGTGCCGGCCTACCGCTACGGCGGCATTTTCCTCACGATGCTCAAGCGCGACGATGACGCCGGGATTGAGGTGCTCAAGCAGGGGATGGTGAAAAATCCGTTTGCCTGGGAGCTGCCGTATGAGATTGCGATGACGTACATGCTCAACCGGCCCAACCAGCCCGATTCCAAAGTTCAGGCCGCCAAGTATCTGGCGATGGCGGTGGAGACGGGGCGGGCGCCGGCATTTGTGGCGGAGGTGGCGTACGTCCTGCAGACCAAACACAATCTGCCTGAAGTGGAGCGGGCGATGTGGGAAAACAGTCTGCGGACGGGCGACAAGATTTTGAAAGAACTGGCTGAGCGCAAACTGATGGAACTCGATTTGCGGGATGCATGCGCGCAACTGGACAAGGCGGTAGGGGCCTATGCGCAACGATTTGGCGCACCGCCAAGCACGCTTGACGAGCTGGTGGGCAAGGTTATAAAGCAACTACCGCAGGACCCCTTGGGCGGCCGCTTCTATATCAACTGCCGGGGAAAGGTGGCCAACACGACCGTCCTTGATGAGCAGACTGTACGCGCTAAGGGCAATATCGAAAAAGGCATCAAATCGTTTTACAAGCGATTCAGCCGCTGGCCGCAGACGCTGCAGGAGATCGTGGACAACAAGATCATGGTGGCAGTCCCCGAGCATCCGTATGCTGAGAAAACGTGGCAGTATGACCCGGCCACGGGCGAACTGAAGTAGCGGCGACTTTGTGCCATGGGCGTCTCGCCCATGAGTAAAATTACAGTCGTCTTGTGCAAATCCTTAGCTGGTGAACAAGAGGATCGTGATTTTGATCATGGGCGAGACGCCCATGGCACATTTGGGCTCCCTCTACAAAAGCAGACGTAGCGTCTGTGCGGACGCTACGTCTGCTTTACCTTATTGCTCGGAAGAACTCTTTTCTTTCAGCATGGTGGTGTCAACCGGCTTGGAGATGACGTTCTTGACTTGTTCGGGCGTGGCCGGCTTGGCTTGTTCGGGCTTGTCCTCGTTTGCGCTGAGTTTGGCCAAATAGTCCGGGATCTCGACGCCGCCGATATCGCGCATGACCTGCATCATGGGCGGGAGCGTGCGGGCCATGTTATGCAGGAAGTTGCCCACGTTGCTGGTGCCGTTTTGCCCGCCGCCTTCCCAGACGATGACCTTGTCGAACTTGATGTTCGAGATGGCCTTGGCGGCCGTTTCGGCCAGATTGTCAAGGTGCTCGAGCATCATCATCTGGAAGGCCTGTTCGGCGCCGCCGCAGGCTTCGACGATGCGCTGCAAACCTTCGCCCTTCTTGGCGAGTATTTCATACTGACCTTTGGCTTCGGCCTCGAGCTTAGCGTAGATGGCGGACGCTTCACCGATGGCTTCGAGGCGGCGCTTTTCGGCCTCGGCTTCGGCTTCGACGATGACCTTGGCCTTTTCAGCCTTGGCGGTGGCTTCGAGTTGTGCGCGGCGTTCCTGTTCGATGCGTTCGGCTTCGGCGACGGCGGCCTTGGCGAGGGCTTTGTGCTGCGCCTCTAGAACGGCCGCCTCGGCTTCGCGTTTGCTGATTTCACCCTGGCGATAGGCTTCGGCCTGTTTCACTTGCAGGTCGGCCTTGGATTTGGCGACGAGCGCCTCAGCCGTGTTTTCGCCTTGGATGGCGGTGGCGTTGGCCTCGGCCACGGCGATGCGTTTTTTCTGATCGGCATCGGCGATAAGGGCCTGTTGCTGGAGAGCGGCTTGTTGCTGACCCACTTCCTGGTCACGGGCCAACTCGGCGACGCGCACACTCTCGTCACGTTCGCGCTCGCGCATGCCAATCACGCGCTGCTTCTGGGCTTCGGCGACCTGGACGGCTTTGTCGCGCTCGGCTTCGGCGACGCGTGTCTCACCCATTTTGACCTGTTCGGCGACGTCGCCGCGGGCCTGTTGGACGGCTTGCGAGGCGGCCTTTTGCCCGATAGCGGCGATGTAGCCCGAGCTGTCGGTGATGTCGGTGATGTTGACGTTGATGAGGACGAGACCTATTTTGCGCAGTTCAGGCTCGAGGGATTGCTGGATGCACTGGAGGAACTTTTCGCGATGCCGGTTAATTTCGACGATACTCATGGAAGCAATGACTTGACGCAACTGACCGAAAATGATGTGTTCAACCTGCTTCTTGATCGAGATGAGATCCAGCCCGAGCAGACGAATGGCCGCGTTTTGCATGATTTCCGGTTCGGTGCCGACAGCCACAGTGAACACACTGGGCACGTTGACGCGGATATTTTCGAGCGAAAGGGCATCCTTCAAAGGGACCTCGATCTGGATCGGCTCGAGGCTGATGTAGGAGAAGTCCTGAATCAACGGCCAGACGAAGGCGGCGCCGCCATGGATGCAATGTGAGGTTTGGCCCGCCCGGACCTTACCATATATAACCAAAACGCAATTGCTGGGGCAGCGTTTGTAGCGCCGGCTTAACAAGAGGCCCAGACTGGCAAACAGAACTGCCACCAATACTACGCCCAATGTGATGATTGTTGTAGCGGACGTCATTGCATTGTCTCCTTTTGGCCAAAGGCTATTGTTGAATAGCCGGTTCTACTTCGAGGGTGTCCGAACCGATGACGCTTGTGACGACGACGGCGCTTCCGGTGGGCAACTCGACCTGTGCGCGCGTGACGGCTGGATATTCCATGCTGCGGTTCTGCAAGGTCACTGTAACTTTTCCCAAACCGGCGTTGGCGCCCGGGATAGTCAAGTAGACTGTACCGGTGACGCCGACGGCGCCCTGGATGTTGACGTTGCCTTCGGAATGCAGGCCGTGCAACATGTGCATCGTCCACGCCACCACCAGCATGGCGCCGGCGCCAGTGCCGACGCTGATGAGCATGGCGGCATAGGGAGTGAGCCCGCCTTTGGTGGCCGCCAAGCCACCGATCCCCAGGAAGGCGACCGCCGCCACTACAGCGCGAAAGCTGATGATCCCAAAGAACCAGGAGCCGTCATGATGCATGTCATGGGAAAATCCATCATGCCCGTCCAGCCCATGGTGTTCGACACCAATCACACTCAAGATGAATTGCAGGACAATCACGGTGCTGCCAACAACTGCACATACCAAGAAGAACATATCCATGATCCATGCTCCTTGTTGGAGGTCATATGCTCGAATAGTAACATATTTTCTCTATAAACGCTTTGCGACTTCCAACACCAGAGTAGATACAGCGGCCGACGTGTTTTATTCATTCGCTACCCGACTTTTCGATCGGAGGGGAAAGCACTTGTCGAAAATCTTCGCATTGGCTATACTTAAGTACTGGAATGTAGGTTTGGGTTGTTAACTGGAGAGACATCCTGAACGAGCGACGGCGGGTTATACGGCGCAAGGCCGACCAGGATCTGATGCTTCGCCTGCAACAGTTGTCTGCGGGCGGTGGGCACCATGGGGGCGTTTCTGAAGAAATCCATCGGCTGCGCCGGCACGCCATCCGGCACAACTGCCAGGCGGTGATTCGGCTGCAGATGGGGTTTTCTTCGGGCGGGTCGGACACGTGGTCGGTGGAAGCGTTCAAGGTCAAGGGGCGCATTCTGGATTTGAGCAAGGGGGGCGCTTCTCTTTTTACGCAGGATACCTTCCAGACGGGCCAGGAGCTGTTGATCACCATTATCCTCAAAGACGGCACGGAGATTGACGTGAAGGCGCTGGTGCGGTGGGTGAAATCCGTGCCCGAACATCGCGGGTATGCAGCCGGCGTTCAGTTCACCAACGTGTCGAAGAAAGATGCCGCACGAATTGATAAGTTTCTTGAGGAACTGGACGCGACGGTGGGGCTGTAGGCAATTACGAATTTCGAATTACCAACCCGATTACTTTACCGTTACCAGCGGACGGATGGCTTCGAGCCGTTTGTCGCCGATGCCCTGAACATTGGCGAGGTCGTCCACGGTGGTGAAGGGGGTGGATGCGCGGTATTGCATGATCTGGCCGGCCAATTTTGGGCCGATACCGGGGAGCGTCTCAAGGGTTTCTTGCGTGGCGGTGTTGAGATTGATGAGGCCGTTCGAGGTTTGCGCGGGCGCCTGGGCGGTTGGAGCGGCGGCAGCGTTTGGTGCGGCCTGCGCGGCTGGGCTTGGCCGCTGCCAACCGGAGATGGTGTACTCCGGCAGATTTACCACGGCGGCGCTCTTGCCCTTCCGATAGACAATCTTGCCTTCCACGATGGCAGGTTCTTTGGTCACGGGAATGGCCAGCGTCGTGCCGTCAATGAGTTTGGCGGCCAAGTTAATGTCGGTCATTTCGGCGGCGTCAACGGGGCCGCCGGCCGCCGTGACGACATCCTGGACACGAGAACCTTCGGGCAGCGTGTACAGACCTGGAGTCTTGACGCCGCCTGTGATGGAGATGGTCACGGGAGCGGGTTCGGCGGGCGGGGGTGCGGCTTCGGGCTGAGGCGAAACGGGCAATGTCTCAGCCGTTGATTGGGGTTCGGTGTTCTTTTCCGGCGTGACCACGCCCAGGGACGGCGCGGACGCAGGCTTGCTGTTATTGTGAAAATACAGCGCCAACGCACCCAGGCAGATAGCGGCCGCAAACCCGACGAGCAGCAACTGTTCTTTGCGCGTCATTAATCGGCTCAGCATAGTAAAGGCCCCCCTGAACTACGGCAAGTAACGTCCTCTTTTATAGCACATCGCAGGAGCGGCGGCAACGTGGCTGATCAGGATCGGTCCGATCCGACGGATCGGACGGATTGCATGGCCCTTGACATATCCGACAGAATGTAGTAGGGTGCTGCATCCTACATTGTGTAGGACGCACGGGAGGGACAAATATGGGCGGCAAGTTTGGCGACGTGAGCGAGGCGGAGATGGACGTCCTGCAGGCGCTGTGGGACGGGGGGCCGGGGGCGGTGCGGGAGATCGGGGCGCGGTTGGAGCCGAAGGGGCGGCAGTGGGCTTACACGACGATTCAGACGCTGCTGACGCGGCTCGAGTCGAAAGGATACGTGACATCTGACAAGAGCGGGCTGGCGCACGTGTTCTCGGCGGCGGTGACGCGCGACACTTTTTTGTCGCGACGTTTGCTGGAGCTGGCGGACGAATTGTGCGACGGGGAGACGACGCCGCTGGTGATGGCGCTGACGCAGAAACACAAGTTTTCCAAGAAAGAGATTGAAGCATTTCGGAAGCTCATTGACCGATTCGACAACAAGGGGAAATAGAATGGACATGCTCAGCGGGGAGAATGTGACATTTGTGATTGGTGTTCACCTTGGATCGGTTGCGCTGTTAGCCTGCTTAGTCGCGGTTGCCTGCCGTTTGGGAAAGTTCCGCCCATCTATTTGCCACGCCCTTTGGCTGATTGTGCTGATCAAGTTAATGGTACCGCCCGTGGTCGCGTGGCCGTGGCAGATGACGTCCGCTGTCAAAACCTGGGCGAGTCACGAGATGATCTCGGATGCACCGTTCGCCACGAACACGGTTACCACGCAAGTCCCGGCAACCGATGTGCCTCAGGCGCAAGCAACTGCAACAGCGAGCGCGCCAAGCATTGGTATTGACCATATCCTGCTCGCTCTTTGGGTTGCCGGCGCTGCTGCCGTTGGAACTCTGCAGATCGTCCGAGTCTCCCGGCTCCGTCGCCTGATACGTGCTTCTTCTCCGGCGCCCGAATGGCTCCAGCAACGCGCCAACGGCATCGCCGAACGCTTTGGCGTAAAGCCGCCCGCACTGAAGATTGTTCCAACAATCTCTTCAGCCATGGCCTGGAATCCGTGGCGGCCGCAGATCCTTATCTCTGAGCATCTCCTGAAAACGGTCAGTTCGGAGGCTTGGTCGGGCATCCTTGTGCACGAACTGGCGCACTTCAAGCGGCGCGACCTTTGGTTGGGCTGGCTGGAGCTGCTGGCGACGTGCGTATGGTGGTGGAATCCTATCTTGTTCGTTGTTCGTCGCCGGCTTCATATGTACGCGGAAATGGCGTGTGACGCGTGGGTGGCGTCGACGCTGCCTGAGACGCGGCGAATCTACGCTGAAACGCTGGTGAACGTCATCGATCTGGAGTCGCGTCAGGCGTCGCTGATGCCGGCGTTGGGCATGGCCAGCGGACCTGCTGTCGCGTTCGAAAAACGGCTGGCTGTCATCTTTGCGGACGCGGTTCGTTGCCGTACACCCCGTGCGTTCATAGTGGCGGCGTGCGCGCTGGCCGTGCTTGTATCGCCCGGCTGGGCGCAGGCGCCGTCGGACAAGGCAGCCCAAGGACCTGCTGCCGTCTCAGAGGACCTTGAGGATGGCGCGGTTACGATTACGCAGGAGACAGGCATCCGGTTTGAAATGTATTTTGTTCGCGAACAGATCACGGGCCTGCCGGAGCAGGAACCCAGTGATATTGCAAAAGATAATGCCACGGACGTGCCGTATCGGTTTAGACCAAATGGGATGATTACAGAAACAATTCAGGTCGCGGGTGTGCCTGTACGAATGGATGGTCCAACGCTGATGTGGGGCGAGGACAAAGAACCGAATTTGCCGGGCGTTTCTATTGCTGGTTTCCCGACATTTTCCATTGTTCCAGATGAGTGGGTGACCGTCACAGAGACCGTATTGTGGGTCAGCCAACCGGCGGATGACATTAGCGAGCCTTTTGAGTTCAAGATGGACTGCATCTATGACAGCGGGCGACAAGGGCGCAACTTGCGCCTGCTCTTGACTCCTTCGGCCGCAACGACACCTGACAGTTCGCTGAAGTGGACCTGCTTTTATGTGAGTCTGAAGGACACGTGGCAAGCCTTGGCTCTGGACGTCGTGACTCCGGATAGCAAAAAGGAAGTGGGCACGCTTCTGATTTACTGGCGCGCGGAGGCACTTCCCGGAATGCTAATGCCGCGGCGTGGCGAAGAGATTGCAGATGCTATTAGTCTCCCCTCATACACTCTTCGTCAGAACGTAGCTCGCCCTGAAAAGGAAACGCCTCGACATGAGTGGCCCTATCAATACTATTTGGAAATGAAGGTGCTCGAGGCGCCGGCGGTCGAGGCGGAGCGGTTTGTTCATCAACACGATCAGTTGCAGGCAACAACGTCGCCTGAAGAGATCCAACTTTTCGACTTCGGTGATGAAGAAATTGCACAGGAGCTATTGCAAAAACATGACGCGAATTGGGAGTTGATGACGGCGCCGCGCGTAACGTTCAGGCCGGACGAATTTGAATCTGAGTTTCTATTTAAAGTGGTCGTTCCCCATCTCGACGAGCCCAACGGTTGCATGAACATGTTGGACGAATTCAGCCCATCGCTGTCGGCCTTCCTGAAGGATGAAAAGGCTACAGCCGTGATCGCCGATTATGCATCAGAAATGTTTGTTGACCCGAAGACGAAAGAGGAACATAAATTCACCTATGGCTTTGCCACAGTGCTTGGCGCGCGGGGCGTGCCGGACACGGATTCCGTGGATGTGCGGCTGCTGTACAACTGCAAATGGCTCGAACGTCACCCGCGCAGGCTGGCGTTTTGGAAACCGGAGCGGATGCCGGACGTGATCGAGACGCCGGTCACCGTGAGATACCGCCAGCAATTTGGACAGACGGTTGCCTTTGTTACGGAATCCAGAAACCCCGGGAAGGTGCAGCTTGTGTTCGTGACGATGACAAAGCTGCCGTCAAGCGAAATGTGAAATGCGAAATGTGAAATGCGAAACGGGAAATGCGAAACGGGAAATGCGAAACGGAATCAGGGAGCAGATTCAGACGAAGCACTAAGCTTCTTACGGAGTTTCTTTTCGTAGGCGCGAATCTTTTTGATGTTGTCGCGCTCGAGAGGTGTTAGGGGCGTCTTTTGTTCGACGGACGGTGGCACGAAGCACGTTTCGATGAGCTCGGTCATGAGTTCCGGGTTGCGCAGCTTCTTGCCGTGGATGGCCAGATAATAGTTTTCGAAGAGGCGGAGCTGATGGAGTGAGAGCAAGTCGAGGTCGTCGTCTGTGACCGGTCTTTCGGACATCGGTTTATCAGGATAGACAAATGGAGATACGAAAGGCTGAAAGCGATCATCGGCAAAGACCGTGAAGATGGCGTTGTTCTCGGGTTCTAGATTTCTGAACACAAATTGGTGGCTACAGTCCCCAATTCTTTTCCGCTCGTAATCACTCTTTATGCGGGAAGGATCATTCATGGGCATAGTAAAAGGCCACTCCTCCAACCACATTTCAGGTGAGGAGATCACGACGAACGTTGCCACTCCAATCGGACCTCTCCATCCGGCGCCTGTGCCATACATGTACTCAAGCTCATTGATTTCCCGCAGACAATATTCCGCAGAGTACCTAACATGAGTGGTCGTAATCTCATTAGCAGGGAAAGTAACTTCCTTGGCGAGCCAACGAGTCTCGTGCACAAAGGTTGTCTCTGGCAATCCCTCTTCCTCAATTGTGCGACGCACTCTTTCAATTTCCGAGCCGTTAGTAATCAACTTGGTCACATCGCCTTGAAGGTGGTATTCCGTCAGTTTCATTTCGCCTGCAACTTCGTTAAAGATGCAGGGCTTTCCGTTTACCCAAGTCTCAAAATTGCCAAGCCGTGCGCCTGTAAAATCATTGTTTTCTTGTGAGACATAGCCCATGCCGTAGAACGGAAACCCGACGGTTATGCTTGTGGTGTCGCCTTCGTTGTAGAACTCGAAGGAGGCGTCGACGATGGCTTTGTCTTTTCCGAGATGGATCCTTACACATTCGGACCGCATGACGACGTCGGTTTCGCCTTCCTGTCGGACGGCGGCGCTGCCGGAGGCGAGTTTTAGCGGGGCGTCGTTGGCCCAGAGGGTGGGCGTGATGATCAGGACTAGCAGGAACGACGGAATGTGAAGTTTGTGAAACATGAATATCTCTCCTGTGCGAGATGATTATACGCCTTGCAGCAGCAGAACACCCACAAACGCAGTTTGTGGGTGCCACATCGTTCGATTCGGACATCGGACCTCCGCATCGGGGTACGTTTTTGGATGGGCATCTTGTTACTATAGGAAACGTTGGGCGTTACCACAGTGGCCGCCAATAGCAAGAGGGGATACTAGAATATGCGGCGCAGGCAACGACAGAAAAACAAGCACGTTGAAGATAGGTTGTCCTATCAGTTGCAGCAAATGCTTGAGCGAGCCGACGGCCAGGACATGACGTTTGGGGACATCATTAACTCGTTCGGGCGGCGCAGCCATGCCGTGATGATGGTCTTTTTGAGTTTCCCGTTGTGCAGCCCGATTGGGATTCCGGGGCTAACATCGGGCCTGGGAATCGCGCTGGCGATTGTGTGTATGTATTTGGCACTTAATCGGCCCCCCTGGATGCCGCGGCGGTTGCGTGAGAAGGTGATCCGGCACGACCACCTGGTGAACACCACACAACGGCTCCTAAAAATGACGGGAAAAATCGAGCATCTGCTTCATCCCCGGCTGATGAAGTTGGCATCGGACGGTCCGATCGTGCGGATCCATGGGGTGTACGCGATGATACTGGCGCTCTTGGCGGCGACGCCGCTGACGCTGCCGTTGAACAATCTGATCCCGGCATTGCCGGTCCTGTTGATTGGGCTAGCCCTGCTCGAACGGGACGGGGTGCTGATCCTGATCGCGTATCTGGCATCCATCGGAAGTTTCGTGTATTTTGGCGGCATTGTGATTATCATTCGGGAACTTGTCCAGAGGTTTGTGGGATAGTTTTTGACGATAGAGCTCTATCTTGAGTTTGGTGCGAAGGATGCGTTGAGATGAATTCTGAAGACGAGGGCCAATGTGCGGCTGGGTGTGCATTGGCGAATGATCGTGTAAATATTGGCATTATTGGTCTGGGTAAGAAAGGCACTGAACTCTACCGTACCTTTAGTATGATTCCGGGGGTGGAGGTGGTGGCTGTGTGCGACGCGGACCGGTCGCACATGGATTTTGTGCCGGACCACGTGGCCAAGCATCAGGATCTGCGCCGTGTTTTGGACATGAAAGACGTCGATGCGGTGGTGATTGTGACGCCGGACCACTGGCACTGTCTGGCGGGGATTTGGGCGGTGCAGGCGGGCAAGCATGCGTACGTCGAAAAACCCATCAGCCACACGATCTGG
>Ga0116193_1001761_pt1 | contig 17394 bp, 12 predicted proteins | sample AD_UKC115_MetaG_FD_89892 | JGI IMG/M metagenome (GOLD analysis project Ga0116193, IMG submission 89892) | Active sludge microbial communities of municipal wastewater-treating anaerobic digesters from Hong Kong - AD_UKC115_MetaG | ecosystem: Engineered > Bioreactor > Anaerobic > Digestate... | reverse complement strand
AGATATGTATCATCCCGACCTTCTTTATTCGGATAGTGGCATTCCTTTCGAAAATGAAGTAGGCCGTACCCTGATTGCCCATCTCTACAATCAAAGTCTGGACAAGGACGGAAATCCTACTGCCGTATATAATTGTAAAGAGGAATCCGACGGGCGTTTCGTGCGTGACCGCGAACGTGGCATTGCCGAAGGTATCAGTCCCTTCCCTTGGCAGACAGATACTTCTATCGGTGATTGGTATTATCGTACAGGTCAGAAATACATGACTTCCGAAGAAGTGATTCAGATGTTGGTGGATATTGTGAGCAAGAATGGCAATCTTCTGTTGAATGTGGTTCAGACACCGGAGGGTGATTTGGAACCCGACGTAATGAATATTTTGGAAGGTATAGCTTCCTGGATAAAGATTAACGGAGAAGCCATTTATGGAACTCGCCCATGGAGTGTTTATGGTGAGGGTCCTTCCATGCAGACTAAAGAGGCCAAAGGTGTTTTCGGTGGTTTGAAGGACATCCGCAAATATCAGGCAGGAGATTTGCGCTTTACCAAGAAAGGCAATACTTTGTATGTGTTTGCAATGGAACATCCTGAAACGGATATCACAGTATCTTCTCTGAGTGATGCACAGAAAGTGAAGTCAGTGAGAATGCTGGGTATGAAGAGCCGTATCAAATGGCAACAGACAAAAGATGGCAAACTGACTATCTCTAAGTCGGCCGATATGCCTTCTTATCCGACACTCGTATACGAAGTAAAGTTAAAATAGAATAGTTGACCATGAAAAAAGTTTTTTATTTATCATTCTTGTTTTTCTGTTTGTCATCTTTTACTTCTTCTCTGGTAGCTCAGCAAGTGAAAGCATGGACAAAAAGTCCGAAAGGGGTGAGTGTTCGGACTGTTAAGGGAACTTTTGAAATCTCTCCATTGATTAATAATACAGTTAGAATTAGTTTTAGTAAGAATGTAAATAAAAAATTGCCGGAGCTGGTTTATGTGAATAAAATGTCGGCTCCGGCATTTCATGTCGTCGAAAACAAACAGTCTTTGTCTGTCTGTCTCAAAGGACTGAAACTGATAATTGACAAGCAGACAGGCAGGATTTCTTATTTTGATCCACAAGGTCGACTGATACTTAATGAAGCGGAAAGATCTTTGGACTCTTCGTCTGTGCAAGGTGAAAAGACCTTTTGTGCGACACAAAGTTTCATTTCATCTTCTGATGAACATCTTTATGGGTTGGGACAGTTTCAAGACGGATATCTTGATGTCCGGGGTTTGATGCGGCGGCTGACTCAGGTGAATACGCAAATATCAGTTCCGTTCATTCTTTCCAGCAAGGGATATGGGGTGTTGTGGAACAACTATGGAATGACGGAGTTCAATCCTTCCGATACGAAAGTTATCTTGTCGAAGACAGAAGCTGGTGGTTCGAAAGAGGAAGTTAGTGTGACTACAACGGAAGGAACCAAAAAGGAAGTCAGGGAAAACAATCTTTTTTCGGCTGTCCTGAGTGTGCCTGAAAGCGGACAGTATGCTGTTTTACTGGATGTGGGGCAATCCATGGCCCGACGCCATAACTTGGAAATAGACGGGAAAACAGTTATAGAAATGAATAACTATTGGCTTCCGCCTACCGCTTCAGCTTTGGTAAATCTTGCAGCTGGAACCCATACGCTGAAAGCGTCTTTGAATAAGGGCGATGCCCCGGTCGTATATTACAAAAAGGTAGATGACCGGACGACCTTCCGTTCACCCGTGGCTGAGGCTGTGGATTATACTGTTTTTTGCGGAACACCCGAACAGATTATTGCAAGCTATCGCAGTGTGACTGGCGAGGCTCCGTTGATGCCGTCTTGGGCATTGGGTTATATTCATTGCCGCGAACGCTTTCATTCCCAGAAGGAAATTCTGGATACTGCAGACAAGTTCCGTAAGGACAACCTTCCGATGGATTTGATTGTACAAGATTGGCAGTACTGGGGAAAGTACGGATGGAATGCCATGCGCTTTGATGAGCAGTATTATCCGAATCCGAAAGAACTGGTTGAACAGCTTCATCAGAAGAATGTAAGGCTCATGGTGTCAGTATGGTCGAAAGTCGATGAGAAGTCGGAAGTTGGCAGACTTTTGTCCGAACAAGGCTATTATATTCCAAATACCAGTTGGGTGGATTTCTTTAATCCCAAGGCAGCGCAAGCTTATTGGAATAATTTCAGTTCTCGTCTGTTGCGTCCCTATCAGATAGACTGCTGGTGGCAGGATGCTACGGAACCGGAAAATGATGATTTGAAAGGCCGTAAGGTAATGAACGGAACTGTTCCCGGAGAGTTTTATCGTAACATTTATCCACTTTTTGTGAATAAAACGGTTTATGAAGGATGCCGGAAGGACGATCCTTTGCGTCGTACCATGATTCTTACCCGAAGCGGATTTAGCGGTATTCAAAGATACGGAGTAGCCTTATGGTCTGGTGATATCGGTAATGATTGGGAGACGCTGCGCCGTCAGATTACCGGGGGACTGGACTTGATGGCTTCGGGATTACCTTGGTGGACGTATGATGCCGGTGGTTTCTTCCGTCCCAAGGACCAATATAAGGATGAACATTATCATGAGCGTTTCCTCCGTTGGCTGCAGACTTCGGCCTTTCTTCCTTTGATGCGTGTTCACGGGTATCAGACCGATACCGAGTTTTGGAATTATGGCGATGAGGTCATGCGTATAGCACGTGCCACATTGGACTTTCGTTATAAGTTGTTGCCATACGTCTATTCGGAAGCGGCAAAAGTCACTTTCAAGGGCAGTACTCTGATGCGTCCGTTGGTATTTGATTTCATGAATGACACCACGGCTTTGAATCAGAAGTATGAATATATGTTCGGACAATCTTTGTTGGTAGCGCCGATAGTGGAAGAAGGCCCTCGGACATGGAAAGTCTATCTTCCACAAAACAAAGCCGGCTGGTACAGCTTGTGGGACAACACCAAATATAAGGGCGGGCAGTCGGTAGATCAAAAGGTCACCTTGGAACATATTCCTGTTTTCGTAAAGGCAGGAGCTATTTTGCCTTTGGGAGAAGTAAAAGAATATGCTGCCCAAAGTCTGAATGGCCCTTTGGAAATCAGAATATATCCTGGAGCTGACGGTCACTATACTTTGTATGAAGATGAAGGAGTGAATTATAATTACGAGAAAGGAAAGCGCGTCGTGATTCAATTGGAATGGAACGATACGCGGAGACAGTTTACCATAGGCAAGAGGATTGGAGGTTATGCAGGAATGCCATCTGTCAGGAAAATGAAAATTGTGGTGTCCGGACAATTAAAGAAAACAATCGTGTACGAAGGGAAACAAATCTGTCTGTCGCTGTAGTTTTTTGTTGAAAGGCTTTATCAAGTAATGAATTATGATTACTTTTGAAAGCAAAATTTATAAAGATGAAATACTTTTCTATTATATTGCTCTTGATGTGCGGGCAAATTATCAGTACTGACGTTTTTGGACAACCCCGACCGGGGAGTTCTCTGAAAAAGACGATTTATGGTTTTGAAAATATACAGGATTCCACCAAAACAAAAACATGGTGGTTCCATGGATATGTACCTTCTTCCATTGAGGGTATGACAAAAGATTTGGAAGCTTTCAAACGAGTCGGACTGGGAGGAGTTGTATTTTATGACCAAGTGCACGGAACCGTATCTCCCAAATCAGAACTTGCCATGAGCCCGGAATGGTGGAAGCTGGTTTATCATGCAGCCCGTGAAACCCAACGTCTTGGATTGAATTTTGAATTCAATGTTTCGAACGGATTTGTTGCAGGAGGACCTTGGATAAAACCTCAGAACGCCATGAAGCGCGTGGAATGCATTGAAAGCACGATTCAAGGCGGTAGAACCCTGACCATGAAATTGGATGCCCCTAAAAACTCAAGCCACTATTTTCAAGATATCCGGATCGTTGCCATACCTACTCATGATGGAGTGGGTGATGAAGCCAACATTACATATACCAATTTACCCGATATGGATTCCGGGGCATTCTTTCAGAAAGGCCGTCTGGTAACCGTATCTCCCCTTTCTTCTCCGTCTTATATAAATTTTGATTTTCGAAAACAAAAGGAACTGCGGAGCATCAGTTACGAGATCGGTCCGACGGGAAAATCTACAACAAGCGCTACGAATGTTCCGGCACCGTCTCAGGATACATTTGTGGGAACCGGATACCGTATATTGCCTTCTGTAGGTGAATTGCAATGCAGTGACAATGGTATGGATTATCGAAAGGTATGTGATTTGAAACCGTTGTATCTTGCTCATGAGTCCTATAAAAAGAAAACGCTTTCATTTGCTGCGGTCAAGGCAAGATATTTTCGTATTAAATTGTCGGGTTGGGATGGAAGCGTTCAGGGGAAGACTTTGAAAATAGGAAATATCAGTTTGAGTTCGGATGCAAAGGTCAATGAATACGAATATAAGGCAGCCTATATATCCGAATATATTGAAAAATCAATGAATTCGCCGAAATTCTCTTCCTTGGAGAATATTCAGTTGAATGAAGAACGGGACATTACGGATTGTTTGTCTTCAGATGGAACACTGAGATGGAAAGCGCCGAAGGGAAACTGGAAGATTTTGAGGTTCTGTATGGTACCGACGGGAGGAGTTATCAAGCATGGACGTCCGAACATGATGGGACTGGAATGTGACAAGATGTCTGCTGTAGCTTCAAAACTTCAGTTTGATTCTTATTTTGCAGTGATACTTGATTCTTTACAATCGCATGGATTGAATAATCTGCAAGGAATGATAATGGATAGTCATGAGGCCGGTTCTCAGAACTGGACAGATGATTTCCCTGCTGAATTCAAAAAGAGGAGAGGGTATGATTTGTTTCCGTATCTGCCTGTCATGGCCGGTTATGTGGTAAAGGATATACGTCATTCGGAGGCATTCCTCTACGACGTCCGTCTGACTATCGCTGATTTGATTGCCGAAAGGTACTACGGATGTATGGATAGTTTATGCCGTCAAAGAGGCATTACTTTCACGGCTCAAGCCACCGGAAATGCCCAGTGTATAGTTGCCATTCCTATTGTTGCAAAGGGTAAAGTTCAAAAACCGCAAGGCGAATTCTGGGCAATGCAACCCGATGGGAATTATGATATCAAAGAGGCTTCTTCGGCTGCACATCTTTATGGAAAGAATATAGCTTCGGCAGAAGCTTTCACGGATGCAAGGTTGGAAGACAATCCTTCAAATCTGAAGACCAATGCAGATGCGGCCTATGCATTTGGCATCAATGAGTTTGTAATCTGTGCATCGGCACATCAACCTGATGACATTGCGCCTGGAAATAACGGCGGACGGGTATATAATACTTTTTGCAGGAACAATCCTTGGTGGAATACAAGTGAGAATTTCTGGAATTATCAGTCACGAATGGCTTATGTGATGCGTCAGGGACGCCCGGTTGCCGATTTATGTGTCTATCTGGGCAATAATGCTCCGGTGAGAATCCTTACACATCGCTTGCCGGAAATTCCTTCGGGATATGATTTTGATGCTTTTACAGAGGATGCCTTACTCACTCGCATGAATATATCGGATGGAAGAATTCTTTTGCCTTCAGGGCAGAGTTATTCCATGATGGTGCTTCCTCGTTCGGGTGAAATCTCTTATGATGCTTTGTGCAAGATAGCGTCCATTGTAAAAGGAGGGGGCATGGTGTATGGAAATCGACCGACGGGGTCTCCCTGCATGAAAGATATTGGTAAAGATAAGGAATACCGGCAACTTGTGGATGATTTGTGGAATCATCCTAACGCATGGAAAGGAAAGGTCTTTTCTTCCATGACTTTGACTGAGGCGCTGCACAAAGCGGGAGTGGCTCCTGATATTCAGGGAAGTCGTCTTCTCTTTGCACATCGTGAAACCGATGATTGTGACATCTATTTTTTAAACAATCATACGGACCGGAGAGTGAACGGAACTTTTGTCTTCAAGACACAAAGAAAGAATGCCCAATTGTGGGATCCTATGACGGGACAGCGCTCATCTATAGAAAGTGACAAAGGCATTGTCCGTCTCGACTTGGAAGCCCGTCAGGCGGTTGTAGTTGTTTTTACTGATGAAAGATAGTTATTTCTTTACCGAGAATCTGTATTCCTGAGGAGTCACACCTATTATCTTCTTGAAGAACCGGTTGAAATAGGATTGATCTTCATACCCTAACAGGTAGGAGATGTTCTTCACAGGCATATCGCTCGTGAGGAGAATCAGCTGGGCCTTTTCTATTTTTTTTCGGTTGATGTACTGCAGCGGAGTGGTTTTCATCTCTTTTTTGAAAAGACGGATGAAATGGTCTTTTGACAGACAGGATATTTGTGCCAGTGTGTCCAGATCGATGCTGCTGAAGATGTTTTTCCGGATATAGGCTAAAGTTTTCTCAATTCGATTGTCATCGGATTCATTTTTGGGTTGTGCATCTTTCAAGAAGCGGGAAAACAATTGGAAGACGATTCCTCTGGATTCCACTTTGTCGCAATAGGGACGTTGTTTGTTTTTCAGAATGTTCTGAATGAGCGTAGGATTGTTGTCATACGTGGTTGGGTCGGATTGCGGCAGTTTCATTGTTGGATTCATTTCACACAGGCGCTTGAATAGTCCCAGATCCAAATCCCTTGCAGGAACTTCGATGGGAAATTTCCATTCTTCCCAGACATCCGATTCTGACTGATGGTCTTCGTAGATGTGAACGTAGTAATGAGAGAAATAAGAATCACAGATACAACTGTGCTTGGTGAAAGCCGGTATCAGATACAGATGATGGGGCTTTAGCTCGTAGGTTCCTTCGGGAAGAACGATGTATGCTTTTCCTTCCGTTATATAATATATTCGTGCAAAGGGACTGCTTACATTTTTCCAGTTCCAGTCAGCATGATGCACGGCTAGTCCGACATTCAGGACCAGCAGGCGTAGTTCATCAATAGATTCAGACATCTTCCTTATTCAATATCTCTGTGCAAAATTAAATAATTCCTTTAAATTCACAACTATTTGGACAATACATATCTGTAAATATTTTAACTTTGCTTCTGATAAACAAAAATCTGAAAATTATGAAAAAGATCTGTTTTGTTATTATGATAGCTGTAGCTTGTTTTTCATTGGTTCAGGCTAAAGGAAAGAGAGTCTTGTTCATCGGTGATTCCATCACGGATGGTAATTGGGGTGGAGGAGGTGCCAAACCGTCGTCACAACGAAACCAATGGGATATGAATCACATCTATGGCAGTGGATTCATGTATCTTAGTGCTGCCTATTATCAAGGAAAGTATCCACAGAAAGAATACGAATTTTTTAATCGTGGCATCAGCGGGAATGCCTTGCAGGATTTGAGCAAGCGTTGGAATGAAGATGTTATCCGGATGCATCCGGATGTATTGAGCGTTTTGATAGGAACTAACGATGTCGGTAATTACATGAAAAGTGACAAGTCGGTCAAATTCGACTTCACTGCATGGGAAAAACTCTATCGCCAACTTCTGGATGAAGCCTTACAGGCAAATCCTAACTTGAAAATTGTGCTTTGTTCGCCATTTGTTGCCAACACCGGGAATTTGAAAAAGACCGGCAATTATGAAGAACGTGACAGCATGGTCCGTCATTGCACAATTATCGTGAAGAGGATTGCCAGAGATTATCGGGCTACTTATATTCCTTTTGATGAGGTGGTTGACAATCTTTTGAAGAAATGTCCCACCTCGAAGGAAACATATTGGATTTGGGATGGTGTTCATCCCACTCCCGCAGCTCACCAGCGTCTGGCAGAGCTTTGGATATCCAAGACAAAAGGAATTATGAAATAAGCTTTTATTTCACGGCAATGCATTCCACTTCCACCAAAGCCTCTTTCGGAAGTGTCTTTACTGCTACAGCAGAGCGTGCCGGAAACGGTTCCTTGAAGAATTCGGAATAGACTTCGTTCATAGCGCCAAAGTTAGCCATGTCCGAAAGAAATACGGTTGTCTTAACTACATGATTCAAATCGATTCCGGCTGCTTTCAGAATGTTCTGTGCGTTGGTAAGGGATTGACGTGTCTGTTCCTTGATACCACCTTCTGCAAATGTTCCTGTGGCAGGATCGATAGGGAGTTGTCCCGATGCAAAGATGAAACCGTTGGCTTCGATAGCCTGACTGTAGGGCCCGATTGCTTTCGGAGCGTTGTCTGTGTGTATTGCTTTCATAACTTCTATTATTTAATGTTTCATTTAAGTTTACTTATGCAAAAGTAAACAATTCTTTATCAAGTTTGTCCTTTTTCATACATTTTGTGCATACTCCCATAGCTTCTTGTAGAATTTATGTCGCGTGAGCGTAGGAACCGAACCTAGTATGATGAGTTTCATTCGCGCACGGGTGATGGCTACGTTCATGCGGCGTAAGTCATTCAGGAAACCTATCTGTCCGTCTTCATTGGCGCGAACCAGTGAAATGAGGATGATGTCTCTTTCCTGTCCTTGGAATCCATCCACCGTGTTGATGGTGATGGCATCCCGATAGGGCTTGAAGAATGCGTTACGGCGGATTAGTTGCCGCAGGTATTGCACTTGGGCTTTGTAAGGGGAAATTACGCCAATGTCGAGCCGTTCTTCCTTGAACCGGTTTCTTCCTATCCGGGCAATGTATTCCATCAGTTTGTTGAGACAGAATTCCGCTTCGGGCTTGTTGATGCGGCCATAGCTTTCTCCTATAAATTCTTCATGTGAATCTTCCAGCAGACTTGTGTCAATCCATTCAATAGGAGTATCGTAATCCAGAATGCTGCGATATTTCACTTCGGGTGCACTGGTGAGTTCTCCTTGATAGAACCAATCGGAGGAAAACTTCATGATGGCATCGTTCATGCGGTATTGCATTTTGAGCAGACTGACACTTTCCGGATGATGTTCCACTATTTCTTGCATCAAGGTGTGATCCAATCCGCCATGAGCGGCTTCCATACTTTTGATGGTAGGGGGTAGTTGTTGATGGTCACCTGCAAGGATGACGCGATGTGCTTTCTGGATGGCAATCCAGCACGAAGCTTCGAGGGCTTGGGCTGCTTCATCGATAAAGACAGTCGCATATTTTTGCCCTATCAGGATGCGGTTGGCGCTACTTGTCAATGTGGATGCTATGACCCGGGCTTCACTGAAGAGTGATTCATTGATGCGGATTTCCAGTTCATTGGCCCTGTCTTTTAAAGAATTGATTTTTTGATGGAAGCTCTCATTGCTACCTTTGTTTTTTTGAGAATACAGTTCGCGGATAGCTTTGCGGATTCCCCATAACTGTGGATAATCAGGGTGGTTTTCGAACTGGCGTTCGTAAGTGAAACTTAACATTTTGTCGTTCACTCGTGAAGGATTTCCTATTCGAAGCACGCTCACTCCCCTGTCAACTAGTTTTTCACTGATCCAGTCGACCGCCATATTGCTTTGGGCGCATACCAGCACTTGGTTTTCTTTTCTCAGGGTTTCGTAGATGGCTTCTACCAAAGTTGTTGTTTTCCCTGTACCCGGAGGCCCATGGACAATGGCAACATCTTTTGCACAGAGTACTTTATTGACAGCACTTTCTTGCGTCTGGTTCAGCCAGGGGAATCGCTGAGGCGGAAGTTGAAACATTGAAGTCTTTTGAGTCCCGTGAAAGATATCCCGAAGTTCGGCCAATCGGTTTCCTTTGGCATTGGCAACTGTGTGCAAGGCTTCGAACATAAGGCGGTAACTTGTTTCGTCAAAATAGAGTTGGACTCCCAGATTGTCAGCTGACTGGAGAGCAAGAACGGCATCCATGGAAGGCATAACCACCACCATTTTATCTTCATCGACAAAACTCACTGAAGAAACGAATTTATAGTAATGCAGTTGTCCGTTGGCCGCCTGAGTGAAGAAACAGACGGGTTTGCCAAATTCAAAATTATGCTCGATGTCTTTGTCTTCCGTACGTTCTACTTCCATAACCAACTGGTTGAGGGAATTGTAATAAGCTCTTCCTACGCGTAGCGGCCACCAGCAGATTCCTCTCTTTATTTTTCGTCCGATTCCCATCGCTTCCGTTTGCTGTTCAAACTGTTTCTTCTCGAAGTCATACTCGGTCTGAAGCAATTCATATTGGCGCTGCAGATAGAGAACGGGTGAATATATTGGGGTTTCTTTCATCGGAATGCTTATTCTTTGACAAGTGATTTGTCTTGATTTTCTTTTTCCAGTTGTGCACGACTTTTGCTTTGAGTCACCAGCCAGACGCCATAGAATACCAGTAAGATTGCAATAGCCTTGGTCCATCCGAAGGTTCCCAATCCTACCATGACAGAAACAACGGTGGCAACAATAGGTTGTACATAATTGTACATGCTGATAAGGGTGGGACGAAGCATCTTTTGGGCACTCATCATAAGTATATAGGCAATGTAGGTCCCGCCAAATACTACGAAAAACGTATCCAGCCATACTCTCGCTGGAATGGCGCTCCAATTGAGTGATCCCCATTCATTGTATGAAAACGGAATCATGCAGATGGCTGCATACATAAACATCCATTTCATGCAAGTAACGACATTGTATTTGCAAATCAGGTTTTTGAAGAGGGTAAGGTAGAATGCAAAACTGAACTGAGCCAGCAGACAAAGCAAATCACCCGTCAGGTCGCTGTCTTTCTTTCCGACAACCGTACTGCCTATAATCAGAATCAAAGCTCCCAGGGCTCCCAGAAAAATACCCATGACCTTTTTCCCGGTTATCGGTTCCTTCAGGTAGATAGCAGCTACTATCATGGTGATAATAGGAGAGGTAGTCGTGACGATACTGGCATCGATGGGCGAGGTCAGTGACAATCCGATGGTAAAGCAACATTGATTAAATATCACACTCAAAAGGGCGGCAAAGAAAAAGAGTAGAAGATCCTTGCTAGGCACATGTTCTTTCTTTGTGAAAAGTGAAGTAATCCAAAAAAACAAAGCTCCTCCGGTTGATCTGAATATGACCATAGAAAATCCGCTTATACCATTCATCATTGCATCTTTCCCTATAGGGGACATCAATCCCCAGATGGTGCATGCAATGAGCATAAACAGGTGTCCTTTCCAACTTTTTTCTCCCATATTTCCTTTCTCTCAAAATTTTCATTGCAAAGTTACGCTTTTTTAGTATAAATGCTTATCTTTGAACCATACTATTTTAACAAACATGATATGAAAAAGCAGGCTAAGTACATAAAGAGCATTGAAATTCCGGCTTTGTGGGGAAGAAAACATATCGTCTGGAATTTGCGTCCTGATGTGAACATTCTGAGTGGAATTAACGGTATCGGAAAAAGTACTATTCTGAATCAATCCATTAATGGTCTGGATATCCTTCAAGGAGGTGAACTGGGGCGAAAAGTAGTTCCCGGTGTCAATCTTACTTTTTTCCCGGAAAATTCAACGACAATCAAGTTCGATGTGATTAGAAGTTTTGACAGGCCTTTGCTTCATTCGGACTTGCTTGAGAAAATGGCCGACAAAAATGTGAGAACGGAACTGGACTGGCAGCTCTATCAGTTGCAGCGCCGTTATCTGGATTATCAGGTCAACATAGGTAATCGTATCATTGAACTGCTCACTAGCGGTGATCCTGAAAATCAGAAAAAGGCAGCGGAGATATCTGTCAGTAAAACGATGTTCCAAGATATGATCGATGAACTGTTCAGCGAAACAGGTAAGAAAATTCTCCGGAAAAGCAATGAAATCCTTATTGAACAGGATGGAGATACTTTATATCCTTATCAATTGTCCTCGGGCGAAAAGCAGATATTGGTAATCCTTCTGACCACGCTCGTACAGGATGGTCAAAACTGTGTGCTTTTTATGGATGAACCCGAAGTGTCACTTCATATTGAATGGCAGCAACAGTTGATAGGCCTTATCCGCAAATTAAACCCGAATGTTCAGATTATTCTGACTACCCATTCACCGGCTGTCATTATGGATGGCTGGATGGATGCAGTGACGGAAGTCAGTGATATTACTCAATGAAATCATGGGCAAACGTTTAAAGGATAATCTTAGTTCACTTTATATAGGTGCGGCCAATCGTCTGCGCCCTAAAAAGTCACGAAAGAAAATTGTAGCTTATGTAGAAAGCTATGATGATGTCTTGTTTTGGCGTTCCTTCTTATCGGAATATGAAGACGAAACTCGATATTTCCAGGTTATGCTTCCTTCGCAGAGTTCTTTGGCCAAAGGCAAAAAGACAGTGTTGATGAATCAGTTGGGCCCGCAGTTGGGAGCCAATATGATTGCTTGTGTAGATAGCGATTATGACTATCTGATACAGGGTGCAACGAGTACTAGCAAGCAGATTAACGAAAGTCCCTATGTGATGCAGACTTATGTTTATGCAATAGAAAACTACCAGTGTTATGCCGAAGGTTTACATGAAATATGTGTTATGGTGACTTTGAATGATAATTCGGTCATTGATTTCCCGGAATTTTTCAAAATGTATTCTCAGATTGCCTATCCTCTTTTTCTCTGGAGCGTCTGGCTGTATAAGAATCATATACTCAATGTATTTCCTATGATGGAATTTTGCGGAGTTGTCCGGTTGGATTATGTAGATATACAGCATCCCGAAGAAGCGCTGGCCATTATGAAAAGAAGGGTTGATAAGTCTCTGGGATGGATTCGAAGCAAGTACAGGAACACACAGGAACAAGTGGATGCCTTAGGCGTGGAATTGAATTCCCTGGGCCTGACTCCGGATAATACTTATTTATATATACAAGGACATCATATCTTTGATAATGTCGTAATGAAACTTTTGGACCCAGTCTGCAAAATTCTCCGCAAGCAGAGAGAAAGGGAAATCCATGACCTGGCAGAACATGGGAAACAACTTTATAATGAACTTACCAGTTATGAACATAGTCAAAGTACTTTGGAACTTATGTTGAAAAAAAATACCGGTTTCAAAAGGGCCCCTCAATATCAGAAGATGCGCGGAGATTTGGAACACTTGCTTGAATTGATTTAAATTATTATACACATTAATTTATAGTATGATTGACAGTACACCACAGATTATGCATGAAATAACACCTCTTAGTGAGAGGGATTGTTTTTACATTGCTGACAGAAAAAAAACGGAGTTTACTTATCCCATTCACAGTCATTCTGAATTTGAATTGAATTTCACGGAACATGCTTCAGGTGCAAAACGGATAGTAGGAGATAGCAGTGAAGTCATAGGTGATTATGATTTGGTGCTTATTACGAGTAAAGATCTTGAACATGTATGGGAGCAGAACAATTGCACTTCCAAGGATATCAGGGAAATTACCATACAGTTCTCCTCCGATCTTTTTTTCAAAAGTTTTGTCAATAAGAATCAGTTCACTTCAATAAGGAAGATGTTGGATGCCGCTCAAAAAGGAATTGCTTTTTCCATGAGCAGTATCATGACGGTTTATCCTTTACTTACAACATTGGCTACGGAACAGCAGGGTTTTTATGCTGTCATCAAATTTCTCACGATTCTTTATGAGTTGTCTTTGAGTACCGATATGCGTATTTTGTCTTCTTCTCCTTTTGCCAAGAACGGTGTGGAGAGTGATAATTGGCGCGTACAAAAGGTGCAGGATTACATCAATGTACATTATACTGAAGAAATACGCTTGAATCAGTTGGCCGACATGGTGGGTATGGCCTCTGTTTCTTTAAGCCGTTTTTTTAAAATTCGTACTGGAAAAAATCTGATGGATTACATCCTAGATGTTCGATTGGGATATGCAACGAAGCTACTTGTAGATTCCACGCAAAGCATAGCAGATATTTGTCGTGAAAGTGGTTTTAACAATGTGAGTAATTTCAACAGACTTTTTAAGAAATATAAACAATGTTCTCCAAAAGAATTTCGAGAGAATTATAGGAAACAAAAAATTGTAATATAATGAGAGAAAAAACCGTGTTATGGTTCGAGCACGGATAATATTTTTCCTTTGAATGGATGTTTAAATAGTATAACTGTTTTCGTTAACGGAAATGTGAATCTCTTTATTCCCGCGGAAAATTGTTATTAAAGTATTATAAAATAATTGCGAAACGCTTTGTAGATTCAAAAAAAGCCCCTATCTTTGCAACGTACATAGAAAAGTGTTTTTCAGATTTGATTATTAGTACTTCGGGACGTGTCGTGAGACAGGTCCCGAAGTGCGTTATGGGGGGGTATATGTCCTATTTTTCCTTAAAAGTTGCAATATGTATAATTTTTGTTTTACATTTGTAGCAAGAAATGATTATAATATGATTATGAATGAAATTCCACATGTCGGTTTTGATACCGTAGGGAGTCTGGATGAAAGGAATCTGGATATTACGGATGACGGTATAGCAATATTTAATACAATTAATGACTTGCCGTTGAATACTTATCCTACTCGTATTGTCGCAGCAGTTATGGCTGTGATATTAAAGGGTGAATTGACCTTGACAATCAATTTGAAAGAGTATCATGTCGAGGCTCACAATTTGATTCTGCTGATGCCTAATCAAATTATTCAGACTATTACAAAAAGTGAGGACTTTGAAGGTGTGTACATTGCCATATCTCGTCAGGCAGTCAATGATATGACAACTGGTCCTCAAAATAATCTGAATACGTTTCTTTATGCACAAGAACAACCAATAACAACTATTTCTACAGAGGAAGAAGAATCTTTGATGGAGTATCATACTTTTATCTGGAAGCAGATTAAAAGCAGAGGAAACATATACAAAAGACAGATTTCCAACTATCTGATTCTATCTCTTAGTTTGGAGATTATGAATATTGTGAACAAACATCGACCAGTCAGTTCTATCCCTAAAACACGAAAAGAGGAGCAGTTTGAAAGATTCCTTGCGCTCATGAGTGATTTCTATGCGCAAAACAGATCGGTTTCATTCTATGCTGATAAGATGTGCATCACTCCCAAATATCTTTCCTCTCTTTGCAAATCACTGACGGGTACGACTGCCAGCGGTTGGATTGATCGGAATGTGATTTTGGAAGCAAAGGCCATGTTGAAGAATTCCAATTTCACAGTACAAGAGGTTTCTGAAAAATTGAATTTTCCCAATCAATCATTCTTCGGAAAGTATTTCAAGCACCATGTAGGTGTGTCGCCTAAGGAATACCGTAATAGAAAATAAAAAAAAGGTGAGTTGAAGCTCACCTTTTTTATGTATTTAGAGTTGGATTCAGCAACTGCGCGTCGCTTCCAAACGTTCCGGTTCTGTCATGGCTGCCAGTTCCTTCACTTTATTCATATCCAGATGGAGGCCTTCGGCAATTCTTGTTCCGTATTCTTTGTCTGCCAGATAGCAATGAGCGGCATGGCGATATTTTACATTTTCAGTAACAGGCATGATGTCGGCTACTGTATTCGAGATAAGAAGAGCACGTTTGTCTTCCGTCATCAAACGATATAAATCACCCGGCTGATAGAAGCAATCATCCGTTCTGTCTTCATATTGAACATAGTTGTCCACGGCACCATTCACCGGTGAGTGAGAATAACGCAGGTTTTTCTGAGTCTCCCATTCACCAATACTGTTGGGTGAATAGCCTTTAGTAGCTCCTTCATTTCCGTCAACGCGCATGTAACCGTCGCGATGATAGCTGTGAACCGGACAATGAGCACGGTTTACGGGAATCTGGTCTGCGTTGATTCCCAAGCGGTAGCGCTGGGCATCTCCGTAAGAGAAAAGACGTCCTTGAAGAAGTTTGTCTGGTGAAAGTCCGATACCTGGAACGACATGAGCGGGAGAGAAGGCTGCCTGTTCCACATCGGCAAAATAATTCTCCGGATTGCGGTTCAGTTCCATTACACCTACTTCGATTAACGGGAAGTCCTTGTGGCTCCATGTTTTGGTGATATCGAAAGGATTTTCTTTATAGTTGAGAGCTTGCTCTTCCGTCATGATTTGGAAATACAGTTTCCATTTTGGGAAATCACCGTGTTCGATTGCTTCGAACAAATCTCTTTGGTGGCTTTCGCGGTCGCTTGCTACGATAGCTGCTGCTTCTTCATTCGACAGGTTCTTGATGCCCTGCTGGGTGAGTAAATGGAATTTTACCCAGACCCGGATACCGTCCTTGTTGATGAGGCTGTAGGTATGAGATCCGAATCCGTGCATGTGGCGATAGGTGGCAGGAATGCCTCGGTCAGACATGACTACCGTGATTTGATGAAGTGCTTCGGGAAGCATGGTCCAGAAATCCCAGTTGTTTTGCGGTGAGCGCATGTTAGTCTTCGGGTCACGCTTTACTGCATGGTTCAAGTCCGGGAACTGCAGCGGATCACGGATAAAGAATACCGGTGTATTGTTTCCTACCAAATCCCAGTTACCTTCATCTGTATAAAATTTAATGGCAAAACCACGTATGTCACGTTCTGCATCGGCAGCACCTCTTTCACCTGCTACGGTTGAGAAACGAACAAAAACATCGGTTTTCTTTCCCACCTCAGAAAAAATGCTGGCGCATGAGTATTTTGTTACGTCATGAGTAGTTGTAAATTGTCCGAAAGCGCCGCTTCCTTTTGCATGCATTCTTCTTTCTGGAATTACTTCACGGTCAAAATGGGCCAATTTTTCCATCAACCATGTATCTTCCATTAATATAGGGCCGCGCATGCCTGCTGTTACTGAGTTAATATTGTCTTGTACAGGTGCACCAACTTCGTTGGTCAGAATTTTTTTCTTTTTTTCTTCCATAATTCATTGATTATTGCTTGGTTAGTAATTAAGTTAATTATCTCTCTTCGTCGATACCATTTTGAAAAATGTTTCAACATTTGCAAATATACTATTTATTCGTTCTAAAAAAAATCATTAGGGAAATATTGCAATAAAAATAGTCCTTTTTGCAAAGCAAAAACCAACTTTTGAAGAAAAGTAATAACTGCAAAAGGTTTGCCTGAAGCACCCTACACCAGAAACTGCTGAATATCAGCCAGTCGTGGTGTAGGAATGGAATTTTTGCCCTTATGCCGAATGTACCGGACAATCAAGTCCTTTTAGCATAGGGTATTCAGGACAAACTTTTTGTGTTGGGAATAGATGGCGTTCCGGGTTACGTTTTCTCGAGTAACCCTAAAAGTTTCAGATATAGGGTCTATTAGGGTGGCTAACTGCCATAGTTAGCACCCGTAACTATGGCAGTTAGCCATCGGAAGTGACGTCTTTATTACTTTTGTTTTCTTGAAAATCACTTGTCAGATTTAGCAGTTTAAAACTGAATAACCTGACATGGATTGCGTTTTATACTAAAAGACTTTCATTCTTGGGGGAAAATTCAGTTGTTCGAAATTCTTATTAAGAAAGATATTTTT
>Ga0116193_1001760_pt1 | contig 17396 bp, 12 predicted proteins | sample AD_UKC115_MetaG_FD_89892 | JGI IMG/M metagenome (GOLD analysis project Ga0116193, IMG submission 89892) | Active sludge microbial communities of municipal wastewater-treating anaerobic digesters from Hong Kong - AD_UKC115_MetaG | ecosystem: Engineered > Bioreactor > Anaerobic > Digestate... | reverse complement strand
GTCCTAAATGACCACCACATTTTGTGCAAGTAATTTCGGTGCGTACCATGCCATGGCTGCGATCGGTAGTTTGTGTAATTTTACCACCTTCTATTTCTTTATCAAAACTTGGCCAGCCACAATGGCTATCAAATTTCATATCATCTGTAAATAATTCTGCTCCACAGCCAGCACATTTATATACTCCTTTTTCTTTGTTCATTAGCAAAGCTCCTGTAAAAGGCCTTTCAGTACCTTTTTCACGAAGAACATAGTATTGTTCGTTGCTTAATTGAGCCTTCCATTCGGCATCTGTCTTATGTATCATATTAGAATCTTTTAAATTTTGTTCGTTATTTTTTAAAGTAGGTGTTTGTGAACAACTACTTAATGCCACTGTGAACAACAGTAGCATTAAGTTTAATTTTATATAAAACATTTTACTCAAATTTATTTTTTATGGTTGCAGATAGTGCTTCGCCTGCAGTCCAAAATGAAGCTCCTAAAAGAACTAAATCTTTAACTAAAAACTGACCAGGTATAGCAGAAATAAACGGAAATGAGTGTCCATTTTGAATAACTCCAGGGGTGGACAACATAAATGTCAGGGTTATGACAAAAGTAATAATGCCCCCAATACTACCCAAAGCAGATGCCATAGGGCTTATTGAACGCAGAGCTATCAATAGTCCTGTAGAAATTTCAATAACTCCAAGCATGTTAGAAAACCCTTGGGTACTTAAAAAGCTAAACATCCATGAGAAAAATGGACTATGCTCGGCTAAAGGGCGTATTCCTTCTGCTTCATAAGTTGTAAACTTCAAAAATCCTATCCAAATTAAAACTATTGCTAAACCATAACGAGTTATGATAAGACCTAACTTGTTAAACATTTCTATTCTTATTTTTTCCATTTTCTTCTTTTTTTATATTTTTAAAACAATAAACAGGTCAAGTGTTTTCACTTGACCTGTTTTAATTCAATTTAGATAGCTTTTGCAGCTGGGAAATCAATTGCTACTTTGGTTACAGCATGTAAATAGTTTATTGCTATTTTTTCGGCTACAAGCATTACTAATTCTACTGCCTGCCCTTTGGTGTAACCAGCATTAAAAAAGTTTTCTAATGACGCACCATCTACAAATCCTTTTTTTATGGTAACTTCTTTTGCCAAGACTACCAAAGCATTTAATTTAGCATCAAATGCGGTACTACCTTTTCTTATTTCAATGGTTTGTTCTTCAGTAAATCCATTCATTTTACCTAATACGGTGTGTGCTGCTTGACAATATGCACATTCATTTACCTGACTTACTATTAAATTAATAGCTTGTTTTTCTTTGTTATTGAAAGTAGTTTTTGCATTTTGAAATGCAAGATAATTACCTAATGCTGTATCAGAATGTGCCATTACAGCATACAGGTTAGGGACGGTGCCAAGACCTTTTTTTAAATTGTCAAAAATTTCTTGATTGTTGCTAGATACTTCTCCTCTAGTAGGAACATTAAAATTTGTCATTTTTTATTTTTTAAAATTATAATGCAAATGTAAAATGCTCATGGTCTTTGCTATTAGGTAGTATTTCTCTTTATGTTGTCAATTTTTCCTTTTAATAATTTATATCAAAATTAAAGGTAGCACTCTGTATAATAAAACTGATTTTGTTTTTTAAAATAGGAAGAACGCCTTTTTCAAACCATTCATTTTTTGCCATCCAAATATTATTTCGTGGCGATGGGTGTGGCAACACTATATATTGTGGCAAATAGCTTTTATAATTTTTTACGGTTTCGGTAAGCGTTTCTTTTGTATTATTTTTTAAATAATAATTTTGAGCATATTGTCCAATAAGTAAAGTTAATTGAATGGATTTGGTTTGGGCTAAAAATTGACTGTGCCAATATGGTGCACATTCGGTACGTGGAGGCAAGTCGCCATTTTTACCAGTGCCAGGATAGCAAAATCCCATGGGCATTAATCCAAAGATTTTATTGTCGTAAAAAATAGTTTTATCTACACCCAACCAAGCTCTTAAATTATCGCCACTTTTATCGTTCCAAGGTATGCCCGTTTTATGAACTGTCTGTCCTGGTGCTTGCCCAATGATTAGTATTTTGCTATGCTTACTGATTGAGACAATTGGATTGGGTTGCAAATAATTTTCACATATTGTACAGTTTTTTACTTGAGCGATAAGTTTATTTATTTCCATTATTAAAAAAATATTGCTACAGATTATTTCTAAAATTTATAGGGCTAATACTTTCTTGTTTTTTAAAAAAACGACTAAAGGTTTGTATATCTTCAAAACCCAAATCATAGGCTATTTCTTTAATAGTTTTATCAGTATAGCGTAGCATACGTCTGGCTTCTAACATTTTTCTATCTTGAATAATTTGTAATGGCGATCGGTTGGAAAGTTTTGCAAATAAGTTAGAAAGCGTTTTGGGCGATTTGTTGAGCATATCGGCATAGTCATGTACGGTATGTTTGGTTTTGAAATAAATTTCTACCAAGTAATTATATTCTCTTACTATGTCTGTTTCTTTAGTATTGAGTTCTGAAAAACTGTTTTGCTTTTTATAAATTCTCGTACATAAAATAATAAATATTTTCAGCATAGATTGTAGCATTTCTAATTGCATATCATCTTTTGATTGCATTTCTATTTCAAACATTTTCCATAGTACTTCAAATTTTTCTAACTCGTTGGTGGGAATTTGAAAAGTGGGCAATTCTTTCGCACCATAAAATAATATTCCTTTACAGCTAACTTCTCTGTCATGGTCAAGTATGCAGTAAAACTCTCGGTTAAATTTTATGCTTCTCAATTCACTACAATGTCGAATATCTATATTGTAAAAATCGGTCAGGCAAATAATGGTGTTTTTTTTAAATTTTATTTCATTTCCCTCATAGTAAATAATAGATCTCTCATCCTTTGTCCACAAAAAAGTCAAAGGTGAGTTTATATCTTTGTCATAAGTTATTTGAGTACTTCGTTTTAAAGTATTTAAAAAAAATAGTTCGTTATTTTGTCCTATGAATATCATAAATTTAGGGTTGTTCTTAAATAGCAGCTAACGGCTACGGCTTGGCGATGGTGGCAATATGCAACGCACCAAACCGATAATTATTTTTATACTTTAAATGTAAGCACTAAACTTTAATTTACCAACTTCATTGCCACTATTGCCAAACCGATGTTGTAGGTAGCCCTTTCTCGAATGGGTTTGCACAGTCTTGATGTCGAGCGAGGTGAACCGAACAGGGTAGGGTTGCATACGCTTTTGCATTTTTAGCTTGGCTTTAGCGTAGGAAAACATGCAAATGGGTATGCAACAGCTTGGTTTTTCGTGATAATTGTTGTTTTTAGTCGTCTTGCTAATATTGTAAAACGTATTAGTGTTATATAAAATATGTGAGTTAAAATTTAAAACTGTATTGCTTTAATTGTTAACTGTATCACTGTAATTTAAAACCGTATTGTTAGTTTTATTGAGTGTAGTTGCTATTATTATAAACCGTATTACGATTATTACAAGTCAGATTGATAGTATTACAAACTGTATTGCTTTAAATATAAAAGTGGTAACGAGAATGTATTTTTCGGTAGCAACTGTCTTAAATTGTCTTTCTGTCTTATTTTCTTGGTTTTGTAAATTCAATACCTTTCACTTGTCGATATTCGGCACTGCTTGCTCCGAATACTGCTTTGATGTATTTTTTTACATCGGTGGCGATTGGCACTAAACCTGTGATGTCTTTGTACAGAACTTTGTCGCGCGCAATGCGAGAGTTGCTGACTGCTGTGTATGCAGTTGCTAAGGCAGTATTTTTTGCTGTCATGTCGGTTTGCTTTGCGGTTAGTGTTGCAATTTTCAAATCGTTTTCGTTTGGAGCGTAACTTGGTTCTGATTGCAAAACGGAAATTAGACCTGCAAAGTGTTGTATGAGTTGGTCGTATGATTGGTGTGATGAACTGATGGTAGTTGGTGCTGGCGTGTTTGCATCTACTGGTGTTGCTGTTTTGGTGGAGCGTTGTCCTTGTATCTTTCGATTAAAACCTTTTGCGTCTGCAATTTTTTCTGCGGTAGCATCGGTTGTTTGAAATGCGTTTACTAAGCGTGTGCATAACGCACGAAGTCCTTCGAAAGATGCTATGCGTGCATTTACTGCGTTGTTGTATGCTGTGTTTTTTGAAACTACATCTGCTAATGCGTTTTGACCGCTTATAAATAAGGTGTTTAGTTGCGGTAGTTTTAATGCGTTTTTTGTAGGATTGTAGGTTGCTCCGTAACCAGTAACGAAAGCAATGAGGTCTTGAAAGTTGGCTACATTTTTAGCGTGTCCTGTTTCATAATAAGTTGACATGATAATAAATTTTAGAGTTAAGAATTTGTTTAATACTAAATTACTAAAGCTATTAAACGAATAATGTTAAAAAATATTATCAACAATAGATTTTCGTATAAAAAACAGAGCCACAAGGGTGGCTCTGAATGATAATATTTAACAAGATTAATGTTATTGAACTACAAATTTATAACTTGCGATTCCTTCTTCATCGTATAAGTTTAGAATATAGTTTCCTTTAGATAGTTTACTTACATCAAAAGAAGTATTGAAAGTTCCTTTGGTATTTGTTAGTGTTTTAGTTTCTAACAAACTTCCTTTCATATCAATAATATTTAGAGTAAGTAATGTATTTTGTTTTGAACGAATTTCTACCTGCAAAATATCATTTGCAGGATTTGGATATACTTTACTAATTTCATTAATGGTGGATTGTTTTATACCAGTTACTAAACTAAAATTTGCTTTTAAACTTCTTACACCGCTTATCAAAAAAGTATAATTGGAGTCTGTTGAGACAACGGTGGAGCCTTCTGTCCAGTTAGTGAATTTGTACCCCATTTTAACTTTTGCTTTTACTGTAAGGGAAGAATCACACACGAAATTACCTGCACCTGCTACAGTACCGCCATTTGTTGGATTTGCTACAAGAGTTATATTATATCTTTTGGGTTCAAACATAGCTAATAAATTACGACTATATGTTACTGTAAAAGTATAATTTGCGTTTGTTGAAACCGTAATACCATTTTCTGTCCATTTTGTAAAGTTATAGCAACTTGCAGGTGTAGCAGTTACATTTGTAGTAGTATCACAACCGTAAGTGCCGTTGCCCGTAACCGTACCATTGCCAACATTATCAAGCGATACAGAAACTACATATTGCTTCTTTGTGAAATTGGCTACTAAATTACGATTAGCCGTTACTGTAAAAGAATAAGTTGCATTGGTGGAAATGGTACTGCCGTTCTCCGTCCACTTTGTGAATGTGTAACAACTCGTCGGTGTGGCTATCATTGTTATAGTAGTATCACATCCGTAAGTACCACTGCCTGTAACTGTGCCATTAGCAATGTCATTTGATAATACTGAAACTGAATATTGTTTCTTCACGAAGTTTGCTACAAGATTTCTTGGACCAGTCACAGTAAAAGTGTAAGTTGGATTTGTTGATACAACATTGCCATTTTCTGTCCAATTAGTAAATTGATAGCATCTATAATTAGTATCAGCTCGAACTGTATAAAGAGAATTATACGGACGACTGTCATGGGAAATGACACCAGTTGGTTGATAATTGTAGTTTATAGGAAAATTTATAGGATTAAACCACGCAACTACTTTTTTTGGCGTATCTTGATTTATAGATATAGTTTGATTTGAATCAAGTGCAAACAAACTACCTATTGAATCTACCCATAGGTAAAAAGTATAACCATAATTTGACCTTGCTTTTATAATTATTGAAGTATCACAATTATAAGTTCCACCACCTGTCACAATACCTGCATTTAATGGATTAACGGATAATTGTAATTGAATAGTTTTTCTTTCAAAATTAGCATGAAGGCTTCTATTGCTTGTAGCTATAAATTTGTATTGTGGATTTGTCGAAACAACTATACCGTTTTCAGTCCAGCTTTTAAATATATAACACGAAGTAAATAATTGATTTGCGGTTACAATTACAGAATCTCCTTCATTATAAATCGAATTTCCGTTTGCAAATGTTAAAGAAAATCCTGGAGCATATCCATCCATTAATATTCTATACTTTTTATGGATGCAAAAATTATCTAAATATAGATTTTGTGGTACTTTTTGACTGTTGTAGCTTGACCTGATACTAACTTTTATTAATACTTCATCAGTAGTAATACCACCAAATATACCTAAGTCTACTGAATCTCTTTTCCAATGAGAACATTGAGATGGTTTCCAAGCATTAATTGAATCATAACCAGTTACTGTTGCTAAATTACTATTAAAACCCCATCCATTTGCAAAAGTGGCTGAATCGCAGTTATTATAAAAACCAAAAGTTAATGTTGGGTTTGTATTTTTAAAACCTTGTTTATAGGATCTATCAAATGAAAAATATACTTTATATGCATTTGCTATACTAAAATATGGTAAATAAAAATCGTCAGAAAAATTTGTTTTATTTTCATTGAATGATAAATATGATATTGCTTTAGTTCCAACAGAATTACATCCAGTAACCGTAGAAATTCTAGGTGCAATAAAGGAGTCGATTGAATTTATTATACCTAAATTATTAATGTTCTCAAAATCCAAACAAAATCCGTTTGTAATATCATTTCTAACCAAAATATCTTTACATATTTGATTATTCAAGCTTGAATAATCTGTAGTACTGCTATTCATTTGAGTTAACATAAAACTTATACTATGTTTGCCCTGCATTTGAAAATTTATGGCATCTAAACTATATATATTTATTGCGTTCTTAATTAAGTTGGTACTTAAAGTATTAATTCCATACAGTACACCATCTACATATGTAGTTATCTTCAAATTAGTTATTGTAGTAGTACCAATATTTTTAATTTTAACTCTTGGAACAAAATTATTACATATCGGTTCATCTAAAAAATTCACTATCGAAACTATCCCTACTTCCAAAGGAATAGTATTTATAGGTATTAATGCATCTGACATTACTAAATTCCAAAAATTATCACGATACAATGTAGATCTTACTCTATCTTTTTGACCTTGTGTAAATCGAGTTGTAGTACCACAGTAACTCATATAATTTTTAAAAGAGTTTTGCAAATCACCACTTGAAGCGCAAGTTGTGGTACTACAGTCTTCTACTCTGTGTGGTGGTGTATCGCAGACACCATCCCCATCTAATAAACAATCATTGTTTATTGGGCATTGCGTACTTGAACTAAGTAATGAGCCATCGCCTTTAAAAGTATGATTAAGTAAAAAAGTATGTCCCATTTCATGAGCCAAAGTACCACTTGAAATATTATATGACACAAAAAATGTATAATTACTACCTAATGATGCCCAACCTCCAGCACCTCTAATATCAGCTACCCATATATTAAGATACTTACTTCTATCCCAAACTGTACTATCTATTATATCGGATTCACTAGCACCTATAGTGCTATTGTTGTAATAAATGCCATTTGTTAAATAATTTGGAAATACTCTTCCATCATATCTTATAATACCATTTGTAGCATTATTATTAGTATCTCTAACTGATAAAGCAAATTGTATTTCTAAATCTATGCCATCACCAGTTATTTTACGCCATTTTTCATTCATCCCATTTATTGCGCTTATTATTTGAGCATCTGAAATATTGGTTCCTGTACCAATGGCTTCACCTTTGTGTATTACATGCACTACTACTGGAATAGTAAATACACCACCAGTTTGTTGACAATCATTTGCACCAATACGAGCATTAGGGTTATTTTGCTTATTCTTTAAGATGGAATAAATTTCTTGTTCCATTTTTTGTCGCTCGGTAGCATAGGTTGGGTTTGTGCGTTTTAAATATGCATCGTATTCGTCTGTTGCACATGGGCTTTGTCCATTCACTTTAAATATTGAAAATAAAATAAGTGCTAATAGTAAAATTTGTTTCATGGTGTAATTTTTAGTTATATAAAGTATAAAGTTAATAAAATAAGTATAAATTATCGCACCACCAACGGGTGGTGGGTGGGAAAAGATAGAAGCGTCGGCGCAAAATAAATGTGGCACAAAATAGCTTCGGACGAAATAGCGTGGCTTTGTGCCTCTTTTATTTTGCTGAAGCGTTGGTAATATTTCTTGTCGCTTTTGCACTTTCCGTTTTTGTTATGTAGTGTCTCAAGGGTTACCTACAACGGTTCGGGGCTTGGCGTAGTGGCGGCATTATAGCATAAATGTTCAATAGAAGCACTACCGTTTGTTACAGCACAAAAGTTCAATAGTAGCACTTCACCCGCCATTACGCCAAACCCTTGTTAGGTGCTGCCCTTCTTGTTCGTCTGTCTGTCGTGCGTTGGCTTGGTGGCTCTTTTGCATTTTTTGTTTGGCTTTGTGTGTCGGCAAAAATGCAAATGTGCCACCAAAAGCGTGGGCTGTCTTACTGCACTAGTTCATTTATTTTGTTCTGCCATTCGTCCTCAAACACTACTTGAAATTCAAAGTCGTGGTCGGGAAATTCGTCAAACAATTCTTTCCACGCTTTTTTTGCTCCCAATTCGTTGCACAATGCAAATACGTCTTGTTTGTATTTGGTGTCCTCGTTTCTCAAATGAATACCTTTTGTTTCCAAAACATAAACAGTTCCGTAGTCGTCTTTGCTTTCGTGTTTGTCTGCTGCAACAAAGTCAGGATAGATTTTGTTGCGTTTCCAACCTTGTATGTGGTAGTCCTGTCTGCTCATATTGCGATACCACCATAAAAGTTTTTCTTGTTCGTCAAGATAAATGGCAACCGATTTTTCAAGGTCGTTTATGTTTTCTTCGGGAACGTAGTCAAACAACGATTTTTGAATTGGCGTGTTGTCGTTACGCACTAATTGTTTGTTGCTTTTTACTTTTATTCTTGACGGCAACACAAAACCGCCTTTGTCTGATATTAAGAAAAAACATAGTTTTTTAGTATCAACCATTTTTCTGAAAACCTGCTCGGATAAACGGTTTCGTTCTTTATCCAAAATCTTTTTCAGTTCTTCAATGATGAAAACAAAATTGGTTGCAATGGTTTCTCTGTCAAACTTTTTTTGTAAAACGTCAATGGCTTTTTCGCCAATCTGAAAGCAATACCAAGGATTAGGAATTATTTCTGTTATCTGTCTTGTCAGAAAAACTTCGTCAATTTCTAACGTTCCTGTTTTTTCTGCTCTGCCTGTTTCTTTCAACAGTTCTTTTTCTTCTTCACTTAACCCTAAAACAATTTCTTGCTCTTTGTTTATCTTGTTCTGCAACGAAAGATTTTTTATTTCATCAATATTGATACTTTCCCAATCAATCTCACTAAGAATATCAATATCAAAATTCAAATCACGCCAACTTTCTGTTTCCTGAATAACAAATTTTGGCAAGTAAATTTTCCCTTCATATTTTTTGAAACCCGAACGATACTGCATTTCACGTTCTTTAAAACCACCAACGTCTGTTCCTGCTTCATCACTTACAATTCTTCCTGCAATGTCGCCCAATCCTTCATCTTCCAATCCCGATTTTATGTCGCTTACCAACGTTTTTGCATTTTGACGGAACGTAAAAACGTAACATTCGTCCAAATCCTGAATTTTGGTTTTTCGTGCAAATGGTTGTCGTAGAATACGACCAACTAACTGTGTAATTCCTGTTGCAGAACTCGGATTTGTAAGCACTGTAAGCACATACGCAAACGAACAATCCCAACCCTCTTGAAGTGCTTGTTTCGTAATGATGTAGCGTATTTCGCAGTCTTGGGCAAAAAGGTCAATTCCTTCAATATCGTCTTTCTCGCTTGATTTAATTGCAATTTGTGTTTCAGGAACATTGCATTTTTTAATCAAATATTCTTTTGCATCTTCCGCGTGAATAAACTTTTTATCTCTTTGGTCTTTGCCTGTTCGTTCAACTTGAATTAAGCAAATCGGACGAATATATTCGCCTGTGTTTTGCTGATATTCTTTCGCTTTCTTCTCTAAATCGGCTCGTTTCTCAAAACTTGCCAATAAGGTGTCTTGCCAATCTAAACTTGTTTTGTTGGTTAAGTGAATATCCAACTTTATCATTTCTTCTTCGTGCAATTCACGACCTGTAATTTTTACCAATTCATTGCTGTTTGGTGGCGGTGTTGCCGAAAGTTCAAGAACAAATGACGGATTAAAATTTCTTATTGTATCTCTTGCTGTTTCGCTGTATGCTCTGTGTCCTTCATCAATCACAACAAGCGGACGTAAAACTCTCAACGTGTTGCCCAATGAAGTTTTTATTTGTGTTCCAAATACTTCCAATTCGGTTGTAAAACAATCCAAATTCGGAATGAGTTGTTTTAATTTTTTGTGTCCTTCAAAATCATCTTCTCTTGGAAAAAATTCAGTAAAACCGCCTTGGTCTCTGAAAACTTTTAATGTTTCTTTATTCTGACGTGCAGCCGAAGGCAACATTAAAAGCAACACAACCAAATGTTCTTCCACGTCAAGGCGATTAAACATTTCTGTTTTTTCTTTTATCAATGTTCTGCCTCCGCTTGAAATGTCTAAAACTTGTCTGTAAGAATGATTACGGTCTTTGAGTGCTTTTATAGTTTGACGATAAATTTGTGTGGACGGAACTATCCAAAGCACCAAACCTGTTTGGCGTTTTAGATAAGTTTTTTGCACGTTGTCAATAGCGTGGCAAGCCATTAAAGTTTTCCCGCCACCTGTTGGCACTTTCAAATAAATGTCAGGCAAAGGTTCATTCAAACCATTGGTTTTTGAATGATAAATTAAACGTCCTGTTGATTTTTCCCAAGCATCTTTCGGAAAATTGATGTGCTTTGCCAAATGTGGTTTGAGTTCAGAAACTTCCTCAAACTCTTTTTTAGCATCAGCCAAAGCACTCAAATAATCTTTGAGTTCCTTTAAAACCTTATCTTGATAGTGTTTTAATTTCATTTCTGTATTCTATAAATTTCGTAAGGCAATTGGCAAAAATCAATTCTGTGTTCAAGCAAAGTATAATCATCAACAAACTTTGCAGGTGCAAAAACTAAACGTTGTTTGCCTTTGAATTTCGGCAATGCTTTGCAACGTTCCAATGTCAAAGCGTTTGTTTTCAGCCATTCAATATCTGCATTGTAAAACAAATACACTTCATAATTTTTGCTTTCGCCTATGAAACCTGTTTTTGTGTTAACGGCTTTCTCGTTAAATTCTTCGCCTGTGGCTGTGTAGAAAAGATAACGTGCAAACTCTGTGAAAGACGGTAAGTTTTTGCCTTTTAGCAAACTTTCCATTTCTATTGTTTCGCCCAATTCAAAATAACTAAAAGTTCCGCCTGTTCCTTTTTTCAAAGTTTCACTCTTAGCGTTTTTAACGCCTTTTATAACTCGTCTTACTCTTTCGGCTGTGATTGTGTTAGCGTAACTTTCTTGTTCCACCAAAATAAATTTACGATTGCCACCATCTTCTTTGTTGAGTTCTAAAACTGCGTGTGCTGTTGTTCCTGAACCTGCAAAGCTGTCCAAAACAATACTGTCATCGCCATTTCCAAGTCTAATGACTTTCTTAACCAACTCAACCGCTTTGGGAAAATCAAACGGTGAGTTGCCAAAAATTTCTTTCACAACTTCTTTTCCGTTTTCATTATTTATTTCCTTTTCAACCCAAAGTCCTTTTGCTTTTGTTTTGGCAATTTCCCCGTCCGTTCCATACAAATAATCTTTTCTGAAAACACGCCAAACGCCTGTGCCTACTTGCTTTCCTACAAGTAAGTCTAAATTCTTAGTAACCTTGTCTTTGCTCCAAGTCCAACAACCGTCCTCGTTGTTAGAATTTACAGGATAAGACGTTTCGGAAAACACTTTTGATTTTTCAAGCGAAACAGTATTGTCCTTTGGATTTATGTATATCGGGAAATAAAGATTAGGACGGTTTTCCCTGTTAAATACAGGATTACGATTTCTCAATTCCAATTCTCTATACTCGCCTTTATCGTCTTTCTTTGAATAATGGTCAACGGCTTTTCCTTCTTTTTCAAGTAAGTTTATGACATCATTTTCAGCATTGTTTTTTGTATAAAGCAAAACGTATTCGTGAGTTTTTGCCAAATACTTGTCAAGTGTTCTGCCTCTTGGATTGAGTTGGCAAACGATACAGCTAATAAAGTTTGGTTCGCCAAAAACTTCGTCCATTAGAACTTTCAAATTTTGAACTTCATTATCGTCAATAGAAATAAAAATTACTCCGTCCTCACTCAATAATTCACGCAACAGCTTTAAGCGTGGCATCATCATACAAAGCCATTTGTCGTGGCGTGTCATATCTTCCTTGTCCACCACATTACCCAACCATTCTTTAAGCATCGGGCTGTTTACATTGTCGTTGTAAACCCATTTTTCGTTTCCTGTATTGTATGGCGGGTCTATGTAAATACACTTTATTTTTCCTGCATAAGTTGGTAGCAATGCCTTCAACGCTTTCAGGTTGTCGCCCTGTATTATCAGGTTATCGTGTAAGGAAACCTTATTGGTCAGGCTCAATTCCTTCTTTGGCACTAACTGGTGATACTTCACCGCCAAATGGTGGTTTTGCACAAATGTTTTTCCTTTAAAATTGAGTGTCGGCATACTTCGTTATTTACTTTTTCCTTTGTCTTTTAATATTCCCTTGTACTTCTTTCTTAAAGCATCTAAGATGTTTATTTCTTCAAGTAATGTCTTTGGTTCAGGCTTGGTTGGCGAAAAATTATCACTATGAGAATGTCCTGCCATATACTTGCAGCACCTTTCAAAGTTTGCCATTGTTTCATTTATTATGTCATCATCGTAATAAATGCTGGATAAACTCATCACACTAACTCTATCATTAAATCGCTGAACAATGTTTGCAAATAGGTCGTTGATTACAAATATTTCATAGCACGTTCTTAATTCCGAAAAGCCATAGGCTACTTGTCTTTCGCTTTCTTCTGGTTGTGCATCTTTTGCTTTTGTATAACACTCCAATGCGGGTTGAGTGCTTCTGTATTTTTTTTCGTGAGTAGGTGTATTATTCAAATAAATATTTCCTACTTTGTCGTTCTCATTCCTTATCCAATGACGAAGACAAGTTATTGATTTGTCATTTGCATTATTCATTAGAGAATAAACAAAAACTAAGTCGTGTGTAAAAATGATTACTTGCTTTTGCAATGCTTCTTTTACAAGTCGTTCAGCAATTTCACTTTTTCGTTTTTCGTCTAATGAAGTAACAGGGTCATCAAAAATAATTCCTTTGTTTACTTCTGATAACTGCATTTCTGCAAGAAAGTCAGCAATAGCAATTACTTTTTGTTCGCCCTCACTCAAAACAGCATTTGGATTTTTTCCTTTTAGTTTAAGTTGTCTGTAAGATTTTCCTGCCGAACCTGTGTGATTGATTTCAATTCCAAAATTTCCGTTTAGTTTTTGACATTCTTCGTTAAAAGTGTCAATGTATTTTTGGTTGAAATACTTGTTTGATAAGGCTTTTTCTGTTTCGGTAATTTTGCGTTTTGCGTAATCGGCTTTGTTGGCTTTTTTAATCCAAACCTGATTATTAATGTAGGTTTCAAACTTTGAAAAATGCGTATTAAATTTTTCCTTGTGTTCTAAAAGTGTTTTTGAGTTCAGCAATTTTTCTAACTCCTTACTTTGCTCATCTTCTTTTAGTTTTTTGATTAGAGTGTCAATAGCCGTTTCAATCGCTGTGTGTTGTTCAACACTAACGTTTATTTCCGTTCTCTCGTTTGCTGTTTTGCTTTGAATGTCAGAAACAATACTTTGAGCAAGTATTTTCTGCTCGGAAAGTTTTTGTGCTAATGCTTTTAATTCGTTTGGATATTTTTCAGTCAGCCAAACGGTAAGTGTGTTGTCTTGCGGAAACAAGTCAAAGTTCAAGCCCTCATAATTTAGTTTTGCTTTATCAAGTTTGTCCTGTGCTTGTTTTGCGTTTTGCTCTGCAACGCTTTTTATGAAAGTCCAATAATTTGAAATTAGCTTTTGTGCTTCGTCCGAAAGTGGTTGTTGGCAAAGTAAACAGTTGTCGCCATTTTCAGGATAAGCCGCATTTTCTGCTTTTTGTGTTTTAGCAAACGTTTCGGCTGCAACGATAAAATTTTTCCATTCTGTTGTTCCTACACCTTGTATTTTATCGGTTTTAAAATTCTCAATGCCTTCGGCTTTTGCTGTGGCTTCTTTTGTTACACAATCAGTAATTGCGGTTGTTACTTTCGCAATTACTTCGGTTGTAAAATACTGATTAAGTTTTTCAATATCCTGCTTGTTTTTGTTCAATAGGATTTTGATGTTTTCAAGTTTTTTTATTTCACTTTCTTTTCCTTTTGATGCTAAAAAAAGGTCTTCGTATTGTTTCTTTGTTTCTGCTAATTTCTTTGTGTCTTCATCAGAAAAAGGTGTGTATTTTTTTAAGTCGTCAATATTTGTTTCTGCTTTCAGATTTTGAACAATGGTCTTAATCTCTGAATTGCCGTCAAACAAAGCGGATAAATCGTTTGCCGTGTTTCCTGATTGTTTGGTTTGAATATCAGCATTTAGTTTTTGTTCTACACGATTGACAGCGTTTGTGTATTCGGCAAAAAAACTCAACCCTGCTGGTCTAAATTCAAATTCGTTTTTATTTTCAAGATGTTTTAAAACACTGTTTCCGTCAAATACAGCAAATTGTTCAAACTCTGCATTGTCTTTATTCGCAAACTCTAATGAAGTTTCAATGTTGTTTGATTTGAAAGTGAATTTTGCATTAATGTTTTTGTGTCCGTTGTCAATGTGAACATTTGGCAAAATATTTTCAGGTGCTTTTGAATAAAAAACTTTTTTCAAAAGTCTTACATAGCCTGATTTTCCTGAACCATTTGCACCGTAAATAATTGTAAGGTTTGGACTAAATTCAATAGTTTGATTTTCGGTCAAGGCGTTTACGCCTTCAACATTTTCAAGTTTTGTAAGAAGTAAATCTACTTTGTAATTTCCTGCATTTGCAGCATTGTAGTCAATAGCAATTTCAGGTTTTTCAGTTTCTTCTTTGAGTTTTAGCTGTTCAAGTAAGTAAGAACACGAAGTATCAATGTCGTTATCTGAAATAGCATTGCCCGACAAAATTTTCTCTGCAAGAAATTTTGCCCAATAGGGAAGTCCGTCAGCGAATTTTTTCACTTCCGTTTCAAGTGTTTCCACTTGTTGTTCTACTTCTGCTATTTCATTTGCTTCACTCATTATTTCTTTTTAGTCTTTGCGTATTTTACTTTTTCCTCTGCAACCTGCATTGCTTGTAATGCCAAATCCTCGTCTTGCACTTCGTAAGCTAATTTGTCTGAAAGCCAAGCAATGATTACGTCATTTTTCTGTTCTTTGTAAAAGTCTGAAAGTGCTTTTACCTGTTCTCTTGTCGGCATACGTTCATCTCGTTCAATCTTACTTAAAATAGTCGGGTCAAGAGAAAGTTTTGCTCCGACTTCCCTAAGCAAAAGTCCCTTTGCTTCTCGTAGTTCTCGTAATATTGTCCCTATACTTTTCAATTTGCTTTGTTTTGACTTGACAAATAATGGCAAATCTAAGAAGAAAAATTTTGTCAGCTAAAAAGTTCTTCCATTTTTTATCAACAATAGTGAAATTGTCGGGTGGTGGGTGGGCTTGGGTGCGGTCGGGCAAAATTAAATGTGGTGTTTTGTGTCGGCTTGTGCGGTGGCAAACACCTCTTTTAATTTTGCGAAGCATTGGCATTTTTTCGTCTTTCTGTCTGTCCGCTGATGTTAGCACGGTCGCTCGGTAGGGTTGCACCTAACGGTTTGCGGCTTGGCGAAGGTGGCGATTTAACCACAAATGTTCATACGAAGCACACACTTCAAATTTACGAAAAACTGTCATACGAAGCACTGAACCGCCACTTTTGCCAAACCGCTGTTAGTGGCTGGGCTTCTTTGTTTTCCGTCTGTCAGCAACATTTTTTGTCCTGCTGAATTGGTGGACAAGCAACACTTCCGTAGCTACAATAAACACAGCAGTCGCCTTGTTTTGGTTTTAGAACTTGTTTGCATTTTTCACATTCGTAAAAATATTGGCAAGCGTCTGTCGGCATTGTTTCTTCTTTCTTATGTCCGCAGTTGGGGCAAGTTATTGTTGATTGTAATTTGATTTCCATTTTAATTTTCTTTTTTGTCGGTTACAGAATATCCTGTTGAGTTTATTGCTTTTTCGATTTCAGAAATATTTGTTTTTGAGTTGTCAAATTCTATGATTGCATTTCCATTTTCATATGAAGCGTTTGAACTTATTATTCCTGTCAATTTATTTACTTCGTGATTTACGTGTTCTTCGCAACTCGCACAAGTCATTCCGCTAATCGTAAATTTTACTTTTTGAATATTGGATTTGTCCACTACTATGATTTGCTTTTCTTTCTTTGGGTAGAAAATGCTTGAATAGTATGGAAAGGCAAGCATAACGATTGCAAATGCTGTTACAATTCCTAAAAACATTTTTGACTGAATGAATTTTGGTTTTTCTTCTGTCTCACAGTTGCAGTCAATTTGCTTTTTAGGTTTCAACTTTTGATACCAAGCAAAACCAAGAACCAAAATTGTCAAACCGATAAAATACGGTCTGAAAGGTTCGAGCCAAGAAAAAGTAGAAGCAAGTCCGCTTGTTCCTGCAATGAGAGCCAAGACAGGTGTAATGCAACACAATGAAGCTGCAATTGCTGTTAAAAGTCCTGCTCCGATTAGTTTGTTGTCTGTTTTCATAATGTTTCTAATATTTTGTTTTCGTCAAGTATTTTGAAAAACGGTTTCAGCATTTTTTCATACTCTTTTGTCAACGAGTAAAAAATGGTTTGTGCTTCTCGTTCGGTTTCAATAAGTTTTCTGTCTTTGAGTTTTCTCAAGTGTTGTGAAACTGCTGAAATTGTCATACCGAGAATGTCGCTTATATCACAAACACAAAGTCGTTTTTCTTCATAGAGCAGAAATAGAATTTTCAGTCTTACGTTGTTTCCTGCCAATTCAAGTCCGTTCGATAAATAGTCAAACGAGCCGTTGAGTTCTGAAACTCGGTCTTTACAGCGGTTTATTTGTTTAATGTCCGCTTGTTGTCTTATACAAGAATTGTTGTCCATAGCACAAAGGTAGTCAATTTGTTTATTTAAGCAACTGCTAAAATATAAAATGTCAAAAAGAACCCGATTTTGTCTGACGGGTTGTGTCGTCATAGCCTTGCCACTAACGTTTTGCGCGTTTGCGATGAGCGGGATTTAGAAGTTTGATTTTCATAATTGTTACAATTTAAAAGTAACTCAAATTTTGCAATGAAGCAAATCGCCCGCTTAGCGCAACCGCGCTGTTAGCAG
>Ga0116193_1001759_pt1 | contig 17405 bp, 12 predicted proteins | sample AD_UKC115_MetaG_FD_89892 | JGI IMG/M metagenome (GOLD analysis project Ga0116193, IMG submission 89892) | Active sludge microbial communities of municipal wastewater-treating anaerobic digesters from Hong Kong - AD_UKC115_MetaG | ecosystem: Engineered > Bioreactor > Anaerobic > Digestate... | reverse complement strand
GGGGTACAGGGACCTGTGGATGCTTGAGGCGGCGCTCAAAGAAGATGTTGACAATACTGAGAAGGCGGCATAGAATGGAAGCGAGTCACCGGCAACTTTCCACTACCGCCGGGACAAGCTCGACCATGTCCTGCGACACATGTCCGAGTCTCTGCTGAAGCGCGAACATATCGGCACCGTTCCGCAACATGTCCAGTGCGCAGGTGTGCCTAAGCGTCTCAGGGCTACACTGAACTCCCTTGATGCCTGCCTGCTGTCCTCTGCGGACAACAAGGTCTTTCAGCCGATCACGATTCAGCGGATTCGCATCCCTGGTAACGAACAAGGATTCCGAATCAACATCCGCGCTGTCTATCCTCTGAAGGTACCTTAGCAGAGCGTGAGCGGTCTCGTCGCCAAAGGCTATTCGCCTCTCGCCAAGTCCCCATCCGTCAGCAATCCGCACCATTCGCAGGCGCGTGTCCAGGTCGGCGCGTTCGAGGTTACAGAGTTCCGACGCCCGGATTCCCGTATCCAGCATCAGAAGGATGATCGCCCTGTCCCGGATGTCCAGGAATGATCTTCCCCGTACCGTCGAGAGCAGTTGGTTGACCTGCTCCGGCGACAGACTCGGGAAGTCCATCTTCTCCGGTAGCTTCTGTCTCTCGATGCCACCTGCGGGGTTCACATCCAGGTGTCCATGCTCCACGAGGAAACCGAACAGCCGTTTCACGGCATTGAGCATGTGATTAGCCGTGTGGGGTGAAGTCCGTGCCAACTGCCACGCGACGGCCTCCCTGATGATGCCATCAGTGATCTGCTCTACCCTGATCTCCGGGTAGTGTTCGTCGAGGAATCGTGTGAGTGGCAGGAGCGAATAGTGGTAGTACTCGCTCGTCTTCGGACTGCGTTCCCCGCGATCTATCTCGCGTTCCATGTCATCCATGAACATGCGGATAGCCGCGTCCAACGATTGCACAGTGCGGCGGTCATTCCTCTTGACCATTCTGACCTCCTTCGGTCTGATGTGATGGCCCGAAAGATGCCCTGTCAGTACATACCCAGACCGCCCTCACCGCTGATAGTATGGCCATGAGGAGGTAGTCTACCGCCGCTTGTGTGGTGTGTTTCGGTTGCCTAGTAAGCGCCCTCGGATTGGCCGCTTGGACGCACTCTTGCTACCGCGCTAGGATAGGAACAAGGGGGTGTGATTGAGCGTCAAAGAGGATGGTCGGGGTGGCGAGACTTGAACTCGCGAGCCTCTCGGTCCCGAACCGAGCGCTCTACCAACCTGAGCTACACCCCGACGCAGCACAATTGTAGCACAAAACCCGAGGTTGCGCAAGGGGGCGGAATGCGTTAATCTTGAGGCAGTTTCCCGGGAAACGGAGAGACGCGGTAAAGCGTAATGAGTAATGAGTAAGCCGGACCGACCTTACTCGCTACCCATCACTTACTGAGCTCATGGTTCGACTATTCTACATCTGCATACTCGCCGCATTGATCGTCTCCGCTCCCGCGGCGGAAGGTGTCACCGCCACGACTCTCCCGAGCGGGATGAAGGTGATCGTCCGCGAGGGCCATTCCGTCAATCTCGTGGCGATCGATATCTGGGTCCGCGCCGGGGGTGTCAACGAGACCGCGGCGAACTGCGGTGTCTCCCACTTCATCGAGCACATGATCTTCAAAGCGACCGAGAAGTACGCTCCCGGCCAGATCGACCGCGAGATCGAGACTCTCGGCGCAGACCTGAACGGCGGCACGATGAAGGACTACGTGCACTTCTATACCACCGTTCCCAGCGCCGATCTTGGGACCGCCCTGCAGGTCATCGCCGATGCCGTCGTCCACCCGAAGTTCCGCGCTGAGGACATGGAGAAGGAGCGCCGCATCATTCTCGACGAGATCGCCCGGAGCGAGGGCGATCCGATGAAGCACGCGCTCGACCTCCTCGCAGGCGTGATCTTCCCGACTCATCCATATGGCCGCCCGATGGCCGGGACCCGCGAGACGATCGCCAGGCTCACACGGGACGACCTGGTGAGCTACTACTCCGCCCACTTCACTCCGGCGAACACGTCGGTCGTGATCGCGGGCGACGTGTCGAGGGCCGATGCCGTCGCCATGGTCGAGAAGGCGTTCGAGGGCTACGACCGCAAGGTCGCCCCGCCGGCCGATGCGCCTGCCCGCGATGAGGCATTTTCCGAGCCGCGGACGAAGCGCGTCCCATGTGCAGCATCCCAGGCATACGTCGCCGTCGGGTTCCGCGTGCCGGGAGTCGCCGACTTCAGCGAAACCTGCGCGCTCGATGCCTTGCAGATCGTCTTCGGCGACACGGCCAACGGCCGCATCTCGACCGCGCTCACAACAGCAGGGATTCCGTTCACCAGGATCAAGACCGACTACTTCACCCAGCGCGAGCCGACCGTCTTTTCGGTGGTGGCTGCAATCGATCCGGATGACGCCGACAGAGTCGCGCCGGTGATCGTGGACGAGTTCCGCAAGCTGGCGCGGAGCGGGGTCTCGGACGGCGAGCTCTCCTATGCGAGGCGTCTCATCGAGGGGAGCGAACTCTTCGAGCAGGAAACCTTCGCCGGTCAGGCGCGCGCCCTGGGGTTCTGGGACGTGCTGGAGTCATACGAACTCTCGCTCAAGTACGCGGAGACGGTCCGCGGCATCACGCCGGAAGACATCTCGAACCTCGCCCGCAAGCATTTCACCACCGAGGGCTACGGCGTTGTCATCCTCGCGCCGGAGGTGGCGGAATGAGGCGGAAGGGCGTTCGGTGTTGGGTGTTCGCTGCTCGATGCTTCGGAAGCGGAGTTCGCGGTTTGTGCGAACGGCGCTACCGAAGCCCCTCGGAGCTAGACCGATGCATCGGCAGCGGCGCTTCGTTCTGCTACCGATGCATCCGGCTTTGGCTGTCCCGGGCCGTCCTTCGATACGCTTCGCTACTCGGGACTGACGGGCACGCTCACCCGAATCCCGAACCGCGAATCCCCAACCCCGACACCCAGCCTCTGCTCGGGGCCGCATCCCATCTGCGCCGTCTTGCTCTGATGCTGATAGTGGCCATCCTCCTTCTCACACCGGCGGCCGCGCAGAACCGGACCGGCGTCGAGAAGACGATACTGAGCAACGGCCTCACCCTGCTCGTCAAGCGCGAGCCCGAGGCCCGGACGGCCGCCATCGAGGTCTTCATCCGCGTCGGCGCCGACAAGGAGAGCGAGGCCGACGCCGGGATCGGCCACCTGCTCGCCGGGACGCTTCTCGCCGGAACCCAGGGTCGCTCCCCGAGGCAACTCGCCCAACTCGTCTCGGAGGTCGGCGGCAACTTCCGCGCCGTCTGGCAGTGGGATTACATCGAGATCTACGCCGTCACTCTCCCGGAGATGTGTGAGGGCGCGATCGGCCTGCTCTCGGAGTCGGTCCGCTCGCCGTCGTTCGATCCGTCAGCCATCGAGCGCGCCAAAGCCGCCATCGTCAAGCAGATGCGCACCATCGAGGACAGTCGGTACAGCAAGGCCTACAACTCGCTCGTCGCCCAGATGTACAAGGGCACTCCCTACGGCCGCCACTACCTCGGCAGCCCGGAGATCGTCCGGGGTATCACGCGCCCGCAGTTGGAAGAGTTCTACCGGAAGTACGTCGTCCCGAACAACATCGTCATCTCGGTTGTCGGGAACGTCGATCCGATGCGCATCTCGCGGAAGGTCGAGGCGATGTTCGGCGGGATGGATTACAAGCCTCAGTGGAAGTCGAACGTCATGATGAGCCTCGCCGGCCGCACGTTCGAGGAGGAGCCGCCCGCCGAGCCGGAGCAGACCGCGGCGTCCTACGTCATGGTCGGGTTCCGCGCGCCGGGGATATCGAGCAAGGACTACCCAGCGGCGTGCATCGCCAACGTGCTCTTCGGCGGCAACAAGAGCGGCTTGATGTTCACGAGGCTCCGGGAGGAGCAGGGGATCGGATATCAGGTCGGAAGCATCTACCCCGTGCTGAGACAGTCCGGCCACATTGCCGCGTACGTGGGGCTCGATGCGTCGCGCGGCGGCCCCGAGATCACTCAGCAGGTGAAAGACCAGATACTCGAGATGGCGGCGATGCTGGCAAGAGGGGAGTTCAGCGATGACGATATCGAGCGGGCGAAGAAGTACCTGATCGGGTCGCATGCCATCAAGCACGAGCGCGCCCGCGACCGCGCCTGGTACTTCGGTCTCTACGAAGCCCTCGGCCTCGGGTTCAGATACGATGCGGAGTATTCCGCCGCGATCCGGTCCGTCACCCGCGCGGACATCGAGCGCGTCTGCCGGGAGGTCTTCACCAGCGCCCCGACCACCGTGAGCGTAGGGCGCTAGTCGGCTTACCGGACGACCCCGGAGACTCGTGCGTCACAGCCTCTCCGGTTCGATCTCACCGTGATCGGACGTGCCGCGCCATGATCGCGCGGTCACCTCGTGGGTTGAACGGCGCTTCTCCTATCTGATCAGAGCGGGCAGATCATCCAGGCTTGTGATCGTCCATCACACGGACCTCCGGCCGGAACCGACTCCATGATCCGGGCGATCCGCTGCGTGTTCTGCTCGGCCTTCGACGGGTCATTGGCGACGAGCGTCTCCCTGGCTTGAAGGATGTTCACTGTACCCGCGGACAGAATCGTAGAAACCAGGCATAGTATGGCAGACAGCGCTGCAGCTAGCCTTCCATCTCGCATGATCGTCTCTCGATGAAATCGGCTGGCTCCGGCTTCTCGACATCGCCGTTTGCCGTCCTGCGTACGATGTCTTCGAACTCGTCTTCCTCTGCGCCAAGCTCATACCCATTGAGCATCAGAGACACGTAGGCAGCCATGGCCCCAGCGCGTTTGTTCCCGTCGACGAACGGGTGATTCATGACAATGTGATACAGGTAGGCAGCGGCCATCTCGAAGATAGTCTGGTGCAGGTGCTCATCTCCGATGCCAGCCTGTGGTTGTGCCACGGCAGACTTCAGCAACCCAGCGTCGCGAATCTCGTGCGATCCGCCATAGCGCTAGACCTGGTCGGCATGGATCCGAATCACCTCATCTGTTGTAAGAAAGATGGGCTCCGGGTTGCGCTCGGGTCTATCGCCTCGGTTAGCCATCGGCGAGTCTCTTCAGCGCGCGTCCGTACTTCCTGTTACCCTTCTCCAACGTGGCCTCTATCCGTTCCGAGCGGTCGCTGATCTGCTCGGGTGCGGCGGGTTCGATGATCAGTCTCGAGCCATCAGTTGTGATGGATACCCACGACTCGATTCCCACCAAGTCCATCGTGCTCTTGTCAAGCACGAGCGCATGGCTGTTCCCATGCTTTGTTAGCTTCTTGACAATCGGCATCCTCTTCACCTCACGGCGTTCATACGATGTATATACATTGTACCACAAGATCGCGGGATGTCAACACTCGCAAGTCTTCTTCACATCCGGCGCATGAGAGGAAAGCCCGGCACCGTCATCGTAGACTACATCGGAGGAGCCGACATATGCTCAAAACGACCATCTTCCTTGCGATCATCGTTCAGCTCGCCACCGCTGTCGCGAGTGAGCCGCAGTTCAGGGTCCGCGGCTTGTGGGTCGATACCGGATCGTACTCCACCCCGGAGAAGGCCGACAGGTTGCTCGACCAGTGCAGGCGCGCGAAGATCAACCTGATCATGCCGTGCGTCATGGTGCACGGCGGACTGATGCACAAGTCGCCGCATTTCCTGCACAAGGTCGCCGCCACCGACGCATACGATCCCCTTGCATACCTGACCGAGAAGGCGCACGCCCAGGGGATCGAGGTCCACGCCTGGTACTGCGTCTACTACGAGGGCGTGAAGGGCCTTGAGCCTGCGAAGCCCGAGTGGCTCTGCGCCGACATCGACGGCAAGCGCATGGATCAGAGCTACTACCTCTCCCCGCAGGCGCCGGGCGTGAACGACTATCTGCTCTCCGTGATGAAGGACGGCCTCGCCTATGACATCGACGGCATCCACCTCGACTACATCCGCTACTACGGCTCGCGGTACGACTATTCCGACCTCGGCGTCGAGCGGTTCATCGAGGCGAAGGGCTTCGACCCCAGGGACTTCCTCGACGGCGGTGAGCGCATACTGGCGCCCCGACGACGGGAGTCGTCGGGGGATCAGCCGCAGATGGGATCTCCTGACGACTCCCGTCGTCAGGTGGAGCCGTTCCCGGTTCGGGTGATGCACGCCGAGCGGCACAAGTCGCGGGTCTGGGAGCAGACCTGGGTCGAGAGCCTGATGGACCGCGCCGGTATCGGCTTTTCGTTCATCTCCGAGGAGCCGGAGAAGGTGGACGCCCTCGAAGCGCCCGGATGCCTGGTGCTCGCCGCGTACTACAATGCCTCACCCGAGATGACCGCCGCCTTCGAGCGGTACGTCGAGCGCGGTGGGAGCGTCGTGTGCATCGACGGCCTGGTTGCGAGGGACAACCTTCGCCTCAACAAGCTCTTCGGCGTCAAGCCGGGGAGCAAGTGGCTCCCGGCCGACTGGCGCTCGATCAAGGCCGAGGGAGACCATCCTCTGGCCAAGCTCGTTAGTCGCTTGCCCAATCCCGTCAGTCCTGAGTGCGCCATTGGGCGCGTATCGAAGGACGGCCTCAGGCCCATCAAGGTCAGCGCCAACTGCCCGTCGGGACTCGACGGTGGCAAAGTCGTCGCCCGCTTCGACTCAGGTGAGCCCGCGGTCATCGTGAACGGCCGGGCGGTGCTCGTCTGCTTCAACGCCTGCACGCCGCCGACCCCCGCTCCGTCGTGGATGGTCCGCGGGATCATCGACTGGCTGCGCGCGGAATTCGGCGTTACCTCGGATGCCGACCCGATGCGGGCCAGGCGCGTGGCGTGGATCCAGTGGAAGTGCAACCGCATCATCGAGCTTGTGCGCGGCGTCCACAAGGCGGCGAAGGCGAAGGATCCGAAGCTCGCGGTCTCGGCGGCGGGTGGGTTCAACGCCAATGAGCCGTACATCATCGCCCGCGACGGTCAGGCATGGCTCAACGAGGGCCTGATGGACTTCGTCTGCCCGATGGACTACTTTGACGACATCCGCGAGTTGAAGCAGATGCTCGATATCCACCGCGCATCGGTAACGCCCGAGCAGCTTGCGACCTTCTATCCCGGCCTGGCGCTCTACACATCAAAGACCGTTGACGGCAAGAAGGTCGGCGTCTCCCAGGATGCGAGGATCGTGAAAGAGCAACTCGACCTCCTGCGCAAGGAGGGCTACCGCGGCTTCACGCTCTTCTGCTCAGCACAGCTCACCGAGGAGCAGATCAAGGCGATTGCCGAAGCGGAGTAACCACTCCCCTGACAAGCAGAAGGGGCAGGAGTTGTACTCCTGCCCCCACATCTGACACCCAACACCCGTGCGCCTCACTCGCGTACCTGGATCAGCCTTCCCTCCGATGGCGCAAGGGTGACCGACAGCGTCTTTGTCTCCGAGTCGAACGTCACCGGTGAGAGCGGCTCGCCGGGTCCGAGGCGGCCGATCTCCTCCGCGCCCGAGCCCTTTGCGAGCGTGAGGCGGACCGGGCTCGGCTCGTTCCAGTCGCGGTTGACCAGCATCAGTACCGGCTTCCCCTGCTTGTCCGTGAACCTGCCGATGATGATCCGGTTGCCGAGCGCCCTGGCGATCAGATCGTCGGGCGCGAAGCCCTTCGCCCGGAGCGGGACCTCGGTGAGGTGGACGACCGACTCCGATCTCAACTCCATCATCGCCTGGCCGAGCACCTTCAGCTTCGGGTTGATCTCCCTGGCCGCTTCGTACTGCGGGCCGGGCTTGCCGTCGGGGAGCATCACGCCGAGGTAGTGCCACTCCTCCGGCTTGTCCGGCTCACCTGCCGACCAGTAGGGGAAGTACCAGATCGACTTTGCTCCGTATGCCAGCGATGTGTTCACCTGCCAGTACATCTGGTTAAGCGTCGGTGGGCGGTAGCGAGTCGCGTCTTGGAGCGCCTGGATGATCACCCACATCGGAACGCCCGCCTCGAGTGAGTCATGTCGGACGACCTCCAGGTTGGCGAACCAGTTGTCCCGGTTCCTCCCATCCCGCAGGAACGAGTAGTGGTCGTAGCTCAGCATCAGCGGCTTCACGGTCTTGATGAAGTCGGCGACGTAGCCGTCGTAGTCCGCGAACTCGATCTGGTGAGGCCCGCCATAGTTGGGAAAGAGGTTGATATACGGCAGATGCTTCGGGTCCTTCTCGGCGAGGTAGCCGTGGATCTCGACCAGCTTGCGGTAGGCCTCCGGATTCGGCTCGTCTCGGATGTAGAACCCGTACATCGCCGGGTGGTCCTTGTATTCGGCGATCATAGCATCGAGCGCGCGTTTGTCCTCGTCGGTCTGGGGATCGGGATGGATGCGCAGGTCTTTCACGAGCAGCCGCATGCCGTACTTCTGCGCCATGTCGAGGCATCTCATGTTCAACGCGGTATCCGGCTGGTGGGGGCCGATCGCGAGCGTGAACCCGGCGTCGGCCATCCGGGCGTAGACGTCGTCTGTCAGGAACTCGGTGGGCGGGGTGCGCCAGGCGCCGATCTCGAACCGGTCTTGGGTCCACCCGGCAAGCGCGGGCGCCGCGCATATCAGCACGAGCAGGGTAAGCAAGGTCAACATCCGCATGTTCGCTCCTCTGGGGTGTGGTAGTGTCCATTATACCATGCAGCCGCCCGCAGGAGGGATGTGAATGACACCGCTAATCCCGACGTTCGGGGTTGGCGATCCTGAGGGATCACGAAACCCCTACGCGGATTCAGCCACGCGTTGACAAAGACCGCCCCGTCGCCTACAATGCGAGCACTATGAGCTTTCCCCTCGGCATCTTCTCCTATATCGGATACGACCTGCCGCTCGACAGGCGGCTCGGCCTCATCAAGGATGCCGGCTTCGAAGCATCCTCCATCTGGTGGGGCGACGAGGAGGACGATTACCGCCGGGGATTACGCCTCAAGATGCCGCAGATGGTCCGCGATCATGGGCTCTACTGCGAGTTCGTCCATGTGGCGTTCAAGGAGTGCGACCACTTCTGGAGTGAAGACGCCTCTGATCGGGAGCGCGCGGTCGCCCAGCACGTAGCCTGGGTCCATGACTGCGCCGACTCCGGCATCCCGATCATGGTGATGCACGCGATGAGGGGCTCATATCGAGGCGAGATCAGCCGCCTGGGGATGGAGAGCATCATCAGCATCGTAAGCGCCGCCGAGGAGGCAGGCATCGTCATCGCCCTGGAGAACACCCGTCGCATGGACTGCTTCGGCGCCGTTCTCTCGGAGATCGACTCGCCGAATCTCGGGTTCTGCTACGACTCCTCTCACGAGCGGCTCTGCACCGAGGATGCCGGCGTGCTGCTTCGTCAGTTCGGCGACAGACTGAGGGTGACTCACTTCTCGGACTGCGACGGCACATTCGACCGGCACTGGCTGCCGGGGGAGGGGATCATCGACTGGCGCGCGGTGATGGACGCCTTCCCCGCTGAGACCTACTCCGGCTGCTTCTCGCTGGAGGTAGTCCCCGGCAAGGCGGCCGACGAGTTGTCGCCGCCGGAGTTCCTTGCTAAGGCGCACGAGCGCGCGAACTGGCTGGCCGGAATGACAGCATCCGGCGCTGAGGAGGCACGGCTATGAAGCTATACATCATGACCGATCTGGAGGGAGTTGCGGGAGTCATCGACTCCGAGAACTGGTGCATGTGGGACGGCCGCTACTACGAGGCGGCGAAGGAGCTTCTTACACTGGAGGTCAACGCCGCCGTCCGGGGCTTCATCCAGGGCGGCGCGACCGAGATCGTGGTCGCCGATGGACACGGTCCCGGCGCGATCAACGGCTCGATCCTCGATCCGCGCGTCATGCTCATGCGCGGCTGGCCGGTCGGTTTCCCCCTGGAACTCGACTCCTCCTACGACGCCATCGCCTGGATAGGCCAGCACGCGAAGGCCGGGACCGAGCACGCGCATCTGGCGCACACCCAGAACTTCGGCTATCTGGACTATGCGATCAACGGCATCTCGGTCGGTGAGTTCGGGCAGATGGCGTTCTGCGCGATGGAACTCGGTGTGAAGCCGATCTTCGGCTCCGGCGACTTGGCCTTCACCGAGGAGGCCGAGGCGCTCTTCCCAGGCATCGAGACGGTCGCAGTCAAGTACGGCACGACTCCCGGCAAGGGCGACGAGTGCACCGCCGAGGAGTACAGGCTTCGAAACAAGGCCGCGGTCCACTTCTCACCGGACCGTTCGCGGCAGATGATCTACGAGGGCGCGCTTCGGGCGATCACCCGCTTCAGGGAGGGCGGCGCGATCGGCATGCCGAACCTTCAGCCGCCGTACGAAGCGATCGTCAAGCGCCGTCCGAGCGCCGACAAGCCCGCGAGCACCGGTACCTTCAGCCACCCATCGAGCATCAGCGCGCTGATCAACGAGTCCCTCGGCATCAAGCCGAAGTCGTAGGGGCATATGTCTCTTGCTCTCAGCAGGAGGTACCTAGTGGGAAGAAGACGATCCCCTTCTGATGATCTTGCCGCGGCGCTTCGGGATTTCTTCATGATGATGCCCTGGTGGGTCTGTCCTATCGTCGCCGGCGGAATGTACCTGGTTCTTGCCTACCTGTTTCCATTCCTGTTTGCCTCCAATCAGGTATTGGAAGCTCTGGGTGGATTGTCGCGCCTATTCGCTCCCTATATTGCGGCTACTACGCTACTCGTTGGTCTCGTCATCAATGCCAGGAAACTGGGAAGCAGCATGATGCTCGATCGCCAGCGCGGATCGGACACCATCGCCGCGCTCTCCTGGAGGGAATTCGAGATGTTGCTCGCAGCCGCGTTCCGACGCCAGGGCTACTCGGTACTGGAGACGGGTGGAGGCGGCGCGGACGGAGGCGTCGATCTCGTTCTTCACGGCAACGGGGAGAAGGTTGCAGTTCAGTGCAAGCACTGGCGCTCACGGAAAGTAGGCGTTACGCTTATCCGGGAACTGAACGGCGTTATCCGGGCACGAACCTCTACGATCAATCGAGGGATCTTCGTCACGTTCGGTGACTTCACGCAAGAGGCCCGGAGGTTCGCTAAGCAGAACGGCATCGAGTTGCTAGATCGGCCGGCGCTCCTAGCGATGATCGATGCCGTGCGGAAAGACACACCGCCAACATCGGCTGTCCCGAGTTGCCCACTGTGCGGGAGTCCGATGGCGCTGCGGACCGCCCGCCAGGGGAGCAACGCGGGCTCTCAGTTCTGGGGATGCAGCACATATCCCAAGTGCAGGGGCACGATGAGCCGTGACTAGCAGCCACATTAACGGCTACTCCCGCGATGACCGCTCCCGACTCTTGGACGCGCCGGGCGACGGCGATAGAGGATTGTGCCGTGCAGGAGCTGCAGGCGGTCCTTGGATAACTTAGGGTAGGGGGGCGGAGGCGCACCCGGTTGGCTGACATTCGGATTGAGACAGAGCGGCTGATACTTCGCGAGATCGAAGAAGACGATTGGGAATCGGTCCACGCGTATGCCAGGGAGCCTGCCGTGGACCGATTCCTAATCTGGGGGCCAAACACCGAGCAGCAGTCGAAGGATTACGTGCGCGATCTGCAGGCGCTTCGGCTGGAAGAGCCTCGTAAGCATGCCATCCTGGGCATGGTTATCAGAGATACCGGCGAGTTCATCGACGGCATAGGGCGCGCGTCCTTAAGAAGTGCGGTATGCGGAAGGAAGAGCGCTGCGCAAGCTGGTCATGTGCAAGGGTGAGTGGCGCGACCGATTGATCTGTGCGATCCTTGAGGAGGAGTGGAAGTAGATGGAAGCCAAGATTGCGCTGTGTTTGCTGGCAATGCTGTGCCTCGCGTCGGCGGTCGTCGGCGCGTCCGATACCACCAAGCTGCATCGGGCCGGCGACTGGGTGATCCTCGGGCCGTTCCCGAACCCGGAGCGCTCGGAAGGAGCGAAGGACCGGGGCGCGTTCGACGTCGACTACCTTGCGCCGCTCGGCGGTGAGACGAAGGCCCGCATCAAGCCGGACGACGCGGTCACCATATCCGGTCCGGGGTTGAGCTCGGCGATTCGAGCGGAGGCCAAGGCCATCCGCCCGGACGGTCCGGCCATCGACTTCACGGCTCACTTCAAGGAGACCGATCACAAACTCGCCTACGCCTACTGCGAGATCGAGTCGCCCAGAGACCAGGAGGCGCTTTTCCTCGTCGGCTCCGACGACGGCGTAAAGGTCTGGGTCAACGGCAAGCTCGTTCACGACAACCTGGTCGCCCGAGCCGCGGTCGCCCGCCAGGACCGGTTCAACGCCAGGCTCCGCAAGGGCGCGAATACCGTCCTCTGCAAAGTCGAGAACGGCATCGGCGGATGGGCCCTGATCATGGAGGCATACGCGGGCAAGGAGGCCGATGACATCCTCGCCGAGATGCAGGCAGCCGAGAACGCCCGAGCGTTCCTCCGCGAGGAGATCGATACCGTCGGACCGTGGAGAGGCTACGTGTTCTGGAACGGATGGATGGGGCCGCCGGTCTTCCAGTGGCGTAACCCCGGTCGAGTGAATGAACTCCAGGGCGACATCCCGCTCACCGTCCGTTGGTTCAACTCGTCACTCAACGAGGTCAAGGCGCCCGAGAAGCCCGGCCGGTATATGGTCTACATCGAAGGCAAGATGAAGGACGGAACCCCGATCCGTCGGGCCGTGACTACCTATTGCGATCCTCCGGAAGGCGTCGGCCTCGACGGCATGGCGAAGGTAACGATGCCGTACCCCGGCAAGCCGTTCGATGAGAAGGCCTGGGCCGAGATCGAGCATCGAGCATCGAGCGACGCGACTCGTATCCTGCGCGATGCCATCATCGAGACCGAGAGCGGCGCCAAGCTCGTGGCGGCTCTCTTCGAGGCGAAAGCCACCGGCGCTCCGGCGACCGTCACCGAGTCCGCCGAGGTCATCGCCGACGACTATCAGCTCGCCCTCAAGCTGAAGTTGCTCGGCCTGACGGACAAGGTCAAGCCGCTCGCCCCGCCGAAGACGCTCGACAAGCCGGTTCCCGTCCTGCGCGAGGGCACGCTATCCGAGGCCGGGATGAAGCCTGACGCCAAGGAGAAGATCGACGCCGTCTGCAGGAAGTGGGCGGAGGACTCCGGCGAGCCGTTTACCATCCTCGTCGCGCGAAACGGGGTCATCGTCACGCACGAGGCGTTCGGGCCGGTGGGCCTCGACTACCGCACCGACGTGATGTCGATCACCAAGGCCGTCAGCGGGATGCTCTTCAGCCGGTTCCTCGACCAGGGGTATTGCGGGCTCGACGACCCGATCGGCCGCGTCGTCCCTGGCTTCCCGACGAAGGGCGAGAAGGCGCTGACCTACCGCCACCTCCTTACCCACACGAGCGGCGTCGAGGGACACGGCGAGTGGGGCGGCATCCACAATCCCTGGTTGGACAACGTCATACTCAACGGCCTAGATGCACTCCATCCGGGCCGCATGCATATGTACAACGGTATGGGCTACGACCTCGCGGGCAAGGCGATGGAGTACATGACCGGCATGAGCATCGTCCGTCTCATCCACGAGGGCCTCTTCCGCCCGCTCGGGATCAACGACGTCCCGCTCGACGACCTCGCTTACGGTGCGAACCTGACCTCCCGCGAACTTGGTATCCTGGGCCAATGGCTTGTGAACCACGGGAGCTACGGCGACAAGCAGTTCATCTCGGAGGAGACCTTCGAGAAGCTCCTTCCGACCGATCTGAGCAAGTACTATCCCGGCGTCAAGGTCGACTGGGGCATCGGTCTCACCTGGTTCCGCGAGGAGCGCGCCGGTTCCAAGGACCTGATCTTCGGCCCGAGGGTCATCGGCCACGGCTCGGCGTCGAGTTGCATCCTGCGCGCCGACCTCGATCACAACCTGGTCGTTGTCCAGGTGCGCAAGACCGCCGGCCCGAAGTACGCCGAGTACGTCCGGCAGTTCTTCCAGACCATCGCCGACTCCATGTTGTAGGGGCGCGCCTCCGAACGGCGACCGAGTACTCGGGGCGGGAATCGGATTCCCGCCCCGCCTTGCATCTACTCCACCCTCCACCGTGGTCGTGCTCGGATTGACCGTTCCCCGGTTCGCCTGTATGATAGAGGAAAAGACCGGAGGTGTTCGGAGTTGGCGCATGTTCGTCTCGAGGCAGGAAGAGATCGGTGGAGCGCGAGTGTGACTATGACCATCAGCCGCATCCTTGTGCTGCTCGCGGTCCTGACGGCGGCGGTCGGGCCGGTGTCCGCCGTGACTTTCCAGGAGACGAAGCTCGGCCCCATGCCGCCGGCCAACATCAACTCCGAGGACGATCTTAAGTTCATGGCGCCACAGATTGCCGAGATGGAGGCCATGGGCTTTGCGATCGAGGCTCTCTCCTGCATCACCGATAGGCAGGGCTTCCACATCGCCGCCGTCGTTCCCACGAAAGACGGCAAGGTCTGCGCTTGGCTCGACGGCAGGAAGGGCCCGGCCTACGATCAGATTCGCCACGCCACGAGAGGAGCCTACAGCGCCCGGGAGTTTCGCTTCAGTCCCGACGGCCGCAGGCTCGCGTACACCGCGAGGAAGGGCTCGAAGTGGATGATGGTCGTCGATGGGCAGGAGGGCGCGACCTACGACAGCCTCCGGGAAGCCTACTTCTCGATGGACGGCAAGCGCGTCGCCTACGTCGCCTTCCGGGACAACAAGTCGATCCTGGTCATCGACGGCAAGGAGAGCCCGCCGTACGCGGAGATCGCCATGCACCTGCCCTATGTCGTATCCGACACCCCGTTCCGCAAGGTTGACGACACCTACTGCCCCGTCAGGTTCGCCTCCAACGGTCGCACCGCCTACATCGCGTCGAACGGGCGCAATCAGTACTTCGCGATCATCGACGGCAAGCCGGGTCCGATATACGAGCACGTGGGCTCGATCGAGTTCAGCCCCGACGGGAGCAGAGTCGCCTACACCGCCAGGAAGAACGAAAAGGAGTTCGTGGTGCTCGACGGCAAGCCGGGGCCGAAGTATGACGGCGTGGAGGCCGCGCTCGTCTTCAGCCCGGACGGCAAGCGCATGGCGTATGTGGGTACGAACTATGATGCCAACAGCGACCCCATCCAAATGCTGGTGGTGGACGGCAAGGAGATTGCCAGGTACCGGGTGATCGAAGACGCGAGCATCATGTTCAGCCCGGACGGCAAGCATCTCACCTACACCGCATCGGCCGATGGGGAGAAGTACTTCGTCGTGCTCGACGGCGAGGCCGGGCCGAAGTACGATGAGATCGGCGGGTTCGGCGGCAGAGTCTACGCCACCTTCACCCCCGCGGGCAAGCTCGTCTACCGCGCCACTCGCGGGGAGAAGCGCTTCATGGTTGTGGACGGCGTCGAGTCCCCGGCGTTCGACGATGTCAGCGATGTCCCCGTCTACAGCCCGGACGGCGCGCACTATGCCTACCACGCCCGCGAGAACGACCATTCGGTCGTAGTCTGCGATGGGGTAAAGGGTAAGACGTACTTCAACGTCTACGAGGAGAGCATCGCGTTCACGTCGGACGGCAAGCTCGTGTATCAGGCATCGTCGGATACCGGCGATACCGTCACGGTCGTCGGCGCGGAGGAGCGTCCGGGCATCTATCACCCCGTCGTCAGCGCGGACGGCAAGCATCCGGCGTTCTCACGGGACAAGCAGGCCGATGACATGAACAACAAGGTCGTGGTATTCGGAGACGCTGAGAGCGGGCGGTTCATGACGCTTCTGAAGAAGCATTTCCTGCCCGATGGAACGCTCGAGTTCCTGGCGGTCCGCGATGAGTCCGGCGAGCGCGGCCTCAGTTACCAGCTCTATCGTGTGACGGCGAAATGACATCCACAGCAAGGGATGTGAGGAGTTGCATACCGTGTAGGAGGGGCTTTCCGGGCGGCCTGTGCCCGGTAACCCCGAGCATAGCGTAGGAGGAGTCTTGCGGACGGTCTGTGTCCGCTGACTCCGACCGCCGCTGTGTCTGCGACGTCGGGATTAGCGTCGTCCCTTCGACAGGCTCAGGACAGGCATTCACCGACGCAAAATCCCTCCTACAGACGGGATGGTCTGCGACCGTCGGGATTAGCGATCCTAGAGGATCGCAAAATCCCTCCTACACAATAACATAGCCCTGCCCTGGGGAAGTGAGGACAAACCATGGACAACCTGAACCTGACCAAGTCAATGCAGCTTTACCGCGAGGCCATCGAGATCATTCCCGGCGGGAGCCAGACTATGAGCAAGCGCGCGACGTCCTTCGCACTCGGCGCGATGCCCGTCTACATCGACCGCGCCGAGGGATGCCGCGTGTGGGACCTGGACGGCAACGAGTACATCGACTTCGTGAACGCTCTCGGGCCGATCACCCTCGGGTATTGCTATCCCGCCGTCGATGAGGCCGTCCGCGAGCAGCTTGCGAAGGGCTCGATCTACCCGATGCTCAGCCCGCTCGAAGTAGAGGCCGCCCGCGCGATCATCGATATCGTCCCGTGCGCCGAGATGGTCAGGTTCCTCAAGACCGGCGCCGAGGCGACCGCCGCCGCCGCCCGCATCGCGCGCGGGTTCACCGGCAAGGACCTCATCGTCAGCCAGGGATACCACGGCTGGCTCGACACCTGGGCAGCCGCGAACAACGCGCCCGCCGACCGGGGCGTGCCGAAGGTCTACAAGGACTCCATCGCCACCTTCGCGTTCGGCGCGTTCGAGGGCGACAACTGCCTCGAAGCGGTCCTGGAGCGCAACAAGGGCGAGGTCGCGGGTATCATCCTGGAGCCGGTCTCCTACGCGACCACCGACTCGGGCGAGTTCCTGAAGTGGGCGAGGGAGCTTGCCGACAAGCACCGGGTCCCGCTGATCTACGACGAGATCGTCTCCGGCTTCCGGGTGTCGCTCGGCGGCGCGCAGGAGCGCTTCGGCGTCATCCCGGACATCGCCGTCTTTGCGAAGGGGATATCGAACGGCCTGCCCATCGCGGCGGTCGCGGGCAAGCGGGAGATCATGAAGTGTGCGGGCGAGTTGGTCATCTCCTCGACCTACGGCGGCGATGCGCTCTCACTGGCGGCGGTCGTCGCGTGCCTGAGGGAGTATCGGACCCAGGGTGTCGTCGCGCACCTTTGGGCGATGGGCGAGCGGCTGATGAAGGGGCTGAACAACCTCGCCGGGGATGTCGATCTGAAGCTGGAGTTCCGCGGCTGGCCGGTGATGAGTTCGTTCTCGTTCGGCTACGAGGCCGAGACGAACCAGGATCTGATGACGCTGCTGCTCCAGGAGATGGCGAAGAGGGGTGTCCTGCTCCGGCGCGGCGGGCTGAACTTCATCAACTACTCGCACAAGGAAGCGGACATAGACCGCACCCTCGACGCGGCCTCCGACGTCTTCCCGATCCTCGTCAGCGCCCTCCGCTC
>Ga0116193_1001757_pt1 | contig 17410 bp, 12 predicted proteins | sample AD_UKC115_MetaG_FD_89892 | JGI IMG/M metagenome (GOLD analysis project Ga0116193, IMG submission 89892) | Active sludge microbial communities of municipal wastewater-treating anaerobic digesters from Hong Kong - AD_UKC115_MetaG | ecosystem: Engineered > Bioreactor > Anaerobic > Digestate... | reverse complement strand
CGTGCCGATCAGCGCCATCATCTTCGGCGGCCGGCGCGAATCGCTGGTACCGCTGGTGTTCGAGGCGCGCGACTGGACCCACGGCGTGCTGGTCGGTGCGGCGATGGGTTCGGAGACCACGGCCGCGGCGACCGGCGCGGTCGGCGTGCTGCGTCGCGATTCGATGGCGATGAAGCCGTTCTGCGGCTACAACTTCGCCGACTACTTCGCGCACTGGCTGTCGTTCGACCAGCCGGGCGCGAAGCTGCCGAAGATCTTCCATGTCAACTGGTTCCGCAAGGGCGCCGATGGCCGGTTCCTGTGGCCCGGCTTCGGCGACAACATGCGCGTACTGGAATGGATCATCGGTCGCTGCAAGGGCACGGCCGGCGCCACGCAGACACCGATCGGCCTGCTGCCGAGGGCATCCGATCTCAACCTCGCCGGCCTCGCGCTGCCCGAGACCGACCTCGCCGCACTGCTCGCGGTCGATGCCACCGGCTGGCAGGCCGAATACCGCAGCATCGGCGAATACCTCGACAGCTACGGCTCGCGCACGCCGGAGGCGCTGCGCCAGGAACAGGCAAGCATCGCCGCGGCGCTCGGTGCCGGCTGAGTCGCGCGCGATCCGCCGTATCGTCAGCGCGGGCCGGAGCGATCCGGCCTGCGCGCCTTCCCGACCATGAAGGCGTTCTACTGCCACCATTTCGTTCTGCCGCTGCCGCCGGAACACCGCTTCCCGATGGCCAAGTACGCGCGCCTGTACGAGCGCGTCGCCGCCGAGGCCGAGCGGCTCGGTATCGAATTGCGTGAAGCACTGCCGGCCGGCGACGAGGATCTGCTGCGCGCACACACGCCGGACTACGTGCGTCGCGCGAGTCGCGGCGAACTGACCGCCACGGAGCTGCGCCAGATCGGCTTTCCCTGGTCGCCCGGAATGATTGAACGCTCGCGACGCTCTTCCGGCGGCACCGTGCTCGCGCTCACCGCCGCGCTCGCGGGTGATGGCATCGCGGTCAACCTCGCCGGTGGCACGCACCACGCGTTCGCCAATCACGGTGCCGGCTACTGTGTGTTCAACGATACGGTGATCGCCGCACGTCATGCGCAGCAGCATGGCTTGGCGCGGCGTGTGCTGGTGATCGACCTCGACGTGCACCAGGGCAATGGCACGGCGGCGATCACGCGTGACGACCCGAGCCTCTTCACCTTCTCGATGCACGCCGCACGTAATTACCCGGCAATTAAGGAGGTCAGCGATCTCGACGTCGCCCTGCCCGAAGGCTGCGACGATACGGCCTACCTCGCGGCCCTGGATGCGGCATTGCCCGAAGCCATGGATCGCACGAACGCGGATGCGGCGATCTATCTGGCCGGTGCCGATCCCTATGCCGGTGACCGGCTCGGTCTGCTCGCCCTGAGCAAGGCCGGGCTCGCCGAGCGCGACCGTCGTGTGCTCGCGGCCTGCCTCGAACAACGCCTGCCGCTCGCGGTCAGCATGGCCGGCGGCTATGCGCCGGATGTCGAGGACATCGTCGACATCCACCACACCACGGTCCGTCTGGCGGCGTCTTTCGCGCAGGCCTGGCGTGCCGGCGGCGATTTGCTGTAAACCCTGGGCCAGTCCGGCGCATCCAAGCCGGCACCATGAATGCTGCCTGCCTGACCATGAGCCTGGGGATGCCCGAGTCGGCAACGGCCACGCCGGATGACACGGCCCTGGTGCAGCGTTCGATCGCCGGCGACATGCGGGCCTTCGAACTGCTGTACCGCAAGCACGTCGGCCGCGTCTACGGCACGATCCTGCGCATCGTCGGCGTGGATCGCGCGCGGGCCGAAGAATTGACCCAGGAAGCCTTCGTGCGTACCTGGCAGAAGCTCGCCGGATTCCGTTTCGAGTGCGCGTTTTCGACCTGGCTGTACCGGCTCAGCGTGAACGTGGCGCTGATGGAACTGCGCGGACGCGGCGACGAGCACACCGTCGAGGACGAGGTGCTCGAACTCGCCGCTGGCGGCGACGTGCCGTTCTGCGCCGGCGAGCGCGCCGACCTCGAGCGCGCCGTCGCGCAATTGCCGCCACGCGCGCGCGCCGTGCTCGTGCTGCACGATGTGGAAGGCTGGAAGCACGAGGAAATCGCCGGCGAACTCGGCATGGCCGTCGGTTCGTCGAAGGCACAACTGCATCGCGCGCGCGGTCTGCTGCGGCGCGCACTGGGAGCGGTGGCATGAACGAGTTCGAATGGCGCCGGCGGATGCACGGGCTCGGCGGTCCGGTGCAACCGGATCACGACCTCTGGCTCGGCATCGCGCACCGGATCGAAGCCGACCGCGCGACGCCCGCCCCGCAACGGCGGCGCTGGCCGCTCACCCTGGCGGCGGCCTTGCTCACCGGTGCCGTATCGCTCGGCCTGGTGCTGCTGCGCGATACCGCGACGACAGTGACGGCAGCGAGGACAAGTGAGGATGCGTTCACTGCACTCGACCGCAACAATGCCGAGCTGCGTCACCTGACGCGGCACGATCCGCGCCTTGCAGGTGCCTCGATCGTGCTCGACAGCGCGACCAGCGAACTCGAACAGTCCCTGAAACGCCAGCCGGATGCCGTGTTCCTGGTTGGCCTGCTCAACCGCACCAACGACAAGCGGCTGAAGCTCGCGCGCATGGGGCTCGCGTCGAGTTGATCCGCCCATCCACCGGAGACCGTCCATGAATACCCGCAACCTGTTGCTGCTCGCCCTCATCGCCCCGGGCTTCGCGCACGGCGGCACGCCGATCGACCAGACCCGCGCCGTCGACAAGGACGCACGCATCGAGATCACTAACGTCAAGGGCTTAGTGCGGGTCGGTGTCTGGGACAAGCCGGAGGTGCACGTCACCGGCACGCTCGGCAGCGGCAGCCGTGGCCTCACGCTGGAAGGCAGCGGAAGTCACCTCGAGGTCAAGGTCGAGGGACCGGACGAATCGAAGGGCTGGTTCCACTGGGGCTCGGATGCGCGCATGGAGGACAGCCGGCTCGAACTGCAGGTGCCGCGACAGGCCGCGCTGGAGATCAACGTGGTCAGCGCCGACGTCGATGTCGGCGAGACCGCAGGACGCTCGGTCAAGGTCGATTCGGTGAGCGGGCGCATCAAGCTCGCCACGCGCGCCTCGCGGCTCGAGGTGGATGCCGTCAGCGGCGATGTGGAGTTCGACGGCAAGGCCGACGATACGCACATTGAAACGGTCAGCGGCGACATCCGCGCACGCAACGTCGGTAGCGAGGCGCATGCCGAGACGGTGTCCGGGAACATCCGCATCGAGTCCGGTGAGCCGTTGCGCAACATCGACGCGAGCAGCGTCTCCGGCGACATCGACATCCGCGGCGGCCTGGCCGGCGGCGGTCGCGTACACGTCGAAAGCATGAGCGGCGACATTCGCCTGCGCGTGCCCGGCAACCTGTCGGCCCACCTCGAGGCCGATAGCTTCAGCGGCCGGCTGAAGAGCGATTTCGGCACGGTCGAGAAACCCGAACACGGCCCGGGTTCGCATCTCGACACCCGCGTCGGCAGCGGCGACGGGCGGATCTCACTGGAAAGCTTCTCGGGCGATGTGACGGTCGAGAAGGAGTGAGATACCGATCGGTGCGCCGCCGGTTCGCCACATGAAAGGCAGCGCGAGTTTGTCTGCTCGACGGCTCAAGGCGTCACGGCAGGACTGACCAGCCCCCATCGCACCACGGGTGTAGTCAGCCGGGATAACCCCAGTGGCGCAGCCACGGTGCGAGGATCGCACCGGCCCGATCGAAATGACGGGCGTAACGCCGCCACCGACCGAGCGAGCGGCGATAGATCGGCTCCACGACCTGCGCGTAGCTCGGTGTCGAGATGAAACCGCGCGCCTTCGCGTGGCTCGAGTAATCGAGCACCCTCGCATCCCAGGACAGCCCGAGAAATTCGATGAGTTCGCGCGCCTTGCCGGGCAGGTCCTCGATCAGATCCTCGTAGCGCAGCGCGAGGTGGACCGGAGCGAATACCTGTGACTGGTCGAGCCAGAAATCCATGACCCGCGCATACATCGACGCACTCGCCTCGAGCGAGGCATTGCTCACCGCGAAGGTCGGCGCACGGAAACTCTGCATGAAGCAGCTCAGGCAAGCATCACGCGGATCGCGCAGCGCGAGGATGTAACGCGCGTTCGGGAACAGGCGCGCGAACAGCGGCAGGCGCACGAGGTTCAGCGGATTCTTGTCGACGACGCGCTGCCCGCTGGCCGGCTGCACATGCCGGTGGACTTCGCTCCAATAGACTTCGCGCAGCGCCTCGAGCGCAGCATCGTCGAGCTTGCCGAGATCACGCGGATAGACCAGACCGTGCGCATCGAGCCAGGCCAGTATCGCCTGGGCGATCGGGCGCTCGTCCATCGCGCACAGGGCCGGATGCGCGTCGAGGATCTGCTCGAGCAGGGTCGTGCCGGAGCGCGGATAGCCCACGACGAAGATCGGGCTGTGCTCGGCATCGGGCGCCGAGCGCGCCGGCCAGGCAGCGTATTCCACGGCACTCACGCGCTCGTCGAGCGCAGCGAGCGGATCGCGGCCATCGAAGAGGTCCGGTCGGGTCTGGCGCAGGTGATCGAGCTTGCCCTGCTGCGCCGCCTCGAAGACGGCATAGGCGGCGTCCGTGTCGCCGAGGCGATCGAGAGCTTTACCGAGCTCGAAATTGAGCTTGTGACGGCGGGCCGGTGTCGGCAGCTGCTCGATCAACTCGGTGTAGGCCGTGCGTGCATCCTCGAGCCTGCCCTCGCGTGCGGCGAGCTTGGCGCGGGCGAGCTGCGCCGAGGCGGAACCGGATGTAGCCGGGCCTGCTGCCGCATCGAGTTCGGCGATCGCCTGGCGTGCCTCGTCGAGCCGGTTGGCTCGTTCGTAGAGCAGCGCGAAATTAGCCAAGACGTCGGGATGCTGCGGATCACGCTCGCGCACGGCCTGGAAAACCGCCTCGGCCTCGGCCAGTTCGCCGAGCTCCAACATCACCAGGCCGATGTCGTTGAGCACAGCCGTGTCTGCGATGGTCAGGTCGCGCCAGCCGCGCAGCAGGCCGAGCACGCGATCGGTCTCGTTGCTTTCCACGAGACAACGGGCCAGCTGCAGGCGCAGCTCGGGGTCCGACGGATCCTGCACGTGGCCGCGCTCGAGATGCCGAAGGGCGCCGCTGTGATCACCGATCTCGAGCGCCAGGGCGCCGACGCTGAGATGGAACGGCGCATCGTCCGCCCCGAGCTCGGCGGCACGTCGATAAGCCGCGAGCGCTTCGGCCGGTTTCTGCGCACTGCGCAGTGCGTTACCGAAATTGATCCAGTGGTTCGGATCGCCAGGCTGCAGACGCACGAGCTGGGACAGCGGTCCGAGCGCGTCGTCGGCAAGGCCGCGCGCCGCCAGAGCCAGACCCAGCAGCATCAGCGCGAACGGATGGGCCGGCGCCTGGGCCAGCACGTGACGGCTGGCCGTTTCGGCGATGTCAAAGCGCCCCGCCTGGAAGGCATCGTAGGCGCGCTGCAATTCGGACGTCATGACGGTCTGGCGAGCGAAAGGGCCGCCATCGTACGCATCCGTCCATGGCCATGCCACAAAAAAGAGCCGCGCGGTTTCCCGCGCGGCTCTTTCGACTCAGCTAACGGCAGCGCTTAGAACTTCACGCCGACGCGGGCCCAGAAGTAGCGGCCCATCAGGTCGAAGGTACGCTCGTCGGTGTTCGCGTTGAGCGTGTTGTTGGCGTACAGGATCGGCGGCTGCTTGTTGAACACGTTGTCGATACCGATTTCGACGCGGGTGTTCAGCGGCTCGATGTTATAGCCGGCCTGGAGGTTGTGGTAGGTGGTCGAACCGTAGTGCAGCACCACACCCTGCGGCAGGTCGTCCGAGATGCCAATGCCGGCGTCGGCATTGATCACCTTGAAGTTGCCGATGTAACGCATCGACCAGCTGGCATCCCACGCGCCGAGGTTCCACGCGACGTTGCCGAGCGCGCGCCAGCGGCTGTAGTTGCCGTCGCCGCCCGCAGACGAAGACGAGAACGTGCCCGCACGATGCTGCTTGGTGGTCGGCTCGTTCTGCAGCGACTGGCTGTTGAACTGCGCGACGTAGGTCGTATCCAGCGAGAAGCGGAACGTGCCCCAGGCGGTTTCCGGCAGCGCGTACTTGAAGCCGATGTCCACGCCCTTGGTGTCGACGCGACCGATGTTCGCGTTGGTGTCGTTCAGCGTGAAGATTTCGCCGAACTGGTCGCGCGAGAACTTGTCGCAGAATCGGCCATACTTGAAGCACTGGTCGAGCACGGTCTGCGTACCGATCGTGCCGATCGCGTCACGCAGCACATAGCGCCACAGGTCGAGGCTCGCCGAGAAGCCTTCCAGCCAGCTCGGATCGTAGACCACGCCATAGGTGAACACGGAGCCCTGCTCGGGCTGCAGGTTCGGGTTGCCGCCCTTGACGGCCGGCAGCTGGCTGTTCGACTGCTGGAACGAGCCATCGGTCGGCACGTTGGTGCACGCCGGGTTGCCGCCACCCTTATAGCCGTTGCACGGATCGCTGAAGGTGTCGGCGCTGTCGGTCTGACCCGCATACAGGTCGCTGATCGTCGGCGCACGGAACACTTCGGCATAGGTGCCACGAACCAGCAGGTCGTCCATCGGACGCCACTCGACACCCAGCTTCGAGTTGGTCGTGTTGCCGAAGTTGGAATAATCGGAGTAGCGCGTGCCGAGCGTGACGTTCAGGGCCTTGGCGAAGGCCATGTCGCGCAGGATCGGCACCAGCACTTCGGCGTAGATTTCCTTGTTCGACAGGCTACCCGAAACCGGCGAGGTGCAGGCTTCACCCTGCACGAGGCAGTTGCCGCTGGCATCGGTGATGGCGAGGTAGTCCGGACGATAGTCCGAAGATTCCTTGCGGTATTCGGCACCGACCGCGAGATTCACGGAACCGGCCGGCAGCTCGAAGATTTCGCCGTTGGCGTTAGCCTGGAAGCTCTTCAGCGAAGCGGTGTAATGATCCTTGAGGATCGGCGAGATGGAATTCAGCGCATCAAGCTGAGACTGGTCGCCATTGAATGCACCGAAGAAATCGACCGGCACGCAGCCCTCGATCACGTGGCCTGCCGTACCGCACTTGATGATGCCGTCGGTGTCCTTGAAGGACGGACCGAGCGCATTCTGCAGCGCCGGCTTGTACAGGTAGCCGAAGCTGGTGTGATCCTGGGCGATGTGGCCCCAGATCATGCCGGCATCCCACTGCCAGGTGTCGCCGAAGCTGCCCTTCAGGCCCGCATTGAACTGCTGCACACCGGTGCCGTAGTACTGCGTACGGTTACCGATGCGGCTCAAGCGCAGGCGGAGATCCTGATTGACAATGTCAACCTTGAACGGGTTGTAGTAGCTCTGACCGGAGATCGCGACGTTGTCGAATGCCGGACGCGCGTCGAACGGCAGCGGCGCGATCGCAAAGTTCGATTCGGTCTTCTCGTAGACGGCCTCGATGTAGGCCTCGACGTGGTCGCTGATACGGTAGTTGCCCACCGCGAACAGGCCACCACGTTCCTGCGGGGTCATCAGCAGGTTGCCGTCGGCCTGGAAGTTGTAAAGGTCGCCACCCGGAACGAGGCTAGCGCAACGGAAATCGGTCGGCGAGGTGCCGGCCTTGCCATCGATGCGGGTCAGGATGACGCTCGACGCGGTGCCGGCGCAGTTGATGCCATAGCTGGACGCCACGGAACGCGGAATGCGGTACGTACCCGTCGGGATGCGGCTCGAGCCACCCGGCAGCACTTCGCCGGAGTACAGCGTCAGCGCTTCCTTCGAGAAGTCGCGATCACGCGCGAGGACCGGGTCAACCTTGTTGTAGTTGCCGCCGACCATCAGGCTGCCGCGATCGCTAGAGTGCCCGATGACGAAATCGAAGCTCTGGCGCTCGCCGTCGTCATGGTCGCTGATGCCGTAGCTGGCATTCGCTTCCATGCCCTGGTAGTCGCGACGCAGGATGAAGTTCACCACGCCGGCGACGGCGTCGGAACCGTACACGGCGGAGGCGCCGTCCTTCAGGATTTCGATGCGCTCGACCAGGTTCACCGGGATCGAGTTCACGTCGGCATAGACGAAACGACGACCATTGACGAGCAGCAGGGTGCGGGCCGAGCCGAGACCACGCAGCGACACGGTGGACGCACCGGAACCACCGCCGTTGTTGACCTGCGGGTTGGTGGCCGCACCGGCGATCGACGGGGTCTTCTGGATCAGGTCACCGATGGTGACGGCGCCGGTCTTCTCGATGGCGGCCTTGTCGATCACGAACACCGGGCTGGCGTTCTCGATATCGACACGGCGGATGCGCGAACCGGTGACGACGATCGTCTCCAGCTTGTCGGACTTTTCGCCACCGGCGTCCTGCGCGAACACCGGGCTCGCGCTCAGGCCGACGACAGCCGACGCGCCCGCATACAGGGCATAGCGCACGGCTCGGCGAAGCTCGTTGCTTGTATGTTTCATTACACTCTCCAACGTCAGAGTTGTGACACAGTTCGGGACAAGTGCTTCCTTCCATGGGAATAGCCAAAAGTGGCCCACCAAAGACCCTCGGCAGCAACCGATGGTAACAACATTCGCAACACATGGGAACCCCTGTTGCATGACCGCAACACCATTGTGATTCAATGGTTTGCATGACTTTTTGGCAGCGGCGCTGCCATGCCATCCACCTGCCGGCGCGCCAAATGGCGAGACGGCGCCTTCGGCATCCGGCGTAAGCCCCCGCACACGGCGCCAGCGCAGCGGCATTCCAACCACCGGAAATCGAATTGCTGGCGGTCAGACAGCCGACGGGAGCCATCCAAAGCAGAAGGTCGTAAGTTTCAGGAGTGGACCACCACGCCATCATCCGATACGACGGCCGCGGCGGACGTCACCAGCTGAAGTGTGTCGGCTCGGGCGCAGCCAGATATCTACGAGGAGAGAGGCAAGTTGCCGGATGGCATCAGCTTTCCGTCTTCTGCATGTCGCAGAAGACGCGCCGGGGATTCAGAGATCCTGGTGGTACTGGACGTAAGGCGTGCGCGGCTGGCTGTCCGGATCGTCCGGGCGCGCCGGCGGCGAAGTCCACAGGTTCTGCGCCCCGACGCGCAGTTCGCCACGCCACGGCGTACGCCAGCTCACGCCGAGATCGACACTGGTCTGGCGCTGGCCGGGCAGCATGCCTGCCCCGTACTGCGGCGCCAGCACACGCCCGGTGATGCTGCTGCTGAACGCGCCGGCACCAAGTCCGAGACTGACCGCGGCTTGCTGGTATTCGAGGGCCGGCCGGGTGCCGGTGAAGTCCGGATACAGGCGCACATGCCCCAGGCTCGCACCGACGTCGATGGTCTGCGACGGCGCGTATTCCCAACGTCCGAAGGCGCCCAAGCGCGCGCCGTAGTCGAGCCGATCAAGATCGGCAAACGGAATCACGAGACCCGGCAGGGCGGACGCGCCATTGCCGGGCAGGGCGGACATGCCGGCCGGCAGCGGTCCGGAGAGCAGGTCGAAGCGGTCCGAGCCGTCCTTCCACGACAATCCGTAGGCGACGCCGAGGCTCAGCGCGCCGTCACGCCAACCCGCGGAGAGATCGGTAGCGTAGACATGGCCCAGCGTGGAATCGCACGACGTGCCGAAGCGCCCGAGCCACGCGGGGACACCGAGACATTCCGGCGCCGCCATGCCGGCATGCGCTGGCGCCAGGCGGCCGTCGGTGAAGCGGACCGCGGCCTCGAGCCGGGTCCCCGCGGCGAGCCGCAGGTTACCCGTCAGCAATGCGGTGGCATCGACCAGACGCCAGTCGAGTGCCGAGGTGACCTGGGGCGACTGGGGCGCGAGCGGCGCCACGCTCCCGGTTTGCAGGGCGACCGCGGCCATGATGCGGCCATCCGGATCCTGCCAGAGCGGCAGGACCAGCGGCGTGCCGCGGGCGCCGGCAACCGGCTGCGCGTCCAGGCCGAGCAGGCTCTCCAGCAGTGCCGGGTGCGTCACTGGCAGCGGGGCGATCTCTGGCAGGCGCTGCTGTGCCGCCGCAAGGGCGGGCAGCAGGGCGAGACCGAGAACGCTGGCGGCGAGACGATGCATGGCTGGCGGCAGTAAGACTGTGCTCGGGTTTGGTGGTTCCGGGATGACGGGCACCGCCGTACCGTGCGGAACGGTCGGCGGTGAGCCAGTTTACAGAAAACTAACGGCGTTTGTCGTCCCCATCCGTGGCGCCGATGTTGCATGGCTAGCCGATCGGGCGACATCCGGACAGCGGGCGAAACCCGCTAGACTTCCTGCCCCAGCCGCCGAGCTCCTTACGATTGTCGATTTCGCATGCCCACGCTGCCCGGCGCCAGTGAAGTCCTCCAGCGCGGCCCGCAGGAGCCGCCCGGCGGCGTCGATGCCTGCCTGCTCGCCCTGCTCGCCGCGGAATCCGAGGAATCGGTCGAAGCCGCCATCCTGAGCCTGTGCCGCGAGCGGCTCGGCGAGGCCGGCTGGCGCATCGTCGGCGCCGGCGAGCTCGCCGCGCTCGAGTCGGGCGGACCGCCCGAGGGCCAGCGCGTGCACGTCCTGCTCGATGGCCAGGACCCACGCTTCGCGGCCATCGTCGGCCGTGCCGAGCCCGCGGGCCGTACCGATTCCGCCAGCCGCGAGCGGCTGCGGCGCTGCATCGAACTGATCGAGGGCAAGCTCGCCGGCTATTCGACGGTACAGCGTCTGCGCGGCGCCGTGGATCGCCTCGAGAAGGCCGAGCGCCTGCAGCGCGCGCTGTTCGCCATCGCCGACCAGGCCGGTGCCGACCGCGAAATGCCCGACGTGCTGCAGACCCTGCACGCGATCGTCGGCAGCCTGATGTACGCCGAGAACTTCTACATCGTGCTGTTCGATCCGCAGCACGAGACGGTGCGCTTCCCGTATTTCGTCGACGTCGCCGACCCGGACATCCCTGATCCGGAGCGCGACATTCCGATGCGGGAAATGATGTACAGCCTGACCTGGTATCTGATCCGGCTCGGCATTCCGCTGCGCGGCCGTCCCGGCGACATTGATCGCCAGGTCGATGGCCCCGTCGCCACGCTGGGGCCGGAATGCGTGGACTGGCTCGGCGTCCCGCTGGTGCGCAGCGGCCAGGTGGTCGGCGGCATCGTCGTACAAAGCTATTCCGAGAGTGCGCGCTTCTCGGACGAGGACCAGGCGCTGCTGACCTATGTCGCCCAGCACATCCTCACCGCACTCGAACGGCGCCGTGCGCACGAGGAACTCGAGCGACGCGTTGCCGAGCGCACCGACGCGCTGCGCGAGGCCAACCGCGTCCTTCAGCAGCAGGTGCTCGAGCGCCAGCGCGGCGAGCGCCTGCAGGCCGCGCTGTTCCGCATCGCCGAGCTGGCCAATACGACCGAGAGCCTGGACGAGTTCTATGCTGCCGTGCACCGTGTCGTCGGCGGTCTACTCAACGCGCGCAACTTCTACATCGCCCTGCTCGGCCCCGACCAGGATTCGTTGACCTTCCCGTATTCGGTCGACGAATACGACCACGATCTGCAACCGCGGCGGCTCGGCCGCGGTCTGACCGAATACGTGCTGCGCCACGGGACCGCCCTGCTCGCCGACCGCGACGCGATCGAACGCCTCAACGACAGCGGCGAGGTACGCAGCATCGGTACACGCTCGGCCTGCTGGCTCGGCGTGCCACTGGTCTGCGATGACCGCGCCGCCGGCGTGATCGCCGTGCAGAGCTACTCCGAGGATCACGCCTACACGGCGCGTGACCAGGAACTGCTGACCTTCGTCTCCTACCACATCGCCAATGCGCTCGAACGCAAGCGCGGTGCGGAATCGCTCAAGCGCGCCTACGCCGAACTCGAACAGCGCGTGGCCGAACGCACGGCGGAACTAGCCGCGGCGAACCGCGACCTGCGCGAGCAGATCGCCTATCGCGAAAGCATCGAGCGCCAGCTCAAGCATGAAACCCTGCACGACGCGCTGACCGGCCTGCCGAACCGCAATTTGTTCCTGGAACGCCTGGAACTCGCGCTGGAACGCTACAAGATCGATCCGCGCCGCGAGTTCGCCGTGCTGTTCCTCGATCTCGACCGCTTCAAGGTCATCAACGACTCGGTCGGTCACCTGGTCGGCGACGACCTGCTGTACGAGGTCGGCGGCCGGATTGCCGGTTGTCTCGCTGCGGGCGACGTGGCCGCACGCCTCGGCGGCGACGAGTTCGCGATCCTGATCAACGGATTGACTGGCATCGAGCATGCCTGTCAGTTCGCGCAGCGCATCATCGATGCACTGAACGCACCGATCCGGCTCGGCCTGAAGGAGGTCTACACCTCGACCTCGATCGGCATCGCGATCGCCGCGCCGCGCTACAGCAAGGCCGAGGAACTGCTGCGCGACGCCGACGTGGCGATGTACCGCGCCAAGGCCGAAGGGCGGCATCGCTTCGCGGTGTTCGACGAGCGCCTGCATCAGGAGGCGCTGCGCCTGCTTGAGGTCGAGAACGACTTGCGCCGCGCGGTCGGCCGTGGCGAGATGGAGCCGCATTTCCAGCCGATCGTGCGGCTCGACGATCTGCGCATCGTCGGTTACGAAGCGCTCGCGCGCTGGCGGCATCCGGAGCGCGGCATGCTGCTGCCGGGCGAATTCCTGCCGGTCGCCGAGGAAAGCGGTTCGGCTGAGGCGATCGACTGGCAGATGTTCGACCGGGTCTGCTCACTCGCGCCCGCGCTCACGGCGCAGGGCGGTTTCATCAGCGTCAACCTGTCCGGACGGCATTTCCGCTCCAGCGCACTCGACCGCGAACTGCTCGCCGTGCTCGAACGACATGGCGTACCGCCGGCGCGCATCCGCATCGAAGTGACCGAGCACGCCCTGCTTGAGAATCCCGGCCAGGTGCGCCAGATCCTGGTCAACCTGCGCCGGCACGGTGTCAGCGTCGCGCTCGACGATTTCGGCACCGGCTATTCGTCGCTGAGCTACCTGCACCAGTACCCGCTGCAGGCGTTGAAGATCGACCGCTCGTTCGTGGCCGAACTGCGTCCGGACGACGACGGCAGCTCGAGCGCCGTGGTGCGCGCGATCCAGGCGCTCGCCGGTTCGCTCGACATGCAGGTCATCGCCGAGGGCATCGAAACCGAGAGCCAGCTGCAGGCATTGCGTGCGCTCGGCTGCGAGTTCGGTCAGGGCTATCTGTTCGGCACCCCGCAGCCGATCGACCACTGGCTCAGCCTCGTTTCGCGCTGAAGCCGCGAAGTCGGCCGCCGCACGGCTCAGTGCATGCGCGGCGACGGCGGAACCGGACCGGCCGGATGGAACAGCTGGGCGATGTCGACCCGGTCGAAGTGGTAGCGGCTGTTGCAGAATTCGCAGATCACCTCGATACGGCCATCGGCCTGCACGGCCGCCTTGGCCTCGTCGGCGCCGAGCGAGCGCGGCACCGCCGAAACCCGCTCGCGCGAGCAGCTGCAACCGAACGCGAGCGGCTCGACCTGCAGGAGGCGCAATGCCTCCTCGTGATACAGCCGGCGCAGCAGGGTCTGGGCCGGCAGATCGAGCAGTTCCGCCGTGGTCGTGGTCGCGGTCAGGTGCAGCACGCGGTTCCAGGCATCCTCGTCGACCGGGTGCGCATGGCCGCCGCCCTGTGCGACCCGCTGCAGCATCAGCGCCGCACAGCGTTCGCCATTCGCGGCGAGCAGAATGCGCGTCGGTATCTGCTCGGAGCGCTCGAAATAGCGCTCGATCAATTCGGCGAAGCTGCCATCCTCGACCGGGATCAGGCCCTGCTGGCGGGGGCCGCCGGCCGGTTCGAGGGTGACCGCGAGCAGTGGCGCCGGCAAGGCATCGAGACGCAACGGCGCCGGCAACTCGCCGCTCCACTGCGCCAGGCCGCGCACCCGGCCCGCATCGCATTGCGCAAACAACAGACGCAGCGCACCGGCGCTCTTGAGCTGGATCGACAGGCTGCCCGCGAAACGGATGTTGCCGGTCAGCAGCGCGCTCGCGGCCAGCGCCTGGCCGAGCAGCTCACGCAGTGCCGGCGGATAGTCGGCCCGTGCGGCGACCTCCTTCCAGGCTTCGTCGAGCCGGACCAGGACGCCGCGCACGCCGGCGCGTTCGAGCAGGAAGCGGTGCAGGTGATCGAATTCGTGGGCCAAGCGCGAACCTTCCATCGTGGTGGGCGTCCATGGAATTCTGCCCTGCCCGGCGACGCCTGCCCACGTCTGGCGATCTGCTGGCGCGGCCACTACATTGCGCGCACTCTCTCCGAAGGACGTCCCATGCACAAGCTTTTCATCGCTGGACTCGCCCTGCTGACGAGTGCGCCCGTCACCGCTGCCAACCGGGCTGAGCAGGAACTCGCCACGCTCGTCGCGGCCGAACGCGGCTTTGCGGCCGATGCCGCAAGACTCGGTGTGCGCGAGGCGTTCGTCGCCCACCTCGCCGCCGACGCCTGGCTCTTCCGGCCGCAGCCGACGCGCGCGAAAGCCTGGTTCGACACGCACCCGGCACGATCCGGCGTGATGCTCGCCTGGACACCGGAATTCGCCGAGATCGCGGCGAGCGGCGATTTCGGCTACACCTTCGGTCCATACCGCTCGGAAGCGACCACCCCGCAGGGCGGCCAGAGCGGCTTCGGACATTTCGTCAGCGTCTGGAAGCGCGATGCGGACGGCAACTGGAAGAATGTCCTCGATCACGGCATCGAGCACGCCGAAGTGTCGCTCGAACCCGGCCTGACGCTGCACGCGCCCGGCCTTTCGGCGGTTGCCGCGATCTCGGCCGAGGTGCTCGCCGAGCGGCGTCGCGAACTCCTCGCGGCCGATGATGCGCTGAACGGCCCGGACGCAGCCGCGCAACTCGAGCGGCTCGCCGCGGGCGATCTCAGGCGGTTCCGCGACGGCAGCGTGCCCGACGCAGCCCGCTCCAGCGTCCCGGGACTCAGGCGCGTCGCCGACGACATGGCCGCGAGCGGCGATCTCGCCTACACGCTCGGCGGCCGCACCGATGCCAAGACCGATGCCGCCGGCGGCTACGTGCGCATCTGGCGCCGCCTGCGCGACGGCGGCTGGCGGCTCGTGCTCGACTGCAGCGCACCGCCGGCTTGAGACGCGCGCGGCGCACGCTGGCGCGCCGTATCGCGCGCGGCCTGTTCTGGCTGACCCTGGCCGGCGTCGTCGCCAGCGAGCTCGTCGTGCTCCTGCTGCGCTTCGTACCGCCGCCGACCACGGCCTTCATGCTGGCCGCGCGCCTCGACGCCTGGCGCGACGGCGATCGCGACTTCCGCCTGCGCTACCGCTGGACGCCCTACGCACGGCTCGCGCCGGAGCTGCCGATCGCGCTGGTCGCCGCGGAGGATCAGAAATTCCCGATCCATCATGGCTTCGACGTCGAGGCGATCCGCGAGGCGATCGAGGACGCCGACGAAGGGGAGCCGTTGCGCGGCGCGAGCACGATCAGCCAGCAGACCGCCAAGAACCTGTTCCTGTGGAGTGGCCACAGCTTCGTGCGCAAGGGACTGGAAGTCTGGTTCACCGTGCTGATCGAGCTGAACTGGCCGAAGCGGCGCATCCTCGAGGTCTATGTGAACGTCGCCGAGTTCGGCCCGGGCATCTACGGCGCCGCCGCGGCGAGCGCGGCGTTCTTCGGCAAGACACCGGACACGCTGACCGCTAGCGAGGCGGCGCGGCTCGCCGCGGTGCTGCCGAACCCGCGCCGCCACCGCGTCGATGCGCCCTCGCCGTACGTACTGCGCCGCCAGCTCTGGATCGAGCGCCAGGTACGCCAGCTCGGCGGGCCGGACTACCTGCGCCGCTGAAGGGCGTGCCGTCAGGCCGAGCCGGCCTTCCGGATGCCGTTGTCGATTGGGCCATTTCGGAGACCTATGACCGTTGCGGAGCCGGCGGCGCTCCGCCACCAGCGTTCGCGCAACCGCAAGGCGACGTTGACCAGCCCGACCAGCACCGGCACCTCCACGAGTGGACCGATCACCGTCGCGAACGCGATCGGCGAGCCGAGCCCGAATGCCGCGACGGCCACCGCGATGGCGAGTTCGAAGTTGTTACTCGCCGCGGTGAACGACAAGGCCGCGCTGCGCGGATAGTCGGTACCCGCGCGCCGCGCCAGCCAGAAGCTCACGAGGAACATCGCGGCGAAGTACAGCACCAGCGGCACCGCGATGCGCAGCGTATCGAGCGGCAATTCCAGCACGGCACCCCCCTTCAGCGCGAACATCGCGACGATGGTGAACAGCAGGGCCGCCAGGGTCAGCGGAGCGGTCCGCGGCACGAAGACACGGTCGTACCAGTCGGCACCGCGCCGGCGGCGCAGCACCCGTCGCGTGACGAGACCCAGGACGAACGGAATGCCGAGATAGATCGCCACCGCCTTCGCAATGGTCGAGAAGGGCACCGCCACGCTGAAACCCGGCAGGCCCAGCCAGACCGGCAGGACACCTAGGAACAGCCAGGCGTAGGCGCTAAAGAACAGCACCTGGAACACGCTGTTGAAGGCGACGAGACCGGCGACGTAGTCATTGTCGCCGCACGCGAGCTGATTCCAGACGATGACCATCGCAATGCAGCGCGCAAGGCCGATCAGGATCACGCCGGCCATGTAGTCAGGCCGGTCGTGCAGGCACAGCACGGCCAGCACGAACATGAGCAACGGCCCGATCAGCCAGTTCTGCACGAGCGACAGCAGCAGCACGCGGCGATCGCGGAACACCTCGGGCAAGGCCTCGTGATGCACCCGCGCGAGCGGCGGGTACATCATCAGGATCAACCCGATGGCGATCGGCAGGTTGGTCGCGCCAAGGCGCAGGCTGTCCAGGCGCTCCGGCAGCGACGGCACGAAACGGCCGAGCAGGATGCCGATGGCCATGGCCAGAAAGATCCACAGGGTCAGCCAGCGATCGAGGAATGACAAGCGGCCGGCAGGTGGCGAAGTCATCAGGCATGATCCCCGAAGTTCAGTTCGGCAACGTCAAAGCTCGGCCAGCAGCGTCTTCACGCGCGCCGCGATGTCGTCGCGCACGGCACGGTAGCCGTCATCGTCCATGTCGCGCGGATCGGGCAGGGCCCAGTCGAGCCGGCGCTGTGTGGCGACGAAGGGACAGGCATCGCCGCAACCCATGGTGACGACGGCAGCGAAGTCGAGCGCGGCGATTTCGGCGAGCGATTTCGACCGTTGTGCGGCGAGGTCGATGCCCAGCTCGGCCATGAAGCGCACGGCGCGCGGATTAATCGTGCCCGAGGGTCGCGAACCGGCACTCCACGCCTCGACGCCCTCCGGCGCATACCGGCGCGCGAACGCCTCGGCCATCTGGCTGCGGTTGGAATTCTCGACACAGACGAACAGGACACGTTTCACGGACGCGGCTTCCTCGGCGGGTTGGGCGTGCAGGTCCTGTCGG
>Ga0116193_1001755_pt1 | contig 17414 bp, 20 predicted proteins | sample AD_UKC115_MetaG_FD_89892 | JGI IMG/M metagenome (GOLD analysis project Ga0116193, IMG submission 89892) | Active sludge microbial communities of municipal wastewater-treating anaerobic digesters from Hong Kong - AD_UKC115_MetaG | ecosystem: Engineered > Bioreactor > Anaerobic > Digestate... | reverse complement strand
GGCGGGAAAACTTCCCATACCGCTCTTGTCGCCCAGAGCCTTGAAATACCGGCGGTAGTCGGATTAAAAAATATCACCGGACAGGTTTCGCACGGGATGTCGATTATAGTCGACGGTAATCAGGGCATAGTAATTTTAAATCCGTCAAAGGAAACGCAGGAAAATTATAAAAGAGAACACGACATACAGATTGCCCAGCAGAAAAATCTTGAAAAGCTTAAAGATTTGCCGGCAACTACGATAGACGGCAAAGAAGTAATGCTGGGCGCAAACATAGAAAATCCCGAAGAAGTCCGTTCCGTTTTAAAGCACGGAGCAAACGGAATAGGTTTATACAGAAGCGAGTTTATGTATCTGACAAGAAAAACGCTTCCGACGGAAGAAGAACATTACAACAACTATTTAAAAGTCGCGAAAATGATGATGCCTTACGAAGTTATAATCAGAACGATTGATTTGGGCGGCGATAAAATTTCAAAGCTCGGTCTTATGAATATAACGCAGGAAGCCAATCCTTTTATGGGATTGCGCGCAATAAGATTATGCCTCAAATATCCTGATTTATTTAAAACGCAGCTGAAAGGAATTTTAAGAGCGTCTGTTACCGGCAACGTAAAGATAATGTATCCGATGATAACACAGGTTGAAGAGATAAGACAGGCGAACGAAATTTTAAATCAGGCAAAAGCGGAATTGAGAAAAGAAGGCAAAAAATTTGACGAAGACGTACAGGTCGGGGCAATGATTGAAGTGCCGTCCGTAGCCGTGATAACTGATATTATAGCCAAAGAAGTGGATTTTTTATCTATAGGAACAAACGATCTGATACAGTATACGATGGCTGTTGACAGAGTAAACGAGGATGTCGCATTTTTATACGATCCTCTGCATCCGGCCATATTAAGGCTTTTAAAAAATATTATAGAATCGGGACATAATGCTGGGAAGTCGGTCGGAATGTGCGGCGAAATGGCCGGTTCTCCGGAATTTACGATTGCGCTTTTGGGACTCGGGCTTGACGAATTCAGCATGTCGGCAATTCAGATACCGAAGATTAAAAACGTTATAAGAAGCGTTTCGATGAAGGATGCAAAAAATCTTGCTAACGAACTTTTAAAATGCAACGACAGAACGGAAATTTCAAGAGTAATAAAAAGATTTAAATACAGATAATTTAATTGAATGACGGAGGATCATAAAAATGAAAAAAATTATTTTGGCTGTTTTGTTTATGACTGTTGCGGCTGTTCCTTCTTTTGCTTTCTCAAGAGATAACGAAAAAGTTGAAGCCGATATTAAGGCCGGTTTTATAATAAATCCTTCCGTTAAGACCGATAATGTTTCAAACGACATGAATATGACTTTTTCGCTCGGCACTGATTTTTATTTTTATCCTGCGAAAGTTTTGGGAATGGGATTCGGCGCAAGCAATGTTTTCGGATCAAAAGCCAAAAACGGTTCTGACGCAAAATTTGAATTTTCAAATGTTTATTTCGCTTTAAAACCGAAAATAACTTTTGATGATTACAGCGTATATTATATCGGGCAGTACGGATTCGGGATGATAAGAGCCACCGATATTTCCGGCGAAGTTGAAAACGGAGCTTACTGGGGATTGGGAGTCGGCGTAGAATATGAATCTTTTATATTTGAACTTCTGTATTCGGTAAATAACGGTAAAATCAAATCAGGATCCGACTCTGCGGATATGCAGTATTCAACCCTTGCTTTTAATTTTGGCTACAGATTTCATTATTAAAAATAATCCGGTATAAAAACGCCGGATAAATTTAGTATGGAGGATCTCAAATGAAAAAAAGCATTTTGGCAGTTCTTATCGCGCTTGTTGTTGCAGTCCCCGCTTTTGCCGAAACGATCGAAGTTGTTGGCAAAGCCGGAATGGGGTTCAATTCAAAGATTGACAATAACGGAAACAACATGGACGTAAACAGCCCTTTTATTCTGGGAGCGGAAGGATACTTATATATTCTTCCTGTTGTAGGTCTTGGCGCCGGTATCAGCAATGTTTTTGATGCCGAAGTTAAAGATTCAAACGGAATCAAAATGGGAATGACAAACGTTTACGTGTCAGTAAAACCTAAAATCGGATTTATCGCAAATGTTTATCTTCTCGGTCAGGTCGGATACGGGCTTGTAAGAGTTTCCGATGTTCAAAAAGTCGACAGCGGTATGTATTGGGGTATAGGAGCCGGAGCAGAACTTTCATCTTTTATATTTGAAGTATTGTATTCAAACAATAAAATGTCAATAAAACCGGGACCGTCGGATCCGCAGGTTGACGTTACTCATTCAATGGTTTCTTTTAACGTAGGTTATAAATTTTCAATATAAAATATGATGCGGCTGTATAAATTTTGTAAATTTAAAAAAAGGAGAGAATGTAATGAAGAAAAGCATTTTGACGTTGTTGTTGTTGCTGGCATTAGTATTTCCTGTTTTAGCTGCAGACAAAGGAGCAATGGAAGCTGACGCAAAGTTGGTCATAGGATTAAATCCTACGGTAAAACCTGACAGCGGCTCAAATATGGACTTAAACACTTCGTTCGGATTGGGCGGTGATTTTTATTATTATGTTGATCCTTCAATAGCTGTAGGCGCCGGTTTAATGTATGGCCTTGAAACAGCAATGAAAGATAATTCTGATGTTAAAGTCGGTTTTACGAATATTTACCTTGCGGCAAAACCTAAAATGGCTCTAGATTCTGAAATTTTCAGCTGTATTTACGGCTTAGTGCAAATCGGATACGGAATGCCGAGAGCTACTAATATTGACGATGTAAAAGGCGGAATATATTGGGGCATAGGCATCGGAACGGAAATTCAGTCGTTTATAGTTGAATTGGTTTACGGTTCGAATGCCGGAGAAGCTGACGGCGGCAATAAATTTACCGCCACATCAATAAATCTTAATTTGGGTTATAAATTCGCATTGTAATAAAATGAATTTTAAAACAGAAACCCGCATCGTTTAAGATGCGGGTTTTTTTATTTTGAACGGATTTTAAAATATTATTTTTTATTGAAAATGCTGGCAAAAATAGAGTAAAATGTTATACAATGAGGCAAGATGATAAAAGTTGAGAATCTTTATAAAGCTTTCGGCGCCAAACAAGTTTTAAGCGGTATTGATTTTGAAGTAAAAGACGGTGAAACACTTGTTATTATAGGCGGTTCCGGAACAGGAAAAAGCATACTGCTCAAAAATATAGTCGGGCTTATAAAACCCGATAAAGGCAGTATTTTTATAGATAATACGGATATTACGAAAACTGATAAGTTCGGACTTTACGACATACAAAAGAAAATGGGCTATCTTTTTCAGGAGGCTGCTTTATTTGATTCTTTGACGATAGAAGAAAATGTGGCTTTCGGTCTTAAAAATCTGACGAATCTTTCGCCGGCTGAGATAAAAGAAAGAGTTAAATTATGCCTTGGGATGGTAGGGCTTAAAGATATAGAACATTTAAAACCGTCCGCCATAAGCGGAGGCATGAAAAAAAGAGTCGGCCTTGCAAGAGCGATAGCGTATCAGCCTAAATATGTTTTTTACGATGAGCCGACGACAGGTCTTGATCCGATAATGTCGGATGTTATAGGGTCCTTGATACTGCATTTGAAAAAAGAATTGAAAATAACTTCTGTCGTCGTAACGCACGATATGAAATCGGCTTATAAGATAGCCGACAGAATATTAATGCTTTATCACGGTAAAATTATTTTTAACGGAACGGCTGAAGAAGTGAAGAACACAAAAAACGAATATGTAAAACAGTTTGTCGAAGGGCTTATGCAGGGGCCGATCCCTGTAGAAATGTCTTTTGATTTCGAGGAGAAATAATCTGTGACTAACGAATCAAAATTAGGGCTGTTTGTGACGCTTGGGCTGATTGCGGTCGCGGTAACGATCATTCTTCTTGGTAATTTTGATTTTAAATCAAAATATACCGTTAATGCTTATTTTGACAACGCGTCGGGGCTTCCTAAAAAATCAAAAGTTAAAATAGCCGGAGTTGATGTAGGCAATATAAAAAAAATAGTCCTTGAAAACGGAAAAGCAAAAATAGTTTTAAATATTTCTTCGGATGTTAAATTGTATTCTGACGCTACGGCAAGAATAGTCGCAATGGGAATTATAGGAACAAAATATATTGAAGTCGTTCCGGGTAATCCGTCAAATCCGCTTTTGACAGACGGCGGAAACATAAATACGGCAGAATCGCGTTCGGTTGAAGACATGATAGCAAGCGTTGTCGACAAAGTGAATAAAGTTTTAGGCGACGTATCTTCCGGAATTAATCAGGATTTCTTTAAAAATCTTTCAGATACGGTAAAGAATCTGAAAAAAGTAAGTAAGACAATAGCGGATAAAGAAAAAGAGATAAGCCAGATTATAACTAATTTTAATAAATTCTCCGGAGATCTTGCCGAAGTTACAAACCAGAATAAACAGGATATAAGAGATATAGTTCTTGAAATTAAAAAAGTTTCAAAACAGCTTGATGAATTTATGACAAAGATCAACAGCGGAAAAGGCACTATAGGAACTCTTGTAAATGACGAAGATATGGCCAAAGAACTCAAAGAAACTGTTACAAGCATCAAAACGACCGTAGATCAGTTCCAGTCGACATTCGGCAAAGTAAACCGTCTTGAAATCGACTGGGAATATATGGGAAGATCAGATACAAGAGCCGATAAATTTTACAGTGATTTCGGAATCAGATTCAGGCCGAATCCTTCTAAATTTTATTATCTTGGCGTGTCCAATATAGCAAATTCCAAAAATGTGGAACCGGAAGAAAAAGACAATATAAACAAAATTGACGCTCTTATAGGATTCAGGTCCAAATATTTTGAAGTTTACGGAGGAGCGATAAGATCAACAGGCGGACTCGGAGTCGGATACAGTCCGTTAAATCCTATAGCAGGTACTTTCAGAAGGCTTTATTTCAACCTTGACGTTTTTGAAATGGGTCGCCTGGTGACAAATAAAGAAAATAAAATAAATGTAACGGCCGGAGCAAGACTCGGCATATTTAAATGGCTTTATGCCGGAGTTCAGGCCGAGAATATAACGCAGGCCGTATCGTGGACGCCGTACGTAAAAGTAAAAATAACAGATCAGGATATAGCTTCGTTATTCGGCGTTGCCTCGATAGCCGCTACGACGAGTTCAAAATAATGAAAACGTCAAAAATAAAAACAGTTTTTATGTGCCAGAACTGCGGATATGAGTCGGCAAAGTGGCTCGGCAAATGTCCGGGCTGCGGCAAATGGAATACTTTTGTAGAAGAAAAACAGGCAAAAGGCTCTTCAGGACAGACTGCGGCAAGGCAGCTGACCGGATTTTCGTCCGGCACTTTTGCTTTAAACGATGTTGCCGTTAAAAGTTTTGTAAGAATAAAAACAGGAATAAAAGAATTTGACAATATGCTCGGCGGCGGAATAGTTCCCGGCTCGCTTACTCTTTTGGGAGGAGCCCCGGGAATAGGTAAATCGACTTTGATGCTGCAGGTATCGGGAGCTTTGGCCCAAAGCGGAAAAGTATTATATGTTTCCGGCGAAGAATCTTTGTCGCAGGTCAAATCAAGAGCCGAAAGATTAAAAATAAAAAAAGAAAATATTTTTTTGGCTTCGGAAACAAATCTTGAAAATATTTTGGATTCGATAGAAAAAACGGAACCTTCTTTTTTGGTTATAGATTCAATACAGACGACGTATCATCCCGATCTTTCGGGAGCGCCTGGTTCAGTCGGACAGGTAAGAGAATGCGCCGCCGAACTTTTGAGAGTGGCAAAATCAAAACATATTACGGTTTTTCTGCTCGGTCATGTTACTAAAGACGGTGATCTTGCGGGCCCGAGAATTTTAGAGCATATAGTTGATACGGTTTTATATTTTGAAAACGAAAAGCAGCAGATTTACAGAATTCTCAGAGCTTATAAAAACAGATTCGGGCCGACAAGCGAAATCGGCATTTTTGAAATGAAAGCCGAAGGCCTTGAAGAAGTAAAAAACCCTTCGTTTATTTTTATCGGCGAAAGATCGTCAAATGTTGCCGGCAACATAATAACCGCTTCTGTTGAGGGAACGCGGCCAATTCTTCTTGAAATACAGTCTCTTGTTTCAAGAACGAATTTCGGACTGCCCAGAAGAATGGTTTCCGGTTATGATTTGAACAGAGTCATAATCATAATAGCCGTTCTTGAAAAAAGAATGGGGCTTGCACTTGAAAACCAGGATGTTTTTATAAATTTTGCAGGCGGCATAAAAGTAAAAGAAACGGCGTCGGATCTTGCCGTAGCCTGCGCAATTGCTTCGGCAAACGCCAATTTTGTATGTCCGCCCAAAACCGTTGTGTTCGGAGAAGTAGGCCTTTCGGGAGAAGTAAGGGCTGTGGGGCAGATAAACGAAAGATTGTCAGAAGCTGAAAAACTCGGATTTACAAGAGCAGTAATTCCCGAAGGCAATTTAAAAAATATGCAGTATAAAGGCAAAATTGAAATAACGGCGGCAGGCAGCGTGCAGAAAGCGCTTGCAGATATTAAAAAACTTAGTTTTGAATACAAAAACGGCTAGTTAAACAAACCGGGATATAACAGGAAAAACAACGGTGTTATCCGTATTCGCAGATGTTTAAGAAAAGCTTTTAAAGGAGTCAACATAATGATCAGATTTTCAACGGCAGGAGAGTCGCACGGGCAGGGAATCCTTGCGGTTTTGGAAGGAATTCCGGCGGGATTAAACATAAATACAGAGGATATAGACGTTGATCTTGCCAGACGCCAGAAAGGATACGGAAGAGGCCAGAGAATGAAAATAGAAACCGATCACGTAACGATCGTTTCAGGTGTAAGACATGCAAGATCTCTCGGCTCGCCCATAACGCTTTATATCGGCAACAGAGATTGGGATAACTGGAAATCCGTAATGTCTCCGATTTCCGTTGATCTTGACGGCAAATATCTTCTTAAACCAAGGCCCGGTCATGCCGATTTAGCCGGTCTTACAAAATACGGAGTTTCTGATTTCAGAGATATTCTTGAAAGAGCTTCCGCAAGAGAAACAGCGGCAAGAGTAGCTGCCGGCGCTGTATGCAGAGAGCTTTTAAAAGAGTTCGGCATAAATATTTATTCTTATGTGGAACAGATAGGAACTGTTACCGCAAAAGTTTCATCAATACCTAAAGAAAAACTTCAGCATGAAGCGGAAATGTCTTTTGTAAGATGTCCCGATAAAATTGCTTCAAAAAAGATGATACAGATAATAAGAAAAGCGATGGCTAAAGGTGATACTCTCGGCGGAAAAGTTAAAATCATAGTAGAAAATGCGCCGATTGGTCTGGGCAGCCATACTCAGTGGGATATGAAACTTGACGGAAGAATAGCGCAGAGCCTCATATCAATTCAGGCGGTTAAAGCCGTTGAATTCGGGTTAGGCACAAAATTTGCCGGCATTTTGGGATCCGATGCACACGATGAAATTTTTTATTCGCAAAAAAAATCTTTTTACAGAAAAACAAACAACGCCGGCGGAACCGAAGGCGGCATAACAAACGGCGAAAATATAGAAATTACATGCACCATGAAACCTATACCGTCGCTTGTAAAACCTTTAAGATCAGTTAACTTGTCTTCAAAGGCGATTGAAAAAGCGGAAGCCGTCAGAAGCGACGCATGCGCAGTTCCGGCCTGCGGCGTAGTTGCCGAAGCCGCAGTTGCAGTTGAGATTGCAAAAGCTATGAAAGAAAAATTCGGCGGCGACTGTATGGAAGACATGAAAAGGAATTTTTATTCTTATTTGGACAGAATACAAAAAATATAAATACGGAGAAAAAATGAAAGCTTTAATCGAAACGTCAATGGGAGACATTGAAATTGAATTGTTTGAGGACAAAGCGCCGGTAACGGTCGCAAATTTTGTAGGACTTGCAAACGGAACAAAGGAATTTATTGATTTAAAAACAGGCAAAAAAGCAAAAAAAAGATTTTATGACGGACTTACTTTTCACAGAGTAATACCTGATTTTATGATACAGGGCGGATGCCCGTTGGGAACCGGAACAGGCGGTCCCGGATATAAGTTTGAAGACGAAACGTCAAACGGTTTAAAATTCACAAAACCCGGGCTTCTTGCAATGGCAAACGCCGGGCCCAATACCAACGGCTCCCAGTTTTTTATAACTGAAGTTTCTACGCCTTGGCTGAACGGCAATCATACTATTTTCGGACAGGTTGCCGGCGCAAAAGATCTTGAAGTTGTAAAGAAAATAGCAAGAACCGAATGCGATATGAGAGATAATCCGATGGATCCTGTTATAATAAAAAAAATAACAATAGAAGAATAGCTGTACGGCGGGAGGCAAAATGAAAAAAGCGGTTTTTGTGACTGCTCCGCACATGTTCAGAGACGAAGAATATATCGAACCCAAGGCAATTCTTGAAGATGCCGGCATTGAGGTAAAAACTGCAAGCACCGTAGTCGGTGAAATTTACGGCAAGATAAAAATAAAAGCCCAGAGCGATATGCTTGCAAGCGAAATAAATCCAGATGATTTTGACGCGATAGTTTTTATAGGCGGGCCCGGTTCGTCGGTTTTTTTTAAGGATGAAGATATCCATAAAACAGCAAAAAAGTTTTATGATTCGGGCAAAATAGTAAGCGCAATCTGCATAGCCCCGACAATTTTGGCAAACGCCGGAATTTTAAAAGGCAGGAACGCAACTGTTTTCCCTGACGGAGAAGACGCTCTTATAAAAGGCGGGGCTAAATATACGGCAAAAGACGTGGAAATTGACGGCAGGATAATAACGGCAGACGGTCCTAAAAGCGCAAAAAAATTCGGACAGGCGCTTGTTGATATGATTAACAGGTAAAAAACGGTTTATTTTAAGCGCGGATATCTTTTTTAAGATCTCCGCGCTTTTTTATTATCGTTAAGATTTTTCAAAAATTTCACAAATAATTCAAAAGTTTTTCAATAAAAGAAAGTAAAATATGTACAGAGAGAATAAAGGAGAGAAAAAATGGGATTTAAGTCGGGGGACGATATGGCAAAAGAGAGAAGAAGATATCCCAGAAAAGAAATTTCTTACTCCGCAAACGTAATGACGGTGGAGTCGCAGTATGTTTTGGGAGAATGTTTTTTAACCAATGTAAGCGAGAACGGATTTGCTCTTGAAACGGACTGTCTTCTCGATATAGGCGATAAAATATTTATACAGATAAATCTGTTAAACGATAAGGTTTTTCTTGTAGGGGAAGTAATAAGAGTTGATAAGGGTTTTTTTGAACCGCTTTACGGCATCAGAATTTGTGAAGACGAATGCGTAAATCTTAATTTTTTCAGAACGTATATAAAATATCAGCTTAACTGAACCCTGTGTTAACGGTACGCGTAAAACACGGCAGCTGCTTCTTTTGCGGCCGTGTTTTTTAATGGTTTAAAAAAATATAATTTTGTTGCAAATAACGGATTAAAAATGATATTATTAGCAGCTGTAAAGTGTACTTATAATTTACCGGCATTTAACGGTTTTTTAACAGACTGCCGCTGTATTCGGCCGGAAGGAGAAACGCTTAATGTTTGAAGGATATGAATCCGACGAAAGAAGAAGATATCCGAGGAAACAGGTTTCACATTCCACAAATATTATGTCGGCCGAAACCAAAAATGTGCTCGGCGAATGTTTCCTGACAAATGTAAGCGGAAGCGGAGTTGCGATAGAGAGCGACTGCCGTTTTTCGATAGGCCAGAAAGTTTTAATAAAAATCAATATATTAAGCGACGTTATAGTTTTGGCGGGAGAAATAGTAAGAACCGATAAAGGTTTTTTCGATCCTTTATACGGCATCAGAATATCGGAGCAGGAAAGCGTTAACCTTGATGTTTTCAGGTCGTACGTTTCCCACCAGTTAAATTAAGGAGCATAACTTTGCGTATTATCGACGGCAAACAAATATCCGGCACAATAAGACAGGAACTTAAACTTAAAGTTGAAGAAATGATCAAACTTAGAGGATTTGTTCCCGGGCTGGCTACTATACTCGTCGGAGAAGATCCGGCAAGCAAAGTTTATATAGGTTCAAAAATAAAAGCGTGCGCCGAAATAGGAATAAAATCTTTTCATCACGGGCTTGCAGAAAACGCTTCGCAGGAAGAAATAATATCCCTTATAAAAAAATTAAACGAAGATAAAAATGTAAACGGAATTCTTTTGCAGCTTCCTCTGCCGAAAGGGCAAAATCCCGACAGATGCATAGAGGCCATTCTGCCACAAAAAGATGTTGACGGGCTGCATCCGTATAACGCCGGAATGCTTACTCTTGTAAAATCATGGCAGGAAATAATAGAACAGAAACTTCTTGTTTCATGTACTCCGATGGGAGTAATCTATCTTTTAAAATATTCAAATATCGATATAAAAGGGAAAGATGCCGTTGTTATAGGAAGATCTAATCTTGTCGGAAAACCCGTTTCGATGCTTATGCTTGCAAATAACGCTACTGTTACGATGGCTCATTCAGGAACAAAAAATCTTAAAGAAATAACAAAAAAAGCAGACATAGTTATATGCGCCATAGGCAAAGCAAAAATGATAGATAAAACATTCATCAAAGAAGGCGCGACGGTAATAGACGTGGGCATTAACAGAGTTGACGGAAAATTATGCGGAGACGTTGATTTTGAATCGTTAAAAGACATGAATGTCGACATAACTCCGGTTCCCGGCGGAGTGGGTCCTATGACTATCACGATGCTTCTTCACAATACGGTTCTCGCCGCGCAAAGACAATGAAAGAAATTGTTTTAAATCCCGTAAAACCTTCGGAAAAGATTTTTAAGCTTCTTGAAAAAAAGAATCTTATAAAAAGAATTATGCCTACAAAAAAAGCCCTTGAAACAAAAACCAGAACGGGGGCTGTTGATATTTTCTATACTTCAAGAAATATTTACGGCGGACACAGGCTGATGTGCATAGGCAAAAGAACAAAATTTATCAGGTTCTGCTGTCATAAAGATAATGAAGATTTCCTGTTTTTAAATCCGCAAAATACCGATTATGCAAGATTATATCTTGTTTTTGCATTGGATAAAATATATACTTTTTCCGCAAAACTTAAAAAAGAAATTCTTACAAATAAGGATTTTATTGCCGTTGAAGTCAGTTACAACGACCCGAATTTCAGTTTTTTTACTTTGATAAAAGATACGGTTCACTGCGAAGTGATATCGTCTGAAAATAAGCAGCATCCCGTTTTTTTTGTAACGGAACCGTCGAAATTAAAAAATAACAAACTTGATCATAAAAATATAAAATTCAGCATATTCGGAGATAAATAATGGAATTATCCGTAGTGGTAAATATTTTAGTTCCGGTAATAACAGGTCTTTTGTATTTCGGCATGGCTGTTGAAGTTGAAAGAGTCAGCAAAATAAGAAAAATAATGTTCGGCGAAATAGGATATCAAAAACTTTTTACCGCTTTTATTTTGTTCGGAATATATTTTATAACAAGACCCCTGCAGAATATTATGGGCCCTCATCCGTGGCCTATGATTATAAATTCGGCAAGACAGTTTTTTATGATGGCGGTAATAGCTCCTTCTATTTTTGTCGGAATACTTCACTGGGTTCCGGGAGAAGGAGGCGCTCCGAAATCGTCGGTTGTAGCCGCTTATACGATAGGAATTTGTATGGGAATAATTTTTGTTTTGACTAATTCAATGGCGATAGACGGTTCAAAAATTATAGGAACTATGGGAGACTGGCTGACTCTTTATGACGCAAAATGGTTTTCGCAGGGAACAAGGCAGATTCAGCTTGTTTTGATACATCTGATAGCTCAGCTTATATCGCCGGTAGGGCTTATAATACTGGCAAGCGCTTTCGTAAGACACAGAAGACATAATTATATGCTCGGCGACGTCTATACGAATATGAAGACAAAATGGAGATATATGGAGGCCGGTCTTATAGTACTGGCGCTTTCAATCATAATAGCGGGATTTACGGCTCTTTTCGGAAGATATTTTACGTATCTGTGGGTTATATATTTTATAGGATCTATAATATCGGGATTGTTTGTTCTTTACAGCATAAAACTTGCTCCAAGAGACAAACCTGCCGATTTGAAAAATGTATAAAACGGTTATACTTCTTACCATATCAAATATTTTCATGACTTTTGCCTGGTACGGCCATCTTAAATTTAAAGATAAAGCTTTATGGATAGTAATACTTGTAAGCTGGCTTATAGCTTTTGTTGAATATTGCTTTCAGGTTCCCGCCAACAGAATAGGCCATTCCTACTGTTCTGCCGCCCAGCTCAAAGGCCTGCAGGAAATAATAACGCTTACAGTATTTTCATTTTTCAGCATTTTATACCTCAAAGAAAATCTTCACTGGAACCACTATGTCGGTTTTGTGTTTCTTGTTATAGCGGCTCTTTTTATTTTTAAAAAATAAAATTAAAGCGGACTTATTTCAAACCCGAGCATTTCGATAAGTTTTTTGTCTTCTTCAAAAGATATCCCGGAAGTTGTCAGCATATCACCTGAAATAGCGGCGTTTGCGCCGGCCATAATCATTCTTTTGCCTTTGTCTTTAAATAATCCTCTGCCTCCGGCAAGACGCAATACCGCATCAGGCAGAATAAACCGTGCTATTGCGATTGTGCGGCATACTTCATCTTCGCCGAGAATCTCATTTTTTTCAAAAGGGGTTCCTTTAACGGGATTTAATATATTTAAAGGTATGGACTTTATATTCATTTGTTTTAAATCAAAAAATGCGTCTATTCTGTCTTTGAAAGTTTCTCCCATCCCCATTATTATTCCGCTGCATACTTCAAGACCGGCCTTTTTTGCATTTTCTATTGTTTTAATCTTGTTGTCATATTCGTGTGTCGTGCATATTTTCGGGAAATAAGACCTTGATGTTTCTATATTGCAGTGATAACGCGAAACGCCGGCCTCTTTTAAATTCAGAAACTGCTTTTCAGCCAGAAATCCGTGCGACGCACATAAATAGACATTGCATGTCTTGGAAAGTTTTTTGTAAACGGCGCATAACTCTGCCGTTTCTTTATCTGACAAGGCCCTTCCGGAAGTTACGATCGAAAATCTTAAAATTCCTCCGGCGCCGTTTCTTGAGGCATCTTCTATTATTTTATCGCCTGAAACAAGAGAATATTCGGAAATATCGGTTTGATAATATGACGATTGCGCGCAGAATTTGCAATTTTCCGAACATCTTCCGCTTTTAGCGTTTATTATGCTGCATAAATCAAAAGAGTTTTTGCAAAATTTATTTCTTATTTCTTCGGCCGCTTTGCATAAACCCGTCAGATCGGCGTTAATAATTTCCAAAGCTTCTTTTTTATTTATTTTATAACCGTTTAAAATATTATCTTTCAAAATTTGCACATTCATGGTTTTTGTAAAATAACAAATCGAAAAAAGATTGTCAACCAAATAATTAAAATAAGTTGACAATGCTCTTTTTAATTTGTAATCTGAACCGGCTGGTTTTTTATGCGCTGTTGCGGAGGAAATGATGGAGTGGATTTTTATAGGCTGTACCGTAATTTTGTGGGGCATATCGCCTGTTTTTGATAAGATGGCTTTAAAAGCCATAGATCCCGTTCTTGCAGTTGCGATAAGAATGATGACGTCGGGAACTTTAATGTTTGCCTTTGCAGTTATTTTCAAAAAGACGGAAGTTATAAAAAAACTGCCTTTAAAATCGGTTCTGATTTTTATGGCTGCATCAAGTTTCAGCCTTTTGGGGTTTGTTTTTTATTTTAAAGCTTTATCTGCCGGGTTTGCTTCGAAGGTCGTTCCCGCGGCTGCAGCGTATCCGCTGTTTACTTCAATAATTGCTTTTTTATTTATGAGGGAATCATTCAGCATAAAAAAACTTGTAGCGATAATATTTATAGTGGCAGGAGTTGCTCTTATAAAATAAACGGAGATAAAAAATGGAATGGATATATATAGGACTTACTATATTTTTTTGGGGGCTTGCTCCTGTCTTTGATAAAATAGCTCTCAAGACGGTGGACTCTTCTGTAGGTTTGGCTGTCAGAATGATGTGGTCGGGGGTTGCCATGGCAGTATTCGTTTTGGCGGCCGGTAAAACAGAAACGGTCATAAATTTCCCTTTCAAAAATATATCTTTTCTTTTTGTTTCTGCATCCGTAAGCCTTTTGGGGTATATGTTTTATTTCAAAGCTCTTTCAAAGGCAAACGCTTCAAAAGTGGTGCCTGCTGTGGCAACATTTCCTCTTATAACTGCCGTTATAGCTTTTTGTATTATGGGAGAACCTTTTTCCGTCCAAAAACTGTCCGCCGTTATTTTAATAGTTTCGGGAATATTTTTATTACATTAAGTCGAAATTTTGTATAATGTTGCGGTGGATAACGAACAGAAACACAAAATATTTTTGGAAAAAGTTATTTCTTTGGCAGTAAAAAATGTCCGATCAAAAAACAACGGACCTTTTGTGGCTGCTTTGGCAAAAAACGGAAAGATAATATCTTACGGTTTTAACAGAGTTACGGAAAAACACGACCCTACTTTACACGCCGAAATAGACGCAATAAGAAAGGCCTCCAAAAAATTAAAGACTTTTGATTTGTCCGGATGCGTGATGTATTCGTCATGCCAGCCGTGCCCTATGTGTTTTTCGGCGATTTACTGGGCAAATATCAAAACTGTTTATTACGGGGCTTCCAAGGAAGATGCTTCAAAATACGGATTCAGGGATTTAAAAATCTATAAAGAGCTGCGCAGCGGAAACTTTTCCATAAATATGAAACATATAGAAACAAGCGGCAAGCTTGAACCGTTTAAAGCATGGAATCTTAAAAAAGATAAAATTAAATATTGATAAAAAAACTTTAAAATGAAAAAAATTATAAAAATTATTATAGCGCCTCTCGGGATCATCATATTTTTAGTTGCTATTTCCCTGCTTGGCAACGAGATGAAAAGTTACAGTTACCAGCAGATACTTGATATGATGAAGGCAATTCCGGCTTTTAAAATAACGATAGCTCTTATTCTTGCGCTGTCATATTATCTGATATTGAGCGGTTATGACGTTCTAGCATTCAAATATATAAAAGTTCCGCTTAAATTTAAGAATGTTGTTTTTACGTGTTTTATAAGCAATTCGCTAGGCAACAATACGGGATATTCGATGCTGTTCGGCGGTTCGATAAGATACAGGCTTTATTCAATATATAACGTATCGATGCTCAATGTTACAAAGGTTTTGTTTTTTTCATCCGCCACGATATGGTTCGGCCTTCTTATTCTGGGCGGTTTAATTTTTACTTTCAGTCCCGTAGAATTAAGCGGGACAAAATTTTTCTTCATATCTTCAAGACCGCTTGGAATTTTATTTCTTACAATAGTCGGAACATATACTCTTTTAAGCATTTTTAAATCAAAACCTTTAAAAATTTTTAAATGGAACGTGAGCTTTCCTTCCATAAAAATAACCTTATGGCAAATGACTCTTGCCACAGCCGACTGGATTTTGGCTTCGTGCACTCTTTATGTTCTGCTTCCGGCCGGTACTATCGGCTATATCACTCTTTTGAAAATATTTTTGGTTGCCCAGATGCTAGGTATTTTAAGCCAGGTTCCCGGCGGAATCGGCGTTTTTGAAACGGCAATAGTTATGATGCTTCCATCCGGCACCGCAAGCGCAACGGTCATGGGGACTCTTCTTGCCTACAGAGCCGTATTTTATTTTTTCCCGCTCGGAATTGCATTGTCGCTTCTTGCCGGCCATGAATTTTTCAGGGCAAAGAAAAGATTTAGAATTCTTGCAAGATTTTACGGCGGCAGAATGAATTCAATCGTTCCGCAGGCGTTGATGATAAGCACGTTTTTGGGCGGTATGATGATTTTATTTTCCGGAGTCACAACGGTATCGTCTTCGGTAATAAACAGACTTGTTATATATATCCCGTCGATAATACTTGATTTTTTGCATTTTGCCGTAAGCATAATAGGTATTATTCTTCTTTTTATTTCAAGAGGGCTTCTTTTAAGAATTAAAACGGCGCACACATGGGCTGTTGTTCTGTTGTCAGTGCTTTTTCCTCTTGCGATTATAAACGGATACGGATATGAAAAGATTATCGCTTTGATTATAATGCTTTCTCTTATAATTCTTTCTAAAAAATATTTTTACAGAAACATAAGCATCTTTACTCCGAAACTGAATATGATGTGGCTGAGCGCAATTACGGCTGTTTTTGCAGGTTCTGTGTGGCTCGGTTTTTTTGTATACAAACAGGATATTTATACGCCTGTTGCTTTTTTAAACAGCCTCTTTGCCACTACGGATGCCGGAAGATTTTTAAGAATATGCATAGGAATGGCGGCGATTCTCGTTATAGTGCTGATATCGGAACTTCTTAAACGTGCAAGATATAAACAGATAAGTATGAGCCGTGAAAATATACAGCTTGTTACGGAAGCAAGCCAGTATGTATATTCGAAATACGCTTTTGAAAACAAAAGTCTTTTTTACAAAGATACAAATTCTTTCATAATGTATTCACAGATAAACAACAGCAGTATAGCGTTCGGAGATCCGGTGGGCAGCGATAAGTCGGCAAGAGAGCTTATATGGGAATTTAAAGAAATGGCGGATTTAAAAAATATTAATCCGACATTTTTATATGTAGGCAACAAAAACCTCAGAGTATACGACGATATGGGAATGGACATAGCGCCGTTCGGAGCGGACGCCAATATTCTGCTTGAATCTTTTTCAAAAAATGCCGGTTCTCTGTCCGATATTAAAGAATTTTCCGAAAAAACGGATAAAGAGTATCAGTTTGAAATAAAAGACAGGCAGGATTTTCTTAAAGAAAAAAAATATACGGATTTCATAGATTATCAGTGGCAGAAAGATTTCGGCAATTTGAAAAATAAAATGTTTGACATATCGGCCCAGTTTGCAAGCAAGTATATAACGGTAAAAAAGAACGGTTTTTTATCAGCATATGCTTTTTTGCTTTTGTCTAAAAACAAATATGAAACTTTTGTTTCAAACGTCAGATATACGAGCGACTGCGATCTTGATATGCTCAAATATATTCTTTTTAAAGCTGTGTGCTGGTCGAAAGAAAACGGGTATAAATGGTTTAATATGGGGCTTACTCCGACCGAAAAAGTTATTCTTGACGACGATTTTGTCAAGAAAGCAAAAATTTTTGTTTTTGCGGAACATTTCAAATACGATGTAAAAGCTCTTGTGGATTTTAAATTGAAATTCCGTCCGACGTTTAAAAATAAATATATAGTTTTTTACGCAGACAAACATCTTAACAATTTTCTTGAAAATTTCTTCTATTTATATTCGTAG
>Ga0116193_1001750_pt1 | contig 17469 bp, 14 predicted proteins | sample AD_UKC115_MetaG_FD_89892 | JGI IMG/M metagenome (GOLD analysis project Ga0116193, IMG submission 89892) | Active sludge microbial communities of municipal wastewater-treating anaerobic digesters from Hong Kong - AD_UKC115_MetaG | ecosystem: Engineered > Bioreactor > Anaerobic > Digestate... | reverse complement strand
TTCATGATTGGCCTGCCCACCGAAACGGACGAAGACCTGGACGGGATTGTTAATCTGGTGAAACGTGCTGAGGAGATTGGCCGCCGTCGCTGGAATAATAATCTGCAGATCAATGTAGGGCTATCGCCATTCGTTCCCAAGCCGCACACGCCTTTTCAATGGGCCGCGCAGGTCAGCGCTGAGGAAATGGATCGCCGTCATCGCTATGTCGCCAGCCGATTGCGCAGCAAGCGCATCTCCATCAAAGGCCATAACCGTGAATTGAGCTTTATTGAAGGTGTTCTGGCGCGCGGTGATCGGCAAATGGCCACAGCGATCAAACGAGCATGGCAATTGGGCGCCAAGTTCGATGGCTGGGAAGAATACTTCCGCTTTGATCTTTGGCAACAGGCCTTTGCCGAAACCGGTATTGATCCGGCCTGGTATGCCAATCGTGAACGCGCCATCGATGAACCGCTGCCATGGGATCATATTGACACTGGCCCCGGCAAGACATTCCTGCAGAAAGAATGGCGGCTGGCGATGGGGGAGAAGACTGTGCCGGATTGCACAGCATCGGCATGCGTGGGCTGCAATGCGTGCGATGAACATACGGATCATTTCCTGGCCAACGAGCATTGGCAATCGCCAGAGGAATTGCTGCTGACGGTTGGACGCTATGAAGACATGCTGGCCAATGAGAATGCCGCACCACCCTTGCGCCGCAGCAAGGATGGCGCGACGCATCCCAAGTTGACATCGCCGCTCATCATTACTCCGGAAAAAGAGACGCCACGGAAAAACACGCCGCGCAAAACCAGCATGGAAGAAATGCAGGCACAGCATCGTTTGCGATTCTGTTTTTCGCGAACAGGCGATCTGCGTTATCTCTCGCATCTGGATGTGATGAAGGTGCTGCAACTGGCCTGCATTCGCGCGGGTGTTAAGCCGGCCTATACCGACGGATTCAACCCTCGCCCGAAGATGAGTTTCATGCCGCCGCTGCCGCTTGGATGCGAGACCACCGACGACTACTTCGACCTGGTGCTGATCGAAGCTATGTCTCCGCTACATGTGCTCAAGCACCTGAATGCCGAAATGCCTGCGGGCATGTTGATGCATGGCGTAAGCGAACTGCCACTGCATGCCGATGGGCCCGAAGCGGCATTGGTCTCAGCCGATTACCATCTGGCGATTTCATCCAGCGGCAATGCAATCGAGTCGATCATTCGCGGACGCGTGGCATGGTTCCACGCCTCGCCATGCATTCCGTTCAGCCGCCCCGCCACTCACAAGCGCGGCGAAAAAAAACTCGATTTAAAGACAACACTGCTGGAGGTGAAGGATGTGAGCGCTGATTCAGGGAGAATATCTCTGACGCTCACAATCTCGCACAAATCTGGGGAATACGCCGATCCGCTTTCATGCCTGAATGCGCTGCTTGGCGAAGAAGTTAATGCCGAGGATGTGCGGATCACGCGGACGAAATCGAATTTGCAGTAAGATGCAGGCTGGCATTTGCCTCGCCAGCGAAGCGATAGCCTGCGCACAATTCAGGCTACTACTTGCGGGGTTCCTGCCGTAAACGCGGGCGCATGGGGGGCGTGGCTGATCTGGGCGTGATTATCGGGCCTCCTTGAGTCGGAGCGCCTTGCGGCTGCATGCGATCCAATTCGCGTCCGCGGAATCCTTGCCACACTACCTTTCCATCATCGGTAATGTATTCCTCCAATCCGCCGAAAAGCGCTTGGGCCTGTTCGGGCGGCAACTGGCGGTATAACTCTGTCAGACGTCTTCCAATCTTAATGGCGACCACTCCCATGGCGGGATTGGTTTGCGCCTTTTGCTGCAGGTGGGTGAACGTTCGGATAATCAATGCCAGTTTTTTGCGCTGAGCATTAACAAATGCAGGCTCATAACTTGTCTGTCCCCGATAGGAGTCCAAAATCTGTCCCGCTGCATCAAACGCCTGTTCGGCAGTTAATGTTTCTGGAGTTGCCGCGGCGGTGGTTTGCGGACGAGAAATAATTTTTTGCGGCGTTGGCGATGGCGGAATGGGAGACGGAGAGGGGGCAACAGGCCTGACGGAAACAGCCGCCACCGCTGTGCTTTGTCCATCATGGTTGCCAGGCCCTGCATTAAATAGGACGAATAATGCAGCGGCGCCAATGGCGGCAATGCCTCCGCCCATCCAAAGCATCCGATGATTGTTCTGCTTTTTTTTAGGCGTCCATGAGGGCAAAGGCGTTGGCGTCATGACGGAGGGATCGGGCAATTCCTCGGCGGCAATAGCAACCATGGGAGCAATCACCTCCGGCGCTATACCCTGGACTGTCGCGCCAATCCCCGCCATTGCGGGAATCATTGCTGGCTTGAAGATTTCCTCAAGCGCTGTGGCGAATTCTTCGCCGGTCTGGAAGCGCCCATTGCGTTCCTTGCACAACGCCTTGAGAATAATATCTTCCAACGCCTGCGGAAGATCGGGCGCCTTTTCCCGAGGCGGGGGTGGGGGTTCTTGCATGTGTTTCAGCGCCACGGTGAATGGGCTGTCACCATCGAAAGGCAATTCGCCCGTGGCACAGGCATACAGCACAACGCCAAGGCTATAAAGATCGCTTCTGGCATCGACATGCTGGCCGCGCGCCTGCTCTGGTGACATGTATTTTGGCGTGCCCATCGACACACCGGTCTGCGTTTTGAGCGTGCTGTCGGCCACGCGCGCAATGCCAAAATCCATCACCATGGCTTTTTGCTCATCATCCACAACCATGATGTTGTCGGGCTTGATGTCGCGGTGAATGATGCCCTTGTTGTGGGCGTATCCCAAGGCCCGCGCCACTTGGGCCACAAGCCGCGCCGCGCGCTCGGGAGCAAGCCGTCGGCCCGTTCTCAGCAGTTCCTGGAGCGAAACGCCTTCGACGAATTCCATGATGATGAAAAACGTGCCGCGGTCAGATTCGATATCGTAAACAGTGACTATGTTTTCATGCTGAAGGCGGGCAATGACTTGCGCTTCCTGCTGAAAGCGCTGGCGGAATTCCGCATCGGCCGCCAATTCGCGCGACAGCATCTTGATGGCAACAATGCGGTTTAATGAGCGCTGATTGGCGCGAAAGACTACGCCCATGCCGCCGCGTCCAATCTGCGCCAGCACCTCATAGCGATCATTGATGATGTATGTCCCCATGAAAAACATCCACAGACGCAATGTTAATGGCTAAATGTCCATGAGATTGAGGAAAATTGCAAGGGAACTCCGGCGAGAGCGCGGATAAACTCTGGAGTTTCAACTGTGCAACAGGAAGCCTGTGGGTGCGAACTTAACGAACATACCCATCGGGATCGGCCAAAAAGGCCTTTAGCGCAGCCTCATCTTTGAAAAAATAAGTGCGTCCATGGAAAATAGCGGAACGCGAGGATTTGCCAATGGAGAAGGACTCGCCAGTGACGGCGCAGATCTCAGGGTCGCCGTAGCGGCGCTTGGGAATGGCAACGGCCACCGCTCCCGCCGGAACAATCGTCTCAGCGGCAATTTTCTTCTTGGGCAGCAGGAAACACGAACCAGTCGAGCCAACCGTGGCCAGGATGATTAAAAGAAAAACAATGGAGCGAAGCAGCTGTTTCATCACGGTTGCACCTCAGCCAGACTCAAGACATGAAAAGCGCCCGATTCACCAGAATCAGGCGCACAAAGGGCAATACAGATGCTGATTTGCTGGAATTATTTCACTTCGCGGTGCACTGTGCGCTTGCGCTCGAACGGGCAATACTTCTTCAATTCGACGCGGTCGGGGGTGTTGCGGCGATTCTTCGCCGTCGTGTAGCGCGAAACTCCCGGCACGCCGCTTGTCCGGCAACTGGTGCACTCGATGTAAATCTGCATACGCGCAACTGCTTTAGCCATTTCAACGATCTCCTGAATGATTCCAACCCGCTGTAAGAACTGCGGAATGAGGCTTATATGCCGCAGCTGTTCCAGATGCAAGCAGTTTTTCCCATTTATCAGGGAATTTTCGCGAAATCCGATTTATCGCACATTCCAGTATTGCGCGGCATCGGCGCATTCCGTAAAGTTATACGTGGAAGGCTTTACTTATGGAAAACACATCACCTAATCCGAGTCCACACTTTCTCTTTATCGATCGACAAGGATTACTGGATACCGTTCTGCACGCTCTGAAACACGAGCCTCGCATTGCCATGGATACCGAGGCCGACAGTCTGCATCATTATTATGAGAAGCTATGCCTGATCCAGATTACCGCGGCCAATCGCCATTTTCTCCTTGATCCATTGGCCGGATTGAACTTGCAGCCTTTATTCGAGTTACTGCAAAGCAAGAAAATTGTTTTCCATGGCGCGGATTATGATCTTAGATTGCTGCGGCGAACCTATAACTTCATCCCCGCCCGCATCTATGACACGGCCGTGGCGGCCCAGTTGCTAGGTTATAAGGCCTTTGGGCTGGCCGCTCTCATTGAACGTCATTTCGGCGTGGTCATTCCTAAAACCAGCCAGCGAGCCGATTGGTCGCGCCGTCCGTTGACCGACAAAATGCTGGAATATGCGGTGAATGACACCTGCCGGCTTCTGGAATTGGCCGACATTCTGGATGCCGAATTGCGCGAATTGGGGCGGGTGGAATGGCGGCGGCAATCCACCGAACGACTGATTGTCGATACTGCCACCGATCGCGAAGTGGATCATGGGGAGCGCTGGCGCATTCATGGCTGGCGGCGATTGCATGGACGGCAAGTGGCCATCTTGCGCGCATTATGGGAATGGCGCGAGAGCGAAGGGCAAAAATATGATCGCCCCACTTTCAAAATCATGGGCAATGACTTGCTGCTCGATTTGGCCGTATGGGCTGATGAAAATCCGGGCAAGGACCTGCGCGAATTTCCCCATGCCACACGCATGTTTCACGGGCCGCGTTTTGAAACATTGAAACGCGCTATTCGTTCTGCCATGCAATTGTCTCCGCAGGAATGGCCCAAGCCGCCCCAGAATAAAGGCAATGGCCGCCCTGATCCCAGCGTAGTTCAGCGCGCAGAACGGCTGCGCAAAACGCGCAATTCCATTGCCGAGACGCTGCAATTAGATCCTGGGGTGCTGGCGCCAAATTGGGCCATTGCGGCGATTTCCTCCGCGGCGCCGGAATCGGTGCAATCATTGGGGGCGCTGGGACATCTGCTTCCATGGCAGGCTGAAGCGGTGGGAGAGGCTTTTCTCCAGGCGCTGCACGAGGGCAATGGTTCACATGCTTCGCCGGGAATCAGCCAGCAATCTGTTGCAGTTTAATTCTGCAACAATTCGCTTTCAGCAACACGGACCATACTCCATGGCTCACCACCTCCGCCAACTCGCATCCTTTTTCCTGATTTGCTTGTTGGCAGCATGCCGCAGCTCCTCTAGCGAATTAATCGTCAGCGGGCGCATTGAACTGGATAATGTCAGCATCGGATCGAAGATCGGCGGGCGCGTGGTTCACGTGCATTACGCCGAAGGCCAGGAAATACCCGCTGGCGCTGTGCTTATCGAATTGGATTCTGAAGAACTCAATGCGCAAATGAAGCAGGCGGAAGCTTCGCTGGCTCAGGCCCAGGCACAACTTGATCTTCTTTTGGCAGGCACGCGCCAGGAGGAATTGCAGCGCGCCGAGGCGGCTGTCCGCCAGCGGCAGGCTGAACTCGATCTGCGCCAGAAAGGCTTTCGCCAACAAGAGGTCCGCCAAGGCGAAGCCCAACTGGCGCAAGCGCAAAGCGACCTCGATCTCGCGCAGAAGAACTTCACCCGTTTGCAGCAATTATTTCAAACTCGGGCCATTAATCAGCAGGAATTGGATCGCGCTCGCACCACCTTGGAAAATGCGCAATCACAAGTTGCGCTGCAACAGCAGAAACTTGACGTGCTGCGCGTTGGATCCCGTCCCGAAGAAATTGCCGAAGCCCAGGCCAATCTCGATCAGGCGAAGGCTGATTACCAGCGGTTGAAGAATGGCCCGCGACCGGAGGAAATTGCTGCGCAACGTGCTGCCGCCGCACAGGCCGAAGCCAATATTGAAAGGCTGAAGGCGCAACTGGCCGAAACGAAGATCAGCGCGCCAGCCAATGCGCGCATTGAGACCTTCGACCTGCATCCGGGCGATTTGGTCAAGGCAGGACAACCATTGGCTGTCCTCAATCTAAAAACTCCGCCCTACGTTCGCTGCTACATTCCCGAAAACCGACTGGGCTGGGCTGCGCCCGGGACCGAAGTGATTGTCACTGTCGATTCGTTTCCGGATGCGAAGATCAAAGGACGAGTGCGCTATCTCTCCTCCAATGCCGAATTTACGCCCCGCAATGTGCAGACAACAGAGAAACGATCGGAACTTGTTTTCGAAGCCAAAGTTGACCTTCTTTCGACGGATCCTCGCTTGCGCCCGGGTATGTTTGCCGATGTGCATTTTTCCCCGCCAACGACAGCGGTTCACCAATGAGCGCGTCCGAAGCTCCCACCATTGACGTGCAAGGTCTCACCAAGCGATTCGGCCATTTCACCGCCGTCAATGAGGCCACATTCTCTATTCCGCGCGGCGCGATCTTCGGTTTTCTCGGCCCCAACGGGTCGGGAAAATCCACAGTCATTCGCATGCTATGCGGGTTGCTTGAACCAACCGCCGGCCATGCCGTGCTCGATGGCATTGATGTGATTCGTTATCCCGACCGCATCAAAGAACGTATCGGATATACCTCCCAAAGATTCAGCCTCTATGAAGATTTGACGGTCGATGAGAATATCTATTTTTTCGGCAGAATTTATGGATTGAGCGCTGCCCGACGCACCGAACGCCGCCAGTTCGTGATCGATCTAATGGGACTTGGCCCCTATACCAAGCGTTTGGCTGGACAGCTGTCCGGCGGTTGGAAACAGCGCCTCGCCGTTGCCTGCGCACTGCTGCATGAACCGCGCATCATCTTTCTGGATGAACCCACGGCTGGCATTGACCCTGTGGCCCGGCGCGAATTGTGGGATGTGCTGTTTCAACTCTCCGGCCAAGGCACCACGCTCTTTGTCACTACGCATTATATGGACGAGGCGGAGCGATGCTCCCAGGTCGGCTATATCTATCTCTCCCGAATCATTGCCCTTGGAAAACCTGACGACCTCAAAGCGCTGCCCGAAATCACGCCAGCCAATCATCAGCGGTTGGAAATTGTGACAGATCAGCCCTCCCGAGCGCTTGCCGCATTAAAGACGCTTCATGGCGTGGCCGATGCCACGCTGTTCGGCCACAGTATTCATGCCCTGGTGCAGAATGATCTTTCAAAAAACCAAATCACGACGTATCTACAATCGGATTCCATCCGCACACAGGAGATCCGTCCCATCGAGGCTTCCCTTGAAGATGTCTTTGTCATGCTGACACGCCGTTATGAAGAACTGAATCGCGCAAAAAATATGAATGGGGCCACACGATGATTCTTCGGGGATTTGGCGCCATCATTTACAAGGAATTATTGCAAGTGCGGCGCGATCCCAGCACCCGCATCGTTTTCATGATCCCAATTGTGCAGCTCATCATCTTTGGCTTCGCCATCGATATGGATATTCAGCACATCCGCACCGTGGTTTGTGATTTGAACCGTGGCATTGAAAGCCGCCGGCTTGTCGAGCGGCTTGCCAATACGCAGACATTTGATCTGTTGGGCCAAGTCGATAATCCGGAGCAGGTCAGGCGCATGATCGTCGCCGGCAAAGCAAAAGTCGGTTTTATCATTCCGCCCGAGTTCGCTTCTGACTTGCTGAAAGGAAAGCAGGCGCTGGTTCAGGTCCTCATCGATGGCTCCGACAGCGTCGTAGCCAGCAATGCGCTGCAAAGCTCCCGCTCCATTGCTTTAACACAAAGCAGTGGCGGCGCACCGGATGCAGGCATTCAATTTTCATCCATCGACATCCGCCCACGCGTCCTGTTCAATCCCGATTTGCTCAGCGCGCGCTTTTATGTGCCAGGCCTGATTGCAATTATCCTGCAAATCATCACCACGTTGCTGACGGCCTTTGCCATAGTGCGCGAACGCGAACGCGGCACGCTGGAGCAACTTGTCGTCACGCCTGTCTCAAAACTCGCGCTAATTATCGGCAAGATTGTGCCCTATTTTTTTATTGGCATACTCGAAAGCATTTTTGTCTTGCTCATCATGCGGATTGTTTTTGGCGTGAATGTCGAGGGCAGCGTTTTTCTGTTGCTGAGTCTCTCGGCGTTGTTTCTATTGCCGGCATTGGCCTTGGGGATTCTCATCTCCACGGTCGCCACTAATCAGGGCCAGGCAATGCAATTAGGCTTTTTAATTATTCTGCCATCCGTCCTGTTGTCCGGATTTGCCTTTCCGCGCGAGACGATGCCCTTTCCCATTTACCTGATCAGCTGCATTGTTCCGGCCACGTATTATGTGCAAATCGTTCGTGGCATCATCCTGCGCGGAGCGGGATTGTGGGCATTATGGCCGCAGACACTTGTGTTGGCCGGATTTGCCATTGTGTTGGTAACGTTGAGCGCCAAGCGTTTCCGCAAGCGCATTGCCTAGCCCCAGCATTCCATTGTGGTGCGGGCCTCCCGGCCTGCGCTCTGTAGTTCGCCTTATATTGTGGTGCGAGCCTCCCGGCCTGCGCTCTGTAGTTCAGTCTATTGTGGTGCGGGCCTCCCGGCCTGCACTCTGTAGTTCGCCTTATATTGTGGTGCGAGCCTCCCGGCCTGCGCTTTGCAGTTCAGTCTATTGTGGTGCGGGCCTCCCGGCCTGCGCTCTGTAGTTCGCCTTATATTGTGGTGCGGGCCTCCGGCCTGCACCCTCCCTGTGCAACTGTAAACGCCATCGGGTCTTCGGGTTATCTCTTATTCTTATTTTGAAAAGAATGAGTGTCTTTGCCTTCGGTATTGCTAATAATCTGCCCCCAGCCGGGCACATATCAGTATCTTATATCACTAAGAAACACCCGGCCCATACGGGGTCGCCTATTAGTTCAATTTGCAATTTTCCAGCCACATTTCTAGCGTTTGACAGCAAGACGGCAATGTCCCACAATGAGCCAATTATCAGCTGTGGAGAATCAACATGCGTGTTTCTGTTTCAGCCCGAAAGCCCTCTGGCATCGAATCCGATTTTCTCGTTCTGATCACCGATGAAGCCCTGAAGCCCTTCGATTTGGATGCGCCTGACGTTCAGCCCGAGATCGAGCGCTATGCCAAAGGCGCTTCCTCCGCGCGCATAAAGCGCCCGGATATGGCCAGAGCGCCGCAAGGATATGCCGCGCGCGCCTTGCTGTTATGCGGCATCGAAATGGGCTCGCGGAAACACTATCCTGAGTCCGAAAAAATCCGCGCCGTTGCCCATGAAATCTATAAGTATTGCGAAGGCATTGACCGCAGCAAAATCAGCATTTTGTTGAATGGACCGGATGGTCCGGCTCTGGCGGCACATCTCGCACAAGGATTTCTGCTTGGCGCCTACACATTTAATGACTACCGCAAGCCGCGCAAGTTCGCTGAACGTTTTCGGGTGAGATTGCTTGTGCAACCCGCCATGCACGCCCAAGCCAAAGAAATTATCGCCGAATCGCTGCGCCTTGCGCAATGCGTCAATGACGCCCGCGACCTGATCAATCGCCCCGGTTCCGTGGCCGTTCCATCATACCTGGCCGAGCAGGCTCAATGGATTGCCGCCGAAACGGGATTGGAATGCGAGATTCTCGATGAAAACCGCCTGCGCGACGAAGGATATAATGGCCTGCTTACCGTTGGGAAAGGTGGCAATCATCCCCCGCGCATGATCATCCTGCGCTACAAACCTGAGAATGCGCCTTCTGGTAAGCATCTATGCCTGCTAGGCAAGGGGATCACCTTCGACACTGGCGGGCTGTGCCTGAAAAGCGGCACGGCGATGTGGGAGATGGTTGATGATATGTCGGGTGCAGCGGCGGTGCTGGAATCGATGAAGGCCATCGCTTTGTCCAAGCCATCTTTGCGCGTTACGGGCATCATGGTTTGCGCGCAGAATGACATCGGGGCCAAATCGATGAAGCCCGGCGACTGCTTTATTGCCCGCAATGGCAAGAGCGTGCATGTGCTGAACACCGATGCCGAAGGACGCCTCATCCTGAGCGATGGCCTGTATCGCGCAGGCGAGGAAGGCGCCACGCATATTGTGGATGTGGCCACGCTCACTGGCGCCTGCAAGCGCGCCTTTGGCGAATCCATTAGCGGCTTGTTCTGCAACGATCCGGTGTTCCAGGAATTGCTTCGCACGGCCGGAGAAGAAGAAGGCGAGATCATGTGGCCGCTGCCGTTGTTCCAGGAATACCGCAGTTTGCTTGATCATTATCGCGCGGACATCAATAATATGTCGAAGTCCAGCGAAGGCGGCGCGATTACGGCGGCTTTATTCCTGCAGGAATTTGTGCCCGAAGGCGCTGCCTGGGCGCATCTGGATATAGCCGGAACGGCATTCAGCAAAAGCAGTTGGCGTTATCTGAGCCCAGGCGGACGCGGCATTATGGTGCGCACTTTTTATCGGTTGGCGCAAAAAATGGCCGAAACTTCTGGCTGAGATCGCTGTCCAATGAGGCAGAAAAAATTGACGATTCCCAGCCTTTTCACTACAGTGGGGCAGACTGGAATCCAGTAAGGATTAATCCATGAATTGCAGCATGAAATACCTTGTCGCGGCACTATGTGCCGCTTGCAGCATCACCTTTGCCGCCAGCATTCCCAAAAGTGCCGGCGCCGTTTCGCCAAAAAACAGCGCCAAAGCAGCCGAGGCGCCTACGGCTAGCGATAAACGCGCTGTTGAAATTCTCGACCAGATCAGCAAGCGTTTCTCCTCGGTTACCACTGCTTATGCCAAGTTCGACCAGGTGAAGGAAAATCACACTTTCAATGAAAAGTCTGCCACGCAAGGGGAGATGTGGTACCAAAAGCCCGACCGCTTCCGTTGCGAATATACCGGCAAAAATGAATCCGACCGCCTGACGAACCTGATCACCAATAACACGCTGTATGTGGGATTGCCGCATTTCAAGCAGGTGGAACGCTATCCTTTTGAAAACTCTGTCGACACCAAGCGCCAGTTGGACCGCATTCTTCTGGGATTTGGATTGGCGACACAAGAAATCCTTAAATCCTATAAGGTTTCGCTGCTGGAGGAAAACACTGCAAAGCAAACCGCCCAACTGCGATTTGTGCCCACGTTTCAGGACAACTACGGGATCGACTATATTGTTATCGTGATGGATCTGAAGAACGCCCGCCCGATCAATCTGCAGATTCAAGAAGGCGAGGATCGCACCACCATCACGATCCGCGATTTCAAGTTGAACCCAAAAATCGACAGCAAGAAGTTCGCAGTTGATTTTCCTAAGAACTGGGAGTTGATTGACAAAGTTTGAGACCCACGCGAAAGGCCGGCTTGCCCATGCGACGCCACCACCTGCTTACGAAAATCATCCTGCTATTGCTGATTGCGTCATTGGCGGGCTGCGCGACGCGCATACCGCGGCGGCGGACCTTGCCCGAGTGGGTGAAATCCGTTTACGTGCCGATGTTCCAAAATATTTCTCCCCAGCCGGGAATTGAGGAGTTCGGCACGCAATACGCCGTGGAGGAATTCCTCGCCGATGGGCGCTTGAAAGTCGCCTCAAAAGCCGATTCCGACCTCGTTGTTGCCGTCACGATCGAAAAATATCTGCAGGAAGTGCAGAGCTTTGAGGATGATGAATTTCCATCCATCTCCCGTGTTTCCGCAGTGGCCGATGTGCGCCTGTTTGAGCCTTCTGATATGAACAAGCCGCTAGCCATGTTTTCAAATGTTAAGGCTACGCACTCTTTTGTTTCCGACTTCCGCCGCACGGATTATGTGCCTGATGTGGATGCGCGCAAGGAAGTGATGCATGAATTGGCGCGGCGCGTGGTGGAGCAGACGATTACGGCCTATGCCACCAAGCCCGAGGATCAGGAAAAAGTGCAGCATCCGTTGGGCAATTTGGAAATGCCCTATAACATTCGTACCGCGCGCAACATCACCATCAAGCCGGAAGTGCGCGATTAGTTCACGTTTCAGGGAGCCTGACGCTGCGCCGCAATCTCCTGCTTTTATTTGCGATTCTGTTCTATGTCGCGGCCATGGCCGGCGCGTTGTATGAACTGGATCGCGGTCATTATGAAGTGGAGAAAAAGGACCTGACCTTAAAGGCCAGCAATGAGATTTTTCCTCAACTAGACCGTTATAACAACAGCCCCGCTTTAGAGAACTTTTTCACCGCTACGGATGAGGCTGAAAAGGAAAAGGCCCGTACCGAATTGAAGCAAATGCTTCTGGAAACCGTGGCACAGGATAACTCCATCTTCCGCGCCGAAGTGGTTGATCCGTCATTTCAGAAGGTGTTCGAGAAAGCCGAGCGGCCGGAAAAAATCCGCAAATTCAACACGTGGGCTTACTGCCTGTTTACACGTGATTTTCAGGGGCAGCTGTATTCGTACATCTTTCCCACTGCTGCTTCCCGCAGCGAAGTTTCCCGTCCCATCGGCGTGTTGATCGTCAGCTGGGCCACGCCGCACTGGCCCCCGTTGCGGCAATTAACGCTTCATTATCGCATTCTGGCCATCGTGCTGGGCTGCCTGATTACATTGCTCTTTCTATTTTTTCTGCGATTTTCCATATGGCCTTTGCGTCGCGTTTCGGGCGCCATCGAGGAAGCCCTCCTTCAAAAGCCCGCATTGCTTCCGCGTCCGCGCGCCCATATTGAGCGCGGCTACAATGATCTGGCCCGCGATGCTTTAATCAACCGGCTGCAAACCGAAATCCGCATTTATATTCAGGAAAACCTGGGAATCGGCTTGGGCGATCTATATCGCCATTACATCTCGCTTGCTGGTTCTCTCTTTGCGCTTCCTTTTGCTTCAATTGAGGAAATTCAATCCAATGCCAGTGCGGGAAATACCATTCGCTACCATGTCTATGATTCAAGTAATCGCCGGAGTTCCGCCGTCCAGGATGTTAAGGCTGCGCCAGAACCTCCATCCGGCGTTCACTTGATTCAGAATGCCATCCGCCATGACGAATCGGGGGAGAGGGCCGAACTGATCGTTGGCTTCCCCGCGCGTTTTTACAATGCTAACCCCGAATGGGCCGAAGAAACAGCCAACCGCCTGGCCCAAGGCGTTCGTCAGGCGCGCGAGTCCCTGCGCCTTCAGCAGGCCAGCGTCTTTCGCCAGCGGTCTGAAGCCAGTATCAACCTGGCTGAAAATCTTGGGCATGACCTGACCAATATTATCGCGACCGCCAAACTGGACCTATCCACGCTTCAGCAGATTCTAAACATTGATCCTCAGCAACTCATGCAAGCGCCGCATTTGCGCGACTTGCTGATGGAATCCGTTGAGCACCTGCTGGCCAATTCGCGTTTCCTGCAGGAAATTGTGAACATCTACCGCGCTTACACGTATCTGCGCCGGCCGAACTATGAATCCATATGGCTCAATGCGCTGCTTGATGACATCTCCGCGCTATTTCTACGCTCTATCTCCAGCCAAATTCATCTGGAGCGGCAATTCGATCCGGATCTGCCCGCCATGGAAATTGAGCCTCGGCTAATCAAATTGGCTTTTTTTAATCTGCTGACCAATGCCATTGATGCTGTTAAGAAAGCACAGGCGGCAGGGGAGAGCCGTCCCCCAACCATTACCGTTCAGACGCATTTCCTGCCTGAACGCAAAGAGGCTCTGCTGCTGGTGCGCGACAGCGGCTTGGGCATTCGCAATGCCTCCGGCGCGCTAGCCACTCCGGAGGAGATTGAGGCAATCTTTCGTTTGGGAGTTACCACCAAGGCCGATGCGGTGGGCAGCGGACTCGGATTAAGCTGGGTTCGCAGCATCATCACGGAATTCCACTCGGGGCGCATTGAGGCGCAAAACTCCGCCGGTGGCGGCGCGGAATTTCGCGTTTATCTGCCGTTGACCCCGGTGGCAAAGTCAGCAATTCTAATGTAAACTGGATGATTAAGATTGGTAATGCATTCATGGAAGCCATAAACACATCAGCGCCCATTCACGTCCTGCTGGTCGATGATAACGAGCCTTATCGTCAAGCCTTTCGTCGCAACCTGACCATCCAGGGATTTGGCGTTACCGAAGCGGGCAATGCCGACGAGGCGCTGGCCATAATCCAGGAAAGCGCACCCGATGTCGTTGTCACTGACCTCCAGATGCGCACACGCACCGAGGGCTTGGACTTGATCCGGCAGGCGAGAGGCATTGATCCATTGTTGCCCATCATCATGATCTCAGCTGTGGGCAGTTTCGAGGAAGGCGCCATGGCCAGCCGTCTGGGCGCTATGCATGTCATTGAAAAGAGCAAGATCGAAGAGGAGATCACCCGGCTGTATTCGCTGATCCGCTCCGCCCATCAGGAACGCATCCGGTCCAAGGCGCTTCTTTATGAACTGGAAACAATTCGTGCCGGCCAGGGCAGCATGAATCGCTTGACCGAAATTTTGGGGCTGCCCGGCGTCAGTGATTACGTCAAGAGCGAAGCCTTTGAAACCTGGATTGCCCTGAGTGGAAGCGAAATGCTGGAGCGCAGCCGCGCCACTGTTGCCAGTCAAACCGGCGCTCAGGAATCACTGGCGGAAGCCCTGGCACGCGTCGATAAAACCTTGGAACAAGAGGTCAATTGCTATACGCGCCTTACGCCAGAATCGCGCGAGGCCTTGCGAACAGCCGAGTTCCTCTTCCAACAGGAATTCAGCGGCGGTCCTCAGATCGACTTCTCGCGAAATATCGGCTTTTCCTATTGCTTCAGCGTGGAAAACGAGGCCAAGGAAGTCATGGGGCGCAAGGTCCAGCGCATGCTCATGAATCTTCAATTGAACCAGATCATCAGCCAATTGCTCGAAAAGCCCTCGAATCACCTTGGCATTTTTTTTCACCAGGCACTGCTGCAAGTCCAGCGCACGCATCCCATGAGTTTCTCCATCGACAATGTGCGTCAGGTGTTTATGCGCATCCTGGAATATGGCGAAAATTACAAGCCGGACGGATTGAAGGCGCTGGCAATTTTGGTGCTGTGCTTTGGGCGTAATTATAGTGTGCGCACCGCACGCGCGACGGTCGAAATCAAAAATTTGTTGGCGCTGAAGGGTTTTGACAACGAAGAGGAAATTATTGTCCTCGCGCAACGACTAGCGCGCTTGCAGCATTACCGCAATCCATTCATTCATCCCGAAATCAGCGACTTGGAGAAAATCCCGGCCATTCGCTCGGAGACGTTTGCCTGCCTGGAAGCCATCAACCGGATTGTGTAGGAAAGGACGCATCCATATAAGGCGCGTCCATTTTATCCCTTAATTCGCGCTTCCAAACCCCCGATTCGCCAAAGTGCGTTAAATGTCAATTTAACGCACCAAAAGGCAATTCGATGAGCGATGCTGGCATATTCCTGTCATTAAAGGCTTTGAACGCTTCATCTTAAACCCATTCCGCAGACTTTTGCGCCTCACGCAGTGCGTTAAATCCATTTGCTCCCTACAAAGAAACATCCAAATTCTGCCCCTTGCGCAGATAATCCTCGATCACATTCTTGATCTTCAGGATCATCTCATCATCCAATTCCATCGACCGCACGCTGTATGTTTCGCCGTTCTGCGCATTTTCAAAAAAGATCAGCCCGCTGTCAGCCTCCGTGCGATGCCATTTGAAAATCCGGAAGCGCATCAGCAAATGCCCTAGAAAATAGCGCACCGCTTCATTATCAATTTCGCCGCCTTCGCCTTCTCCTGAAGGTGCCTGCGTTTCGCCGCCTGCGCTGAGCAATTCAAAGAGCGCCAACAACAGCCGATTGCGTTCCTCGCGCGAGATGCGGTTGCGCTCCGGCGGGATTTCGCGTTTGGCCAGCCAGCGCGAGAAATACTGCCCCTGCTCCAATTGCTCCCAGCATGTGGCACAATAATCATTGCGCTCCAGCGACTCGGCCGATTCATCCACCCGCACCGCCGAGGGATGCTTATGCGCCGCAATCAAATCGGCGCCGCAGCCCAGGCACTTGTCACTCGGGCGCTGAATTTTCAGATACAGATTCTTGTCCATGCCTAATCCTTAATAATTTAAGCGCTATTTCTTCAAGTGCTTCTTGAGCATAGCCGAATCAGCAACCGCTCAATCAGCAGGCCCACATCAGCCACATAAACATCGCTCTGTTGCGGCAGGATGTGCGTATAAATCGTGTAAAGATCCGCCAGCGATTGGGTCAGCTGCGTCGTTGAAAAATACGGCGCCGCCTTTAAGTAATTCCCCCTGGGATAAGAATGCATCTTCATCAGGTTCCCTTTGGGATCGGCCGGAAACATCTCCGCCGCCGCAACCTCACTCTGCCGCCCGCTCATGGCCGCAACGATCTTGGCCTGCAAGAGAAAGCGAACCTGCCGCAAAATGGCCGCATGCGCCGCCAGCGCCTGGTCGCTTTGGCCTTTGCGATAGCCCAGGCGAAATTCACTGAGCGCCCCCGTCAGGTCCTTTTTCAGGATCGCATCCCCCAGTGTCCATGTCCATGGCCGGCGGTTTTCAAACGAGCGAACCTTCCCATGCTCCTTGATCCACTGAACGAGCTTCTTTTTCCCATCCACCGCAATGCGCTTGTCCGGATCCTCGGCCACGGTGAAGATCACCGCATTCCCAGTGGAATCAAAATCGTCCTCGAAGTAGCGGATCAAACGCTCGACCGGATCGGCCGATTTTTGCCCTTTTTTGCCCTTGGCGGCTGCCGGTTTTGCTTCCGCATCCTTGCCGGAAGTCCAAAAGTCACAAAGGTTTTGCACAACAGCCACTCGTCGCGCGCCCGGAAAAAAGGAAATCGTCCCCAATTCCGCCAGCAGGTCCGGCAGCAGCGCAGAAAGAGTCAGTTGCCGATTACCCGGCGCAAATTCCGTCAGATTCTCATCGCGCTGATCCTCGGGCAAAAGCGCATCGACCACCCGCATGCGTTCGTTCTGCACCTCGATCTCAGGGCCATGGATCAGGTAGATGTGCATGGCAGTTGCCTTAGTTCTTCATGGAAGGATTCGCGCGCTAAGTTCAAAAAATTGAGCACTTCAGCCCGACGATAATCGGGATACGTCCAGGGGAGCGGCTGATATCCCTCGCGCCGTTTCCACAAGAGCGTGATTTCCTCGTAAATGCCTGACGCAATATACAGCCGATGCGCATTGTTCTTGCCCGTAGCCAGCACCACTCGCGCCAAATCCAGATAACCGGGATCGATATTGACCCTTCTCCCCTGCTCCCCTGCATAATGCGCTTCGAGCCGGTTCGTGTGCAATTTTATATCCACAAGTTCCGCGGGATCAATGCTTTGCGCGCACACCCAGATCGTCTTTTGCAGGTGGGCTCCCATCTCCGGCACATAATAATCCGAATCGGTCATCGCATACGGCTCAAGTTCGTGCTGGATCGCGGAAAACTCC
>Ga0116193_1001749_pt1 | contig 17473 bp, 16 predicted proteins | sample AD_UKC115_MetaG_FD_89892 | JGI IMG/M metagenome (GOLD analysis project Ga0116193, IMG submission 89892) | Active sludge microbial communities of municipal wastewater-treating anaerobic digesters from Hong Kong - AD_UKC115_MetaG | ecosystem: Engineered > Bioreactor > Anaerobic > Digestate... | reverse complement strand
TAGAACGTCGTCTCGGTGCTACCCTGCACGGTCGCGGCGAGCAGGGCCGGGAAGCTGTCCACGCCGTGCGTCTTCATCGTGTCGATCAGCATTGCGCGCGCGGCGCTGCCCGAGAACGGCTTGACCAGCGCGGTCGGCAATGCCTCGACGAAGCGGGTGTCCCAGCCGGCGGACGTCGCGAGGCTGCGCAGGGCGTCGAGTGCGAGATCGAGCGCACCCGAAGCGCGCAGTACGCCGATCGCGCACAGCATCGCCACGAGGTAGGGCAGCAGTTCCCGGGCGACCTCGAAGCCCTGTTTCGCGCCATCGACGAAACATTCGTAGACCGGCACGCGACGGATCGCGCCGGCCAGCAGGAAGGCCAGCACGATCGCGAACAGCACGAGGTTGCCGGCGAGCGACGACAGCGCCGCGAGCGCGGTCGCCGACAGCCCGGCGAGTGCGGCCATGAGCCCGCCGAGCAGCAGGGCGAGCGCACCGAGCCAGCCCAGTACCACCGGGTTCCAGACACGCAGTCGCTGGACGACGGCCACGGCGAGGAAACCCGCGAGCGTCGAGGCGCTCGTCGCGAGCAGGATCGGCAGGAACACCAGGGTCGGATCGCTCGCACCCTGTTGCGCGCGGTACATGAAGATCGAAACCGGCAGCAGCGTCAGCGACGAGGCGTTCAGCACGAGGAACAGGATCTGCGCATTGCTCGCCGTCTCCGTTTCGGGATTGAGCGTCTGCAGTTCGCGCATCGCACGCAGGCCGATCGGCGTGGCCGCGTTGTCGAGACCGAGCACGTTCGCCGCGAAATTCAACGTGATCAGCCCGATCGCCGGATGGCCGCGCGGCACCTCGGGCATCAGCCGTGCGAACAGCGGCCCGAGCAGACGCGCCAGCGCCGCGACGACCCCCGCCCGCTCGGCGATGCGCAGGAAGCCGAGCCACAGCGTGAGCGTGCCGAACAGCAGCACCATCACCTCGACCGCGAGCCTCGCCATCTCGAACAGGCTCGCGACCATCGCCGCGAACACCGTCGCCTCACCTGCACCGAGCCAGCGCCCGAGCGCCGCGAGCGCGGCCACGACGAAGAAGCCGAGCCAGAGCCGATTGAGCATGTCCTTCCCCGACGCACCGCTGTGCGGCGCCGTCATTGTGCCTTAGCATCGTGACACCGCGCGGTGTGTGGACCGGCCCGCCTCCCGAGTGCCGAGACGGCAACGGGGTGCGATCGTCGCGCACGGCCAGCCCCATTGCTTTGCGTGTCTGCGCGGCCCGCCGCGGTATCGCCTGCGTCTTCCGAGTATCGCCATGCCTCATCCGCTCCGCGTCGAAATCCATCCGGTCACCGCGTTCCAGCAGAACTGCACGCTGGTCTGGGATGCGGACACGTTGCGCGGAGCGCTGATCGATCCGGGCGGCGAGCCGGAACGGCTGATCGAGGCCGCGGCGAAGCACGGCGTGACGATCGAGAAACTCCTCGTCACACACGGTCATCTCGATCATGCCGGTGCGGTGAAGGATCTCGCCGAGCGACTCGGCGTGCCGGTCGAGGGGCCGCACATCGACGACCAGTTCTGGATCGAACGCCTGCCGGAGTCCGGTCGCAGTTACGGCTTTCCGCCGCTGCGCGCGTTCACGCCGGACCGCTGGCTTGCGCAGGGCGACAAGGTCTGCGTCGGGTCTGTCGAATTCGACGTGGTGCACTGCCCGGGCCATACGCCGGGACACGTGGTGTTCGTGCAGCCCGCGGTGCGCGTGGCCTTCGTCGGCGACGTGCTGTTCGCCGGCTCCATCGGCCGCACCGATTTCCCGCGCGGCAATCCTGCCGACCTGATCCGCTCGATCCGCGAGCGCCTGTTCCCGCTCGGCGACGACATCCGCTTCGTGCCCGGTCACGGACCGATGTCGAGCTTCGGCGAAGAGCGGCGCAGCAATCCCTACGTCTCGGATCGCGCGCTCGCGGCGGGGCGCTGAGAGCTTGCGGTTGCGCTCATCACCACGAAACGCACGATATCGCGCTATGGCAGGGCTGGCTGTTGATAAGCAGCCTGCTGGAGCGGAGCGGTCCACGGATGGACTGCAAGCATATCGAGCATGCGAACGATCAATTTCCAAAGAGTGTGCGCCAGCACGGCTGGCGCCGTTCGCTCGGGACAGGGGCAGGAAGCCACTATCACAACAACCTGATGGGGGCGCCGAGACAAGACTGGCCGGCGTGCCCATCCGGCCTGGACTTGCCGGAAGCGGATTTAGGGCGCAGCGACGTCGCCGGCCGGCATAGCGTTCGCGGCCGCGCGCTTCTCCGGCACAATCGCGGCTTTCCCGTGCGGTTTCGCCCGTGAGTACGTATCCCGACTATCCGTTCGGCGGCGAAACCTTCCGCCATGCCGGAGGCCATCGCCAGCACTATCTCGATGCGGGCCCGCGTGCGGCACCGCCGGTGCTGATGCTGCACGGCAATCCGTCGTGGAGTTATTACTGGCGCCGGCTGGTGCTCGGCTTGCGCGATGCATACCGCTGCCTCGTGCCCGATCACATCGGCATGGGGCTCTCGGACAAACCGGATGACGCGCATTACGCCTACACGCTGGCTTCACGCGTCGACGACCTCGATGTGCTGGTCGAGTACCTGATCCGCGAGCGCGGTGCGCCCGAACGCGGCTGGACGCTCGTCCTGCACGACTGGGGCGGCATGATCGGCATGGCCTGGGCGTGCCGGCATCCCGAGCGCGTCGCGCGGCTCGTGGTGACCAACACCGCGGCGTTTCCGAATCCGAAGGGGCGGCGCCTGCCCGCGGCATTGCGTCTGGGTCGCGATTCGCGGCTCGGCGCCTGGCTGATCCTCGCGCACAACGCGTTCGTGCGCGGCGCGGCGCGCTGGGGCGTGAGGCGCCCGCTCGACCCGGCCGTGCGTGCGGCCCTGCTCGCACCGTACGACACGCCCGCGCATCGCCTCGCGACGCTGCGCTTCGTGCAGGACATTCCGCTCGTGCCCGAGGATCGCGCCTGGCCGCTGGTCGAGGCCACGGGCCGCCAGCTTGCGACGTTCGCCGACCGGCCGATGCTGCTCGGCTGGGGGCTCAGGGATTTCGTATTCGACGGGGCGTTCCTCGCCGAATGGCAGCGACGCTTTCCGCAGGCCGAGGTGCACGCGTATGCCGATGCCGGCCATTACCTGCTCGAGGATGCGCACGAACGCCTGGTGCCGGCCGTGCGTGCCTTTCTCGATCGCCATCCGCTGCCGGCCTGAGCCACGATGGACGCGCGCCACAACATCGCCAGCGCGCTCGTGCGCCATGCGGCCGAACGGCCGGAGGCGATCGCGATGCACGTGCCGCTCGGTCATGCTCCGGGTTCGGCATTGCCCGACTATGCGGCGCTGACCTACGCCGAACTCGATGCGGCGAGCGATCACACGGCGGCCGCGCTCGCTCGCGCCGGACTCGGCCGTGGCATGAAGACCGCAGTGATGGTACGGCCCGGACGCGAGCTGTTCGTCGTGATGTACGCGCTGTTCAAGCTCGGCGCCGTGCCGGTGCTGATCGACCCCGGCATCGGCCGCCGCGCGCTGAGGCAATGCCTCGACGAGGCCGCGCCCGAGGCCTTCATCGGCATCCCGCTCGCGCAGGTCGCACGCGTGCTGCTCGGCTGGGCACGGCGTTCGGTGCGGATCGTCGTCACCATCGGCCGGCGCTGGGGTTGGGGCGGCACGACGCTCGCCGCGTTGCGCGCGGCCACGCCTGCCGGGCCGTTTGCGGTGGCCGCGACCACACCGGACGATCTCGCCGCGATCCTGTTCACCTCTGGCTCGACCGGCGTGCCGAAAGGCGTCGAATACCGCCACCGTCATTTCGCCGCGCAGGTCGAACTGCTGCGTGCCGCGTTCGCGCTGGAGCCCGGCACGCTGAACATGCCGACTTTCCCGCCGTTCGCGCTGTTCGATCCGGCGCTTGGTCTGACCTCGGTGATTCCGGACATGGATCCGACGCGTCCGGCCGCGGCCGATCCGCAGAAGCTCGTCGCGACCCTCGCGCGCTTCGGCGTCGGCACGCTGTTCGGTTCCCCGGCGTTGCTCGATACGTTGTCGCGCCACTGCGCCAAGCACGGCATCGTGCTGCACGGCGTGACGCGCGTGATTTCGGCCGGTGCGCCCGTCGCACCGGCGATCCTCGCGCGGATGCGTGCCTGCCTCGACGACGGGGTGCCGCTCTTCACGCCGTACGGTGCGACCGAATGCCTGCCGGTCAGCGTGATCGAGAGCCACGGCCTGCTTGCGTTGCGCGAACGTACCGAGGCCGGTGCCGGCACCTGTATCGGCCGGCCACTCGCCGCGAATACGGTGCGCGTGATCCGCATCGACGACGCCGCGATCGGCGAATGGTCGGACGATCTCCCCGTTCCCACCGGTACGGTCGGCGAGATCACCGTCGCCGGCCCGACCGCGACCGAGGCGTATCACGCGCGGCCCGGCGCCACGGCGTTCGCCAAGATCCGCGAACGCCTCTCTGATGGAACCACGCGGATCGTGCACCGCATGGGCGATCTCGGCTGGTTCGACGAGGCCGGCCGGCTCTGGTTCTGTGGCCGCAAGTCGCAGCGCGTGCGCAGCCCACACGGCACGCTGTACACCGAGCAGGTCGAGCCGGTCTTCAACGCCGTCGCCGGCGTGCGCCGCACGGCATTGGTCGGTGTCGGGGCGCCGGGCAGCGAGACGCCGGTCTTGTGCGTGGAGCTCGAAGCGGGCAGAGGACCGGACGTCGCCGAGCGTGTCGAGGCCGAGATCCTCGCGCGCGCCGCGCACCACGCGCATACCCGCGCGTTGCGGCACGTGCTGTTCCATCCGGGCTTTCCGGTGGACATCCGCCACAACGCGAAGATCGGCCGCGAGACGCTCGCGCGCTGGGCTGCGGGGCGGCTGGAACGGGTCGCTGCGAATTCGCCCGGCGGCGCGTGACGCTCGCCACGGCGCGGGCGGATGCCTTGGGTATCATCGGGCGCTCACGCCGCCGCGGTCCTCGTGAGCCGCACGCGCCGCCAGCATGGGAATGCACCGATGGAACATCGCCAGTTCGGCCGCTCCGGCCTGAAAGTCCCCGTCCTGAGTTTCGGCACCGGCACCTTCGGCGGCGTCGGCGAATTCTTCGGCCGGTGGGGTTCGAGCGACGTCGCGGAGGCGACGCGCCTCGTCGATGTCTGTCTCGATGCGGGGCTCGACTTCTTCGATACCGCCGACATCTATTCGAGCGGCGCGGCCGAATCGATCCTCGGTCAGGCGCTGAAGGGCCGGCGTGATCGCGTGCTGATCTCGACCAAGGCGACCTTCACGACCGGCGCCGGTCCGAACGACAAGGGCTCCTCGCGCCATTACCTGCTGCGTGCCTGCGAGGCGAGCCTCAGGCGCCTCGGCACCGACTACATCGACGTCTATTTCATGCACGGCTTCGATGCGCTCACGCCGGTCGAGGAAACCCTGCGCGCGCTCGATGACCTGATCCGCGCGGGCAAGATCCGTTACATCGGCTGCTCGAACTTTTCCGGCTGGCAGGTGATGAAGTCGCTCGCCGCATCCGAGCGCTACGGCCTCGCGCGCTACGTCGCCTACCAGGGTTATTACTCGCTGATCGGCCGCGACTACGAATGGGAGCTGATGCCGCTCGCGCTCGACCAGGGGCTCGGCACGATGGTCTGGAGTCCGCTCGGCTGGGGCCGCTTGACCGGCCGGATCCGCCGCGGCCACGCGCCGGAATCCGGGCGCATCAGCCAGGGCGGCGCGGCCGGTGGACCCACGATCGACGACGGCGACCTCTATGGCGTGGTCGATGCGCTCGAAGCCGTCGCGCGGGAAACCGGCCGCAGCGTTCCGCAGGTCGCACTGAACTGGCTGCTGACGCGGCCGAGCGTCGTCAATCTCGTCATCGGTGCACGCAACGAGGCCCAGCTGCGCGACAACCTCGGCGCGCTCGACTGGTCGCTCGATCCGGCACAGATCGCACGTCTCGATACCGCGAGCCGGCGCACGCCGATCTATCCCTACTGGCACCAGATGAGCTTCGACGAACGCAATCCGAAGCCGACGCGCTGGTGAGCGCGGATGGTCCGGACCGGATCACGACAGGGGAAGCAACGATGAAGGTTCTGGTCACCGGCGGTGGCGGATTCCTCGGCCAGGCGATCTGCCGCCAGCTCGTCGCGAAGGGACACCAGGTCCGCACGCTGAATCGCCACCGCTATCCGGCACTCGATGCGCTCGGCGTGGAGCAGGCGGTCGGCGACGTGGCCACGCTGGACGTGGTGCTCGAGGCGGCGGCGGGCCGCGAGGCGATCGTGCATACCGCGGCCAAGGCCGGTGCCTGGGGCCCGCTCGCCGAGTACTACGACGCCAACGTGCGCGGCACCGACCACGTGCTCGCCGCGTGCGAGATGCACGGCATCGACCGCCTCGTGCACACCTCGAGCCCGAGCATCGTGCACGATGGCCACGATCTCGACGGCGTGGACGAGCGCACGCCGTACGGCCGGCATTTCAGCGCGCCGTATCCGCAGACCAAGGTCATCGCCGAACGGCGCGTGCTGGCCGCAAACTCGCCGAAGCTCGCGACCGTCGCATTGCGCCCGCACCTGATCTGGGGACCGGGCGACCCGCATCTCCTGCCGCGGCTCGTCGAGCGCGCGCAGAAGGGCCGCCTGCGGCATATCGGCAGTGTGTCGAAGAAGATCGACACGGTGTACGTCGAGAACGCCGCCGAGGCGCACGTGCTGGCGCTCGAGAAACTCGGGCCCGGCGCGCCGATCGCCGGCAAGGCCTACTTCATCACCCAGGGCGAGCCGATCGCGGTGGATGCGATGGTCAATGCGCTGCTCAAGGCCGCCGGCCTGCCGCCCGAGACGCGCCGCCTGCCGCTCGATCTCGCCCGGCCGCTCGGCGCCATCATGGAATCGCTGTGGCGTCTGGTCGGCGCGAAACACGAGCCGCCGCTGACGCGCTTCCTCGTCGAACAGCTCTCGACCGCGCACTGGTTCGACATCTCCGCCGCGCGCCGCGACCTCGGCTACGCGCCGCGCGTGAGCACCAGCGAAGGCCTCGTCCGCCTGAGTCAGCACCTCGCCCGCGAGCGGCTCGAGCAACGCCGCGCGGCGCCGGGCGGCTGAGCGATCGCGCAATGCCTGCACGAGCCGCTCTGGGCCGCCGGACGTGATGCCGGCCCGACGCTGCGGTCGGCGGCGATCCCGGCAGGCAGGCTACCGGATGCGGACACTGCAGCAGCGTTCCGTGACGCCAGGCCCATCTCCCGGGCCGACGACCGGCAGCGCCCTGCTAGAATCCGCGCCCTCCGTGGACATCCGCATGAACGCGCCGCGCACTTCGAATCCCGTTCTCGTCCGCCTCGGCGCCTTGCTCGAAAGCGCGCTGAACCGCGTGCTCGCCCTGGATGCGGAGACGCGCGGGCGACTCGGCGCGCTCGACGGCCGCGCGGTCGCCGTGGAACTCAAGGGCACCGGGCTCGCCCTGCGCATCGCGGTCGCGGGCGAGGCGTTGCGCGTCGGTCCGGCGTTCGCGGGCGAGAGCGGCCTGCGCGTGGTGGCATCACCGGCGAGCCTGCTCGCGCTCGCCCTGCGGCGCGGTGAGGAATCGCCGTTGCCACCGGGCAAGGTCGAGATCGCCGGCGACGCGGAACTCGCGCGGCGTCTCGAGCGGCTGGCCGGCCAGTTCCGTCCGGACATTGAGGAAGCCTTCGCCCGCACGTTCGGCGACGTGCTCGGCGTGCCGCTCGCGCGGGCTTTCGCTGCGGCCCTGCGCCAGGTCCGTGAGCGCGGCGCGGCGTTCGCGCAGGACACGGCCGACTATCTGCGCGAGGAAAGCCGCGACCTCGTCGCGCCCGGTGAGATGCACGGTTTCCTCGACGAAGTGGATGCGCTGCGCGAACGTGCCGACCGCCTCGCCGCGCGCATCGCGCGTCTGACCGCGGCTGCGGAGCGCCGCCGATGAGCCCGTGGCGCCGCGTGCCGCGGCTGCTCGGCATCGCCGCGGTGCTCGCGCGCTACCGGCTCGACGATCTCGTCGAGGCCGCGCACCTGTTCCGGCCGCTGCTCTGGCTGCGTCCGCTGCTCAGCCGGGTACCGGCCGAGGTCGCGAGCCTGCCGCGCGGCGCACGGCTGCGCCTTGCGCTGACCGAACTCGGTCCGATCTTCGTCAAGTTCGGACAGATCCTCTCGACGCGCCGCGATCTGTTGCCGCCGGACGTCGCCGAGGAACTCGCCCTACTGCAGGACCAGGTGCCGCCGTTCCCGGGCGCCGTGGCGCGGGCCGCGATCGAGCACGCGCTCGGTGCGCCCGTCGCCGAGCGTTTCGCGAGCTTCGACGAGACGCCGCTCGCCTCGGCCTCGATCGCGCAGGTACATGCCGCGACATTGCCGGACGGCCGCGAGGTCGTGGTCAAGGTGCTGCGCCCGGACATCGCCGCGCGCATCGCACGCGATGTCGAGACGCTCAAGGCCGTCGCCGCGCTGGTCCAGCGCTTCCACCCGAGCGCCGACAAGATCCGCCCGCTCGAGATCGTCGCCGAGATCGAGAGCACGCTGACCAACGAGCTCGACCTGCAGCGCGAAGCGGCGAACGCCTCGCTGCTGCGGCGCAATTTCGCCGACTCGGACGACCTCTACGTACCCGAGGTGATCTGGAGCCACACGCGTCCGGGGGCGCTGACGCTCGAGCGCGTGCGCGGCATCCCGGCCGACGATATCGCCGCGCTGGATGCGGCCGGCATCGACCGTGCGCGCCTCGCCGAGAAGGGCGTGGCGCTGTTCTACACGCAAGTGTTCCGCGACAACTTCTTCCATGCCGATGCGCATGCCGGGAACATCTGGGTCGATGCGACGCGGCGCGAGAATCCGCGCTTCATCGCGCTCGATTTCGGCATCATGGGCTCGCTGCCGGATGCCGATCAGTACTGGCTCGCCGAGAACTTCATCGCGATGTTCGAGCGCGACTACCGGCGCATCGCACAGCTGCACCTCGATGCCGGCTGGATGCCGCCGCACATCCGCGTCGATGAACTCGAGGCCGCGACGCGTGCGGTGTGCGAGCCGTATTTCACGCGGCCGCTGGCGGAGATCTCGCTCGCCGAGGTCGTGGTCAAGCTGTTCCAGACCGCACGCCGCTACGAGCTCACGCTGCAGCCGCAACTGATCCTGCTGCAGAAGACCCTGCTCAACATCGAGGGCCTCGGCCGGCAACTGCATCCGGGGATCGATCTCTGGGCCGTGGCCGGCCCGGTGCTGAAGCGCGTCTGGCGCGAGCGCCGCGGTCCGCGGGCCGTGCTGCGCACGCTCGGGCGGCGCCTGCCCGAATGGCTCGCGGCCGCACCGGACCTGCCGGGTCTCGTGCATGACTATCTGCGCCAGGCGACCAGTGGTGGCATCGAGCTGCGCATCCGCTCCGAGGACCTCGCCCGGCTCGATGCCGGCGCGCGCGCGGCGCGCGGGCTCGCGGTGCCGCTGACGCTCGGCGCGACGCTCACGCTCGCCGCCGTGCTGCTGTACGTGTTCGATGCGTCGGGCCTGCATGTGCTCGGCGTTCCGCTCGCGGCCTGGCTCGCGGCTCTCGGTGGCGCGGCCTGCTTCCGCAGCGCGGCGCAGCGCACGCGCTGAGTCGGGGCGCAGGCATGGCGGGCGCGCTGGAGATCCTGCATCTCGACGAGCACGTGGTGGCCGTGAACAAGCCGGCCGGGCTCGCCGTGCATCGCAGCCGGCTGGTCGGCGCCGACGAGGACTATCTGATAGACCGCCTGCGCGCGCAGGTGCCCGGCGCCCTGCATGCCGTGCACCGGCTCGATCGCGCGACCAGCGGCGTGCTGCTCGTCGCGCGTTCCGCGGAGGCCGCCGCTGCGCTCGGTCGACAGATGATGGCGCGCGAGGTCGGCAAGACCTATCTCGCCGTGGTGCGCGGCTGGCCGGAGCCGGAGGGCGCGATCGATCACCCGCTGACCGGCGCGAGCCTGCGCGGCGAGCCGCGCCCGGCCGTCACGCGCTGGCGGCGGCTCGCCACCGTCGGGGTGCCGATCGCGCTCGGCCGCTATCCGCAGCAGCGCTATGCGCTGCTCGCGGTGGAACCGGAGACCGGCCGCTACCGGCAGATCCGCCGGCACTTCCACCACGTCTCGCATCACCTGCTCGGCGACACGAGCCACGGCCGCGGCGACCACAACCGCCTGCTGCGCCAGCACTTCGGCGTGCATCGCCTGCTGCTGCACGCCTGGCGCGTGAGCTTCGCGCATCCGGTCGATGGGCAAAGCCGCACCGTCGAGGCGCCGCTGGATGCGGCCTGGATACGGCTGCTCGCGGCCTGGGACTGGCTCGATGCGGTGGGCGAGGGCGGCACGACGCCCTGCTAGAATCCGGGCGCCAGCCGCAACGCACCGCCCGTGCCATGCCCTCGTTCGACATCGTCTCCAAGCTCGATCCGCACGAAGTCACCAACGCCGTCGATCAGGCCAACCGCGAGCTCGACAAGCGCTTCGACTTCAAGGGTGCGAAGGCCGCATTCGAGCGCACGGATTTCATCGTCACGCTGCGCGCCGATGCCGAATTCCGCCTCAAGCAGATGCAGGAAATCCTCCTGCAGCGCCTCGCCGCGCGCGGCATCGACATCCGCTGCGCGGAGATCGCCGAGCCGGAGGTCAACCTCGCCGCGGCACGCCAGAAGGTCACGCTGCGGCAAGGCATCGAGCAGCCGTTGGCCAAGCAGATCGTCAAGCTGATTAAGGAGTCCGGCCTCAAGGTGCAGGCGCAGATCCAGGGCGACGAGCTGCGCGTGACCGGCAAGAAGCGCGACGATCTGCAGGCGGCGATCGCGTTGCTCAGGAAGAGCGAGATCGAGATGCCGCTGCAGTTCGAGAACTTCCGCGACTGACGCGGCCGCGATGCTCGAGATCGACGCCAGCCTGCGCATTCCCGACGAGGAACTCGTCGAGAATTTCGTGCGTTCATCCGGGCCGGGCGGACAGAACGTCAACAAGGTGGCGAGCGCGGTCGAGCTGCGTTTCGACGTCGCGCACTCGCCGTCGCTCGGCGAGGCGCTGCGCGCACGTCTGCTCGCGCGCCGTGACCGGCGTTTGACCGCGGATGGCGTGCTGGTGATCGAGGCGAACCGGTTCCGCGATCAGGCGCGCAATCGCGCCGACGCACGCGAGCGGCTCGCCGATATCCTGCGTGCGGCGCTGCACGTGCCCAAGAAGCGCATCGCGACGCGGCCGACCCGCGCCTCGCAGGAACGCCGTATCGAGACAAAGAAGGCGCGTGCCGGCCACAAACGCAACCGCGGCCGTACCGACTGGAGCGGAGAATGAGCGAGGCTTCGCTGCCCGCCGCGCTCGGTGCGACGATCCCGCAGTCGCCGCAGAATTCGTGGCGCCGTTTCTGCCGCTGGCTGATCGGGCTGTCCGGCTGGAAGCTCGTCGGCGAGTTTCCGGACGTGCCGCGCCTGGTGTTCATCGTCGCCCCGCATTCGAGCTGGTGGGACGGCATTTGGGGCCTGCTGTTCAAGGTCGCACTGGGCCTGGATGCTTCGTTCATGGCCAAGCGCGAGCTGTTCGTCGGCCCGCTTGGCTGGCTCCTGCGGCGCATGGGCGGAATACCAATCGAGCGTAGCGCCACGCACGGCGTGGTCGAACAGATGACCGAGCGTTTCCGGGCTCGCGAGCGGCTCTGGCTCGGCATCACGCCCGAGGGCACGCGCAAGCCGGTGAGGAAGTGGAAATCCGGCTTCTGGAACATCGCACGCGCGGCCGGCGTGCCGATCATGCTGGCCTACTTTCACTATCCCGAAAAAACCATCGGCATCGGTCCGCTGATCGAACCGAGCAGCGATCTCGAAGCCGACATGGCATGCATCCGCGAGTTCTATCGCCCTTGGCACGGCAAGCACCGCGGTACGACCTGAGCGAGGAACCATGCCGGCCCGGAAAACCGGACACGGCACAGACGCTGCTCCGGCGCGCGATCGGGATATCGGTTTCACCTGACCGCAACGGCGGTGTCGCCGTGCTGTCACGCGGGCCGGGCAGAGTCGGCGCATGACCAGCCTCTTCGTCATCCTGCACTGCCTGTTCGCGGCGGCCGCGCTCGTCGCCGCGGCGCGCTTCAGCCTGCCATCCGGCAGCCCCGCGGCCCGTCCGCAGCTCTGCGCCGCCTTGTTCGCACTCGGCATGACCGAGCTGTACGCGATGGCGGCGAGCGCCGGCCTGACCGTGCTCTGGCCGTGGCTCGATCTCCTCGGCCTGCCCTGGCCGCTGCTGCTGGCCGGCCTCGCGGTCCAGCCGCTGCGTCGCGCACTGCGCAGGCGGCACCCGGTGCCCCTGACCGGTACGCTCGCGACCGCGCGCTGATCCCACCGACCGGCCCGGTCTGCGATCATGTGCGGATGACCTCTGCCGCACTGCCGATCGCCCGACTCGAAGACCAGCACCAGTATCTCGACGATCATCTGCTCGGCGTGCTCGATGCCTTGATCGCGCTCGATTTCGCGCGGGCCGAGCGCGGCCTGCGTGCCTTCGAGCGCCTGCTCGACCGGCATTTCGCGATCGAGGAGCGCTGGCTATTCCCGGTGCTCGCCGCGCAATCCGGTCTGCGCTGGGGGGTGAATGTGTACCTCGCCGAACACGCGAAGATGCGGCGTATCGCCGCAGAGCTGTGCGCGCCGTTCGCTGAAGCCGTCGCCGCACCGCCACCGGATGCGCCCCACGCGCGACGACTCGCCCTGCGCCTGCTCGATGCGTGTCACCCGCTGCGGCACGTGCTCGATCATCATCAGCAGCGCGAGCACGCCGGCCTCGTCGCCGAGCTGCCGAGCGATCCACGCCGTGACGCGTGCTGTGCACGGGCATTCCGATGGGCCGTCGCACGTTTCGCGTGACGCCTGCGCTGAGGCCGCGCTTGGCGGCTGCTGCTCGCCCTCACCCAGCATGGTCGCCTCGGATCCACGTTCGCCTCGTGCCGTTCGCTTCTTCGTTGGCACTCGTTCTGATTTCCAGGCGGCCACAGGAGCACAGAGCCTGGGTTGGGGCAGCGGTAAGTCAGGTTGCTGACTCCCAGCTAAACTATGCTTCAATGTGTTCTCATTGGACGAGTTCGGTAAAGCTGCTACACCGCATTCGTCCATGACCCGGGATATCGCGGAATGGTACCGGGAGGCGTCGAGATGATCTCGATGCCCGGTTTCGGGGGCACGCGGGGCTGCGGGGCCGCCGGGGAAAGTCCGGATTCATGACACAGGAGCGGGTATGAAGATCGATTTACGGCGACTCGGGTTGGGGATTCTGGTGCTGGCGCTGGCCGGGCCCGGCATGGCGGCGACGTTCCAGGTGAACGAGGATGGTTCGGCGCTCGACGACAACGTCGGCGACGGTAACTGCCATACGGCGAACAACGGTTGCACCCTGCACGCCGCGATCCAGGAGGCGAATGCCACCGCCGGTTTCGACACGATCCAATTCCTCATTCCGAAGGTCACCCTGGCCAACACCCTGCCGAACATCAGCGAGAGCGTGCTGATCGATGGCACGACGCAGCCGCTGCGTGCGGAGATCGACGGCAACGGCAATGGCTGCTTCTTCATGGCCAACGTTCTACCCTCCGGCGGCACGCCTGACCCGCTGTTCGGCAATTCGAACAACTCGCGCATCCAGCACCTGTCGATCCACGGTTGCGGCGGCGACGCGATCGACATCAATGGTCATGGCTATGTGGTGATGGACAACTACATCGGCCTGCTGCCGGATGGCACCACGGCGGACGCGAACAGCGGTGACGGCATCTATGTCTCGGCGAGCCAATCCGACGGCGCGCTGCTGGATCCGAGCCTGATCCCGGTCCCGCTGCCGAGCAATCTGCAGGACGTCGCCTCGATGGTCGCCTTCCTTCTGGCCAACGCGGCTTCCCTGCAGCCGAACGGCATCGTCAACAACGTGATCTCCGGCAACGACGGCAACGGCATCCAGATCAGCGGCATGTATGCGGCCACCACGGTGGTCGCCAACAACATGATCGGTGCCGACTCGAGCGGCCTGATCCCGCTGCCGAACGGCAACGGCTCGCCTCGCCACGGCATCTTCCTCAATGCCAATACATATCTGAACTTCATCGGCCCGAACAACACGGTGGTGGCCTCGCACGACGATGGCATCAACATCAACACCAGCCGCGTCCCGTTCCCGAACTTCGTGTTCGCGAACTTCATCGGCACGAGTTCGCAGTCCGCGTTCCTGAACCCGCTGCTCGGCAACTCGCTGTCTGGCATCAAGGTGGCCGATGCCGGGCTGGCCGACACGGGCGCCGGCGATTCGTTCACGAACCCGACGGGCATCAGCGCGGCGATTGGTCCTGGCAACATCGTTGGCTGGAACAAGGGTGACAACGGCAGCGTAGCGGCCGGCAACAAGAACGGCATCGAAGGCGGCATCGTCGTCAGCGGCGGCAATTCGAACCACGTGAAGATCTTCGGCAACGTGGTCGGCCTTTCTGCGCCGGGCAGTAGCGCGGTCAGCATCGGCAACACCGGCGACGGCATCAATGTGGTCGGCACGGATCACGAGATCGGCGGCTCGAGCTACCTGCTCGGCAACGTCGTCGGCGGCAATGGCCGGCACGGCGTCGTCGTACGCGGCAATGCGACGCGCACGGTCGTGCGTGGCAACCTGATCGGTACCCTACCGCCGCCGCTGAACGGCGTCAGCCAGCCGAACACGGGCTACGGCATCTGGCTGCTGTCCGGCGGCAACACGATCGGCGACGACGATCCGAACGGCGCGAACTACGTCGCCTACAACAACGAGCACGCGATCAAGCTCGACACCACCGGCAACACCTGGGCCGACCTGATCCGTCACAACTCGATCTATGGCCTGCCGGCCGGCAAGCTCGGCATCGATCTCGACCGCCCGGCAAATGGTCCGGATTCGACCAGCGATACCGACGACCGTGACACGTCCGGCACCACCTATCTGAACTACGCGAACTGGCAGCAGAACGCGCCGGTGCTGGTCGCGCCAAGCACGGCCACCCCGCTGACTGTCACCGACACGCACTACGACCCGGCCACCGGCGCGACGACCGTCGGCTGGACGCTGACCTCGGCCAAGAGCGGCCAGTACCGCATCGAGTTCTACGCGACCGACGTGGCCAGCGCCGGCGGCGAAACCTTCCTCGGCGAGGTCATGGCGGCGACCAATGCCGGCGGCACGACCTCGGGCTCGGCGACGTTGATGCCGGGCACTGCCATCGATACGCGCGGCAAGTACGTCACCGCGACGGTGACGGATCTGAAGCCGACCAGCGGCAGCGAGCCGAATCCGCCGTCCGATCCGACCAATCCCGGCCCGGCGAACAACACCTCGGAATTCTCGAATGCGGTCAAGGTGCCGAACCCGGGCCAGATCCAGTTCGCTGCCGCGTCGGTCAGCCAGCTCGTCTCGGAATCGGCGGCTGCCATTCAGGTCACGCTGAACGTGCAGCGCATCAACGGCTCCGACGGCGCGGTGACGGTGGATTTCGCAACCGCGGACGGTGTGGCGGTGGCACCGAGCGATTACCTCGCAACCAGCGGCACGCTGTCCTGGGCCGATGGCGACACGGCGGCCAAGCAGATCACCGTGACGATTCCCGCCGACGACCATATCGCCGAGCCGCAGGAGCCGTTCAACGTGAACCTGTCGAATCCGGTCGGTTTCGTGCAGCTGCTGCCGCCGCAGGCGACGGTGACGATCGACGTGTCCACGCCAGTGACCCTGCAGCACTTCAGCGTCGATTGACGTACTGGCTAGGATCGGAGCGCAACGAGCGAAGGCGGCCTCCGGCCGCCTTCGTCTTTCTGGAATCCGTGGACTCGCGCGGAGATCCCGCGAACCGAGGACGGCGCGCCGCGCATCGGACGCCTGCGTGTCCGGTGCTGCGTAGTGGCATCCGGACCCGTGCCGGACTCGGCTTGGGCCGGCCAAACCGGGTCGGCCTTGTTCGGACCTTCCTTGGCCCGGGGTTGCTCAGCGCGTGTGGATACGCACGTCCACGCGCAGGCCGACCGGCAGCGGCGGCGTGCCGTCCAAGGCGATGACTGCCTCGAGGATCTTCGCGTCCTGTTTCTGCGCCGGATCGTCGGAGGCGGTGTTGCGCTTGCCCATGCGCTGCGCGACGCGCACCACCTCGCCGGCGTAATGCTGGCCGGGGAACGCGTCGCTGCTCACCTCGGCCTTCTGGCCGGGCCGCACACGGCCGATGTCGAGCTCGTCGATGTCCGCACGCACGAACAGCCGGCTCATGTCGCCGATTCGTGCGATCGGGCGCGGCGCGAGCGCTTCGACCGTTTCACCGGCGCGCAGTTCGCGCTTGAGCACGACGCCATCGATCGGGGCGCGGATCAGGGTCTTGTCGAAACGCGCGCGCGCCTGATCGCGGCTGGCCATGGCGGCGGCGAGGGCGGCCTCCGCCGCCGCGAGGTCCTCGCGGCGCGCACCGGCCTGCAACAGCGCGCGCGCCGCCGCGGCGCGCGCGCGCTCGGCGCGTGCCGCATCGGCGCGCGCGACGGCCTGATCGTGGTCCTGTGCGCTGATCAGCCGGCGTGCGAACAAGGCCTGGCGGCGCTCGGCTTCGGCTGAGGCGAGGCGCGCCTGGGCTTCGGCTGCGGCGAGCGTGGCGCGTGCCTGGTCGAGTTCTTCGCGGCGCGCACCGGCGCGCAGCCGGTCCAGCTCCGCACGATGCTGGCCTACGGCCGCCTCGGTCGCGGCCAGTGCAGCCGCGTAGTCGGCGTTCTCGATCTCGGCGATCACTTGTCCGGCGCTGACGCGATCGCCTTCCTCGACGAGGACGCGGGCGATGCGGCCGCTGATGTCGGGAATCACGACGCGTTCCTCGCCGTCCGGCTCGACCCGGCCACCGGCGGCGACCAGATCGCCGGTCGGCGCCATGTTAGGCGATGGCACGGAGGAGCCATCCCCCTTCGCGCACGCGACGAGCAGGGCGGCGAGGATCAGCGGGACGAACGGGCGATGTCGTGTCATGAGGGATTTCCGGCAGGACGGCGGTCCTGGCTCAGGCAGCCGTCTTCGAGATGCAGGACGCGATCGCTGAACGGCTCGACGCGCGGATCGTGGCTGACCACGACGACCGCGCGGCCATCGCGGTGGGCGAGTTCGTGCAGGGTCGCGGCCACGCCGCGGCCGGTCTGGCCATCGAGTGCGGCGGTCGGCTCGTCGGCTAGGACGATTTCCGGCGAGCCGGCCAGCGCACGTGCGATCGCCACGCGCTGCTTCTGTCCACCCGAGAGTTCGGCCGGGAAATGCGTGGCTCGATCGGCGAGGCCCAGGCGCTCGAGCAGGACGCAGGCCTCGTCGCGCTGACGTGCCCGCGGCACGCCCTTGAGATCCAGCGCGATCGCGACGTTTTCCCAGGCGCGCAGAGTCGGGAACAGGTTGTAGTGCTGGAACACGAAGCCGAAGTG
>Ga0116193_1001746_pt1 | contig 17477 bp, 9 predicted proteins | sample AD_UKC115_MetaG_FD_89892 | JGI IMG/M metagenome (GOLD analysis project Ga0116193, IMG submission 89892) | Active sludge microbial communities of municipal wastewater-treating anaerobic digesters from Hong Kong - AD_UKC115_MetaG | ecosystem: Engineered > Bioreactor > Anaerobic > Digestate | place... | reverse complement strand
CCCAAACTGTTGGCACGGAATTTCAGACGCGTACCAACCTTCACCGCAACGATGTCTTTCTCGTAAGATACCAGACGCAGCATGGCCGAACTCTTATCTACGATCTCGCACAAAACGTCGCCCGTATTCATGTATTTGCCGATGTTCATGGAAACGCTGGATACGTAACCGTTGATCGGTGCGCGTACAATCAGGAATTGCTGGATGCCTTTCGTGAGCAGTGTGGTTGGCGTTACGCCTAACAGACTGAGCTGTGCGGCGGCGGACTGCATCTTGCTTCGCATGGCGAGATATTCGGCTTTGCTCTGCTGGAATTTCTTTTCGGAAGCTGCCTGCCCTTCGAGCAATGACTTCTGACGCTCATACTCCTTCTGCAGGTATTCTACCTGTGCCTGACTCTCCAAATAGGACTGCTGCAAAGTGATGAACTCCGGATTCTCAAGCGTAGCGACCACAGCTCCACGGGCGATGAACTGCCCAGGCAACAGGTTGGTATGTTTCACTACGCCGCCCATGGTCAGTGCGACCGTGGCATTCTTCAGCGGTGGAAGAACGATGGTTCCGTTGAAAAGAACCTCGTTGGGTTTGGATGTAGCAGCTGTCAATCCGTCCACGGTAGCCGAATCCGTAGCCATGTCAGAGGCTGTATCTGTTGCCTCGGCAGTCGTATCGGCGGCCGCTTCCGTAGTCGATGTCTGTTTGCTTCCGCCTCCACATGAGACGAGTGCTAAAAGAAGTATGGGATAAAATATTCTGTTCATGACTCTATCATTTATATAATTCATATTCTAATGCTGCGATATTGTATTGATAAACCGTTTCGATGTAATTGCGCTGGATGTCGCGGGCTGTCGAGACCGAAAGAATGTAGTCAGCGATGCTCGTCTCATTGTTCTGAAGTTGCAGCTTGGCACTGTTGAGCAGCTGCTGCGCCTCTTTCAATGCCGAAGCGTTGTAATGGTTCAGGCTTTCACTGTAACGGCGGAGCGACGACTGCAGTTCGGTCACTTTGTTCGAGAGGTTTCGGATGTTGGCATCGGCTTCAAGGCGCGCTGACTGAGCAGCGATCTTGGCCTGTTTCACTTTGCTCGACTGCGGCCAGAAGATGATCGGGAACGATACGCCGACCATCCAGGCATTCAGGTTCTTCAGCGGCAGAATGTCCTGACGCGTGTAACCCATGCTAATCTCCGGAAAGAAATGACTCTTCTCCACATTCACCATGGCCTTCATCACGTCGGCCTGACTATTGAAATAGCCCAGATGTGCCTCCGACAATCCAACGGAATCCTTAGGCGCATAGAAGATCGAGAGAGACGAGTCGGCAGGCTGGATGGGCGTGTCGGCATAGCAGCTCCAACGGAAACGTGCCAGTGACATCTTCTCTTCCTCTTGTGCCTGGAACAGTTTGTTATGCAGTTCGGAAGCATTCGTGGACATCATGTTCTTCTCGAGCAAGGTGATTTCTCCGGCCTTGAACTGTCGGTCAGCAATGTCGCGCAAATCCGTTGCCATCTTCTCTTGATCACGATAGAGTGCACAGAGATTGGCTGCATATTGGTAATAAGCCCAGGCACGTTTCACTTCGGCAGTCACCTCCTTCTCCACCATCGTGCGGTAGTACGTGCCGGATTTGACCTTCGCATTCACCAGCACATTCTTATAATATGGCGTTATCAGTGAACCGAGATTCTGTTCCAAGTTATACTGTTTGTCGTGCTTGTTATCACTGTTGATCTGTCCCCACTGATAGTTGAATGAAGTGGGCTGAGCCTCGAAGTTCTCACCGCGAGAAGCCTTTGCCTGCTGGATAGCCAGTTCAGCCGTCTTGAGGCGAGGATTATTCTTCAGAGCGATGCCAACGGCTTCGTCCAGCGTGACGCTCTGCTGAGCTGACATGAATCCGGGGATCAACAGCAAGAGAGGCAACCATGCGAAGAACGGAATGTGGAACTTCTTTCCAGGACGTGCCCAAGCGAAGAACGAATGGACGATATTGTAAAGGATAGGCAACACGATCAGCGTCAGAATCGTCGAGACGATCAGTCCACCGATGACAACCGTCGCCAACGGACGCTGAACCTCTGCACCTGCAGAAGTTGCAATGGCCATCGGCACGAAGCCCAATGAAGCGACTAAGCCTGTCAGAACTACGGGACGCAGCAACTCAGGCGTTTCCGCCTTGATAATCTTATCTGTTGACATGTGATATTGAGATTGTTTTCTGAGATCATTAAAGCGGTTGATCATAAGCAGACCGTTCAGTACCGCGACGCCGAACAGCGCAATGAAGCCTACACCTGCCGAGATGCTGAACGGCAAGCCGCGCAACCACAGTGCGAGGATACCGCCGATGAGCGAGAGCGGGATCGTGGAGAACACCATGAAGGTGTAGGTGAAATTTCGGAAGGCAAAGAACAGAATCAGCAGAATGAGCATTAGCGCAACGGGAATCACGATCGACAAGGTGTGAATTGCATTCTGCAAGTTTTCAAACTGTCCTCCATACTCGAAGTAATAACCTGGCTTGAGTTTAACATTCTCATTTACCACCTTCTGTATGTTGTTGACAACCTGCTGCACATCTGCATCACGGACGTTTACACCGATAGCAATACGACGCTTCGTCTCGTCACGATTGATCTGCAACGGACCGCTGACCAACTGCACATCGGCTACTTCCGTCATCGGAATGGTCATGCCGTCTGCTGTTCGGATAAACAGCTTGTTCAGATTGAAATCGGCTACCTTATTCATACGGACAACAAGATCAAAACGACGTTCATTCTCGAAAACCACGCCACTGGTTTCACCAGCATAAGCTGTACGGACGATCTTGTTCAGTGTCTCAATGTCGAGTCCATAACGGGCAATCTTGTCACGGTCGTATTTTACAACGAGCTGCGGCAGACCCATAGTCTGCTCCACGATGACATCGGCAGCACCCGGAACCTTTTCCTTGATGAGCTTGGCCACCTTTTTGGCTTGCGTTGCCAGTTCCTGCGTATCTTCGCCATACAGCTTGACTGCGATATCCGCTTTCGATCCGGTCATCAGTTCGTTGAATCGTAACTGGATCGGCTGTGAGAAATTGATCTCGGCACGATTGGCAAGCGGTTCAAGCGCATCCTTCATCTTGGCAACCATCTCAGCACGACTGCTGGCGTTGGTCCATTCCTTCATAGGCTTCATGATGATCATGATGTCAGCATCTTCCACAGCCATCGGGTCAGTAGGCACTTCGGCAGTACCGATCTTGGCAACCACGTGCTTCACTTCATGGAACTTCGTAGTCAATATCTTCTCGGCCTGATTGGTCAGACGAATGCTTTCAGAGAGTGAACTGCCGGCAGGAAGCGTCATCTGCATGGCAAAGTCGCCTTCATCGAGTGTCGGGATGAACTCCGCTCCCAATTTGGTGAAGAGCAACAGTGATGCCAACATAGCACCAAATGCCACGATGACTGTCGTCCACTTGGTTTTCATATTCTTCATGCAGGCGCTCAATGCACGCTGATAGACTCTATTCAGCCAACTGAAGAAGCGGTCGGCAAAACTCTTCTTATCTGAAACTTTCCGTTTCAAGAACAGCGATGCCATCATCGGAACGTACGTCAGTGAAAGAATCAAAGCACCGATGATACAGAAGATCAATGTCTCGGCCATCGGAGTGAAATATTTGCCTTCAATGCCAGTCAGGGTAAGGATTGGGAAGAAAACGATCAGAATAATCAGCACAGCGAACGTAGCAGAACGAATCACCTTCGATGCGCCATTCTGCACCTCTTCGTCCATCTCTTCTCGAGTAAGCGTTCGTCCCCGCAATCGCTTACCATAGATATAGGCCATGATTCCTTCCAGTATCACAATGGATCCATCCACGACGATACCGAAATCCACCGCTCCCAGACTCATCAGATTGGCCGTCACGCCGAAGAGCCGCATCATGATAAAGGCGAACAGCATCGCCAGCGGTATGACAGACGCCACGATAGCGCCCGCTCTGACATCTCCAAGGAAGATGATCAGAACCAGGAAAACGATGATAGCACCTTCGATCAGGTTGTGTGCCACCGTAGAAATGTTACGATTGACCAACTGTGAACGATTCAAATAGGGTTCGATATGAACGCCTGCGGGCAACATCTTCTGTACCTTCTCCACACGAGCCGTCAACTCCTTCGTGACAACGTTGGCATTGGCTCCCTTCAACATCAAGGCGATTCCACCGACACATTCGCCATTACCATCCATCGTCATCGCACCGAAACGTTTCGGAGCACCGAAGCCAACCTTCGCAACGTCACGAATATAAATAGGAATGCCGTTGTGCGTGGTTATAACGATCTTGCCGATATCGTTGATATTGGTAATCATTCCCTCGGAACGGATGTAATAGGCATGCTTACGTTTTTCGATGTAGCTTCCGCCTGTATTCTGATTGTTACGACTGAGTGCCTCGAAAACATCACCGATGGTGACGTTCAATGCAAACAGCGCATCCGGATCCACTGCTACTTCGTATTGCTTCAGATAACCGCCGAAGCTGTTGATCTCAACGATTCCAGGAATACCCGACAGCTGACGTTTCACGATCCAGTCCTGAATGGTACGCAGTTCCATGGCGTCGTACTTGTTCTTATACTTCGGATCAACCTTCAGCACATACTGGTAAATCTCGCCGAGTCCGGTCGTAATAGGCATCATCTCGGGACGCCCAAGCTCCGAAGGAATATCCTGCGAGATGGTTTGAATCTGCTCGCTGATCAATTGCCGCGCATCGAGGATCGGCACACTCTCTTTAAATACGACCGTAACGACAGACAATCCGAAACGGCTCACCGAACGGATTTCCTGTACATTCATAATGTTACGCATCGCGATCTCGATAGGCATCGTTATCAATTTCTCCACCTCTTGGGGCGCAAGCGTCGGTGAAACGGTGACAATCTGAACCTGGTTGTTCGTGATATCGGGAACGGCATCAATGGGCAATGTGGTCATTGCAATAATACCTCCGATAAGCAGGAAGGCGGCTGTCAATCCAACAAACACCTTCTTTTTAATGGAAAAACGTATAATAGCATCAAACATATTCTCTGCTTTTATTTCATTTAATTTACTGCAAATATATCTACTAATCTGGATATACTGTAAAACTAATGTTAAAAGATTGCCATATTGATAAAATCGATAGGCTTTTTGAGTCTGAGAAAATAAAATGTTGCCGTTAATAGAGAATTGGGCTCATTCTGTCACAGATTTCGAAAGACCAAATAGGACGATGATGTTCGTCTAATCCAAGAAACGAAAAGTCCCGCCTCACGTGAGACAGGACCTTTCAAACCATTATATAGATGTATAATTTATCCCTTTGTGAAGGATGCACCCAGATCAACAGTCTTCGAAGAAGGCAGCAAACTCATGAGTGTCGTCATCATCGTAGCGTACGTACTGGGAATGCTCTTCGAAATGAGCGGCTGGAGTACGGTGAGCAACGGAACAACGAGAGGTTTCGACATGTAGAATGCGACTTGAGTAGTCGAAGTTTCGATTTTGATACTCATCGGAATGCCATAATAACCGCCTAAGTCGCCGCCGGCATTCGTCAACATCGTCGTGATCTGATCTACCGTTAGGTTATAGGCATCAAGCTGAGATTTGAGGAGAAGTTTGGCGATATCCGTGAGGTTCTTGTCGAATGTGAGGAATACGTTGGCATCTCTGAAACAGTACTGCAACTGCAGTTCATCGGGAACAGAAGTGGTTTTGCCATCCGCTGTCGTCCATTGAATTCCTACAGTGCCATCATCCTTCAAGTTCAAGGTCATCGCTGTGATCTTCGATCCAACAAATCCACCGATAACAGTCTTCACCTGTGGTATCAAAGCATCGACGACGGTATTGCCTGTAATAATATTCAGATACATATCGGCTATGTTCGTACCCGTGCTACCGTCAAAGGTCATCTTCCAAGTGCCCACTTGAGAACCGTTGAAAGAACGGCTTACATCCACATCCAGATAATTGGATGCATAGGTTCCGGTGATTCCGACCGTACAGTTGTTGACAACAGCCGAACCGGAAAAAGTCACATTGGATGACGAACTGGTCAACGTGGCTTCGATCTGTACACTCTCAGCATCTGGAACGACGTTGTTGAGTATGAAGGTAGCCTTGCCATCAGAGGTTGAACTCACTTCCACAGATTTGTTGGCCACAGCCATAGACGAACCGCCTTCATGCAGTCCCAGCGTTCCTCCGGCAAACGTTCCGGCTATTTTCGCACTGTCTGTATTGTCATCATCATCACTACATGCTGTTAGAACTGCTAACATGCAGAACAGCGGAACGAATCCCCATAAAATCTTCTTCATAATCCCAATCATTAATTACTATTTTGAAACAGGCTTGAGAAGATACGAATAACTGTACTTCTTTGCAAGCATTCTGTATTTATCCATTGGTAAGGCACCCCAGCTCGTATCGCCACCCAAACCGCGTTGCTGCAGGTCGATGTTGACAGCTACAATATCTCGTCTGTCAATGTCGCTGATATGCTGTTGCTTCTTCGTCAGTCCCGGATCGAAATCCTCGTCCAGATTATGACGAGCAGTGAAGTTGAGTACCGTATCTACAGCGTCGATTTCCAAGCCGAAGCCTTTATCGTCTGTAAATGTAACACTTCTGATGCCTGTTCTGTTCCCGTTCTCTTGCGGACGAATGTAAGAAAACCCTAAATCGGCCACTTTACTGTCATATCTACCAACAAAAGCGGAACGTTGACGATCCCAATAGTTCTCCTGCGGTCCACGACCGTAATAAGAAACGTTGTCAAAAGATACAGGAAGCTGCATCTTCATTCCGAAGCGTGCCATCTCGGGAAGCGTCAATCCTTCCATATTGATTGAAGAGGTCACTTTCACAGAACCATCATTATTAACGAAGTAAACGACCTGATATTTTGCACCCGTATCATTCAGGATGTAATCGGCTGTCACCTCTACTCCATCGCTGGTCTGATCTTTGGCTTCTACCTTTACTACTTTGTAGTTGCGACCGACCGTTCTCCATACATTGGCAATGATCTGATAGTTTGCTCCAAAGTCATTGTCCGTCGGTGCACGCCAGAAGTTAGGAACAGGCGATGTCGTCAGCAAATCATTGCCGTCTTTCTGATAGGAAACCAACATTCCGTTCAGCAGATTGATCTTACCGCTTACAGAACCGCTGGTAAAACTGAGTGATCCTTGTGTCTTGTCCACTTTCAACGTACCGTCGTGAGAGACTTTCTGAGCGAAATAGTTGTTATCCGGGAAGGCAAGTTGTTCAGAAGCAACCACATGACCGGCAGGAACCAAGTCTGTTGCATACTTCTGTGTGGCCTTCAGATTGAGGAAGTATTCGCATCCGGCTTTCTTCGTAAAGGAAGGAAGAGCGATCGTGACAGGCGTCTTTGTGTCCGGCATGCCTTGTGGTGCGAATGTTCCCGAAGCGATGATCTTGTCATTCTCCTGAAGTGACCATGAATAATCATAGTAGTTCAAGTTGGTAAAGAGGAAATGGTTCGTCAGAGAGATCTTGCCCTTCGACAGATCGTCAGCGGTGAAATACACTCCCTGGTAGGTTTTCTTTACTTCATACAAGCCCGGATGCGGCGTGCGATCGGCACTTACCAATCCATTGGCACAGAAATTCTCGTCGTTGGTCCAGCGATCACCGCCAAAATCTCCGCCATAACCGAAGTAGGTTCTTCCGTTCGGATCCGTTGCCTGTAAACCTTGATCCACCCAATCCCAAATGAAACCACCCTGAAGATGTGGTGAACTGTAGATGACATCCCAATATTCCTGGAAGTTACCCGTGCTGTTGCCCATGGCATGTGCGTATTCACAAAGGATCCAAGGACGGTTGGTGTCCTTACGATCGGCATATTTCTGCAAACGCTGTGGCGAAGTGTACATCCACGCGATGATATCGGAATAAGGTTCGCTCTCCGGAGCACGTTCGCACTGAACCGTACGGCTTGGATCGCGCTGCTTCATCCAGTTGTATGTCTCTTTATAATTCGGTCCGAAAAGACTCTCGTTACCGGTTGACCAACCGATTACACACGGATGGTTTTTGTCTCTTTCCACCATTCTCTGCGTACGGTCCATCAATTGTCCCAGCCAATCGCTGATGAAAGATGGATGACGTGCATGGTCGAACTCATCCAATCCGTGGCATTCGATATTGGCTTCATCAATGACGAAGATGCCATATTTGTCACAAAGCTTGAACATATCCGGACTCTGCGGATAATGGCTCATACGAATGGCATTGATGTTGAACTTCTTCATCAATGTGATATCTTTGATACGCGTCTCGTTGGTCAAAGCATGGCCTGTGAGAGGATTATGTTCGTGAATATCCGTTCCGTGAATGACGATCGGACGTCCATTAATCCAAACCTGCTTGTTCTTCATCTCGATTTTGCGGAATCCGGTCTTGATGGCCGTCATCTCAACGGTGTTGCCTGAAGCATTCTTCAAAGTAACCACGACGTCGTAGAGATTCGGGAACTCACAACTCCAGAGATTCGGAGCCTTCACATTTTGTGAGAAGCTTACCTCCGACTGTTCCCCGGATGCAATGGACGGCAGAGAGAGCTTGTGTGTAAACAGGTTCTTACCGTTCTCCTCGTTCAACGCAACTTCTACATAATAGTTCCCGGCAGCTTTGTCAGTGAAGTTGCGAACCTTGACATCCATTTTGAAGATTCCGTTCTTATAGGAACCATCCAGATCGCCTTTGACAAACATATCTTCCAAGGATACTTTGTTACGGGCAATCAGATAAACGTCACGTTCGATACCGGCCAGACGGAAGAAATCCTGATCTTCCAGATAGGAAGCGTCGCTCCATTTGAACACCTGAACGGCCAGCAGATTCTTTCCACCATGAATGTATTTGGTAATGTCGAACTCGGCAGCTGTCTTCGAAGCCTTCGAATAACCAACCTTCTGTCCGTTTACCCAAACCGTGGCTGCACCTGCGATGGATTCGAAATGCAGGATGATTTCACGATTGTTCCAGCTATCAGGAACTTCGAAAGTACGACGATAGGAACCGATTGGAATGTCATTGTTATCCACATAAGGCGGATTGGCAGGAAAGACATAAGTGGCATTGGTATAGATCGGAATACCGTAACCCTGCAATTCCCAATTGGACGGAACCGTAATATTGCCCCAGTCATATTCGGAATAGTCGGTCTTGTAGAAATCCATAGGACGTTCCGATGGACGATCACTGTACTTGAACCGCCATGTTCCATCGAGCGTCATGACGTACGGAGTAGCGAATTTATCGCCTGTCAAAGCCCTCGTCTTTTGCTGATAGGGAACAAAGGTGGCACGAGGTTTCTCGACACCTTCATTGACCAGTTTGGGATTCTCCCAAAAGTTGCCCTGAGCCTGAAGCGCTGCTCCGATAAGAAGCATACAGGACAAGTAGGTTATTTTCTTCATGTTTAGATATGATTGATGTTAGTTATACAAAGCTGAGCAAGCCTGATTCTTACTTCAGCAACAAAAGTAACACTTATTATTCCTTTCCGCAACAGTTTTTCCGTTTCAAGACAAGAAAAGCGGTGCCCTAAATCAATCAAAGCACCGCTTCTTATATTTAGATGTAAATTGCTACTTACTTGGCAAACTTCAGCGTAGCATTTCCGCTGGCTGAACGAACGACGATTACATAAATTCCATGAACGAAAGCTGACGTTGGAATGTATTTATAATCACTGGTGATCATGCCGTTGGCAACGATGCTGCCCTTCATGTCCACGATCTGATAAGAACCTCTCGAAGCGTTCGATACATAGAAACCGTCAGCGCCGTTGACAATCTTTACATTGCCTGCAGCGATGGTCTCGTTGGCTGTGATGACAGACAAAGCGTTGGAACGGAAATAACCGGTTACCAAAGCATCCGTTGCACCGTTCGGTGTAGCTGTAACCTTAACCAATCCGAGTGTATCGGCAACAGCCAATACATCGTAGTTCTTGCTAACTACATTCGCTGAGTCGTAAGAGATGATGTTAATCAAAGCAGAAGCTCCGGTTGCAGTCATGGAAGGTGTAGCAGTTGCAACCAAAACGGTTGCTGTGTCTTTAGCTGCTGTAGCTTTCTGAATAGTCAGCTTGTAAGGAGCCATCGATGTGCCTGTAGCCAGATCTTCCAGAATCTGTCCCATGAAGGATCTCAAAGCGGCCGTCTTGGTGGTTGAAGCGGCAGTGTAATCAGTCATGGTTGCAATGTCAGAACCGGTATAAACGGAATCCGTCTTGGCTGAAGATTTGTATGCATAGACATCAGCCTTGAGAACCAAGTCCTGAGGAGTTGCCTGTGTCTTGCTGAACCACATCTTGAGGAATTTGCTGGCTGTGGCATTGGTGTATTCTGTCAAATCCAGATATTTAGGAGTCAAAGTCTGCATATCCATTCCGATTGCCGTTTCATACATAGGAACAGGCTGAGCAAAATTGGTGTCGGCAGATGCAACAGCATATACATTAACGCCAATAGCACCCGTTGTCATTAAGGAAATCAAGTTTACTTTTGCCAGATAGTTGTAATCCGGAAGCGTCTTAAGAATGCTCTTCAAACCATCTCCGATCGTGAGCTGAGCATCCGTTGTAGAGGTGGTCTCATTGTACAATGTCTTGATCGTGATAATCGAAAGATTGCTCCAATTAAACGGTGTAGAACTTGCTGTGATGCTAATCGTTCCAATGAGTCCGTCCATCTGACTGTTGATATCGATTTCCGCCAAGCCACTCAGTTTTGAAGAACTGATGAGAATCTTTGTGGGCAGATTCATATTCAAAGAATAACCGGAAATGGCAACGGGCAATGTTGTTGCCTCTTTAGCGAATCCGCTGAATGTAATCTTGATGAACGATCCCAACATCGATGACATAATGGCATTGCTTGAAAGAGCAGATGTATTCAGGATGACACTGTCTGGAAGAACATCCACTGGTGTCTTGCTAGCTCTCAAAGAGGTAGCCATCTTAAAATAGGGAGATGTGGCAAAACTCTCAGCCATTGACTGAGGATCGGCCAAACCTAAAATATCCAAACCGGTCTGTTCCTTTACCTGTTCGAAAACAGCCGGGAACAGTTCTGACTGAATGGAAGCTTTCTGTGCTTCACTCAGTACTGTCTTTTGTGCGAAACCTGTCGTTGATGAGGCTAATAGCACTACTGCTAAACCAAAAGAAGTAATTAATTTATTCATACAATAGTTGATTATTAAAATTGTACATTCATTTTCTAATAGAAACCAACGCAAAAATAAAGAAAAACCCCCAATATATCAAATCTCTGTTCTAACAATCTTCTTTTCAACTCAATCTTTCCGTATTTAAACCAATTCACCCGTTATGTGGATAAAACATAGAGGATCTTTGAATGACTGAGCTCCAATCACTGAAAGAAAAAGTTTTAACCATGGTTGAAAATTGTTTTAACCGTGGTCAAAACATTCTGGCACTATTGTATCAGAAATTTTCAACCATGGTTAAAATATTTTTACATCCGTTGTCATAGACAAAATCAAAAAGGATCAGATGAAACGATTGAACGAAATGGTGAACTCGTTTGTTATAAATCAAAAGTTTAACAGATGATTAAATCTATAAAGACCATGAAAAAGAATTTTGTTTTGGACACAAACGTGATACTTCACGATTACAAATGCTTGGAGAACTTTCAAGAAAATGATGTTTATATTCCTATCGTAGTTCTTGAAGAACTTGATAAATTCAAGAAAGGTAGTGAACAGATCAATTTCAATGCTCGAGAGTTCGTCAGAGGATTGGATGAAATCACAGGCGATGACCTTTTCAAGAAAGGCGCATCTCTGGGCGTTGGTAAAGGAACGCTCCATATCGTAACCGGCGATCCTTATAACCAAAAGATTGCTGAGTCTTTTCCCGAACGTATTCCGGATCATAGAATCCTTTCCTGTGCGTTATGGGTCGCTGAGAAAAATCCGAAGATGAAAACTTTTTTGGTCACGAAAGATGTCAATCTTCGTATGAAAGCTCGCTCTTTGGGAATTCCTGTCGAAGATTACATCACAGATAAGGTGATCAATGTGGATATTTTCGAACGGGCGCAAACAACGTACGAAGGCATTGACGCCGGTTTGATTGATCAGATTTATTCCACACCGGGCGGCATTGATGCCGACTCGCTCGACTTCAAATCCAAACTGGATGCGAATGAATGTTTCATTCTGAAGAGCGACCGCAGCACAGCGATGGTTCGTTTCAATCCTTTCTCCAACAAGATCAAAAAGGTGGACAAAGGAAGCAACTATGGCATTCAGCCGAAGAACTCCGAACAGAGCTTCGCATTCGAAGTGCTCAACGATCCTGACATCAAACTGGTTGCTTTGACGGGAAAAGCCGGAACAGGTAAAACGTTGCTTGCATTGGCTTCGGCATTGAAACAGGCCAACGTTTACAAGCAGATTCTCCTCGCCCGTCCTATCGTGGCTCTTGCCAATAAGGATCTGGGTTTCCTGCCTGGCGATGAACAGCAGAAAGTGGCTCCTTACATGCAGCCTCTGTTTGATAATCTGACGGTTATCAAAGATCAGTTTGCTCCCGGAAGTGCCGATATTCGTCGTATCGACGATATGCAGAAGAGCAATCAACTGGTGATCGAAGCACTTGCATTCATTCGCGGCCGCAGCCTTTCTGAAACATACTGCATCATTGATGAGGCTCAGAACTTGACGCCTCACGAAGTCAAAACCATCATCACCCGAGCAGGCGAAGGTACAAAGATGGTCTTCACGGGCGATATTCAACAGATCGACTCGCCGTATTTGGATGCTCAGAGCAACGGACTTGCTTACATGGTTGATAAAATGAAAGGTCAAGATATTTTTGCTCACGTAAACCTTGTTAAAGGTGAACGTAGTCAATTGTCTGAATTGGCTTCAGATCTTCTCTGATTGACAATCAATAACATAAAAAGGCACGTCTCCATGGCGTGCCTTTTTCGTTTATAAGAAATGTATGAATCTTTATTTTTCCAAAGCGCCGATCAGTTCAGTCACAGAATGGAAACCATGACGATCGCAATACGCATCGATTCCGTCAATCACTTTCAATCCAATGCAAGGATCAATAAAGTTGTATGTTCCGATTTCTACAGCAGAAGCTCCTGCCAGCATAAATTCAATGGCATCTTTAGCTGAAGCGATTCCTCCCAATCCAACGATAGGAATCTGAACTGCTCTATGTGTTTGCCAAACCAGCCTCAAAGCAATCGGTTTCACACAAGGTCCTGAAAGTCCACCGGTAATCGTAGAAAGCAAAGGTTTTCTCTTTTCTGCGTCAATGGCCATGCCCAACAATGTGTTGATCAACGAAACAGCATCGGCTCCTTCGGCTTCAACGGCTCGTGCAATCTCCGTAATATCGGTAACGTTTGGCGAAAGCTTGACGATCATCGTCTTGTGATAAACCTCGCGAACGGCCTTCACAACAGAAGCAGCGCCGCAGCAAGTCACACCAAAAGCCATTCCTCCTTGTTTTACGTTCGGACAGGAAATATTCACTTCAATAGCCGGAATCTTGTCGAGAGCATCCAACTTTGCAGCACATTCAGCATACGTCTCTGGCGAAGATCCGGAAACATTCACCATGAAATGCGTGTCAATATCCTTGATTGTGGGATAGATATGATCGATGAAATAATCCACGCCCTTGTTCTGAAGTCCGACAGCATTGAGCATACCTGAAGGAGTTTCGGCCATTCGAGGATAATCATTTCCTTCTCGTGGCAACAAAGTCGTTCCTTTGACAAAGATTCCTCCCAATCGGGAAATATCGAAGAAATCCGCAAACTCTACGCCATATCCAAACGTTCCGGAAGCTGTCGTAACCGGATTCTTCAATCGCAACTCACCTATGTTTACACTTAATTCAGCCATGTCAGTTCCTTACTATTAAACACCGGACCTTCTGTGCAAACGCAAACATTATGTCCCTCTTTATTCTTTTCTACACAGCAAAGACAAGCTCCGACGCCGCAAGCCATCTTGTTTTCCAATGAGACTTCGCAATCAATCCCTTTCGAAGCCGCGAATCGAGCCACAGCTATCATCATCGGCTTCGGTCCGCAGGAATAGATACGATCGAAATTCCTTTCTTTTAATACCGAATGATTGGTTACGAATCCTTTTTCTCCGGCAGAACCATCTTCAGTTGTAACGAACACTTCTCCTTGTGCCCGAAACTGCTCAAGCTGCAACAAATCTCCTGCTGATCGTGCACCCAATAAGAAACAGGGTTGAAAACCTAAATCTTTCAATCTCTTTCCAAGATAAAGCAACGGTGCCGTTCCAACGCCGCCGCCGACAAGCAGGAATCTTTTATCTGAATCGGATTCACCAGGAATCGAGAAGCCGTTGCCTAAAGGATAGACAATGTTAACCGATTCACCAACCTTGAATTCAGCCATACGCTTCGTTCCATCGCCAACAAGTTGAATGAGCAGCCATAACTCGTTGTGCTGATAATCGACAAAATTGATAGAGATAGGTCGTCTCAGAAACGTATTCGGAGACTTATCCACAAGAACCTGCACGAATTGACCGGGCGTCATTTCAGGAAGTGGATTGCTGGAGCGCAATTTTAATAGACAATAATGGGAATGAAGCATCGAATTCTCGACAACCTCCATTTCTGACACGTACTTTTTCATTATCTATGATCTTATCTTCTGACAAAAGTACATCTTATTCCAAAGCTACACAAATACTGTCAGCCTTTATTGATCTTCTCGGGTAGAAACTCTTCGAAAGAATTGTCACTATAGTATATGATTATCCTGCTCACTTCTTTAAAAGGTTTCTCTTTGTATACAATCTGTTGGTTTACAGGAATAATCTGGTTGTTTATGGATGTCTCAACCCCAATTTCCTTGCGATTTTCTGTTGCATCCGCATTCACGGTCGGTAAAACGGCCTCATTTTGCAACAAAGGTGCTTCCGAACTCTCAGAATCGGTATACATTTCGCCTTGACCAAGCAAAAGCCAGTTCGGATTGACAGTCTTAAACCGCTTCATGATCTTTGTGGCAACATCCAGACTTGGATTGTTGCGCCCCGCAATGATATGTGACATAGCTGCACGCTGTATGCCGATCGCTTCGGCGAATTTTGAAGGTGTCATTCCTTCATGACTCATTAATGATAGGATTCTATCTTTCATGTTTACCAATGTCTTTGTTTATCTGCCAATTTGTCAATAATACCGATTCGTTTCCAACTTTAAATGACGCAACAAATATAAATAGAAATTTCCAAAGATATAGTTTAATAATATAAAAATATCAGTTTAAGATTCTAGCACCATAGTTTACAAAAGTCTTATTTACATAAGAAAACTCATTTCCGTCATCAAAAACGGCTTCGTATTTCACTTCAAAAAAATCAGATCAATTAACTAAGTTTTAGTCAAATATGTATCTTAAAACAGCCGATTTTATTAATGTGATACAATTATCCCATCCAAAATAGTGCATAAATTAAACCTAAGATAAAAAAAATTGAATTAATCACATGGCTTTTAGTAATTTACATTATATATAGAGAAGGTATGTAATAAATGTAAATGATTAATAATATTATAACAGTTAAATGAGTTTACATTCATAGCATTCATTTTATGTTTACAAATATACAATATTCATTCTATATTGATGTTCATTCGTTACAAATATAATTATTGATACATTTGGATATCGTTTACAAGTTTAAATTGATTGCGAGGGCATAAGATATCGAGTTGCCATTTTGGCAACTACATGATCATTTCAATGCGGCTTGCTGCGGCTCGATCTGATGAATTTGAATATAAAAGGAAAATTTACGACCTGATGGCCGATTGTTTACAAATAAGCAACTCTCGGAGAGTTTAAATCTGGATAAATAGTTGTAACACTGAGGAATGAATGACAAATTTACTGTTGGCAAAAAGGATCCAAAAGATTAATGGAGTATTTTGTATACAAGTTCTTTCAAAAGTTCATCAGAATCGGCAGCACTATTCACGCCTTTCGACTTTGCATCGGTTCTTCTGATCTCGTCAATCAGATAATAAACCTTCATGGGTTTGAATGAACGCATACCGGACATGTAATTTTCAGTTTGGAAAGAGCTATGGAATCCGAGCAAATACATGATGCCTGCTTCTGTCCTATCTTTTGCATAGAAACAGATCATGAGATTGGCAAAGTAGTTGAAAAGGACGCTCAGCGTAAGCTGAATGGGGTTGTCTTTGGGATCTCTGGCGAAGTACTGGATGATGCGGTTGGACTTCAGAACGTCTTTGACTGAAATCGCTTTCAACAATTCAAAGTTGTTGTACTCTTTACTGATCCCGATGTTTTTCTCAATCAAGTCCGGTGTGACGCTTTTTAAAGACTTCTCAGACATGATTACCGACAACTTGTCCAATTCCTTACTCAAACGCGACAAGTCATTTCCTAAATAATCTGAGAGCATTTGGGCCGCTTTCATGTCAATCGTATAGGAACGTTGATGTATAAAGTCGACGATGAATCGGACCAATTTATAATCGGGAATCTTTTTGGAATCAAAAACGACGCCGTTCTTTTCAGCCGCTAGCGCCAATGTCTTGCGTCTGTCGAGCGTCTTGTATTTATAACAGATGACAAGGATGGTCGATTGAAGCGGCTTTTGGACGTAGGTTGTCAACAACTCTATGTCTTTGATCAGTTGCGCCTCTCGAACGACGACCAGCTGATGTTCAGCCATCATAGGAAAACGACGAGCCGAATTGAGTACGGTCACAGCCGTCACATCGGCTCCGTATAGAATGATCTGGTTAAAATCGCGCTCTTCCTCTTTCAGCACATTGGCAATGAGAAGATCCGAAATCTTATCGATAAAATAGGGCTCTTCGCCCATCAGAACATAGATAGGCGAAAACTGATGCGCTACAATATCTCTACAGATCTGTTCGTAAGTGTTATCCTTTTTTGCCATAAAATCTTTACCAGCTGAATCGGATGTAACGTGTTGCCTTGCCTTCGATGATCTCCTTCAGAGACTCGATTCCGAGCATGACATGTTCTTCGACAAACAATTTTGTCACCTGTTTATCACTTTCTGTTGTCTTGATACCTGCCTCTTCCATCGGTTTGTCGGAAATCATCAGCAAAGCACCTGTCGGGATCTTATTGGCAAATCCAGCCGTGAGAAGCGTTGCAGATTCCATATCTATTCCAGTCGCATGTGTAGTAACCAGATAATTCTTGAAATCAGTATCGTATTCCCAAACCCTTCGATTGGTGGTATAAACGGTGCCTGTCCAATAATCTTTGCCTCGATTGCGAATGGCTGATGAAATGGCTCTAAGCATAGAGAATGCGGGTAATGACGGT
>Ga0116193_1001744_pt1 | contig 17479 bp, 11 predicted proteins | sample AD_UKC115_MetaG_FD_89892 | JGI IMG/M metagenome (GOLD analysis project Ga0116193, IMG submission 89892) | Active sludge microbial communities of municipal wastewater-treating anaerobic digesters from Hong Kong - AD_UKC115_MetaG | ecosystem: Engineered > Bioreactor > Anaerobic > Digestate... | reverse complement strand
TGGAGAGCCTCTTCATATCTGCTTTTCTTTGCAGGAATATCCGTGATGTTCTGACGGGAAAGAATCAGAGCCGTTGGCGAAACCGTGTTCTCCATGGCCAGTTTCCAAGCGACAGTCGTCTCGATGGCATCAGCCGGACGAAGCACGAGCATGCCGCAATGTCCGCTGTGAGTATGCAGTTTCTCGAGCAGACGAACCTGAGCCTCCTGCTCTACGGGTTCATGCGTCGGACCATCTTCACCTACACGGAAAGCATCGTGAGTCCAGATGAACTTCACGGGAGCCTCCATCAGTGCGGCCATACGCAGCGCCGGTTTCATATAATCAGAGAAAACGAAGAAGGTTCCGCATGCTGCTATCACACCGCCATGGAGAGCCATACCGATGCAGATGCAAGCCATGGAAAGTTCTGCGACGCCTGCCTGGAAGAATGCACCGCTGAAATCTCCGCGACGCAGCGAATGGGTTTTCTTCAAGAATCCGTCCGTTTTGTCGGAATTGGAAAGGTCTGCAGATGCACAGATCATATTTTCCACTTCGGTTGCCAGCGTACCGAGAACGGTAGCGGAAGCATTACGAGTAGCACTGTTCGGCTTCTGTTCGATAGAAACCCAGTCGATGGCAGGAGCTTCACCGCTGAACCAGCGTTGCATCTTGGCAGCCAATTCGGGATTTTCCTTTGCCCAGGCAGCCTTCTCAGCTTTGCGTCCGGCAACGATAGTCTTCAGTTCCTCTTTGCGGTGAGCATAAAGCGCAGCCACTTCGGGGAAGATCGTGAAAGGATGTTCCGGATCACCACCCAGATGTTTGATGGTCTCGGTATAGGAAGCACCGGCTTTGGAAAGCGGTTGTCCATGTGTACTGACTTTGTTTTCGAAGCTTGCATCGTCGGCTGTAACGGCACCTTTGCCCATCAGCGTATCGCCGATGATCAGCGTAGGACGTTGGTTCTCGGCCTTGGCCTCGGTCAGAGCCGTACGGATCTGGCTGACGTCGTTGCCATTGATCTTGATTACCTTCCATCCCCAAGCTTCATATTTCTGTGCGACATTCTCGATTGTCACCTCTTCGACTGTTGTCGAAAGCTGTACGTTGTTCGAGTCATAGAACATGATCAGATTATCCAATCCGAGTGTTCCGGCAATACGTCCTGCACCCTGCGAGATCTCCTCCTGGATACCACCATCGGAGATATAGGCATAAATGGTCTGGTTCATGATGTCGCCGAGACGAGCCTTCAGGAACTTGGCAGCGATAGCTGCACCGACTGCATACGTATGACCTTGTCCCAACGGACCGCTGGTATTTTCAATGCCACGCATCACGTTACGTTCGGGATGGCCCGGCGTTACGCTTCCCCACTGACGGAACTGCTGCAGTTCGTCGAGTGTGAATCTGCCGGAAAGGGCAAGTACCGAATAGAGCATGGAAGACATGTGGCCCGGATCAAGGAAGAAACGGTCGCGACTTTCCCATGCAGGATTCTCCGGATCATAGATAAGGAACTCCGAGAAGAGTACGTTGATGAAATCCGCACCGCCCATGGCACCACCCGGATGTCCCGAGTTAGCCTTCTCAACCATCGAAGCAGCCAGCATACGAATGTTGTCAGCTGCCTTATTCATTACTTTAATATCGTTCATAACGCTTGATAATTTTTAGTTTTGACAGTCAGAAAAAGAAATAGTCTTATCTCTGTGAACGGACACAAAGATAAGACATTCCCTACTATTTAACAAAAGAGTTCCTTTTCCGTGAAGCTGCCTACCTTTACATACTGAGCGTAAAGCTTCTGATAAGCTTCGGCGTTCTTATGATTGGGCTCATATTCAAAGGCGAATCCCGAGGTCATCGCTTTCTGTGCATCCTCTACCTTGCCGTAGATGCCGGCTGCCGTAGCAGCGAACATCGAAGCTCCGAGGGCACAAGCCTGATCGGTCTTGCAAACCTTGATAGGCATGTCGAGTACATCGCTCAGGATCTGCATCACGAACGGCGACTTCAAGGCGATGCCGCCGATACCGATAACGGTGTCGATACGTACGCCTTCACTGCGGAAACGATCCACGATGGCTTTCGATCCGAAAGCTGTGGCTTCTACCAATGCACGATAGACAAGCGGTGCAGAGCTAGCCAGAGTCAATCCCGTAATAGTGCCTTTCAGCAGCTGGTTGGCATCCGGTGTACGACGACCGTTCATCCAGTCTGTTGCAATAATCGTACTCTGTTCAACGGGAACTTTGCCGGCCTCTTTTTCGAGAACGGGAAGAATCTTCTTCGAAGTCTCTTCAATCAGTTTCTGTTTCGTAGCTTCGTCGATCAGCTTGCTGTCGGCGAGGATATGCTTCAATGGGAATTCCAACAGGCGTTTGAACCATGCGTAGATATCACCGAATCCCGACTGTCCTGCTTCCAGTCCAATCATACCGGGAATCACGGAGCCGTCCACCTGACCACAGATTCCGTGAATCAGCTTGTCGCCGATCTCTTTATAGTCTGCTACCATGACGTCGCACGTAGATGTTCCGATGACGCGGACAAAGGTATGCTCCTTCACTCCTGCTCCAACAGCACCCATGTGACAGTCGAATGCACCGCCGGCAACCACCACATTCATGGTCAGTCCAAGGCGCTTTGCCCATTCTTCGGTCAGATGGCCTACCGGTTTGTCGGCTGTCTCGGTCTTATCGAACAGACGAGCACGGAAACCCTTCAACAACGGATCAAGCTTGGTGAGGAATGCTTCACTGGGCAGTCCGTTCCATTTCTCATGCCACATGGTCTTATGACCACATGCACAACGACTGCGAACCACCTTGCTGCTGTCGTTCACGCCAGTCAGCAAAGCCGGCATCCATTCGCAATGCTCCACGATGGAATAGGCCTTTTCGCGGACGCTCTTATCGGCACGAAGCAGATGCAGAGCCTTCGCCCAGAACCATTCCGATGAATAGATTCCACCTTCATAAGCAGAGTAATCAATCTCCCACTCTTTGCAGAGTTTGTTGATCTCGGCAGCCTCTTTCGTTGCCGTATGATCTTTCCAAAGCACGAACATAGCGTTCGGATTCTCGGCAAATTCAGGAAGCAGAGCCAGCGGCGTTCCCTGCTTATCGGTAAAGACAGGCGTACTTCCCGTTGTATCGAATGCAATGCCCACCACCTTTGCAGCTACTTCTGCCGGACATTGAGCGAGAGCCTCTTTAACGGAAGCCTCCAACACCTCAACATAATCCAGCGGATGCTGACGATATTGATTGATGGAAGGATCGCAATACTTTCCTTCCATCCAACGGGGATAATATTTGACGGAGGTGGCAAGCGTCACTCCGGTTGTGGCATCAACCACGACAGCGCGTGCTGAGTCGCTGCCGTAGTCAAGACCGATCACATATTTCTTGTCCATAACCCTTTCGTATTATTCAGCCAAAGCTCTGTTCAGCATGTAATAAACTTCGTTCATGCGCAGTTCCTTCTTGAACTCCGGAATGGTCGTATCCTTATTGATGACAACCAGTTCGACACCGGCGATTTCTGCATAGTCTTCGTAGTATTCCTGCGTCAGATCATAAGAGAAGCTGCTGTGGTGTGTTCCACCGGCAAGGATCCAAGCATGTGCACCCACTTCGAAGCTGGGCTGCGGAATCCAGAGAGCAGAAGCAACAGGCAACTTAGGCAGTGGCTTCGGTTCTACACATTCCACCTCGTTGGCGATCATACGGAAACGATTGCCAAGATCGATGATTGTAGCGGCGATGCCACGGCCAGTCTTGGATGTGAACACCAGACGAGCCGGATCGTTCTTTCCACCGATTCCAAGAGGATGAACCTCCAGACGCGGTTTCTTGGATGAGATCAGCGGGCAAACCTCCAGCATGTGAGCCTGCAGGATAGCAGTCTTCTCACCGTCGAAATTCAAGGTATAGTCTTCCAGGAAGGAACAACCTTTGGGAAGTCCCTGGCTCATAAACCACGTTGTACGATAGAGAGCAGCCGTCTTCCAGTCGCCTTCAGCTCCGTAGCCGAATCCTTCAGCCATCATGCGCTGGCAAGCCAGACCGGGCAGCTGATCGACTCCGTGCAGATCGTCGAAGTTGGTGGTGAAAGCCTTGGCACCCTTCTCCTTCAAGAAGCGGCGGAGAGCAATCTCAGCGCGGGCAGCTTCCACTACCTGCTTCCGATCTTTGCCACCCTCCTTGCAGTTGTCGGCTATCTCATATTCAGATTCGTAAACCTTGATCAGGTCAGCGATCTCTTTGTCCGTAACCTTATCCTGAACAGCGACAAGATCAGCGATAGGATAATAATCCACATGATAACCGAGACGCATCTCTGCTTCCACCTTATCACCATCCGTAACAGCTACATTATTCATCTGATCACCGAAACGTACGATGCGAAGATCCTGAGCATCTGCCCAAGCAGCAGCAACACGCATCCAAACAGCGATGTGTTCCTGAGCCTTCGGATCCTGCCAATGACCGACAACCACCTTACGCGGCTTGCGCATACGGGTGACGATATGTCCGAATTCACGATCACCGTGAGCACTCTGGTTCAGATTCATGAAGTCCATATCCATGGTATCCCAAGGAATCTCCTTGTTGAACTGTGTATGGAAATGGAGCAGCGGCTTGCGAAGTTCCTGCAGACCGTGGATCCACATCTTTGCCGGTGAGAAGGTATGCATCCATGTGATGACGCCGATACATTTCTCATCGTTGTTGGCAGCCTTGAAAGCGGCCGTAACCTCAGCAGCGGAGTTCACTGTACCTTTATATACCACCTTTACAGGCAATTTCCCTGATTCATTCAATCCTTTGACGATCGTGTTGGAATGAGCGTCCACAGCGATGACTGCATCGCCACCGTAAAGGAGCTGAGCTCCTGTTACGAACCAAACTTCATAATTTTCAAATGCCATGATTCTTATTTTTTTAAAGTATTGTTATTGTTTATGCTTATTTCTTCTGTCCGTAATACGCATTCGGACCGTGCTTGCGGCTGAAATGCTTCTCCACCAGAAGAGGATTCATTGTCAGATTGGGATTGATCGTAAAGGCGATGCTGGCCATCTTAGCCACCTGTTCCAGGACGACTGCATTATAAACTGCCTCATCTGCATCCTTTCCCCAGGTAAACGGGCCATGATTCTTGACGAGCACTCCGGGCGTGTGGACAGGATTCAATCCTTTGAAACGACGGACAATCACATTGCCCGTCTCCAGTTCGTAAGCGCTCTTCACTTCAGCTTCCGTCATGTCGTCGGTACAAGGTACGGCATCGTGGAAATAGTCAGCATGCGTCGTGCCGATATTGGGAATGTCTTTCCCTGCCTGCGCCCATGCCGTAGCATACGTGGAATGCGTGTGGACGATGCCGCCGATCTCCTTGAAAGCCTTGTAAAGCACCAGATGAGTCGGTGTATCCGACGAAGGACGGAGCGTTCCCTCCACAACCTTTCCATCCAGATTCACCACGACCATGTCTTCTGCTTTCATCTTGTCGTAGGAGACACCGCTTGGTTTGATCACGACCAGTCCGCTCTCACGGTCGATGGCCGAGACATTTCCCCACGTAAATATCACCAGTCCGTGCTTCACAAGATCGAGATTGGCCTTACATACCTTTTCTTTTAATTCCTCTAACATGATTATAACTTGAATTTTGGAGACTTGCTATACGCCATACTATTGAACTTATACAGATAGGCGCCGCGTTTCGACGTGGACTTATCGATCAGATCCGTCTTTTCGATGAATTCCATATCTGTCACACGACGACGGAAATTGCGTTTGTCGATCTTCACGCCGCCAATGGCTTCATAAAGCGACTGAAGCTGACCTAACGTAAAGAGTTCCGGCAGCATGCTGAAGCCTACCGGTTCATGACTTGCCCGGCGAAGCAGCATGTTGCGCGCCTCGATGACCATCTGAAGATGATCGAACAGCAGCAGCGGAAGTTCGTTGATGTGTGCCCAATACGCATTGTGATCCTTCACAGATTGCCGGTCATATTGATCGATATTGATCAGAGCATAATAGGCAACCGAAATAACGCGTTCTCCCGGATCGCGATGGACTTCTCCAAAAGCCCTCACCTGTTCCATATACACATTGTCAAGTCCCGTCAGTTCAAAAAGGACGCGCTTGGCTGCATCATCAACACTCTCGTTATCCTGGACGAAGCCGCCCATCAGTGACCACTCGCCTTTGGCGGGCTCGAAATTACGTTTCAAAAGCAGAAGGCTTAATTCACCCTTGCTGAATCCGAATATGATACAGTCGACTGCAACATAGAACTTTGGATTGGAACTATAGTAACCTTCCATAATATAATCTTATTGTTTTAGAGTTGTTATGCTACTCTGCTATTTTTAGTGTAAAAGTAACACTTTAATATTATTATTGTATCTCCGAAGCGTATGTTATTGAGCATAAAAAAGAACAATACACCCGAAAGACTAGAAGAAGAACCAGGAAGTTAGTATAACCTGATTGCGTTTGCATTGTCAAGATAGTACATTTCTATGAAAAGAAAATATTTCAACCATGGTTGAATATTTCTGAATCAAAGACTTTTGAAGTCCAAATCATTGATAAAAAAAGTTTCAACCATGGTTAAAACATTTTTTCTAAGGATATCGTCGATCATCTTCAAAAAGGACAGAAATCAGAACATAATGTGCTCATTTTTAATCAAAGATGCGATGGACTATAAACCACATACAACGCTGACATGATCATGCCAGCGTTGTACATATATATAGATGTAGGAACGATGCGGTTGTAAGAATTAGTCTGCGACCTTACGAGCGCCATCACTGATGACCACATCGTAAACCTTCGGGAAATGTCCGAACTTATCCTTGAAGGACTGTCCGGCCTTTTCGATGAAAGGTTCGTAGAGATCTTCCTTGACGAGGTTGATCGTGCAGCCACCAAAACCACCGCCCATCACGCGGGATCCTGTGACGCCACACTCTTTGGCTATATCGTTCAGGAAATCGAGCTCTGCGCAGCTTACCTCGTACAGTTTGCTCATGCCTGCATGAGTCTCATACATTTTCTTTCCCACCGTTTCGTAGTCACCTCTTTCGAGCGCATCGGAAACATCGAGGACACGCTGGATCTCAGCGATGACATATTCAGCACGCATATAATCTTCATCTGACATCTCGGCTTTGGCCTCGTTGAGCATATCCATATTGGCATCGCGCAACGATTTGACTTCAGCATGATGTTTCTGAATGGCAGCGACGGCTGCTTCGCAGCTCTGACGGCGTTTGTTGTAGGCAGAAGAAGCAAGTTCGTGCTTTACAACGGTGTCGAGGAGAACCAATTTATATCCTTCCGGATGGAACGGGAAATATTTGTATTCAAGAGAACGGCAGTCGAGGCGGATCAAGCTTCCTGCCTTTCCGAACACAGAAGCGAACTGATCCATGATACCGCAGTTGACGCCGCAGTAGTTATGTTCTGTAGCCTGGCCGATCTTGGCAAGTTCGAACTTATCCAATCCGCAGTTGAACATTTCGTTCAGAGCGAAGGCATAGGTGCTTTCGAGCGCTGCCGATGAAGACATTCCGGCACCCAGAGGAACATCGCCATAGAAAGCGGTATTGAATCCTTCGATCTTACCACCTCTCTTGATGATCTCGCGGCATACGCCGAAAATATATCTTGCCCAGCTGGCACGCGGAGCATCCTCCTCTTCCAAGCCGAATTCTACGAAGTCTTTGAGGTCGATGGAATAAGCGAGGACCTTCTTCTTGCCGTTCTTCTTGATCTCAGCAACAATGCCTTTGTCCACTGCGCCCGGGAACACGAATCCATCGTTATAATCGGTGTGCTCGCCAATCAGATTGATACGTCCGGGAGAAGCATAAACTGTTCCGCTTGTGCCATCGAAATGCTTGATAAACCGACTTCTTACTTTTTCTATATCCATGGTTAAAAATCTTAAGGTGTTTATATAAACGACAATTGACAACTACATGCTTTTGTGAAACAGATAATTGTCAATTGCCTTAATCAATTGTCTGCTGGTATCAATCTACCTTGATGTCTTTGTTTACGTTCTTGCTGCCTACGAGAGCATAGAAGCAGAGGTAAGCGAGGCAGATGAGCGGAAGCACGTAGGATACCATGTAACCAGCCTTATCAGCGATGAAGTTCTGCAGCAACGGAAGAATACCGCCACCGACAACCATCATCATGAAGATTCCGGATGCCAACGCTGTGTATTTGCCCAAGCCTTCAACAGCCAGGTTGAAGATGGAGCCCCACATAACGGATGTGCAGAGACCGCAGAGAACCAGCATCAAGGCTGTCAGAGGAACCTGAGCAACGCCGAAGCCTGAACCTGTGAATACCGGCATGGAAACCGTGTTCGAAACCGGTGAAAGGATAGCGATAAGGATGAAGAGGATGGCAACGCCTGTCGTGCAAGCGAGCTGAGCCTTGCTGGATACTTTGCTACTGATGAAGCTGGAAACGAAACGTCCGATCAGCATCAGGAACCAGTATGTACCGGCAACGAAACCGGCAATCGTAGCTGCTGTGGAAGGATCCATTCCGGCACCCTTCGTAGGATCAGGATCAGAAAGGAAGAAGTTCAAAGTTCCAGGGATACCAACCTCGATACCTACATATACGAAGATGGAGATCACACCGAGAACGAAATGGCGGAAAGCCCAAGGACTCTTTTCATATACAACAGAGGTATGTTCCTGAGGATCGACGATCGGAATGAAACCTAAGATGATGAATGCGCAGATAAATACTGCCATGGCAATGAAGAGTACCATATTGACATCGGCGATCTGTGTGTCTTTCGTTACAGAACCGATCAAAGCACCAACGAGCATAGGAGTCAGCGTACCCATCAAAGAGTTGAAGGTACCACCGATCTGTACGTATTGGTTACCTTTCTTACCGCCACCACCAAGGAGCGTAAGCATCGGGTTAACAACCGTATTCAGCATACATACAGAGAAACCTGCTACGAATGCACCGAGCAGATATACGTAGAAATTGGTAGGAAGTCCTGCGATCTGAGAACCTACGCCTACGATACCTGACAGATACTGGATAAATACACCGAAGAAACCGATGGCGATAGCCGTCAACGCTGTCTTCTTGTAGCCGATCTTTAACAAAAGCTTACCTGCTGGAATACCCATAAACAAATAAGCCAAGAAGTTCATCATGTTACCCATCATACCTAATGCATTGGAGCCTTCGATACCGGGCTGCTGTTTCCAGATGACACCGATAGGCGCTGCAAGGTTCGTGACGAATGCAATCATACCGAATAAGAAAATCATCGTGATGATGGCGATGATGTTTCCGTTTTGTTTTGTTTGTTCCATTGTAATGAATTTATTAGTTATTAAATATTTCGATTATTCTCATTCTGCTGTAAAACGATAGATGGTCTTGCTCTTGAACTCCTCGCCGGGACGAAGCACCGTGGAAGGATAATCAGGCTTGTTGGGACTGTCGGGGAAATGCTGTGTCTCGAAGCAAAGAGCAGCGCGCATCGGATAATGTTTGCCATTCTTTCCCGCGAAGTTGCCCGTCATCCAGTTGCCCGTATAGAGCTGTACGCCCGGTTGTGTCGTGTGACATTCCATGGTGATGCCGGACTTCGGAGAGGTGCAGCGTGCACAGAACGACAGTTCGCCGTCCGTCTTGTTCAATATAAATGTGTGATCATAGCCGCGACCATATTTGAGCTGTGTGTTAGGCTCCTCGATTCTCTCGCCGATCGTATGCGGTGTGCGGAAATCCATCGGTGTGCCTTCCACCTTCTCGGGTGCACCGAACGGAATGGCCGTGTCGTCGGTCGGCAGGTAATAGTCTGCATTGATGGTTACCACGTGATCGAGGATCGAAGGATCGCCCGCTCCGGAGAGATTGAAATAGGAATGGTTCGTAAGGTTGAATACCGTTGGTTTCGTAGTTTTGGCCTTATAACTGATGATCACCTCGTTGTGATCGCTCAGCTCGTAGGTCACCTCAACGGAGAATTCTCCGGGGAAACCCTCCTCGCCGTCTGCTGCCGTATAACGGAGACGTGCCTTATGTGAATTGACCTTCTCCAGATCCCATACGCGTGCGTTGAAACCCTGAATACCTCCGTGAAGGCAGTTGGGACCGTTGTTGATGGGAAGATGATAGGTGACGCCGTCAAGCGTGAACTGTCCGTTTGCTATTCGATTGGCATATCTGCCGCAGATAGATCCGAAGTAAGGTTCTTCGGAATGTTCATATTCTGCCAAACTCGGATGTCCTGTGACGACATCGGTAAGTTTGCCCTGGCGGTCGGGAACCATGAGAGAAACGATCTTTGCGCCATAGTTCGTGATGGCCATTTCTGCTCCAAGACTGTTTGCAAGTACACATAAACTTGTGTCTCTACCGCCAACCCGACCGACAAAGTCGCCTTCATTCAAGCCGGATAGTGTATTGTTGTTTTCCATGAATTATCGTTTTGTCAAAATCAGTCGTAAAATTAGTTCACTTCTTCCTATTTGTGTTCAATTCAATTTATGTTTTTGAGCATAATAGTAAGTTTTGATCTGTATAAAACTACATTTTACTTCTCAACGCGTTCCAACGATAACAATTTATGGAATAAAGTGTATCATCGACAATGATTTTCTTGTTCCTCCAATCGTGTTTCATTACTTTTGCAGAGATGTAAGAATTAATCACAGAAATATGAAAAACGACAACTCTATCCTGCGTCAATGGCACAAGCCGGCAGCTGCTTTGCTTCTGCTCGCCGCGGCGCTCTTACCGAATTCGCTTCATGCACAAGCTGCAATCAATGAACTCTCCGTCGCTGTGGACAAGCCCGGAGCCGTCATCCAGCCGACTATGTACGGCATCTTCTTCGAAGACATCAACTTCGGAGCGGACGGCGGACTCTATGCGGAACTGATCAAGAACCGCTCGTTCGAGTTTGAAAATCCCTTCTCGGGATGGGTTTCTTTCGGCAACGTTACGGTCCAGACCAAAGATCCGGCTTTCCCCCGCAATCCGCATTATGCGCGTCTCTCTTATACGGGCCAGATCACCGGAACGGGCTTGGACAACGAAGGATTCCGCGGCATTGCCATCGTGAAGGGTGAGAAATACGACCTCTCCTTTTACGCGCGTACATCTAATAATAAAGGTAAAAGCGAGAACGACACGGTGCGCGTGGAACTGATCAACCAAGGGAACAACATCTTTTATACGGAGAAGATCGGCGTGAACAGTGCAAAGTGGACCAAATATACGCTCTCGATCGCAGCGGACGGTTCGTGCAGCAAAGCGCGCCTTCGTCTCTGGCTGGAAACGCCCGGGACCATCGACATGGATCATGTCTCGCTGTTTCCGCAGAAGACCTTCAACAACGATCCCAACGGACTTCGCCCGGATCTCGCCCAAGCGCTCAAGGATCTGCATCCCGGCGTGTTCCGTTTCCCCGGCGGATGCATCGTGGAAGGAACGACCAGAGCCACACGCTATCAATGGAAGAACACCGTCGGTCCGGTGGAAAACCGTCCGACCAACATCAACCGCTGGAACTATACCTTCCCGTACAAGAAATTCCCCGATTACTATCAGTCTTACGGATTGGGATTCTATGAATACTTCCGCCTCGCTGAGGAGATCGGCGCTGAGCCGTTGCCCGTCTTGAACTGCGGACTTTCCTGCCAGTTCGAGAACGATCCGGACACAAAGGAGAACTGCGCCGTCAAGGATCTGCAGCCCTACATCCAGGATGCGCTCGACCTCATCGAATTTGCCAACGGACCGGTCACCAGCAAATGGGGAAAGCTTCGTTCGGACATGGGACATCCCGATCCTTTCCATCTGAAGCTGCTTTCTGTCGGCAACGAACAGTGGAGCAAACTGTATATCGAACGTCTCGAGCCGTTTGTCAAGGCCATCCGTGCCAAATATCCCGACATCCGCATCATCGGTGGCGCCGGTCCCTATTCCGATGGAGAAGAATTCGATTATCTCTGGCCGGAAATGCGCAGATTGCAGGTGAACCTCGTGGACGAGCATTTCTACAAATCTCCCGAATGGTTCCTGCGCAATGCCCGTCGTTACGACAACTATGATCGTAAAGGTCCGAAGGTGTTTGCCGGCGAATATGCCTGCCATGTTGAAGGCCAGCACAACAACTTCTACAGCGCGCTCTGCGAAGCTGCCTTCATGACCGGCTTCGAGCGCAATGCCGACGTCGTCAATCTCTGCACCTACGCGCCGCTTTTCGCCCGCATCGATGCATGGCAATGGCGTCCAGACTTGATCTGGTTCGACAATCTCCGCATTGCCAAGACGCCGAACTACTACGTCCAGCAACTCTACGGCATGAACAAAGGCACGCGCGTGCTGCCTCTTACAGCGAACGGACAGACGCTTGCAGGCGAAGAGGGAATCTATGCGACGGCTGCTCTCGACGAACCGACCGGCGACATCATCGTAAAGATTGCCAATGTCAACATCCAGGCACGCCGACTCAGCCTGACGCTCGACGGACTTGCTTCCGGAAAACACGCCGGAACGCTCATCCGAATGAACTCGACCAATCTCAGTCTCGAAAACACGTTGGACAAACCGAATGAGATTCTTCCTTCGACCAGCGAGATCACGACCGATGGCAACAAGCTCGGCATGACGCTTCCGCCGCTTTCGTTCTCCGTCTATCGAATCAAGAAATAGGCAGACAGGCCCAAAATCACAGCGGGAACAGTGATCCGAAAGAAAGGACGCTGTTCCCGCTTTCGTTTGTGCACCATAGATTTGTTTCTGCATGCACGGCAAGAAGAGAAGAGAAATCTTCGGCATAAAGTCCGGTTCTTCGTCGAAGCAAGCCACAGAATGGTCGGACGAAGTCGGGCGATGGTCGTTTTGTTCTTGACTTGTGACTATTGTTTCATTTATCTTTGCATCGTAAACAATTAATAGACATTAGTCATGAAGAAATCTATCTTATTCAACACGATCACAATCCTTGCCATGATGCTTGCCATCTCTTTGCCGGCAGGCGCTCAGACATTAGTTAAGGGAGTGCTTTTGGATTCATTAACCAACGAAGGAGAACCTTATGCCACGATTCGTTTTGCCAGGAAATCGGCACCGAATACGCCGGTAGCTCTGGCTGCAACAGGAATGCAGGGCGAATTCCAGGAAAAAGTGAACGGGAAAGGTGAATTTATCGCCATCTTCAGTTCCGTAGGAAAAGGAACAGTCGTAAAACCTTTCACACTGGGGACAGAGAAAACACTCGACCTCGGCAAAATTTATATTTCCGATGACGTAAAGATGCTCGGCGGCGTGGAAGTGGTAGCTCAGAAGCCACTCGTCAAGATGGAAGTGGACAAGCTGAACTACAGCGTTGAAGACGATCCCGACGCCAAGACCTACACTGTCATGGACATGCTTCGCAAAGTCCCGATGGTGACGGTGGACGGCAATGACAACATCACGGTCAACGGCAGCAGCAGCTTCAAGGTATATGTGGACGGACGTCCGAATGCGATGATCAGCAGCAATGCTTCCGCCGTATTCAAATCGATGCCGGCATCCATGATCAAATCCATCGAAGTCATCACCAATCCGGGCGCTCGCTATGATGCGGAAGGCGTGGGCGGCGTTCTGAACATCGTCACGACAGCGCAGCAAAGCGGAAAGAAAATCACGGAAGACGGAACCAGTGTCACGCTGCGTGCCATGGGCAACACCAAAGGCTACAGCTACGGCGCTTACGTCACTTCGCAGAAAGGCAAACTGACGCTCTCTGCCAACGGCAACGAAATCTATACGAAGATCAAGGACATCACGACCGACATGAACCGTACACAGACGACCAGTCTCGGCAATGCATTGACCTACATGCACAATGAGCTGACAACGGACTCTCGAATCACCATGGGAAGCCTGGATGCCAGCTACGATCTGGACACGCTCAACCTCATTACAGCCAACTTCGGTATCCGTGGACTGAGCACTCCGAGCGACGCTACGACGCTCAATAAGATGAGCGGCGGATATTATGGCACCGGATTCGGCTACTCGACCATCAACAGCAACGATGTGTCCAACTTCAACATCAACGGAAGTCTCGACTTCCAACATTCATTTGCCCATCACAAAGGCCGTCTCTTCACCGCCTCCTACCGTCTCTCATCGACGCCCGGCAAGAACGACACCTACAGTGAATTCGAATCCGATGGAACCAGCACGCTGAACCTTACCAACCGTTGGCTCAACGAACACAGCAACACTATCGAGCATACGTTCCAGTTCGACTATTCCATGCCGCTCGCTGCCGGACAGACTTTCGACGCCGGTGCCAAATACATCTTCCGTAACAACCATTCCAACTCGAAGTATTACACCGACAGCCAGGGCAATTATGTGTTCGACGATGTCAACAGCATGAACTACCGCCACAACAACAACATCGTGGCTGCCTACTCCGAATATGCCTACAACAAGATGAAATATGGATTCAAAGCCGGTCTGCGTTACGAATATACGTTTCAGGATGTGAAATACCTCCGTGGAAAAGGCGAAGACTTCACCTCCAACTACGGCAACCTCGTTCCGTCGGCTTCGCTTTCCTACACGCTCAGCCAGAGTCAGAACATCGGCTTGACCTACAACATGCGTATCAGCCGTCCGGGCATCACCTATCTGAATCCCTACGTCAACACGCAGGATCCGACGACGATCTCCTACGGTAACACGAATCTGAAGAGCGAACAGGCCAACAACTTCGGCCTCGTTTACAACCTCTTCAATGCCAAATGGATCGTGAACCTCAACCTGCGTTACAGCTTCTGCAGCAACGGCATCGAAGGATACAGCTTCTACAAGGACAACATCCTCAATTCAACCTACGGCAACATCGTGAAACGTCAGAACAGCGGACTCTCCGCCTTCATCAACTGGAATGCCGGCAAGAACACCCGCATCTACGCCAACGAAAGCGTCTCGTACATCGATGTCCACAGCAACGAACTCGACATGAGCAACCACGGATGGAGCAACTCGCTGTTCCTCGGTTTCCAGCAGACGCTGCCTTGGGCAATCCGACTCTCCGCCAACCTGATGACCGGCACGAAGACGCAGAACCTGCAGGGCTGGAACAGCGGCTACACGATGGATATCTTCTCCTTGTCGAAGACCTTCCTGAAAGACAAGCTCAGCGTCAACCTCGCTACCGTCAACATGATCTGCGGCGACCTCAAGATGAACGTCTATTCACACGGCAAAGATTTCGAGAGCATGACCAAGACCAGCGTTCCGATCCGCATGGCCACGATCTCCATCAGCTACACCTTCGGCGGCAAGCAGGCTAAGGTGAAGAAGAGCCAGAAGACCATCAACAACGATGACCTTATCAACAAGCAGTCGCAGAACGAACAAATCGGTACAGTGATCAATAATTAATGAAATGTATGTATCTTCGTAGGGCAGAACTTTCTCTGCCCTACGTTGTCATTAAAACAAGCTGAAGATGGAAGAGATCAAAACACCACAGAAACCACGATGGACGAAGTTTGTCGTATTCTACGTCTGGGCATTCGTGTTCATTCTTCCCTTCTTCATCGTCTTTCTGCTGCGCATGAACGTCCATGAAGCATGGATGGTAACTCTGACAACGGCCCATTTCACGATTCCTTCGGCATTGGCCTTCTTTTACAATTACTATATCGTCGTCCCGAGGACGCTCTACAAGCGCAAGATTCTGGCGTTTTACCTTGCCAACATCGTCTGCATCCTATTTTACTCCGAATGGTGCTATGTCATCATGACGGGAGCTATCAGCATTGCAAAAGGAAATACCTCGGTCATCGCCGGTGCCATTCTTACCATCGTCATGTCAACGTTGTTCTCGCTGGTGCTGAGTGTCGGAGCTGCCGTGGGCGTGAGAATGTCATCCTACTGGAATGATATCAAGCTCAGACAGAAAGAGGAGGAACAGAAGAAGAGCGAAGCCGAACTGACCTGGCTCAAGAACCAGCTGAACCCGCACTTCCTGTTCAACACGCTCAACAACATCTCCAGTCTCGTGCAGATCGATCCCGACGAAGCACAGGAAAGCATCAGCCAGCTGAGCGACCTGCTCCGCTATGCGCTCTACGATTCCAATCAAAAGATGGTGCCGCTCTGCGGAGAGATCGACTTCATGAAGAACTACATCCGGCTGATGCAATTGCGCTGTCCTGATCGTACCGATGTACAGGTGGACCTGAATTGTCCCGCCGGTAATCCGGAGATCCTTCCGCTGCTCTACATCTCGCTCATCGAGAATGCCTTCAAGCACGGACTGAGCAACAGCCACGATTCATTCATACACATCCGTCTCAACGAGGAGAACGGCGCGCTCGTCTTCACCATCGAGAACAGCAACTTCCCCAAGAATGCCAACAACCACAGCGGTTCAGGCATCGGACTGGAGAATCTCCGCAGGCGTCTCGAGCTGGTTTATCCCGGGAAATACGAACTGACCACCGAACTTCGTGGCGAGACCTATTTCGCACAACTCATCTTACATCAATAAAGCTATGGAAGAGAATCAGATCACCAACCGACTGACCTGCATGATTGTGGACGACGAACCGCTCGCCATCAAACTGCTCGAGAACTTTGTTCAACGCACGCCCTATCTGGAACTCAGTGCATCGTTCGACAATTCCGTGGCAGCCTTGCAGGAAGTGCAGGCGCATCCCGTGAACCTTCTCTTTCTCGATATCCAGATGCCCGACCTCGACGGCATGGAACTGTCGCGCATGGTTCCCGAAGAGACGCGCATCATCTTCACCACGGCGTTCAAGCAATATGCCTTCGAGAGCTATGAAGTCAGCGCACTCGACTTCCTCCTGAAACCGGTCAGCTACAAGAAGTTCCTCGAAGCGACGACCAAAGCCCTGAAATGGTTCGGACGGATCACGCCGGCTTCCTCTCCGGAGACCAAGACGGACGACGAGAATCCGTTCGTATTCGTCAAGAGCGATTCCCAGCTGGTCCGCGTGGATGTCTCCACAATCCTCTACGTAAGCGGACTGAAAGATTACACCCGGTTTTTCTTCACCGACGGCAAACGTCCTCTCACAGCCTTGATGACGATGAAAGCCGTGGAAGAGCTTCTCCCCGCCTCCCGCTTCATGCGCGTCCACCGCTCGTTCATCATCGCCCTGGACAAGATCAAATCCATCGACCGCAACAACTGCGTGTACATCGGCGATGAAGTGGTCCACGTCTCCGACGTCTACAAAGATGCCTTCAACGAATATCTGAAGAAAAAAAGCTGACAGACAGTCCAGCAAAATCCCAATCCTTTTGCCACAACAAAACAACCATTGCCCTTGGCATAAGACCGCATGGCGCAGGAAGTTGTACAAACAGATGAATGAGGTTTCGCTGAAAGCGAACATTATCAGTAGCCGTGGGATGAAGCGCAG
>Ga0116193_1001742_pt1 | contig 17489 bp, 15 predicted proteins | sample AD_UKC115_MetaG_FD_89892 | JGI IMG/M metagenome (GOLD analysis project Ga0116193, IMG submission 89892) | Active sludge microbial communities of municipal wastewater-treating anaerobic digesters from Hong Kong - AD_UKC115_MetaG | ecosystem: Engineered > Bioreactor > Anaerobic > Digestate... | reverse complement strand
CGGATCGCCTCGGTGCCCGACAGGAGCTTTCCATAGAACGAGAAGTCCTCGGCCACAATCTCATCGGTGAGCATCGCCGCGCGGCCGTGGATCAGGCGCCAGCGGGCCCAGTCCTTCCACTGGCCCAGGTCCGCACTCGACCAGAGTGCCGCGAACGCGCTCAGGTAGTCGGGCTGGCGCACCACCAGTTCGCCTGCGAGCTGCGGCGAGGCGCCCAGCGCGCCGATCCAGCCGGCCCAGTCGAATCCTGGTGCCTGCGCGGACAACTCGGCGAACGTGCGCAGATTGTAGCTCAGCTCGGCGTCACGCCGTTTAACCACGTCCCAATGTGCTTGGGCCAGCTGGGTTTCCAGTTCGACGATGCGTTCGGCGGTGGTCGCGTGATCGGCGGGCTCGCCGCCGTACACCAGTGCGAACATCCGCGCGATGTGGCCGGGGTAGGCGGCCAGGATCTCGGCGTGCTGCGGATCGCGGAAGTACGACTCGTCGGGCAGGCCGATGCCGGACTGCGTCAGGTGCACCAGGTAGCGCGTCGAATCCTTCGAGTCGGTGTCGACGTACACGCCGGCGCCACCGCCCACGCCGGTGCGCTGCAGTTGCCCCACCACCGCGGCCAGGGCGCCGGCGTCGGCCGCGGCGTCGATGAGCGCCAATTCGTCGCGCAGCGGTTGCGTGCCGCGTGACTGCACCGTGGCCTCGTCGAGGAAGCTGGCGTACAGGTCGCCGATGCGCTGCTGGTCGGTGCCCACCGGTGCGCCCGCGGCGGCGGCTTCGGTGATCAGGTCGCGCACCTGCTCCTCGGCGCGGTCGAACAGCGAGCGGAACGCGCCGTCGGTCGCGCGGTCCGCGGGTATCACGTACTCGGTCAGCCAGCGTCCGTTGACATGTCCGAACAGGTCGTCCTGCGGGCGGGTCTGCGGGTCTACGTGGCTCAGGTCCAGGCCCGAGCGAACTGTCGTGGTGGCCACGCCACCATCCTTACCAGAGACCGCCGGGTACCCTCACCGCCATGCCCGAGGACGCCCAGGATGCCGGAGCGCCGGCGGTGAAGCAGACCACCTTCTCCCGGCACGGCGTGGTGTCGGCGCTGTTGGGGCTGATCTGCGTCGCCGCGGCGGCACTCCTGGCGCTGACCTGGGTCCACCACCGCAGCGACGTCGCCGAACGCACCCATCAGACCGCGGCCATGCAGGCCGCGATCGACTGGACCGGCGTGCTGATCAACATGACCAAGGACAACGTCGAGACCAGCCTGCAGAAGTTGCACGACGGCACCGTCGGCCAGCTCAACACGGACTTCGAGGCCTCGGTCCAGCCCTACCGCGACGTCGTCCGGACACTGCAGTCCCAGACCACCGGTCAGATCGAAGCGGTGGCGATCGAGAACGTCCACCACGACCTCGACGCACCGCCCGACACGTCCAACCCGCCGTCGGAATTGCCTGCCGGCATGGCTGCGCGCACCGACACGGTGCTGGTGGTGGCCACCTCGGTCAGCCAGAACGCGGGCGGTCAACCGCAAACGGTGCGCTGGAACCTGCGCCTGGACGTCTCCGACGTCGACGGACAGCTGCTGATCTCGCGGCTGGAATCGTTGCGATGAGGAACTTCGTGCGGGTGCTGCTCATCGACGTCGTCGTCCCCGTGGCGGTGCTGGTCGCGCTCGCGTTGATGGGCCTGTTCCTGGGCTGGCCGCTGTGGTGGGTGGCGGTGGCCTCGATGCTGGCGCTGCTGGTGGTCGAGGGTGTGCTGCTCAACCTCTACCTGGTGCGTCGCGACCGGGTCAGTTTCGGCACCGACGATGACGGTCCACGACTGCGCCTGGCCCTGGTCGGTCTGGTGACCGCGCTGCTGGTGGCCGTGGGATACACCCGGTGGACGGTGCCCGATCGGGACCTGCGCGCCGATACCGGTGAGGTGGTTCGGTTGGCGACCGCCGTCTCGGAGGCGACGGCCACGTTCTCGCCGCAGGACCCGACGTCCTCGATCGAACGGGCCGCTTCGATGATGGCCCCCGAGCAGGGTGCGGCATTCCGGGCGAACTTCGGCAGGTCGACACAGGACCTGGCCCGCAAGAACATTTCGGCACAGGCGCAGACGATCTCGGCCGGGATCGAGGCCCTGGGCCCCGCGGCGGCCAGCGTCGCCGTCGTCATGCGCGGCACCCAGCAGACACCCGGCCAGCCGCCCAGCCGGGCGGTGCTCGCGCTGCGGGTAACGCTGGCCAAGAAGGAAGGCCGCTGGCTGGTCTATGACGTCGTGCCGATAAACCAGGTGCCGCCGGGTCAGCGATAGCGCTGGTGATCGACCTTCAGGCAGCGGTCCATCACGACGGTGATGCCCGCCGCCTCGGCCCGCTGGGCCACGTCCTGGTCGGAGAGCCCCAGCTGCAGCCACAGGGTCCTGGGACGCACCGGCATTGCCAGCACATCGGCCAGGACGGCGGGCAGCTCGCTCGACCGGCGAAACACATCCACCAGGTCCACGGGCTCCGGCAGATCAGCCAGCGACGGATACGTTGGGGCACCGTCGATTTCGGTGATGGTGGGATTAACCGGATACACCCGGTAGTCGCCCGTGCCGACCAGGTAGCTGTACACCTCGTAGCCGGCGCGGTCCGGGTTCGCCGATGCGCCGACGACGGCGATGGTGGTGGTGTCCCGCACGATCTGCCGCAGGTCCGGCGACGGCGGCAGGTCCGGCGACGGCGGCAGCGGGCCGCTCAGGGTGTGCCTTCCTCGCGTTGTGCGCGCATCCGCGCGAACCGGTCCGACAGCTTGCGGATCCGGATCACCAGGGACGCTGGCGGGCTCACCCGGCCCTCCAGGTAGAGCACCAGATCCTCGACCGGCACTCCGATCCGGGAAGCGAACTCATGGTGGGACAACCCCGACCGGGCCACCAGCGACCGGATGTGGCGGGCCGCCTCGGCGCGCTCGCCGGCCTCGAGGTGCTGCCGGCTGCGCACCAGGACCTCGGACAGGGCGTTGGTGATGCCCTGGGGTGGCGCGTTCTGCAGAACTTCCTCGACCTGGCGGGCCGTGCGCCCGAACGGGTCGCGCTTGATCGCGACGACGATCTTCTGCCACACCGAGATGTCGCCGACCTCGAGCGCGGATCGGATGGCCGTCGTGGGCCAGTACTCGACCGGTCGGTCAGCGGGTGCCCGGCCGGGGTCGGAGAGGGGTGCGTCACCGGTGTTAGCGGTCAACGTCACCTCATTCCTCCAGCATTGCCACGGCTACCGCCAGGCAGCGGTCCCGGACATTCTCCCAATCCAGATCCGTCTCGGACCCGCAGGGTTGCGCGTCGGCGGGTTGCGGGTCGGCGAGCCGGCGAACCAGATCGGTGGCGACCCACCTGCGACCGTTCCCGGATCCTCCGGCGGACGGTTGCACACAGTAGTACCTGTCCAGGGCGGCCAGCACCACCGCTGCGGTGGATGGCTGCATCGTGTCGACCAGGTCGGCGAATTCCTGATAGTCCCGCTTGCTGTTGCGCGTCAGCAGCAGGAAGCCCTTGAGGCGTAGTGTCTCGGCGCCCGTCGGGATCTGCAACCGGTCACCGGTCGGCAGTTGCACATTGGTGGTCTCGATCGGGGCCAGCCGGCGCACCGCCGGCGCCGTGGTGCCGTTCTCGATCTGTGCCGCGGCCTCGAGCGCATCCAGTGCCAGCTCGAGCCGGCCCCGCCACACCGTGACCGGGTGCACCGGCCGGGGGCCGCCGTGGCGCGCGGAATACGCGTGCTCGGCGCCGGACGTCCGGATCCGCACGGTCTGCGCGGTGGCGCTCACGTCGGTCAGCTGGTTGGATCCTGGCCGCCGTTCGAGCAGATCGCCCAGGCCGGCACAACCGCGCAGCGCCAGCGGGTCGGCCACTGTGATGGTGTCGGGAGCAAGGTTCTTGAGCCGCGCCGCCGACTTGACCACCATGCGCAGATCGGGGCCGGGAGCCACCAGGGCCGAGATGTCGTCGGGGATGATCACCAGGTCGCCGATGTCGACGTCGGGCAGCGGCTTCTCGAAATCGACCGACGGGAGCAGCCGGTCCAGCCACCGCGGCAGCCACCAGTTCCACTGGTCGAACATCGCCATCAACGCCGGCACCAGCACCAGGCGCACCACGGTGGCGTCCACCGCGATCGCGACCGCGCAGGCCACCCCGAGCTCGGCGACCAATGGCATGCCTGCGAAGGCGAAGCCGATGAACACCGCGATCATGATCAGCGCGGCGCTGGTGATGGTGCGGGCGCTGGTCGACACGCCGTACGCGACGGCGTCCCGAGTGTCGCCCGTCTGCAGGAAGCGTTCCCGGATGCGGGTCAGCAGGAAGATCTCGTAGTCCATCGACAGCCCGAACGTCAACGCCAGAACCAGCGGCGGGATGGTGCTGTCGATCGAGGAGATCGGTGCGAAGCCCAGTCGTTCGCCCCAGCCCCACTGGAAGATCATCACCAGGCTTCCATAGGCGGCGGCCACCGACAGGACCGTCATCAGTACGCCCTTGAACGCCAGGAAGACCGACCGGATGGCGATCAGCAGCATGACGAACGCGATCAGTGCGACGGCCGCGAACACCAGCGGCTGCGTCTTTGCGACGCGATCGTCGAAGTCCTTGATCAGTGCCGTGGGCCCGCCCACCGAGATGGTCGCGCCGCTGGCCGCAGCTGTCTTCGGGAGCGCCGCGCGCATCCAGTCGACCGTGTTGCGGGCGGCCATGTCCTCGGGGTCCACCGCCAGCACGGCGCTGAGGAGCACGGAGCGGTTGTCCTCGGAGAACACCGGCGGCGCCACCGACACGATGTTCACCGCCCGGGCCATCTCCTGCGACACGGCGTCGACGACGCCGGTGTGCGCCGGTGACGACGCGTCCCCGTCGGGGAAGGCGACCAGGACCCGGACCGGGCCGAGCGCGCCGGGGCCCAGCGCCTCGGCCGCCGCGCCCACGCCGCCGCGGATCTCGTGTGCCGCCGGGAACTGCCGCAGCATGCTGTTGCCCAGGACCATCGAGAACGCCGGCGCGGCCAGCGTCAGCAGAAAGGCCGTCGCCGCCAGTGCCGACAGCCATGGCCTGCGCATCACCCAGCGCACCCAACGGGTCCAGAACCGCGACTCCGTGGTCTCACCCCGCCGCGACCAGCGCAGCAGCGACGAACGCTTGGCGGCCGAACGCCCGAACGTCGCCAGCACCGCCGGCGTCATGGTCACCGATGTCAACACCGCGACCGCGATGGCCAGGATCGCGCCGGTGGCCATCGCCGACAACACCGGGGTGTTGATGAGGTAGATCGCCGACACCGACGCGATCACCGTCAGTCCCGACAACACCACCGCCAGACCCGAGGTCGCCATCGCGGCGTCGGTGGCCTGGGCCGGGTCACGACCGGCCCGGAGTTCCTCACGGAACCGCATGAGGATGAACAGCGAGTAGTCGATGGCCAGGGCGATGCCGAACATCGACACCGTGGTGGTCGCGAACACCGACATCTGGGTGACGGTCGACAGCAGGTAGACGACGCCCATGGTCACGATGACCGTGCAGGCGCCCAGCGCCAGCGGGATGGCCGCGGCCGCCAGCGATCCGAACACCGCCAGCAACACGATCAGGACGATCGGCAGATTCCAGCGCTCGGCCTCGGCGATGTCGTGTTTGGTGGCCTCCGAGGCCGCTGCGCCCAGCGCGCCCTGGCCGATCACGTAGAGCCGGACCTTGCCGTTGGTCGTCTGGCCCGGCTGGTCGCCGGTGACGCCGACCTTCTCGCGCAACTGCCGGGCGACGTCGACGGCGCCGGTGTTGTTGAAGTCCAGGCGCAGCGACACCACGTAGGGGCGGTCGGGCTGCGGGGCCGGCTGGCGGGGGTCGGGGATCAGCGTCACGCTGTGTACGTCACCGGCCACCTGCCGGAGCAGGTCGACGGCCGAGTTCATATCGGCATACGTCGCGTCCGGCCGCGGTGCGGCGACCAGCGCCAGCGGCGAGGCGCCCTCGCCGGGGAAATGGTCCTCGAGCTGGTACTGGACGTTCAGCGACTGCGAACCGGCGACCTCGAACCCGCCGCCGGTGAGGTGGCCGGACTGGGTGAGTGCCAACCACACGGCCGGGATCAGGGTGAGCAACCAGGCCCCGAACACCAGCCAGCGGGCTCTGCGCAGGCTGCTGCTCAGGCGCATCATGAACTGCTGGATGGCGGTCTCCCCGCATTCTGTACCGAGGGCGGTCCCGGAAGCGTACCGCAGCGACCTTAGTCCGCCGGGGTCTCGCGGGCACGCTGAACTGGCCCGATCGCGAGTTCGCTGGTGGAATCTCGCTGAGCGGATTGGCGGGCCGCCCCGCGCAGGTGGCAGGATGATGACGCGATCGTCGGGTCGGGGTCCCAGGTTCGCCAGGCAGTGCAGGTTGCCGGCGGCCGTTCGATGTGAGGAGTCCCCATGACACCCATCCACCGACACGCCGTCTTCGTCGTCGCCGCCGGCCTGGTGTCCGTCGCCGTCCTGAACACTCCGGCGGCCGGCGCGGCACCGGACCCGTGCGCGGCCAGTGAGATCGCCAAGGCCGTCGGCAACGCCTCGATCAACGCCAGCATGTATCTGGATTCGCACCCGCAGACCAATCAGGTGCTGACGGCGGTGGCGGCGCAGCCGGCAGGTCCGCAGTCACTGGCGACGCTCGAGGCCTACTTCGACGCCAATCCGCAGGCCGCCACCGATCTGCAGGTGATCCAGCGACCGGTCACCGCGCTGACCTCCAGATGCAAGCTGCCGATCAGCCTCCCGCAGGTGTTGGGGCTCATGCAGGGTGTCCAACAAACTGCACCGCAGGCGCCCGCACAGGTGTTATCGGCGAGTTGATGCCCGGTCTCCTGGCGAATCCGCACGGCGCGGGGTAGGAATGTTCGTGATCCAGTGTCGCGGCAGAAGGAGCCTGAAGATGTTCGTTGTTGCCCATCGCCTGGCAGCGCGTGTGGCCATCGGTGTGATCGGATCGGGTGCCGTCGCCGCCGCGATGCTGTCCGTCAGCGCCGGATCCGCACTCGCGGATCCGCCGAACTGCACGGCCGCGGATCTGGCCGGGGTCGCCTCCGGCGTCTCCGCCGCCACGTCGGCGTACCTGTTCACCCACCCGGACGTCAACAACTTCTTCAGCGGGCTGCAGGGTAAGTCGCGCGAGCAGATGCGCACCGACGTCAAGTCGTACATGGATGCCAACCCGCAGGTGCGCGACGAGCTGACCGGCATCCGCCAGCCGCTGGTCGATATCCGCAACCGCTGCGGTGCCCCCCTGGGGGACGGGATCGCCGGCGGCCCCGGCAACTAGTCCCGACAGGCGCGGGGTCGCACGTGCGTGAGAACGCCGCCCACACGGTGCTCATGGTCGACGACGACCCCGACGTGCGCACCTCGGTGGCCCGTGGTCTGCGGCACTCCGGTTTCGACGTCCGGGTGGCGGCCAACGGGAAAGAGGCCCTGCGGCTGCTGTCCAACGAGGATCACGACGCACTGGTGCTCGACGTGCAGATGCCCGAGTTGGACGGCGTCGCGGTGGTGACGGCGTTGCGGGCGCTGGGCAACGACATCCCCATCTGTGTGCTCTCCGCGCGGGATACCGTGAACGACCGGATCGCCGGCCTCGAAGCGGGCGCCGACGACTACCTGACCAAACCGTTCGACCTCGGCGAGTTGGTGGCGCGCCTGCACGCGCTGTTGCGCCGCGCCGCACATTCCGACGAGCAGTTCGACGCGATGACGGTGGGCCCGCTGACCATCGACACGGCACGGCGCCTGGTGTTCGTCGACGGCGAGCGGATCGAGCTGACCAAGCGGGAATTCGATCTGCTGTCGGTCTTGGTGGAGAACGCCGGCGTGGTGCTGAGCCGGCAGCGACTGCTCGAGCTCGTGTGGGGCTACGACTTCGACGTCGACACCAATGTGGCCGACGTCTTCATCAGCTACTTGCGGCGCAAGCTGGAACGCGATGGTGTGCCGCGGGTGATCCACACGGTTCGCGGGATCGGGTACGTGCTGCGGGCCGATCCGTGACGGCTCCGCCCACGCGTGCCCGGTTCACCGCGTCGCTGCGCACCCGGGTGGCCATCGCGGCCGCGGTGGCCGCGGCGGTGGTGGTCGGCGCACTGGTCGTGCTGAGTTCGATAGTGCTCGCGAACAACGATGTGGCCCAATTGGATCGGCGGCTCGACGCGATCGTGAACGCCAGCGTCAGCACCTCTGACCCGCGTGACCCTGCGCACGACGTGCTCTCCACCGGGCGGGCGGCGAACACCGGTCAGGTGATGTTCCAGCGCGGATTCCAGCTGCCCCAGCTGCCGCCGGGCACTCACACCGTGGCGGTCAACGGCGTCGACTACCGGGTGCGTACGGTGGCCGTGCCGCGCGATGCCGGGGAGGACCTCCTGGTCTCGATCGGAATCCGGGCCGACAGCATCCTGCTGACGCCGGCCCGCATCCCGCTCTATGTGTCCATCGGTCTGGTGGCCCTGCTGATCGCGGCCGGGCTGGGCTGGTTCCTCGGTGGGGTCGCCACCCGTCCGTTGCGTCGACTGACCGAGCAGACCCGCCGGCTCGGCGCGGGCGACGGGTCGCCGGGCGATCAGATCGTTCCCGTGCGTGGGGTCAAGGAGGCCGAGGACCTGTCCGAGGCCATGGTCCTGATGCTGGTCCGGTTGGCGGCCGCGCGGGAGGCCACGACCAGGTCACTGCAGGCCGCGCAGGATTTCGCCGCCAACGCCGCGCATGAGCTTCGGACCCCGCTGACCGCGATGCGGGCGGACCTGGACACGCTGCGCATCCACGATCTGCCGCCGCAGGAGCGCGACGAGGTGGTGGCCGACCTGTCCCGCGCGCAGCGCCGAATCGAATCCACCATCACTGCGCTGGGTCAGCTGGCGTCGGGGCAATTGGCCCGGGACGAGGACCGTGAACCGATTGATGTCGAGGAGCTGCTGGATCGCGTTGCCCGCGAGAACATGCGTTCGTCGGATGTGTCGATCGAGGTGCACGCCGACGAGGCCGGCATCGTGTTCGGCTGGTCGGGCGGACTGCGGTTGGCGGTGGACAACCTGGTGCGCAACGCCATCACCCACGGCCGCGCGCACCGCATTGTGCTGACCGCGTACCGGCCCGATCCAAGCGGGCTGGAGATCACCGTCGACGACAACGGATGCGGACTGCCGGCCGCGGAGCACTCCGCGGTCCTCGGGCGGTTCTCGCGCGGCAGTACCGCGGCCTCGGGCGGATCCGGTCTGGGACTTGCGCTGGTCGCCCAGCAGGCCGCCCTGCACGGCGGTCGGATCGAGTTGTCGGACAGCCCGCTGGGTGGGTTGCGTGCGACGTTGCGGATCGCCAGCGGCCTACCCCCCTCGTGATCTGTTCTGCATCCTCGGCGACATTGTTCGAGTGGAGTTCGCCGAGGATGCAGAACAGATCAGGAAATCGGGGTGCGGTCCAGCAGCCGCAGCGCCAGCCGCCAGCCCAGCAGCAACAGGGCCGTGACGGTCGATGCCACCACGATGAAACTGACCGCGACACCCTGCCCCGAGAGCTTCCGCAGTGCCATTCCGACGGCAACGGTCGCGACCCAGACGATCAGTCCGGTCGGTGAGAGCGCGGTGGGCCGTTGCCATCCGCGGGCCAGCAACCAGCCGACCGCGGTACCGGTCAGGAACGGCCACGCGGTCTCGGCCAACCCGGAAACGGTGATGCCCTCGGCGTGGCTGCGCCGGCCGACAGCGCAGAACACCAGAACACACGCCACGTCGGCGGCCACTGCCAGAGGCGTCCATTTGGAAGTCATGGAAGTCATTGTCCAGCAGAATAATTCATGATGTCGTAGACCAGCGGCATGACCCCGCTGACGTCGCGTGCGGCGAACCCGGGCTGCACGGGTGCGGGTTGCCCGGCGAACAGTTTGTCCAGTGCCGGTTCCCCGCCGACTCGTTGATCGAGCCGGAACGACGAAACGACGAACGGCAGGCCGTTGGCCGCCAACGGGTCCGGTCCGTCCATCACATGGAAATGCAGGTGCGGCGCGCTGCTGTTGCCCGAATTACCCAGGGCGGCAATGGATTGACCGGTAGTCAGATCATCGCCGGGTTTGACCGTGACGCTGCCGGGTTGCAGGTGCGCATACAGGGCGTAATTGCCGTCGCCGAGATCCTGGACGATATGGTTCCCCGCGTACTGGTCCAGCGGTAGCCCGGTGGGCTCTTTGGTTGGTACTTGTTCGGGTAGATCGTTCACCACCGAGACCACCTTGCCGTTTCCGGCCGCGTGTATCGGCGCGCCGAAGTAGTGGTAGCTCTCGGGTTTGGTCGGATCACCGTCGGACAGCCGGAAGTTGTCGGTCAGTTGGACGTAGTCGATGGCGAATCGTTGTGCGACATAGAGCTTTCCGTTGATCGGGTTGGCGGCCATCCGGTGCGCGGTCATGTCGCAGCAACCGTCGGCGTTCAACCAGTTCGGGCCGCTCAGGGGTGGGGCGATGGACACCATCTTGTGGTCGGACACCCGGACGGGTGCGACGTTCTGGGTGGTGTCACCGTTGATCAGTCCCGGTAGGGGCTTGGCCACCGTCAGCGCCACGGAGTGGGTCAGATCGGCCGGTACCTGGGCACCGCCGTCGATGGCGACGTCGAGCCAGACGATGACGCTCTGGCCGGGTCCGATCACGTTGGTCGGGGTGGCGGGGTTGCCCAGTGCGCGGGTCCAGTACTTCACGTTGTCACCGGACAGGGTGAGCAGTTGACGATCACCTGCCGCAACCGTCAACGAACGCAGCGTGGCATTGCCGCCGAGGGTGTTGGTCAACAGCAGTTCATAGGCCAGGTGGGTGCGTCCGTCCGTGGCCGGTACGGGCACCGGTTCGGCCAGCGCCGAGCCGATCAGTGCGGTGGCCGCCGGTGGTGGTCCGGGGGTGGTGGTCGGCTCGGGGGTCGACCTCGACGAACAACCCGCCAGTAGCAGTACGGCGGCGGACAGCACCGCCAGTGAACGTGACAGCGTCGGCATCCGCCGATCCTGTCACGAGACCCGCTGCGAGTCCGGTGGATCCTGACGCGGTGCGGAATCCTCGAGCAGATCGGGGTCCAGCTGGTTCTCGGCACGGAACATGAAGAAGAAGATGACCCAGCCGATGGCCGCGATGAAGATCCAGCTGACCAGCCGGTAGATCAACATCGCGGAGATCGCCCCGGGCAGCGTCATGCCGCTGGAAACGAGGCCGGGGACCAGCACCGCCTCGACCACCAACAGTCCGCCCGGCATCAACGGGATGGATCCCACCGCCCGGGCCGCGGCGTAGGCGACGGTGAGGCCGGCCAGCGAGGGAGCCCCGCCGGCGGCATGTGCCGCAAAGGCCAGACATGCGACGTCGGCGATCCAGTTGAACAGCGACCAACCGAACGCCGAGCCCAGTTGCCGCCTGGTGAGGCTCACCGATTCGAGTTGGCCGAGGATCTTGCGCCAGGCATCCAGCCAGGTGTCGGCGGGCTTGCCGCGCACCTGGTTGACCAGGGCCAGCACCCGCACGCCGACACCGTCGAGCAGCTCGGGCCGGGAGGCCACCGCCTGCGCGAGCAGCAGCAGCAGGATGAACCCGCCGATGGTGAACAGCAACGAGAACGGATTGTTCTTGGCGCCGAGCAGGAACGCGCCGCCGAGCCCCAACAGCGCCAGCCCCACCACCTGCAGTGCGCCGGACATCACCAGCTGCCATGAGGCGACCAGCGGCGAGGCACCCCACATCCGCTGCTGCCGGTACATGAACGTGGCCGACAGCACCGGTCCGCCGGGCAGCGTGGTGCTCAACGAGTTGCCCGCGTAGAAGGCCGCCTCGGATCGCCACTGGTGTACCTCGACGCCCGCCGACCGCAGCAGCTTGCGCTGGATCTGGGCGAAGCTGTGCATCGACAGCATCGCCGCGGCGATGGCCGCCAGGACCCACCACCAGTTCGCGGCCAGGACACTGCGCCAGGCCTTGGCCAGCTGATCCCAGACCAGGATCGCCTCGACCGTCAGGACGATCGCGACCACCGCGAACACCGCCCAGCGCACCCACCAATATCGGCCCCGGACGGTCGTCGTCGGGGGCGCGCCGGCGTTGGCAGCCTGTGCGTCGTGGGACACGCGCTCCAGGATAACGGCCGGTCATCACGGTGGCCGGGACACGTTCGCGGTGCGCCACGACGTCGGAACCGGAACGTTACTCTGACGCTATGTCATCGCGCCCCGTTGCCGCGGACGAGTCGGTCAGCCCACTGGTACGCAAGGCAGCGGCCTGGTCCTGGCGGCTGTTGGCGATCCTGGCGCTGGCGGTCGCGCTGCTGTGGGTCACGGCCAAACTCGAACTGATCCTGGTGCCCGTCGCCCTGGCGACGATGCTGGCCGCGCTGCTCCTGCCGGTGGTGGATTGGCTGGACCGTCGTGGTGCGCCGCGCGGCGGGGCCGTCGCACTGGTCCTGCTCAGCAGTTTCGCGATCCTCGGCGGAATTCTGACCTTCGTGGTCAGCCAGTTCGTCACCGGCTTGCCGGGGCTCACCGAGCAGGTCACCCACAGCGTCGACTCGCTGCGCAACTGGCTGATCAACGGGCCCGCCCATCTGAGCAGGGAACAGATCGACCACGCGGGCGACTCGGTGATCACGGCGATGCAGAACAATCAGGCGAAGCTGACCAGCGGAGCCTTGTCGACGGCGGCCACCGTCACCGAGTTGGTCACCGGCGCGTTGCTCGTGTTCTTCACCCTCATCTTCTTCTTGCACGGCGGCCGCAACATCTGGGCGTTCGTCACCGGGATCGTTCCGGCGAATGTGCGCACCCGGGTCTACGACGCGGGTTCGTCGGGGTTCCATTCGCTGATCGGCTACGTGCGCGCGACGTTCGTGGTCGCGCTCGTCGACGCGGTGGGTATCGGCGCCGGCCTGGCGATCATGGGGGTGCCGTTGGCACTGCCGTTGGCCTCGCTGGTGTTCCTGGGCGCCTTCATCCCGCTCGTCGGTGCCGTTGTCACCGGATTCCTGGCGGTCGTCGTCGCGTTGCTCACCAAGGGCTTCATCTACGCCCTGATCACCCTCGGCCTGATCATCGCGGTGCAGCAGATCGAGGCCCATGTGCTGCAGCCGCTGGTGATGGGACGTGCGGTGTCGATCCATCCGCTGGCGGTGGTGCTGGGCATCGCGGCCGGTGGCGTGCTCGCCGGCATCGTCGGTGCGCTGCTGGCGGTCCCGGTGATCGCGTTCCTCAACAATGCGGTCCGGGTGTTGGTCGCCGACGACCCGGATGCCGAGCAGGCACTGCTCGCCGAGGAGGACGGCCCGGTGATCGAGGCGACCGCCGACGAGCCCTCCGACTGAACGTCAGAGGCGCCCCTCGCGACGCAGCAGGTCCTGCGCGCTGACGCTGTCGCCACTGCGCTGCGGCCGGCCCGTCTGGTCCGGCTGATTCTCGCCGCGGGCATTGATCCGGTTGGTGGCGGCCTTCGAGTCATTCGTTTCGTTGGCGGCCTTCGACACCGGGATCGCCCGGGTGGCGTCATCGTCGCCCTCAGGAGTGGGAGTGGGCTTGGCCCGCTGTACCGGGATGGCGGTGGTGGCTTCGCTGTCGGGCTGTCCGCCGGCCGGGTAGATGGCTTCGGTCCGCTCGCTCGACGGTGAATGCTGTTGTGGCGCAGCCGTTTGCGCCGACCCGCGCAGATCGCCGAGCCAGGACTCGATCTCCCGCTCGCCGGCGGGCGGGGCCGGCTGGGCGGGTTGGGCCGGCTGGCGCTGGGTGACCGCGTTGGTCGCGCTGCTGACCGCCGAGCGGACGACATTGCGAGCGGACGCGAAACGTGTTGTGGGCGCCTCACTTTCGACGACCGCACGCTGCGGACCCGGCGTCATCCGGACCGTGCTCTCGTCGGCGAGCGGGGCGGGCCGGGGTGCCAACTGGGGCGTGCCCGAATGGGCGGCGCCCGCAGCCCCGGGATGCGTCGGATCATGCGGCGGCAACTGACGGGCCGCCGGCGCGCCCGCGCCGACCAGAACCGGCTCGTCGGTGGATGCCACGGAGATCTTGCGCTCGTCGGGCAGTTCGACCTCGCCCAGCCCGATCTTCTCCTGCACCCGCTTCATCCAGCGCGGCGCCCACCAGCAGTCGTCGCCGAGCAGTTTCATGACGGCGGGCACCAGGAACATCCGGATCACAGTGGCGTCCAGCAGCAGCGCGATCAGCAGGCCGAACGCGAGGTACTTCATCACCACCAGATCGGAGAAGGCGAACGATCCGGCCACGACGGCCAGCACCAGGGCTGCGCCGGTGATCAGCCGGCCGGTGGTGGCGGTGCCGATGCGGATGGCCTCCTGGGTGGACATGCCGCGTTCGCGGGCCTCCACCATGCGCGACACCAGGAAGACCTCGTAGTCGGTCGACAGGCCCCAGATGACCGCGATGATCAGGCCGATCATCGGCGCCAGCAGCGGCTGCGGGGTGTAGTTGAACAGCCCGGAACCATGGCCGCCCTCGACGAACATCCAGGTCAGGATGCCCAGCGTGGAGCCCACCGTCAGCGCGCTCATCACCGCGGCCTTGATCGGCAGAACCAGCGAACCGAACGCCAGGAACATCAGGATCGTCGTGGTGATCACCAGGATGGTCACCATCAGAGGCAGCTTGTCGAACAGGCTGTGGATGCTGTCCTGCGCCAGAGCACTGGTTCCGCCGACGAGAATCTGGAGCCCGTGCGGCGCCTGAATGGCCCGCAGTGCGTCGATCTTGCTCGGCGCGTCGCTCGCGTCGACCACGCCGTTCTGCACGACCCGGACCGACGGATCCTTGGTCGCGCCGTCCTGAACGGCACGTTCCTGCCACATCTTGTCCGGGTTGTTGTCCGGGACCGTGAACCCGGGGATCGCTTCGGCCTTCGCCCGGATCTCCGCCAGCTGGTCGTCGGTCACCGGCTTGCCGTCCTCGGAGCGGATCACCATGGTCAGTGGCTCGGTCCGGAACGTGGGGAACAGGCTGTCGAACTGCTGCTGGGCCACCCGCACGGGGTTGTCCGGCGGCAGGTACTTCTCGCTCAATCCGCCGAGCGCGAGTTGACCTACCGGGATGACCAGCAGCGTCATCAGGATGAGGATCGGCGCCGCGAACGCGATCGGCCGTTTCATCACGACGTTGACCAGCCGGCCCCAGAAGCCGTTCTCGATCTCGGCGCGGGTCTTGGTCTTCTGCGTCTTCTCGGCGAACCAGTCGATGATCCTGCGCGAGAACGGCCAGTTGGCCAGGAATGGCACCTTGAGCAGGGTCCGCACGCCCAGGGCGTCGACGTTGGCGCCCAGCACACCCAGGGTCGCGGGCAGCACGGTGATCGACAGGAAGGCCGCGAGCAGGACCGAGGCGATGATCGCGTACGTGATCGACTTCAGGAAGCCCAGCGGGATCAGCAACAGCGGCAGTGACGACGCGACGATGATCACCGCCGAGAACGCCACCGTGCGCCCCGACGTCATCACGGCCCGGCGTACCGCGGCCGGGGTGTCGTAGCCTTCGGCGAGCTCCTCCCGGAACCTGCTCACGATGAACAGGCCATAGTCGACGGCGATACCGAAGCCCATCATCGTGACCACGGGTTGGGCGAAGAAGTGCACAGGGCCGAACTCGGCGGTGAATCGCAGGATGCCCAGTGCGCCACCGATGGTCAGGCCGCCGATGATGGCCGGCAGTGCGGCCGCCACGACGCCGCCGAACACGAAGAACAGCACGATGGCCACCAGCGGGATGATGGCGATCTCGGCGCGCTTCTGGTCGGTGCCGATGGTCCCGGTGAGCTCGCTGGCCAGCGGGTTCAGCCCGGCAAGTTTGATATCGCCGCCGTTGACCTTCTGCAGGTCGGGTTCGACCGTCTGGTAGTTCTTCAGGATGGTGTCGTCGTCGCCGCCCTTGAGCGGGATGCTGACGAACGTGTGCCGCAGGTCCTCGGTCTTCATGTTGGCAACGGCCGCGTTGTCCGGCGCCTTGAGCCAGCCGATCCAGTTGACGATCTGGTCGGGGTGATCCTTGACCACCTGATCCAGTTCGCCGGCGACCTTCGCCTGCCAGTCCTTGTCGGTGACCTTCTGATCGTCCGGGGGAGTCAGGATGGCGACGATGTGGCTGGTGCGGTCGCGGCCGTAGACCTCGTCGGCCAGGACGGAGGCGCGCACCGATTCACTGGTGTCGTCGTAGAAGCCGCTCTGGGTGACATGCTGGCCCAGCGAACTGCCGTAGATCCCGCCACCGAGGCACATCGCGACCATCACACCGATGACGATGTACCGGAAGCGGTACACCATTCGACCCCACCAGGCGAACACGGCGGCTCCTAACGCTCTTCACGTTCTCGTCGGGGCGCACCGTTCGGCGGCGCGGCCTCGTTCGTCATTCTCGAGTTCAAGTTCGCGACGTCAGCAAGGAGGACAGCGGCCGGAACGGCTGCAGCCAGGCCCCCTGCTCGGGCAGCGAATCCAGGCCGATCCGCGGGAGCGGCTCCCGGAACACGCCGGGGATGTCCTCCAGATCGACGAACTCCAAGCTATCCGACGCTAACGCCCAGCTGGCATGTTCGCGAAATCCGAGGACGGTCACCGGGGTGCCGTCATCGCGGGCGATCTCCTCCAGTGGCTGCCGGAACGCCTGCCCGTCCGCCGAGGCCACCACCACTGCTGCCAGGCCTTCCCGGCGGCGCAGCGCGATGTGGTCCAGCATGTCGCTGTCCACGTCACTGTCCTCGTCCACCTTCGGTTTGGCGAAGACGGCGAATCCGACATTGCGCAGGGCTTCGACCCACGGCCGCACCACATCGGCGCTGCCCGACGCGATGTTGGTGAACACGGTGGCTTCGGGCTCGATCGGGCCGGTGGCCCCGATCGGCGAGGCGGACACCTCCGCGGTACGGCCGAGTAGCCAGCGGCCCAGCGCGTCGAAGCGCGGCCGGTGCGCGGCGGTGGGGCGACCGCCCAGGATCGATCCGAGACCCATGTCGAGGTTGGGCGCATCCCACACCAGCAGCACCCGCCGTACCTCCGGGGTGGGTGTGATCGGGGCCGGCACCTCGGAATCGCCGCCGGTTTCCGCGTTGGCGTCCGGATTCGTTCCCGGTTCGATGTCGGTCAGGCTCACCGGCGCTCCCAGACCAGTTCGGCGATGGCGCTGCCGGCGGTGTGCGCCTTGCCCTCGTACTTCGTCGTCGGCCGGTGCACCGAGATCGGCAGCTCGGGCGAGCCGGTGACGCGGCGCAACCGGGGCTCGGCGTCGCCGACCTGCGCGATCTGTTCGGCGTAGTCCGCATGGTCGGTCGCGGCGTGCAGGATGCCACCCGGGCGCAGCCGGTCGGCGATCAGCGCGACGGTATCGGGCTGGAGCAGCCGGCGTTTGTGGTGGCGGGACTTGGGCCACGGGTCCGGGAAGAACACCCGGACGCCGGTGAGCGAGTCTGGCCCGATCATGTGCTCGAGGACGTCG
>Ga0116193_1001741_pt1 | contig 17490 bp, 17 predicted proteins | sample AD_UKC115_MetaG_FD_89892 | JGI IMG/M metagenome (GOLD analysis project Ga0116193, IMG submission 89892) | Active sludge microbial communities of municipal wastewater-treating anaerobic digesters from Hong Kong - AD_UKC115_MetaG | ecosystem: Engineered > Bioreactor > Anaerobic > Digestate... | reverse complement strand
GCCACGGTGACCTACCGGGTGACCGCCCTCGCGGCCGGTCCGGTGACGATCACGGCCAAGGTGACCGGCCCGGACGGCTCACCGGCCGGTCCGGCCACCCGGGTGGACGTGCGCGTGTCACCGACCGGTGCGGCGGCCTACTGGGTGCTGGGTGCCATCACGGCCCTGGTCTTCGCGCTCGGTCTGTGGCGCAACCAGCGGGCGCGTCGACGACGGGCCGAGCCGGACCAGACCAACGCGATCCACGTGGGTGAGGACGGCCTCGTCGTCGAGGAGCCCTACGGCGACGAGCCCCGCGTCGAGACCGGCGAGGACACCGACGATCAGGAGGCACCCCGTCGTGACTGAGGTCAAGGAGGTCGCGGTCGCCCGGTCCGGGCTGGTCATGGCGGCCGGGACGATGACCAGCCGCGTCCTGGGGCTGCTGCGGGTCGTCCTGCTCAGCGGGATCATCGGCGCGACGGGCCTGACCGCCGAGGCCTTCCAGGTCGCCAACACCCTGCCCAACCAGTTCTACCTCATCCTCGCCGGGGGCATCCTCAACGCCGTCCTCGTCCCGCAGATCATCAAGGCGGACGCCCACGCCGACGGCGGGCAGGCCTTCGTCAACCGGATCATCACCCTGGCACTGATGCTCCTCGTCGCCGCGACGACGCTGACGATGCTGGCCGGGCCCTGGCTGGTCCGCCTCTACTTCGACACCAGGAACGCCGAGGCACTGGCGCTCTCGACGACCTTCGCCTTCGTGTGCCTGCCGCAGATCTTCTTCTACGGGCTCTACACCGTCCTCGGGCAGCTGCTCACCGCCCGAGGGCGGTTCGCGGCCTTCATGTGGGCCCCGGTGGTCGCCAATGTCGTGGCGCTCGCGGGCCTGGGCCTCTTCCTCCTGCTCGGGCTCCCCGAGCGGGCACGGCCCGGCGAGTGGACGCCCCTGATGATCGGCGTCCTCGGCGGCTCGGCCACGCTCTCGATCGCCATGCAGGCCTTCTTCCTGCTCATCCCGCTGCGCCGCATGGGGTTCAGCTACCGCCCCACCTTCGGGTTCCGTGGGGTCGGCCTCGGCTCGGCGTCACGGGTGGCCACCTGGACCTTCGCGGCCGTGCTTGTCTCCCAGCTCGGCTTCATCGTCACCTCGAAGGTCCTCACCTGGGCCACCGACAGCGTGCCGGAGAGCGAGTTCGTGCCCGGCCGGGCCTCGTTCGACACCGCCTTCCTGCTCTTCATGCTCCCCCACTCCCTCGTCACGGTCTCGCTCGTCACGGCGCTCTACACGCGGATGGCGCGGGCGGTGGCGCGCGACGACACCGTGGAGCTGCGGCGGGACCTGCTCAAGGGCCTGCGCCTGCCGGCGGTCGTCCTCGTGCCCGGCGTCGCGATGGGCGTGGTCTTCGCGCCGGTCCTGCTGCGCGCCTTCCTGGTGCGCAACTCCCTCGCCGAGACCGACGCTGTCGCGCTCGTGACCACGACCCTGCTCCTGGGCGTCATCCCCTACGGCTGGCTCTACCTCAGCGACCGGTTCTTCTACGCGCACGAGGACGCTCGCATCCCCTTCGTCGTCCAGCTGCTCGTCACCAGCCTCTCGGTCACCGGGGCCCTCGTCGGCAAGCAGCTGGGCCCGCACTCCGCGGCGGCCACCATCGGCGTGACCCAGTCGGTGGCGTATGCCGTGGGCGGGCTCCTCGGGTTCACGCTGATCCGGCGGCGGATCGGTCGGATCGGCCTGTGGCCGGTCGTGAGCGCCTACCTGCGCCTGGGGATCCCGGCGGTGCTGCTCTCCCTCGTCGCGGTGCGGCTGGTCGCCCTGGCCGTCCCCGACCTGCTCCGCGAGGGCAAGGTGGTCTCGATGGCCGTGGCCGCCGGGGCCGGCCTCTTCGTCCTCGTGGGCACCTGGGTGATCGCCCACCTGCTCCGGGTGCCTGAGGTCGCGGAGCTGCTCGGCCCCGTGGTCCGCCGGCTCCGGCGCCGGTGAGGCTCCTGCACCTACTATGAGGGCCGGCGGGTGAGTGGCACCCGCCGGTGGCGTGGTGCCCGCCCGGGCACCCGATGAGGAGTGGTCGTGGACGGCGTTGGACCCGGCAGCGTGCTCGCGGAGCGCTACACCCTGGGTGACCGCGTCCGTGCGGACTCCGGCTGGGAGCGCTGGACGGCGCAGGAGCCGGACCTCGCGCGCTCGGTGAGCGTGGTCGTGGTGCCCTCGTGGGACGAGCGCGCACCCGCGCTGCTCGACGCGGCCCGGGTCGCGGCCGGTCTCGACATCCCGGGATGCGTTCGCGTCCTGGACATCGGCGCCGACGACCAGTGCGCCTGGGTCGTCGAGGAGTCGCTCGAGGACTCCCGCTCGGTGGCCGACCTGCTCCACAGCGGAGGTCTGCCCGGCGACGAGGTGCGCCGGATCGCCGGCGAGGCCGCCACCGCGCTGGAGGCGGCGTCGGCCCGCGGCGTGCACCACCTGAGGATCGCGCCCGAGGAGGTCTTCCGGTCCGCCGAGGGCACGGTGAAGGTCCGGGGCCTGGCCACCGCGGCGGCCCTCGCCCGGGTCGAGGAGGACTCGGCAGCCGCCGCGCGCACCGATGCGATCGGTCTGGTCGCCCTCACGTATGCCGCGTTGACCGGCCTGTGGCCCCTCGACGCGCCGGCGACCTCGCTCCCCCGCGCGCCCCGGCTCGTCCAGGGAGTTCCGGCCCCCTCGGAGATCGCCGCCGGAGTGCCGCGCGACATCGACACCCTGTGCCGGCTGACCCTCGCCGACGGGAACGGGCCGAGCTCCCCCGGCGACTACGCCCAACAGATCGCCCCGTGGTCCTCCCGGCTGATCCATGGCCGCTCGACCCTTCCGGCCCTGGTCACCGACCCGACCGCGCCGCTGCCGGTCGCGCCCGCCGCCGAGGAGTCGGCGCAACCGGGCGCCCCCACCACGACCGCCGACGCAGCAGGGAGCGCCGGCGCGAGCACCCCGGGAGCCGTCGGTGCCGTGGCGGCCGGCGCGGCAGGCATGGCCGGCACGAACGCCGCATCCAACGCCACCGGCGCCGCCGCACAGGCTGCCGCTCCGGCAACGACTCCGGTGACGACCCCCGCAACGACCGCGACCAAGGCTCCGCCCGTGGCCCCGCCGGCCGCTGCGTCGGCAGATCCGACCGGAGCTGTCGCACCGCGGCCCCGCCCCGTCACCCCCACCGGGCTCGAGCCCCCCGCCCCGGGTGTGCCCGCCGAGCCGTTGACCAAGGACGAGTCCAAGGTCGCCCTGGCCATCGTCGGTGCCTTCGTCCTGCTCTCCCTGCTCGTGGGGCTCTGGGGCGTCTCCAGGATCGGGTCGCAGTCCAACTTCGACCTCAGCGTCGCGTCCCGGCCGACCACCAAGGCATCCGCCTCGAGTGCGGCTCCGCAGCCGGCCGGACCCCAGCCGATGGCCATTCTCAGCGCGGACGGTTTCGACCCCAGGGGCGACAAGCGGGAGAACAACCAGCTCGCGCCCAAGGTCTTCGACGGGGACCCGGCGACGGTGTGGACGAGCGAGGGCTACCGCACGCCCAACCTCGGCGGGCTCAAGGACGGTGTCGGCGTCATCGTCGACCTCGGCCCGAACATCACCCCCCAGCAGGTCAACCTCGCCCTCGGCGCACCGGCCGACGTGTCGGTCTACTTCGCCTCGGACCGGACCCTCGACGGGGCGCTCCTGGTCGGGGAGCTCACGGACGCCAACGGCACGGTGAGCGTGCCGGTGCCGGCCGAGGCAGCGGGCCGCCAGTACCTCATCGTCTGGTTCACCAAGGTCTCCCAGGTCGACGGCGCCTACCGCGCCGTGCTGGGCGAGGTGTCTGTCCTCGGCTGATGGACCGCGTCCACGAGGTCACCGACCGGGAACTCCTGGCCCTGCACCGGGAGGGAGATCCGCACGCCTTCGGGGAGATCTTCGCCCGCCACCGTGACCGCATGTGGGCGGTGGCGACCCGGGTGACCGGCAACCGCGAGCTGGCCGCCGACTGCGTGCAGGACGCCTTCATCTCCGCCTTCCGCCATGCCGACGGCTACCGCGGGGACGCGGCCGTCACCACCTGGCTGCACCGGATCACCGTCAACGCCTGCATGGACCGCCTCCGCCGCGAGCGCCACGTGACCCGGCGGGCGGGCGACCTGGCCGACCTGGACCTCGCCGACCCACGGGACAGCCACGGCAGCACCGAGGCGGTCCTCGACGTCCGGGCTGCGCTGGCGCGCCTGCCCGAGGCCCAGCGCATGGCGCTCGTGCTCGTGGACATGCACGGCGTGAGCGTGGCCGAGGCGGCAGCCATCCTCGATGTCGCCGAGGGGACGGTGAAGTCCCGCTGCTTCCGGGGCCGGGAGGCCCTGGCGGCGATCCTCCGACCGGGGGCCACTTCCCCGGCTCCTGAGGACGCACACAGCCGTCCGGGAACCTTCCCGCAGGGCGAGGCGTCCCATCCAGAGACCAGCACGCCCACCCTCGACCCGAGTCCAGCCCCCGGAGGAGCCTCGTGAACGCACCGCAGCACGACCCGCGGTCCTTCGAGGACGACCCGACGGGCATCCGGGCCCTCCTGGGCGGACTGCCCGACCCGGGACCGATGCCGCCCGAGCTGGTGGCGCGGATCCAGGCCTCGCTCGCCCAGGAGGCTGCCCGGGGCACGGTCGTGGACCTGGCCGCCTACCGCGGTCGGCGTCACGGCCTGCGACCGCTGCACTGGGCGGCCGCGGCTGGCCTGGTGGCCGTCGCCGGGGGCGGGGTCCTCGCCACGGGCGCCGGCGGCGGGCTGCTCACCGCCTTCACCGGCGGAGCGAGTTCGGCCTCGTCGGTCGCCACCACCGCCGGACGCGCCGCCGGGGGTGCCGCGGCCGACACCGCTGGGAGCACCGCCCCGCAGCAGGGGTTCATCGGCTCGGCTCAGGCGGCGGCCACCACCGTGGCAGTGGCCGACGGGACATGGACCGGCCAGGACCTCTCCGGTCCCGCGTCGGAGGCGCTCACCGCGTCGACGGCCGGCGCCGATGCCACCCTGCCCTCCGACCCGGCATTCGGGCTCCTCGGGACCCTGGCCGGCGCCCGGGACTGCGCGAGCGCGCTGGGACTGCCCACGAACGCCGGCATCGTCGTCGAGCTCGGCACCCACGAGGGGCGGCCCGCCGCGCTGGTCGTGGCGACGACCGCGGGCGGCGAGCGGACGGCATACCTCGTGGGACGCGACTGTGGCCCCGGGAACCCGGCCGTGCGCCTCGGGCCCCAGCGCCTGGGCAACTGACGGGTCGGGGAAGTTTCCGGTCGTAGGATCGGTTCAGACTCACGTGCCGGCGTCCGAACGGTGGCCGGCCACCCGAATCTCCCCTGACAGGACGGTGTCCCTTCGTGACCACGCCCGAGACCGACGTCCGCGACGTCATCATCATCGGCTCCGGCCCCGCCGGCTACACGGCAGCGGTGTATGCCGCGCGCGCCAACCTCGCCCCCCTCGTCTTCGAGGGCTCGGTGACCGCCGGCGGCGCCCTCATGAACACGACCGAGGTCGAGAACTTCCCCGGCTTCAAGGACGGGATCATGGGCCCGGACCTGATGGACCAGATGCGGGCGCAGGCCGAGCGGTTCGGCGCCGAGCTGGTGCGTGATGACGCCGAGGCCGTCGAGCTCGACGGTGAGGTCAAGGTCGTCGTCGACTCCGAGGGCACCCGCCACCGCGCGCGCACCGTCATCCTCGCGATGGGATCGGCCTACCGTGAGCTCGGCCTGCCCGACGAGAAGCGGCTCTCCGGGCACGGCGTCTCGTGGTGCGCGACCTGCGACGGCTTCTTCTTCCGTGACCAGGACATCGCCGTCGTCGGTGGTGGCGACTCGGCGGTGGAGGAGGCGACCTTCCTCACCAAGTTCGCCCGGTCGGTGACCATCGTCCACCGCCGTGACGAGCTGCGTGCGAGCAAGATCATGGCCGAGCGGGCCCACGCCAACGACAAGATCCGCTTCGCCTGGAACTCCACGGTCGAGGCGATCCACGGCGAGGACAAGCTCACCGGTGTCACCCTGCGCGACACGGTGACCGGCGAGGCGCGCGAGCTGGCGGTCACCGGGCTGTTCATCGCGATCGGCCACGACCCGCGCAACGAGCTCGTCAAGGGCCAGGTCACCCTGGACGAGGAAGGGTATGTCGTCTGCGAGGGGCGCTCGACGCGCACCAACGTGCCGGGGGTCTTCGCCTGCGGCGACCTCGTCGACCACACCTACCGCCAGGCCATCACGGCTGCCGGCTCCGGCTGCGCGGCCGCCCTCGACGCCGAGCGCTTCCTGGCGCACTGATCCTGTCGGCGGGCACGCCCGTCACCTCACCCACCTAGACTGCTCCCGACCCCGTTCCACGGAAGGACCATCCATGGCTGACCTCAAGGCCGTCACCGACGACAACTTCGAGCTCGAGGTGATGAACGCCGACAAGCCGGTGCTCGTCGACTTCTGGGCCCCCTGGTGCGGCCCGTGCCGCGCCGTCGCCCCGATCCTCGAGGAGATTGCCCGCGACCACGGCGACAAGGTCGAGATCGTCAAGCTCAACACCGACGAGAACCCGGCGATCACCGGCAAGCTCGGCATCACGAGCATCCCGACGATGCACCTCTACAAGAACGGCGAGATCGTCAAGACGATCGTCGGCGCCATGCCGAAGCCGAAGCTGCTCCGTGAGCTGGAGCCGTTCATCGGCTGAGTTCCGCTGTGCCGCAGCACTTTTCGGCCCCGTCACCGTGTGGTGACGGGGCCGATTCCGTATGCCGTGGGGCTGGTTCGTGCGCCATGGCGCATGAACCATCGGCGAGGAGGAGGAGAACGGTGTCCGGGTGCCTCGGGATCAGGGCCCGGTGGCGCGTGAATCCCGCTGCGGGACAGGCGGATTCATGGAATCCATGCCTGGGATGAGCCGGTGGAGACTCACTCGGAGCGCGTGAGGCCCATGGCGTCGACGATGCGATGGAGGTCCTCGACGCTGGCGAACTCGATGGTCACCTTGCCCTTGCGTTGCCCCAGCGCGATGCCCACCCGGGTCTCGAGGTGATCGGAGAGCTCGGCGGCGAGGTCGTCGAGCTGGGGGCGGCGTCCGCCGGCGCGGGGCCTGCGCCGGACCGGCTTCTCCTCGTCCCCTCCGAGGGCGACGATCTCCTCGACCGAGCGCACCGAGAGGCCTTCGGCCACGATTCGTTGGGCCAGGCGCTCCATGGCCGCCCCGTCGGGGAGCGCGAGCAGAGCCCGCGCATGGCCGGCAGAGAGGACATTCGCCGCGACCCGGCGGGCCACGAGCGGTGGGAGCTTGAGCAGGCGCAGGGTGTTGGAGACCTGGGGACGCGAGCGGCCGATGCGGGAGGCGAGCTCCTCCTGGGTGCACCCGAAGTCGTCGAGGAGCTGCTGGTAGGCGGCGGCCTCCTCCAGCGCGTTGAGCTGGGAGCGGTGCAGGTTCTCCAGCAGGGCGTCCCGCAGGAGGTCGTCGTCCTCGGTCGCCTTGACGATCGCCGGCACGGTGTCCTTACCCGCGGCGCGCGAGGCGCGCCACCGGCGCTCGCCCATGATGAGCTCGTAGCGCACGGCGGGATCCGCGTCCGCACCCTCGGGCAGGGGGCGCACGACGATCGGCTGGAGGACGCCGATCTCACGGATCGAATGGACCAGCTCCCCCATGTCGTCCTCGTCGAACACGGTGCGGGGCTGGCGCGGGTTGGGACGAATGGCGTCCAGGGGCAGGTCGGCGAAGGTGGCGCCGGGCACGGGGGCCAGGCCGGCGCCGTCAGTGGCCGTGGTGTCGAGGGCGTCAGTGCCCGCATCGACCTGTGCGTCGTTCCGGTCCGGAGCGTCGCCTGAGGTGGCGTCGCCTGAGGTGGCGTCGCCGTCCGTGGACGCTGCACGCGATGAGTCCTCGGTGCCGATCGAGGGTGCGTTGCCGGTCGCGCTGTCACGGAAGAAGACGTCCACCGGACGGTCCACGCCCGGGCCGGTCGGGATGAGGGCACCCAGGCCCCGGCCGAGCGCCCGTCGCTTGTCACTCATGCGTTCTCCTCCGTCGACGCGGATCCGTGCGCGGCGCCCCGATCGGCCATCTCCGAGGCCGCCTCGAGGTAGGACAGCGCGCCGCTGCTGTTGGGGTCGTAGGTCATGACGGTCTGGCCGTGACTGGGGGCCTCGGAGATCCGGACGGATCGCGGGACCACTGCCTTGAAGGTCTGCTCGGGGAAGTGCTCCCGCACCTCGTCGGCGACCTGGGCGGCCAACCGGGTGCGTCCGTCGTACATCGTGAGCAGGATCGAGGAGACGTGCAGGTCCGGGTTGAGGTGGTTCCGGATCAGCTCGATGTTCTTGAGCAGCTGCGAGAGGCCCTCCAGGGCGTAGTACTCGCACTGGATCGGGATGAAGACCTCTCGGGCGGCCACGAAGGCGTTGATGGTGAGCAGGCCCAGGCTCGGCGGGCAGTCGATGAGGACGTAGTCGACCCCTGCACCCTCGGGCGAGGCGAGGTAGGCACTGATGGCCTTGGCGAGCCGGGTCTCGCGCGCCACGAGGGAGACCAGCTCGATCTCGGCACCGGCGAGGTCTATCGTCGCCGGGACGCAGCTCAGCCCCTCGACGTCCGGACAGGCTTGGACGACATCGGCCAAGGGAGTGCCGTCGACGAGGGCGTCGTAGACGCTCGGGATCTCTGCGTGGTGGTCGATGCCGAGGGCGGTGCTTGCATTGCCCTGCGGGTCGAGGTCGATCACGAGCACCGTGGCACCGGCCTGGGCGAGGGCAGCCGCCAGGTTGACCGTCGTGGTCGTCTTCCCGACCCCGCCCTTCTGGTTGGCGACCGTGAGGACCCGGGTGTGAGCGGGTCGGGGGAAGGTGCGCCCCGCGAGGGTGATCCGTCGGCGGGCGTCCTTGGCCACGGCCTGGGCAAGAGGGCTGTCCGCGTCACCGTCGGGGAGGGCATCGACCAAGGTCGTGGTCAAGGCATCAGCGGTGGTTTCACGTGAAACCTGGTCCCCCGGCGTCGATGCACTGACCGCTCCGTCGACCTCGTCAGCCGATGTTTCACGTGAAACGCCTGTTTCCGCATCCCGTGAGTTCGGCGCGACTTCTTCGACGCCTTCCGTGGATTTTGCATCAGCCCCAGCGAGCAATGTTTCACGTGAAACACGGTCCGAGTCGGGCGTGCTTGTCTCGAAGTCCTCGGGGGCCATCGGATCCGGCGTGATCGCTCTTCCCGCCGTGGGGGCGCCTTGCGGCTCGACGGCCCTGAGCACCTGGTCAGGGCCGGGCCAACCGGTGGGGGTCGTCGGGGCGCCCCGGAGCGCCGGGTAGCCGATTCCGTCACTGAGCACGCGTTCTGTGACGACGTCCGAGGTCAACGACACGGTGGAGCACCTTCGCCGGGAATGGGGAACGTCTCATCCAACCCCACGCGCGCGCGACACGCCAAAAGGACCGAGAGGCTGTGGATGCCGGTTGTGGGTCAGTGGCTCACGATGTCGTGCCCGCGGAGCGCGGAGCGCGTTGGGCGTTGGGCGTTGGGAGGCCGAGCGGATTGCCAGCCCGAATGACATCGCCCCCGCCGACCGATCGGGGCATCAAACCTGAGGTCGAGACGCCGATCGAGCGGCCCGCGACGTGGCTCGCCCGTCTCGACGACGAGGACTATTGCGCATGGACGAACGACTCCTGCCCTGGCGTCAGCCTGGCCTGGAGTGGTTCGCGGCCCACAACCCTGGGGTGGGCTGCACCTCAGGCGTCCAGGGGTTGGGGACCGATCGGGTCCCCGGCGATCATCCGCTCCTCGTCGCTGCGGAGGATGCAGAACTCGTTGCCCTCGGGGTCGGCCAACACGACCCACCCCCGTCCCTCCGGGGTGCGCCGGTCCGCGACCTCCCGAGCACCCAGGGCGAGCGCCCGGTCCACCGCCTGGTCACGCGAGCCGTCCGTCGGCCGGAGGTCGACGTGGGTGCGACCAGGGCCCCCCAGCTCCTGGACCTCGATGAAGAGGATGCGGTGGCGGAGGTCCGGGGAGTAGATCATGCACTCCTCGTGGCAGGGTGCGTTGGGGTCGTCGGGATCCTCCGCGTAGTCGAGCAGCGCGGCCCAGAAGACCGAGAGGGCATGGGCGTCGCGAGCATTGACCGTCGTGTGAGAGACCTGAAGAGGCATGCCCCAGTCCACCCCACCGGGCGGCCCCTGACAACCTGCTTTCGGTCGCTGTGTCCGCGGCGTCAAGGGCGCCGTTTCACGTGAAACGGGCATTTCCATCCCGCCGTGCCCATGGCCCGGGGTTTGCTCGTCGTCCGCCGGGGAGTCTTTGATGTCCGATGAGGCTGGCACGGCGAGAGATGAGCACGGACCACCCTGTGGGGTCAGGCGCCCGTGCGGCCCCTCGCTGATCCCTCACCCTCGGACCGTCGACTCGAGCCCGTGCGCCGACCTTTGCCGCCACCCCGCGCAGCCGAGCGGTCGAAGACGAGGTCCACGGTGAGCACCGGCTCGGCGAGCACGCCACCGCCGTGTTCGGTCACCCGCGCGGAGGTCAGCCCCAGGCGCTGAAGAGCCGGTCGGTCCGTCGTGAGCTCCTCGGGGGCGGACCGGCCCTTCATCGCTACGAGCGTGCCCTGGTCGCGGAGCAGTGGCACGCACCAGCGCGCCAGCTTCTCCAGGCGCGCCACGGCCCGTGCCGTCACCCAGGGTGCGTCGAGGCGCCCCGCCAGCTCCTCCGCCCGCCCACGGTGGACCTCGACGTTGGCCAGCCCGAGCTGGGCCACGGTCTCGGACAGCCAGTTCGTGCGCCGCAGCATGGGCTCGACGAGGTGGACGTCCAGGTCGGGACGCGCGATGGCCAGGGCCAGTCCGGGCAGCCCCGCCCCCGATCCCACGTCGATCAGGCGCGCATCCTGCGGGAAGGCCCCGGCAATCACCGCGCAGTTGAGCACGTGCCGATCCCAGAGCCGGTCGACCTCGCGAGGTCCGATCAGCCCGTGCGTGACACCGGTGTCCGCAAGGACGGCGACGAATGCCTCGGCGAGGGCGAGATGGGGACCAAAGACGCCAGCCGCACCCTCGGGTGCGGCTGGTGGTGTCGGCGCGGCAGTCATCGAGCGTGCCGTTTCACGTGAAACATCACAGCGTCGTCAGGCGGGCAGGACCACGACAAAGCGCCGCGGCTCGGCGCCCTCGGACTCGGACGTCAGGCCGGCGGCGAGGACCTCGTCATGGACGACCTTGCGCTCGAAGGCCGTCATCGGGTCCAACGCCTCGCGGGGGCTGCCCTCCTTGACCTTCTCGATGGCCAGTCGAGCCACGTCGACGAGGGCCGCGCGGCGCTCGGCGCGGTGCCCGGCCACGTCGAGCATGAGTCGGCTCCGCTCACCGGTCGCGGTCTGCACCGCAAGCCGGGTCAGCTCCTGGAGGGCATCGAGGACCTCACCGCGCTGGCCGACGAGGCGACGAGGAACCCGACCCTCCTCGGAGTCCACCACCGACACCACTGCACGGTCACCGTCGATGTCCACGTCGATGTCGCCGTCGAGGTCGCAGATGTCGAGCAACGTCTCGAGGAAGTCCGCCGCCACCTCTCCTTCTCGCTCCAGCTGGGCCTTGCGACCACCCTTGCGGGCCTCGCCACCCTCGTGGGTCTCGGCCTCGTGCGCCTCGGCGGTGTCATGCGACGACTCCGGCACGATGCCCTCGTCGGTGTCCGGGACCTCGACAGCGGGGTCCGGCAGGCTCTGGTTCTCGCTCACGTTCACTCCTTGCGGATGCGGATCGCCTCGCGACCGAGGCAGGGGTGGGCAGCCGGCGCTGCCCGGGAGGTCAGGGGGTGGGTTCGGACCCGGCGTCGCCGGTCACGTCCCGATCCTCGGGACGACCGGCCTTGGGCGGACCTTGGTTCTTCGCACGCTTCTTGCCCTTGGGCTGCTGGCGCTGGCCACCCCCGGGCTTCGGTGCGACCGCGTCGGTGCCATCGCTTCCGTCGGTGCCGTCCGCGCCGATCGCTGCCGCACTCGGGACGCTCCCCGGAATCGGCTTCCCGCGGCGGGCGAGGCGCTCGTGGAGGGCCTTCTCCGCCTCCGAGCCGGGAGCGGGCATGCGGCGGATGACGTAGAACTGCTGGACCATCGACCACACGTTGGTGGTGAACCAGTAGATGAGGACACCGATCGGGAAGTTCACGCCGGAGACGGCGAAGAGCAGCGGCATCGCGTAGAGCAGGATCTTCTGCTGCTTGGCGAACGGGTTGTCCAGCGCCGAGGCCGGCATGTTCTTCATCATCAGCTGGCGCTGCGTGGTGAAGGTCGTCGCCGACATCAAGACGATGAGGACGATCGTGACCACCTTGGTGTTGAGCGAGTTCGCGCCCAGGAAGTGGTCCGAGAGCTGGGCCCCGAAGATGGTGGCCGACTCGGCCTGGCTGGCCACGGCCTTGGTGATGGGGCCGATCGGCTCGTTGGCGCCGGTCGCGATCTTCTCCAGGCCGTTGAGCACCCGGAAGAGACCGAAGAAGAAGGGGGACTGGACGAGGATCGGCAGGCACGAGGAGAACGGGTTGGTGCCCTCCTTGCGGTAGAGCTCCATCGTCTCCTGGGTCATGGCCTGCCGGGAGTCCGGGTCGGTCTTGCCCTTGTACTTCTTCTGGATCTTCTGCAGCTCGGGCTGGATGAGCTGCATCTTGCGCGAGGCCTTGATCTGCTTGACGAACAGCGGAATCATCGCCGCCCGCATGACGAGCACGAGGCCGATGATGGACAGCGCCCAGGTCCAGCCACTCGCGGCCGGCATACCGATCATCGTGAACAGCTGGTGCCAGCCGTACATGATCCACGCGACGAGGATCTCGATCGGTTTGAGTATGCTGTTGAAGATCTCGCCCATGGTGTCCTTTTCGTCGGGCGCCGACAGCGGTATGCCGTGCGGCTGGCGTCAGTGGTAAGTCAGGTGGTGGTGCGGGTCGGCTCGGTCAACGAGTCGGTCGGTGGTGCCGGGTGCGGTCGTCCGAGCTCGTCGAGCACCTGACCCGGTCCGGCCGGCACGTGGTCGACGCCACCCTCGGCCCAGGGGTGGCACCTGCCCACCCGCCGCACGGCCAGCCAGGTTCCCCGGAACGGGCCGAAGCGCTCGAGGGCGGTCACGGCATACGCCGAGCAACTCGGGTAGTAACGGCAGGAGGCAGGGAGCAGCGGAGAGAGCAGTCGCTGGTAGAGCCGCACGAGGACAATGAGGGGCCAGGCGGCGAAGCGCTTCATCCAGCGGCCTCGATCCTGCGAAATCCCTTGTGGCACAGCGAGATCAGCGTCTCGCGCAGCTCCTCGAAGGACGCCTCCGCCGCTGCCGGGTTGGCCCGGACGACCACGTCGAGGCCGGTCGGGAGGACCGGGAGCTCGGCGCGCATGATCTCGCGCAGGCGACGCTTGACGAGGTTGCGTCGCACCGCCCCACCGACGGCCCTTGACACGACAAAACCGACGCGTGACGGGGATCCCGTGCGCGCGTCGGTGCGGTGGACGTGGACCACGAGGAGCCTGGACCCCACGCGAACTCCACCCGGGCCCCGAACGGCCGTTGCGAAATCGCCCCTGGATCGCAGGCGATGTCGCGCCGGCAGCACCGGCGTGGCCTCAGGCGGAGAGCTCGGCGCGGCCCTTGCGGCGACGGGCGGCGAGGATGGCGCGGCCCGCGCGGGTCCGCATCCGGAGGCGGAAGCCGTGGGTCTTGGCCCGGCGGCGGTTGTTCGGCTGGAAGGTGCGCTTGCTCACGGCGGCTGTCTCTTTCAGGTGTCGGGTCAGGGAAGGACCCGGGGGATGATGGGTGACGGCATCGGTCGCCCTCGTCCGGCCGCGAAGGCTGGAGAGTGTCACGGGCAGGCGAAAACGCCCGATGCAAACAGGACCTGTCAACGGTACGCGAGCGGCAGATCGTGGGTCAAACTCCGCGCGATCGTCCAAAGCCGCCGAGGAAACCGCCTATGATCCCACCCGGAGGTCCCACCGAGGTGGCGACACGCCGGGTGGTCCCCCAGGGCGAGCCGGCAGGTGCGGGGGGTCGTCCACGTCGATCAGGGGGTCGATCAGGTTGCCGCCCGACGGCTCGCGCACTAGCGTCGGAGCCCTGTCAGGCACCCCGTTCGGCTACCCACAGCATGTGGAAAACCTTGTGGATGTCGAGGAGACCGAGGCCGGGGACCGGCCGCGGAGTGAGGGAGCAGCCGTGGCCGATGCGTCGATGTCGGCGATCTGGGTCCGGACCCTGCACGCGCTCGACGAGGATGGCGTCTCCATCCAGCAGCGGGCCTTCCTCTCCCTGGCCCGGCTCGTGGGACTGCTCGACGACACCGCCCTCATCGCGGTGCCCAACGACTTCACCAAGGACATCGTCGAGACCCGGCTGCGTGAGCGGGTCACCGAGTGCCTCTCCGAAGAGCTCGGTCGCCCGGTCCGCTTGGCGGTCACCGTCGACCCCTCCCTCGGCGATGCGCCCACCGACCGGCCCGTGGAGTCCGGTGAGGCCGGAGCCCCGGTGGACGGCGAGCGCCCGCACGAGATCGCCGACGTCCCCGACCTGTCCGACCCGGAGACCCGCCGGGCCCTGCGCCGCCGGGAGCTCGACGGGATCGAGGACGACGAGGCCCCGGCGTTCGCGCTGGGAGGCGAGGCGGACGGCATACCGAACTTCTCCGGGACCACCGCACCGCGGCGGGCCCACGGCCAACCCGAGCAGGTCGAGCTGACCCGCCTCAACCCGAAGTACACCTTCGAGACCTTCGTCATCGGGGCGAGCAACCGCTTCGCCCACGCCGCCGCCACCGCGGTCGCCGAGACGCCGGCCAAGGCCTACAACCCGCTCTTCATCTACGGCGAGTCCGGGCTGGGCAAGACCCACCTGCTCCATGCGATCGGGCACTACAGCCGCAGCCTGTACCCCCATGTCAAGGTGCGCTACGTGAACTCCGAGGAGTTCACCAACGACTTCATCAACTCCATCCGTGACGACAAGGCCGCCGCCTTCCAGCGGCGCTACCGCGATGTCGACGTCCTCCTCATCGACGACATCCAGTTCCTCTCGGGGAAGATGCAGACCCAGGAGGAGTTCTTCCACACCTTCAACACCCTGCACAACGCGAACAAGCAGGTCGTCATCACCAGTGACGTCCCGCCCAAGCAGCTCGCAGGGTTCGAGGAGCGGATGCGCAGCCGGTTCGAGTGGGGCCTGCTCACCGACGTCCAGCCGCCCGACCTCGAGACCCGGATCGCGATCCTGCGCAAGAAGGCGATCCAGGAGCGGCTCTCGGTCCCCGATGACGTGCTCGAGTTCATCGCCAGCCGGATCTCCACCAACATCCGCGAGCTCGAGGGCGCCCTGATCCGCGTCACCGCCTTCGCCAGCCTCAACCGGCAGGCCGTGGACCTGGCCCTGGCCGAGATCGTCCTCAAGGACCTCATCCCCAGCGAGAGCGGCGAGATCACGAGCGCGACGATCATGGGGCAGACGGCCGCCTACTTCGGGCTGACGCTGGAGGACCTGCGCGGCCAGTCGCGCTCGCGCGTCCTCGTCAACGCCCGCCAGATCGCGATGTACCTCTGCCGCGAGCTCACCGCGATGTCCCTGCCGGAGATCGGCAAGGAGTTCAGCAAGGACCACACGACGGTCATGCACGCCAACAAGAAGATCGGCCAGCTGATGGCCGAGCGGCGGGCGATCTACAACCAGGTCACCGAGCTCACCGGCCGGATCAAGCAGCAGTCCCGCTGATCGCCGGGTCGGCACCGGCCACCTTGCACGCAACGGTGCACCACCTTCTCCACCGGCTGTCCACCGGCCCGACGCACGTCCATCCACCGACTGTGCACAACTGTGTGGACAGGCGCCCTATCCGGCGGCCCGGCTGCGCCCCGGAACGGCAGCGTCCACAGGGACCTGTGGACAACTGTGGACACAGTGACCGCCTCGGTGGACAACGGGACACGAGCACGTGGACCCGATGTGAACGCCCATCGGCGATCCCAATGACAGCGATGTGCTTCCACCGGGCATCCACCACGACTCCACCGCCGCGCCACGCCGTGCGACCAGCCACTTTGGGTGCTTCTCCACAGAGTTCACAGGCCCTATGACAACGATGAGACCTCTGAGATGACTTCGCCCCCCGATGACGAGCCCCGGACCCCTCCTGCCGGCACGACCAGTCGCTCGACCGGCCTCACCTCGGCGAGAAACCGACCACGGTGGCCCCGCACCGACCCGTGCACTAATGTCATGTCCCCCGGTGCGCCGCTGCGCTGACGCTGCGCGCTCCCCAGAAGACTCCCCTCGGGCGCGGTGTGCGCCGGATTGGTCGGTATGCCGTGAAGTTCCGTGTCGAGCGCGACGTCCTCGCCGAGGCGGTCACCTGGGTGGCCCGTGGTCTCCCGGCCCGTCCGCCGGTCCCCGTCCTCGCCGGCATCCTCCTTCAGGCGAGCGCCGAGGGCACGGTCACCTTCTCCGCCTTCGACTACGAGGTCTCCGCGCGCATCACCGTGCCCGCGGCTGTCGCCGAGGAGGGCTCGGTGCTCGTCCTGGGCCGGCTCCTCGCCGACATCTCCCGCAACCTCCCGGGCAAGCCGGTCGAGTTCGCCACCTCCGGCGGCAAGGTCGACGTCACGTGCGGCTCGTCACGCTTCTCGCTCATGCAGATGCCCTCGGGTGACTACCCCACGCTCCCCTCGGCGCCGGAGACCAGCGGCTCGGTCGACGGTCACGCCTTCACCCAGGCCGTGGCCCAGGTGGCCATCGCGGCCGACCGGGGCGACACCCTCCCGATCCTCACCGGCGTCCGGGTCGAGATCGACGGCGACACGATGACCCTGCTCGCGACCGACCGCTACCGCCTGGCCATGCGCGAGCTTCACTGGAACCCCTCGGCCGCCGACGCCAACCAGGTCCTCCTCGTGCCGGGCCGCACGCTGCTCGAGACGGCCAAGGCGCTCGGCTCGTCCGGCTCGATCGACCTGGCCTTCGGTGGCGCCGCGGGCGGTGACGGGCTCGTCGGGTTCGAGGCCGGTCAGCGGCGCTCGACGACGCGCCTGCTCGATGGTGAGTACCCCAAGGTCTCCTCGATCTTCCCCACTTCGACCGACACCGAGGCGGTCGTGGCCACCCACGACCTCGTCGAGGCGGTCAAGCGCGTGGCCCTCGTGGCCGAGCGCAACACCCCGGTGCGCCTGAAGTTCACCGACGGCCAGGTGACCATCGAGGCCGGCACCGGCGACGACGCCCAGGCCAGCGAGGCGGTGGAGTCCACGCTCACCGGCCCCGAGCTGGAGATCGCCTTCAACCCGCAGTTCCTCCTCGACGGGCTCGGTGCGGTCGGCACGCCCTTCTCGCGGATCTCCTTCACCCAGCCGAGCCGCCCCGCCGTGCTCACCGGGCAGGCCGAGGCCGACGGCGAGGCCGACTCGAGCTACCGCTACGTCCTCATGCCGGTCCGCTTCGCCAGCTGATCCCGGCGCGCACGCGGCATACAG
>Ga0116193_1001739_pt1 | contig 17495 bp, 16 predicted proteins | sample AD_UKC115_MetaG_FD_89892 | JGI IMG/M metagenome (GOLD analysis project Ga0116193, IMG submission 89892) | Active sludge microbial communities of municipal wastewater-treating anaerobic digesters from Hong Kong - AD_UKC115_MetaG | ecosystem: Engineered > Bioreactor > Anaerobic > Digestate... | reverse complement strand
GAAATGGTGGGGAAAATATAAAAAATACCTTATTAATACCCCCAACTCTTTACCACCGCCAGGTTTTCTTTCATGCAATCCAGTGGAGCCATGCCCTGGTAAGATTCCTGTTCAATCACAAAAAGGGTGGTTCCCGAATCGCGGGCCATATCGGTAATCTCTTTAATGGGTAGGACCCCCTTGCCCAGGATGGTACTTTCAAAACCCTGTCCGGCGGCCTTCTGAATCATGTCCTTGATGTGGATGTTGTCATACCTCCCGGGATATTTGGACAACAGGTCCTTGGCCAGCGCCCCCGCCATATACATGTTTCCCGTATCGAGCTGCAACACCACCTTGTCTTTATCGGTGTTTTTCATGATCAGGTCGAACACCAGTTCATCGTTCAACTTCTGGCTGAATTCAAAATCATGGTTATGATAACCAAAGCGCATGCCCGACTTTTTGCATAGTTCGCCGCATTTATTGAAAATCACCATGTACTTCATCAGGTCGTCGTAGGTATTGCGCATGGATTGGTCAAGCCAGGGGCTGATCACATACTGCTGGCCCATGTATGCGGCATCTTCAACCAGCTTTTTCCAGTCATCCGTAAAGTCCTGAAGCGTCTCATCCCAGTGATTTTTACCCAGTACCGTATGACCCGAAGGCATCTTCAAACCGAGGTTATCCAGCACTTTTTTAAATTCGGCAGCGGTCCATCCGTAGAATTTATGGTCGACATAATTGGCATGTTCCACATGGGTGTATCCCATTTCAGCCAGTTTGGTCAGGGTACCCAGCGGATCCCGGCCCATATCCTCTCGCACGCCATAAAGCTGAAGCGCCATGGTGGTACCCCCCTTTACCCTTTTGGTCTTTGAACAGGCCAATTCCGGAAACAAGGCAGCAACTCCCAGGGCCAGTGTACCGGTTTTCAGAAAATTTCTTCGTGTAGTTTTCATAATAATATTTTTATTTGTTATTAAATTGATTTTCTTTTAATGTTCCATTAAAATCGCATTCCATTTTCAAAAGTAACATATTTGCCGGATTCATCCGACCATCGGGTCCTTGCGTTTTTCAAATTTATATACTTAATATTGTAATATGAACCAAAAAACTGCAATCATGAGAATTATACGCCTTTTTTGCCTTATCCTTTTGTTCATTCCGGTTTTGGTCACAGGCCAGGAACAGCCGACTAAAGAATACTCTGCCATTTATGAAAAAGTGATGAAACGCACCCAGTGGTGGCGTGAGGCCCGCTTCGGTATGTTCATCCATTTCGGGGCCTATGCGGTTCCGGCGCGCGGAGAGTGGGTCAAATCAAACGAACGGATGACCACAGATAGATATCAGCAATACATCGACATTTTCAATCCGGTCGATTTTGATGCCAAAGCATGGGCTAAAACCGCCAAAGCCGCCGGGATGAAGTATGCTGTACTCACGGCAAAACACCATGACGGATTTTGCATGTTCGACAGCAAACTCACCGATTATAAACTGAGCACACGTTTCGGGGGCCGCGACCTGGTGCGCGAGTTTCTGGATGCATTCCGGGCTGAAGGGCTGAAAGTGGGACTCTATTACTCTGTCATTGACTGGCATCACCCCGACTATCCCAATGTGGGCAATCATCCGCAGCGCGACGATAAAGAGTATGCCAAACGGACCTTTAACTGGGAGAACTACCTGAAATACATGCATGGCCAGGTGGAAGAGCTGGTAAGGGATTATGGCAAACTTGACATTATGTGGTTCGACTATTCGTTCGACGAATACACCGGGGAAAAATGGAAAGCCCGGGAACTGGTCAGCATGGCACGAAAATACCAACCGGATATCATTCTGGATAACCGTTTGGAAATCAACCAGGGAATGGCAACCGGTCAGCGGACAGTCAGTTCTCTGGGGGATTTTGAAACACCGGAGCAGGGGATTCCCGATGCACCCCTCGTTGACAAATACGGCAATCCCATTCCCTGGGAGACCTGCCTGACCCTGAACAATAACTGGGGTTATTGCGAATCAGATAAGAACTGGAAATCTCCCGAACTGGTCATTCACAGTCTGGTCAATTGTGTCAGTAAAAACGGCAATTTACTCCTAAACGTAGGTCCTGATGCCCGAGGCAGGATTCCCGAAGAAAGTGTTCAGATTCTGAAAGAGGTCGGAAAATGGATGGCCGATAACAGCGAAAGTATTTATGGCTGCGGGGCCTGCCGTTTGTCCAAACCCGAATGGGGATGCTATACCCGCAAGGGGAACAACCTGTATGCCCACTGGATGTTTTCGAACCTGGGACAGCTGAACACCCGTGGGGTTCCGGCGGATAAAGTCAAATCGGTCACCCTGCTTAAATCGGGGGCTGAATTAACCTATCAGGAAACCTGGTGGGGGAACATGGAGGCCGGCAACTTCTTCATCAATACGGGCAGCTCCCCTGAAAAACCGGTTAAATATGATACCGTCGTCAAAATTGCCCTGGCGGAATAAAAGAAAGGAAAAAGACCGGAAGATTTCTTAGTTTTTACCAACTGTGCTGCATCCATTTCGGTAACGCGACCATTTGCTAAATAACATACAAAACCCGACCTATCATGAAGTACGGCGATGGCGTATACAGGGGGTGTTTTCCTTACTTCACTGTGTATGGAAGCTGTTTTATATGAGTGCGGTTTGACGGTTTGGGATTCCCGATTTTACAGGTGCACTCACATCGAGCCTGAATCTTCAGGATTAAATCAATAAAAGCTCTCTGATTAATCAGAGAGGAATAACATAAAAAACCAAAATATTCCTGTAAATTAACTGATCAAATTAAACAGCCTGTTAGATGAAGAAATGGATCATGCTGTCCCTTTTTTCTGTCAGCTGGATGGTTTTTAACGGCCAGGAAACCGGTCTGGTTTCTGGACGTTTCATTAACGGCTATGCAGAAAAAATCTCCGGGAGCGATTTCAGTTATCATTCCTCCATTCCCGATGCCAAAGAGTGCCTGCTGGTCAGGGCCACAGACGGGAAATCATCCATGACGTGGAAAACAGCACCGGTGGAGGTAAAAACAGGAGACCAATTCATCACGGTTGCCTGGCTTTCCGGGATCGGCTCATCGCCGGGCATAGCCCGGTTTAACCTCGCCGTGAACGGTATTCCTTTGCTCTCATTTTGGGCCGACGGGAAAGACCAATGGGAACTGACCGCGAAGGATGGTTCCCGGCTATCCTTTCAAAAAGAGATGGTGGACCAGTTTGGAGACCGGTTCGGGTTTATGTTCCTGATTCTTCCGGTATCCTCTGTAAAAGCCGGTGAACCTCTGGCAATAACCGTTACCGGTGGTAACTTCGGGAAAACCTCCTGGTACATGACTTTCAGGTATCCGTTGAAAAACGGACTAACCCTCAAAGCCATGCCTGCCCTTTTGATGGCGGAAGGTAAACCCTGCCAACTGGGGATTGCCGGCATTCTTCACTTTGGAAAACCTGCCCTGGCCAGAATTTTTGTTGGGAATAAACAGGTTGCGGAAACCCCGGTGAACTTTGGGTACAATTACGTCAGGATCAACCTTCCGGAAGTAACTAAAAACAAAACGGTACCCTACAGGATGGAAATCGCCGGAAGATCGGAAGCCGGGAAAATAGTGCTTTCTCCGGTGCGGCACTGGCGGGTCAACTTTGTCCAGCTTTCCCATACTGATATCGGGTATACCCGACCCCAGACTGAAATCCTGGCCGAGCATCTGCGTTATATCGATTACGCCCTTGACTATTGCGACCTGACTGACAGCTATCCTGATGAATCCCAGTTTCGCTGGACCTGCGAAGCTGCCTGGGCTGTGGATGAGTACCTGAAATGCCGGCCTGCATCCCAGATTGAAAGGTTAAAGAAAAGGGTAGCCGAAAGCAGGATTGAGATTACCAGCATGTATTTCAATTTTGATGAACTTCCCGATGAGCAGATCCTGGCTGCTTCGCTTCAGCCTGTTAAACGGTTCAGGGAAGAGGGACTGGAAGTGAAAACCGCCATGCAAAACGACGTGAACGGAATTGGCTGGTGCCTGAATGACTATTTTCATGACCTGGGAATCCGGTACCTGAACATGGGAACCCATGGTCACAGGGCTTTGATTTGTTTTGATAAGCCCACCCTTTTCTGGTGGGAATCACCCTCCGGGAACCGGATGCTGGCCTACCGTGCCGAACATTATATGACCGGCAATACGGTTTTCAAGATCCACGCAGGCGATTTTAACCGTTTCGAGGAGCAACTGCTCACCTACCTGACCGCGCTTGAAGCCAAAGGGTATGATTACGACCTGATTTCCATCCAGCATTCGGGATTTCTCACCGACAACTCCCCACCATCGACCCTGGCCTGCGATATGATCAGACAGTGGAATAAAAAATACGCCTGGCCTAAGCTGAAAACAGCCACGGCTACCGAATTCTTCGAAGAAATGGAAGCAAAATACGGCGCCCGTTTCCCGGTGATCCGCGGTGCATGGCCCGACTGGTGGACAGACGGATTCGGTGCTTCTGCCCGAGAAGTGGCGGCCACCCGAACAGCAGAGGCCGATCTGATCGCCCATTCTGCCGGGTTGACCATGGCAGGTTTGATGGGAGCCACCCTTCCTGAGAAAATCGCCGACCGGCTGGAAGACACCTATTCAGCCCTGCTCTTCTACACGGAACACACGGTAGGATATCACGGAAGCGTCAGTGAACCCTTCAGCAGGAACACGATGGAACAAAGGGCATTGAAGGAATCCTATGCCTGGGAGGCCGGCCGCAGGGCCAAAATGATCGGGGAAGAAGCCCACGGTTTACTTCAGAGTTTTTTCCCGAGGGAAAACAAACCGCTTCTTGTGGTGTACAACACCCTCGCCCAGCCCCGGAGCGGGTTGCTCATGGTGTATATTGATCACCAGGAAATCCCGAAATATGCCAAATTCAGGCTTGTGGGTCCGGATGGGATAGAAGCCAAAGCCCAGCCGGTGGAAAGTTTTTCCGATGGAACTTACTGGGCGGTATGGGTCAATGACATTCCCGGGTTCGGATACCGGAAATACCACATCCTGATCAGCGATAAGGAAACTGAGGCAGCTGGTTTTGATGTGGAGAAAAACACCAATACCCTGGAAAATCAATGGTACCGTCTGGAGGTCGATACCTCCCGGGCTGCCATCAACACCCTTTATGACAAATCGTTGGAAAAGGAACTGACCGACCGGAAAGCGGAGTGGAAACTGGGAGAGTTCATATATGAAACGTTGGGCAACCGTTCGCAGATGGAGTCCCGCAAATTGGACAATTTTCACCGGGTACCGTTGGATAAGGTTGGATACGAAGGATTACAGAAAGGGACACTCTGGAATAGCTTCCGTTTCAGGGGGAATACCGGGGCTGCCATGAAGGAGGGCGATTTCCTTCTGGAGATCAGGGTTTTCAACACGACCAAACGCATTGACCTGGTCTATTCGATTGAAAAAAAGATGGTGACCGATCCGGAAGGGATCTACATCGCCTTCCCCTTTGAAATGGAGAAGGGACAACTGGCATTTGATGTACCGGGAGGGGAGATCAGGGCCGGAATTGACCAGATCCCCGGTTCGTCCAACGACTGGAACACGGTGCAAACCTACGCAAGAGTCCATAATTCCGAAGGGCAGATCCTACTATGTTCAAACGAAGCACCGCTGATGCAGTTCGGCGGGATCAATACCGGTCGTTACAGGGCCGGGGCAACGCCTGCTTCGACCCATATCTTTGGGTGGCCGATGAACAATTACTGGACCACCAACTTCAATGCCGAACAGCATGGCGGCCATACCTGGACCTATTCCCTTACCAGTTCAGGGAGCAACAGCCGCCAGGAATCTGCATCGGCCGGTTTAAGCTACCGCATTCCGTTTCTGTCCAGGATTCTACCGGGAGGAGGCACGGGGCATTCTCCGGAAAAGGGGTCGTTGATTACCGGATGGCCCGAAAATGTACTGCTTATCAGTGCGGTCCCGGAGGAGGGAGGGAAGTCGGCCATTCTGCACCTGCGGGAAACCGGAGGCAAACCGGCCGCCATCGGTCTGAAAAACGCCCTTAGCGGTCAGCCCATGAATTGCATCCCGGTTGACGTCGCCGGGGAACCATTGATGAATGGGGCCTGTTCGATGAAACCGCTCGAATCGAAGTTTTTCAGGGTGATATTCTGAAAATTAAAGCATTCTGCTTCAATTTATTTCAGAATTTACACCCTTTTATTGAACGGAACCAGGATAAAACCAGTTCTTCCTTATTATCTATCGGCAGATCAGGAAAGCGATTGAAGATGCCTGAATGAGAATTTTCATTCCGGCCGGATTTTAAGTACCTGATATCAGAAAAGGGTTTATCAACGGAAGCAAACGATTTTTTATGTTCAATCCCATGACTTTTCACAGGATTGGAAAAACCGATCGCAAGGGACATTATTTCTTAAACATAAATTTGGTATTATTCAAAAAACTCTTGAAATTTGATAGACCAATTATAATCCATAAAGTTAGCGGTATGAAATTCATCCAGACAGGCACTGAGCGCAGGATGCAACCCTAATAACGAATAGGATCAAAAGTGATCGGACCGGACAACAGACAGAAATCAAATGGCTCCTGAAAACAAAACCGAAAGGGTATTGCGTCTGATTTTGTTTTTATCGAACAGCTATCCGAAAAGCAAGGACGAATGCACCTCATTTCTGGGGATAAAGGATTCTACGTTTTATAATTACCGGAATACACTATTGAATATCGGCTTTGATGTCCGCCAAAAGGAGGGTGCCTATTGGATAGAATATGTTGAGAAGGAACACCAGATATTGCGGAACGTGTTGCATTTTTCAGAAGAAGAAGCCTATATTCTTTCCAGATGCATCGAAAAGGTTGAAGAAATCAATGTCTGCGCCCGACGGTTAAAACAAAAGCTGGTATTGTTTCTAAACCAGGATAAGGCACTGGAAGCATACATCCGGAAAGAAAAGCCAGAAATAATACAGATCCTGCGAAACGCCCAAAAAGGGAAAAAACAGGTTTTGCTTATAAATTACGCCTCCGGGAACAGTCAGACCATTAAAAACAGGTTGGTAGAACCCTTCGAGTTTAAAGACGATTTTAACCTGGTATGGGCTTATGATGTGCTACTGAAACAAAACCGGCAGTTTAAGATTTGCCGGATCGAGAATATCCAGGAAACCTTGTTGCCCTGGGAGAATGAACCGAAACACCGTTCGATGCCTGTAGATATTTTTCGCAACACAGGCGAACTGAATAAAAAAGTGGAATGTCTGCTGACTCTTAAAGCTAAAAATTTGTTAGTTGAGGAATATCCGTTATCCGAACGGTTTCTTACAAAACAGTCAAATAACCAGTATATTCTAAAAACCACTGTGGCCAAGTATGAAGGACCCGGTCGTTTTGTCCTTGGTTTGGGCGAAGATATAAAGCCTTTGGGAGATCATGGATTTCTTGATTTTCTGAAAAAAAAGGTCGCTAAATGTCAGAATATTTTATCAGACTCCACGAGGGTTGGAGTTGGCATAATGAAATTTGACCAAAATTGAAGTGAAATGCAAGACAAAGCCATCGCACAAATAGGCCACTGGCAACTGGCGCAAAACCGCGACCTCGACCCGGTTGACCTCTACATTGAGAATATGTTCCCCGGCAAGGATTACCAAATGCTGCTGCTGGTATTCGAAATCATCAGCGACAACGGGGAGTTAACCTGTGCCTACAAGGGAATCGATATCGAAAAGGTAAAGAAGGATTCGTCCAGCTACCGCAAGTATGCCTACCGCAAAGGAAGTGCACGCGGAGGCGATGTTACCATCACCACCAAGCTCAGCAACCCTGCCGACACGAAACTGCAAAACATAAAAGAGGCGCAGCTTAAAAAGCTTACCGCGTCGAAACACCCCGATGCCCAGTTATTCAAATTGATTGAATCGGAGTTTCTCAGAAATGAAGCATTGATTAGTTTGAATGTGGAGAGCTATTTTGGCAGTGCCTCGAAAGAAGAACAGACCTCCACGGGTATTTCACTGAGGATAAATAAAGAAAGGGACTTATACCTGAACGATTTTGAGTTGGTGCGTAACATCTTGCTCGACTCCGGTTCAGAAAAGAAATATGACCATAATGGCACCCAGTCGCGCACCAATAACTCGGTTTGCTCAGTAACCAGTGAATTAGCCGAAGATATTTACGGGTTTGCCGCCCCGTTTAAATATTCAAGCCCTGACAAGCCCGGTTTTATCAGCGGCTTTTTCAACAAGGAAAAGTTTTGGCGCAATTACCCGGTGTCGTCGAAAGAGGCCCTGGCGCTGGAGTATGGCAAGAAGTACATCAAGCAGCACCTGACCGGTTATTTCTATGGTCACGAGTTCCTGTTCGTGCCACACCCCATTATCCGCAGCAGCCACAACGAGCTGGAAATGATTGTGGAATTGCTGAAAGATGCCTTTGCCATCGCCCGCGAAAAGAAGATATCGAAAGAGGAACGGTCGGAAGCCGAAGAATATGTACAGAAGATTGTTGCCGGGCAGGAGAACTACTTCTACCTCGACATGCTGTTCTATTCCGAAGACAAAAAGACTGAGGCTATCAGTATTGAAATGATGCTGGAAGAGGTGCTTCCATCGAGGTTTAATAAACTGTTTATTGAAGTGCCTGAACGGGTCAACCGCAATCCGTTGTTTAAGAATGCCATTGTTATTAAGAAAGTTGAGCAAGATTTGAAGTTTTCGTTTGGCATTGTGAGCGATATTTTTGGAGATAAATTTCTCGACATTGTACAACGCATCTTCTTGGGCAAGCCCATTTCAAAAGCCTTCCTTTTTGAACGGGTCATCGCATTGATCCGCAAAAACTACAACGAATCGCATACCCAGGATAAATGGACAGAGCCCGCCGGATGGACAGTGCTTAAAGCCATTATGCTGATCAATTATTTGCAGGAACTTAAAATCATCGATAACAATAATACCTATAACTATATGGATACAACAACCGTTGAAAAAAAATCAGGCAGGTTTAACCTCGATGGGTTTAACCAGTTTATAAAGGAGAACGAAAGTTTCCTCGACAGCGATATTAAAGTTGGGATATTCGCCTTGGGGGTCATGGTGCGTTTCCTTTTCGACATACAACATGCTAACCTTAGCAACACCCCGTTCGAAAACAAACTGCGCGGGTACAAGCTAAATCCCGAATTACTGATGCAGGTTTACACCGAAGCATTGGACAAAATCCAGAAATACCAGAAGAATTTCTACGTCTATGGCGATTTGCGCGAAGTGATCAGCCACTATTTTGTAACCAAAAAGCAAGAACTGGTTTCGTTGAGCAACAACGAGCTATCGTTCTATTTTGTAGCAGGCCTCGAAATGGGGCGCAAATTCAAGAATGAAAAAGAAGATAACAATCAAGCAACCGAATAATAACCTTTAAATATCTAAAACAATGAGCGAAATTATTAGCAACCGCAGCGAACTTCTGTTCCTTTACGATATTGAAAATGCCAACCCGAACGGCGACCCGCTGAACGAGAACCGTCCGCGTTTCGACACCGAAAGCAGCACCATACTGGTGTCGGATGTACGCCTGAAACGTACCATCCGCGACTATTGGTACGAGTACAAAGGCTTTAACGGGCAAGGCGACAGTCAGGATATTTTTGTGCGCGAGACTACCTATGAGGATGGTGATAAGGAATACATTAAAGACGGAAAACGCCGTGCCAAGGATTTTCAGGAACAGGCCAATATTATTCTTGATAAGTGTATCGATATCCGTGTGTTTGGTGGGGTAATCCCTCTTTCAAACGCTTCAATCACCTACATTGGCCCTGTTCAGTTCCAGATGGGGAAATCGCTGAATAAAACAGAAATCGTTGAAGAACAAGGAACCGGGGCTTTTGCTGCAAGTGATAAGAAAATGCAAGCAACTTTCCGTACCGAATATAAAATCCCTTATGCCGTGATTGGCTTCAACGGGGTAATCAACGAGAAGTCGGCCCAATATTCAAAAATGAACGAAGAGGACAAAGCGTTGCTGATTGAGGGTATCTGGGAAGGTACCAAGAACCTGATTTCGCGCTCGAAATTCGGACAAGCTCCGTTATTCCTGCTTACCATCGACTACACCGAACCATTCTACATTGGCAACCTGCGCCAGCGGCTAAAACTCGACTGTGGCGAAAAGAACGAAATGCAGATACGTAGTACAAACGATTTCAAACTGGACGTGACCGAACTGGTGGAGGTGCTGAAAGCCAACAAGGAGAAGATTGCCGCCCTCAGTTTGAATACCGATTCGCGGCTGACGATGGTCAATAAGGGTCAAATCATCACCAACCTCAGCAAAGATGAACTCTAAGGAATTGCTCATTTTCGACATCAAAGGCGAATACGGGCACTTCCGAAAGTACAATACCACCACCTCGCCGCTTACCTATTCCATTCCCACCCGAACGGCCATTGCCGGGATACTGGGGGCGATACTGGGCATGGAACGGGAAATACGCGACGGAGTGTATCCTGAAGGGGCTGAACCGGTGCAGGAGTTCTTCTCGAAAGAACGGAGCGATATAGCGGTGCAGATTATGCGCCCGGTGAAGAAAGAGAACATCGGGTTTAACCTGATCAACACCAAAACTACGTTCTACGACCTGACCCGTGCCGGTCGCACACAAATTGAGTTTGAACTGGTGAAAGATGTGCATTACCGCATTTACCTGAGCATGGCCGATGAACAGAAGTTTGAGGAACTTACGGAGCGGATTCAGAACAAACAGCACCACTTCACGCCCTACCTGGGATTGGCACAATTTACCGCGCAGATCGATTTTATACAACGGGCAACAGCTACCAAAGTAGCTTCTAATAGAGAGTTTGCCGAAATCATCACGGCTGTGAATATGTCGAAACTGCAAGGCGAACCGCCGGTTGAGTTCCAACGGGAGTTTTTTTATTCGGCCAACAACATGCCCATTGCCATGAATCGCGACCGCGAGGTGTTGGAATACTCCGAGGTGCTGATCGAAAAAAACGGTAACCCACTCCGTGTGCGGGTATCCGATTACTATACGGCTGACGGGGTGGGGAATATATTGTTCTTGTGATGGGTATTTCTATGATATTGGATACACATTACATAGGGACGTTGCCCCTATCTGTGATGTCTCAGGCCGATAGCCTGAGTTATATTCAGACTGAAAGTCTGAGACAGCATAACTTGGGGCAACGCCCCACGGTATAGAAGAACAACTATGGGTCAATCGCTATCACAACTCTACGTCCACCTCACCTTCGGCACCAAAGGCCGCAAGTCGTGGATAGTCCCGAATATAGAGGAACGGGTACATGCTTATATGGCCGGAACCCTGCAACAATACGAAAGTCCGGCACTGATCATTAACTCAGTGCCCGATCATGTACATATCCTCTTCCGGCTGTCGAAGAACTATGCACTGGCTCGGGTAGTAGAAGAGGTAAAGAAGCAGTCGTCAAAATGGATCAAAACCTTAGAAGGAGGAACTATCCAATTCAGGTGGCAGATAGGTTACGGAGCTTTCTCTGTCAGCAGTTCAAACGTTGAAATCGTGAAACGTTACATCGAGAATCAAAGAGAACATCACGGCTATCAAACCTATCAGGAAGAAGTTGAACAATTTGTAAAAGAGTATGACATCATTGAATACGATCCTAAATACTTCTGGGAATAACTCCCATTACCCCTCAGGCCCATCGGCCTTGGACATCTCAACTATGGGCAGTGTACCTTGAGTTAGCCATACGATGACAGAATTTCTATCACATCCGCAAAAGCTATTAGTCGACCATCTCCGTGAAGTGGCTACCATCGCTACTCGTGTGGTGAGAGGTAAAGGCTATCGCATAGTGCTGGCAAAAGGCACAGAGATAACCCAACAGCAGCTTGCCGATCTGGTATGGATTGCCGGTGCCTTCCACGATCTGGCTAAGGCAACCAGCTACTTTCAGGAGTATATCCGAGACCCCGAGAGAGTACATAATCATTTAAAGAACCATGCGCAACTATCATCTGTTTTTACATGGTTTGTGGCAAGCCAGTATTGTAAACAACAGTATAGTGAAAAACTTATTTCGGAATTGATTCCTGTATTGGTGTTAATTGCTGTGAAGCGGCATCATGGAAGTATCGAGAATCTTCAGAAAGAGTTGCTGTTCTCAAATGACGATTTAGAAAACTTTTCGGAACAGATTCAAAGCATAGAACCAGAATCCGTTGAACTAATTATTTCTGAATTACTGGTCTGTTGCCCCGTTAAAACAACATGGAAAGAGTTCATGAATTATTGGACTGAGAAAACTTTTCAACGTCAATTGAAAGACTTTGCCATGATGACATTTCGGTTTGGTTATCCCAAGCTCGACGAATCTTCACGCATTGCCTTGTTCAATCTTTTTCAGTTGATCTATTCGGCGTTGATGTATGCCGACAAAAACGATGTGATCCTTAACGAAAGCCGTTTTAATAGCAGTCTCACCGATATTACAAACCGTCTGAACCTTTTTAGGGAGCAACAAAGGTTTGATCTGGCACGGACAAAGATTGACCGATTAAAGAACGAGGCCTATTTCAATACGTTGGAGCATCTGGAAAAGGTGTTCAGACCCGGGCAGCACCTTTATTCCATTACCCTGCCGACCGGATTGGGCAAAACCCTTACGGCGTATGCAGTGGCAGACAAACTCAGGCAGCTAAGTGGTAATGCCAATGCTAAAATTGTAATCAATATTCCTTTTACTTCTATTATCGACCAGAACTTTGAGGTTTATCGTCAGGTGCTGGGGACCGATTCGAGCAACGTGTTGCTGAAACATCACCACCTTGCAGAGCCCAACTACAAAGATGGCTCGGAAAGGGTTTATGAATTCGACAAAAGCCAATTTCTGATCGAAACCTGGCAGTCGGAAACCATTGTTACTACGTTCGTGCAGTTCCTCGAAACCATCCTTTCGATGGACAAGACCAAACTGATGAAGCTTGCCCACTTGAAAAATGCGGTGATACTGCTCGATGAGATTCAGACAATTCCTTATGAATTATGGGAGACTATTCGGAAATCGTTCCTTTCGCTTGGTGAATCGTTGAATATGTATTTTGTCTTGATTTCGGCCACGCAACCGTTAATTTTCACACCAGAAGAAGATATTACAGAGTTGGTGCCCGACTATCAAAAGTATTTCAGGGTATTCAATCGCACAAGGTTGCATTATCAAAAAGAAGCTGTTTCATTCGACTCGTTCGTTGGGTCAGTAGCTGATTACGTTTGTGAAGAACCCGATAAGGATGTGTTGGTAATTATGAACACCAAGAAAGCGGCACGAACTTGCTTCATACAATTGGTTGACCTGAATCTTGAAGATACCAATTACTATTTCCTTTCCACTTTGATCACTCCTTACGAACGGAAAGAGATTATCAGGAAGATAAAAGCAACGAACGGAAACCGGAAATTGGTTGTATCAACCCAGCTGATTGAAGCCGGAGTGGATATTTCGGTCGATACCATTTTTAGGCAACTGTCGCCCATCGATTCCATTATCCAGTCGGCAGGCCGGGCAAACCGTTATAACGAAAAGAAAACAATCTCTGATATCTTCCTATATGAAATTGATGGGGAACATCAACGTACTTCAAGTCGGATTTATGGATCGGATTTGATTTTAAAAACTAAGAATGTGTTAAAGGATTTTGCAGAGATTGAAGAGTCGGACTATTTCAAACTGATAGAGCGCTATTTTGAGGAGGTCAGGAAGCAGTCCGATGAAACGTCTTCTCCTCTGTTGGATGCCATTTTAGGATTGCGGTTTGCCGAGGTCGATTTGAGTTTGATTGAGGGACGTAAAGCTGAATCGGTTTTTATTCAGTTGAACGAAGAAGCCAAAACGGTTTGGGAACAATATGTGATGCTTTATAGCACCGAAGGATTAACTCCATGGGAAAGGAAGGCCCGATTTGCTGCATTCAAGTCGAGATTCTACGACTATGTAATTAATGTGCCAATTCCGTTTGGTGAAAAGAAAATTGATTTTGATTCAGAACAATTTCATGGTTTTTATTTATCAAGTAAAGAACAGCCATCTACCTTCTATTCATACTCAGATACTGACTCAACACAAAATATTGGCTATAAAATGAATCAGCAAGTATTATCTATCTAATCATGCAAATCACACAAACTACTATTCAATTTCCCGATATTCAGTTGCAGACGCGCGATGCACACAAACTGCGAGGGTATTTTGGCAACCTGTTTAGAGAGCATTCACCCCTGCTGCATAATCATTACCACGACGGATCGACGCGTTATGCCTATCCCTTGGTCCAATATAAGGTAATAGATCATATCCCGGTATTGGTAGGGTTTCAGGAAGGAGCCGAATTGCTGGTTTCCCTTTTTTTGAAAATCAGGGAACTGGATATTGAAGGGAAACACTTCCCGGTTTTAGCAAAGAATATTCAGCAGAAGCAATTCGAAATAACCGTAAATCAGCAGTTATTCAATTATACCTTTAAAACTTTATGGATGGCTTTAAACCAGGAAAATTTCAAAAGATATATACTTCTGGATGAAGCAGAAAAAGGAACTTACTTAAGTCATCAGCTTCAAAACAACATATTGAGTTTTTACAAAGGCCTTTCATTTCGCACAAGCGAACGAATAATGGCAATTACCCGAATGGAGGAAAAGCAAACGCTGTTTAAGAATCAGTCGATGCTGGCCTTTTTCGGACAATTTACTACCAACGCATATCTCCCGGAATGGGCAGGGATTGGCAAAGCTGTAAGCCGCGGTTTTGGAACAGTCAGTCTAATAAAATAAAGTTTGAAAATGCAGCTAATCATAAACACTTACGGAACGTATGTACATGTAAAAGATGATTTGTTTGAAGTCACCCTTTCAAAAGAAGGCGGAAAGCAAAAGCACCATTACGCCAGCCAGAAAGTAACCTCAATCCAGATGAGTAAAGGAGCTGCCATAAGTACCGATGCAATTATACTGGCTATGAAAAACAATATTGATATTATTGTATTCGAGCGGGACGGGATGCCCGTCGGGCGTTTCTGGCATAGTAAACCAGGCAGCACCTCCAAAATCAGAAAGCAACAACTCGATGCCAGTTTAAATGAAAACGCTATTTTCTGGGTAAAAAACTGGTTATATTCAAAGCTTGATAACCAGATCGAGTTTCTTAAACGACTGAAGAACCATCGCCCTGCTACAGCCGATCTGATTCAGGAAAAAATTGGAACTATCTCGGGACTTAAATCTAAAATAAAAGAGCTGAAGGGTAACAAAATAGATGAAATAGACGACACATTACGCGGACTGGAAGGTACTGCCGGGAGAATCTATTTTCAGATATTGAGTTCCCTTTTGCCGGAGCGCTATCAGTTTGATGGCCGGAGTTTTCGCCCGGCTAAAGATCCGTTCAATGCTTTCCTGAATTATGCGTATGGCGTATTGTACAGTCGGGTGGAAAAAGTGCTGATTGTAGCCGGACTCGATCCGTATGTAGGGTTTATGCATCGCGACGATTATAATATGAAAAGCATGGTTTTCGATTTTATTGAACCTTATCGGATATATGCCGATGAAGTGGTCTTTAAACTGTTCTCGGCCAAAAAAGTAAATGATGGACATACTGATAAAATTACCAACGGATTCAGCCTGAATACAGTAGGAAAAAATTTATTAATGCAGTCGCTGATACAATTTTTTGAGGAAGACAAAATTCGTTATAACGGACGCAACCAGTCCCGGATGAATGCCATGCAGGCGGATGCTCACCAATTTTCCAATAAATTAATAGGAAAGTCATGATTTGCTGGGTATTATACGATATCAAGAAAAACAAGCCACGAAGTAAGGTGGCTGTATTATGCAAAAAATCGGGATTATACCGGGTACAGAAATCTGTTTTTCTGGGAAGCCTTGAAGACAATGAAAAAGATACCCTTGAATTGGCTGTGAAAGATTGGGTCAATGAAGAAACAGATTCGGTATATATTTTCCCGATGAGCAAAAATGAGCTTCGGCAAACAGCTTTGCTGGGTCAGGCATTCGACAAGAAACTGATAACCGATGAAGTAAAAGCCCTGTTTTTCTGATGTCGGTCACACCTTCACATATTATTCAATATCTGTACTGTCCGAGGTTCACTTATTTTGAATATGTGCTTTGCATTCCTCAATATGAAGAGCGACATTACAAGGTGGAGAAAGGAAGAAATATTCATGATCAAAAGCTGGAACAAAATAAAGATTATTTGCGCAAACGGATCGGTGTGGTAAAAAAATACACTGATCAGTATCTGACCAATGGTTTTTTACGGGGAAAAGTAGATGAAATATTGCTGTTGAATGATGGAACGATGGCTCCACTGGATTATAAATTTGCTATATTTGAAGAACGTATTTATGAAACGTACCGAACTCAGAATGAGTGCTATGCCGTTCTGATTGAAGAAAATTACGGCACCAAGGTCAATAAGGGATTTTTGGTATATACGCGTTCTTCGAATAGACTGGTTGAAGTTGAAATCAGCGAAAAAGCCAAACAGGAAATTCGTAAGATTTGCGATGAGGTAAATGAAATTATCCTCAGGAATTATTTTCCTAAGGCAACTAAATACAAGCAAAGGTGCGTTGAGTGCACATACCGTAATATTTGTATCAGATAGGTTTAACGGGTGACCATTTATTTTTAGTTACCGGAAAACAATATTTATGACACTATATATCAATAAGTTAAACTTTCGGAAAGAATGGTTAAAAAACAGAAATATTCGTTCTTTGACATACTGAATCTTTACAAATATTCATTTCAAAGTAATATGTATCATGCTATAATTCAAACAAATAAGCAAATTTACGGCTTCCAGAAGTTTATCCATCAAAATAAGGATTGAAACCAAATTGCAAATTACTGGATCAAAGGAAAGAAAATCTTCCAGAAGTTTATCCATCAAAATAAGGATTGAAACCCTGGGGGGAGAAACTCTGCCCACGATCAAATGAGTCTTCCAGAAGTTTATCCATCAAAATAAGGATTGAAACGTATATATTTGCGACAAAATCTTCATATACACGCAACTTCCAGAAGTTTATCCATCAAAATAAGGATTGAAACTAAGTAATGTTGGTTTTGCTACAGCCAGAAATGTTGCTTCCAGAAGTTTATCCATCAAAATAAGGATTGAAACCCTTGATTTTGTGAAGCTGGAAAGCGGCTTGATTCAGCTTCCAGAAGTTTATCCATCAAAATAAGGATTGAAACCCTTTTTGTTCCTTATTCTTCCAGAACGGGAGTTACTTCCAGAAGTTTATCCATCAAAATAAGGATTGAAACTGGTGGAAGTGGATTCACAGGACTTGTGCTTGGAAATCTTCCAGAAGTTTATCCATCAAAATAAGGATTGAAACTAAAAAG
>Ga0116193_1001737_pt1 | contig 17503 bp, 14 predicted proteins | sample AD_UKC115_MetaG_FD_89892 | JGI IMG/M metagenome (GOLD analysis project Ga0116193, IMG submission 89892) | Active sludge microbial communities of municipal wastewater-treating anaerobic digesters from Hong Kong - AD_UKC115_MetaG | ecosystem: Engineered > Bioreactor > Anaerobic > Digestate... | reverse complement strand
GCTATCCAGCCTCAATGGTGTCGCCGTTTGCATTGTGGGTACCGGTCGCTGGCATGAGTGCGACGGCTTGGGCCTTCGATGAGCGACTGACCGCGACGCAGGTGGTTGGTGCTGCGATTGTCCTGCTGGGCCTTGCGGTGGCTGTTCTGGGGGGCCAAGTGCTGAAGCGTTGGCGTGAGCCCTAGTCCGCCCACACCGCGCAGTCGCTGCTCACGCCTGTCCATACTTGCTAGAAAACTGGATGCCGATTGACTCGAGAATATCCTTCGGCAGGACGCCGCCGGCGCAGACGATTACGTCGTCGTTGGCAATCTGCCTGCGGCCGGACGGAGTGACCAGCGCTACGCTGTCTTGTTCAATCGCGTCAATCTGCGTTTGCAGCATCAGGCGCAAGCGGCCGTCACGCGCGGCACGGTCCAGCGCTTCAAGATTCTTGGGCTTGGCGCGCGATATCGAGTCGCCGCGGTAGCTCAGTCCAGAGCGGGCACCGGCATCGGTGAGGGCCAGGGCGGCTTCCACCGCAGAATCTCCGCCGCCGACAACCAGCACGTCGCGCCCCGAGTATTGCTCCGGCTCGGAGAGGCGGTAAACCACCTTTGGCTGTTCCTCTCCGCTAACGCCCAACTTGCGCGGACTGCCACGGCGACCGCCGTGCTCAAATTATCGAAGCAGCGGAGCTGACACCTTCTAGTGTGCCGCCGATGCGGGCAGGTCGATGCCGCAATGTTTGTGGCACCCGCTAAACCGGCTTTCGCCGGTTTCAATCTGGACTGTCGGGTGATCGATGTCATGCTGCTCATGCAACTCGCGACATAGCTGCTCCAGCCACGCGTCACCGGGGTGCCCGTCGGGGCAGACCAGATGGACCGTCAGGGCCACGGCCTCCGTCGACAGTGCCCAGATGTGCAAGTCATGCACCCCCTTGACGCGCGGATCGGCTGCGAGAAAACGGGCTACAGCATCAGCATCGACATGGCGTGGCACGGCATCGAGTGTTAGCCGTAGTGAATCCACCAGCAGCGACCATGAGCCCCAGGCAATGACAGCGGCGATCATCAGGCTGGTGAGCGGATCGAGCCATAGCCATTGAGTGACGCCCATCAGAGCGGCGCTGGCAACGACACCGGCCGACACCGCTGCGTCGGCGACCATGTGCAGATAAGCGCCACGGACGTTCAGGTCGGTCTTGCTCCCGCGCACGAAGAGCCACGCCGTAAAGCCATTGATCACAATGCCGACCAGGGCAACCGCCATGACCGGTCCGGTTGCAACGGGTTGTGGCGCGGTCAGGCGGCCGATCGATTCCCAGACAATGACGCCGAGCGCCGCGAAGAGCAGCACAGCATTGGCGAGCGCGGCGAGAATCGAGGTGCGGCCGAGACCGTAGGAGTGGCGGACCGACGGTTTGTGCCGTGACAACCAGACGGCGGCCCAGGCCAGGACGAGGCCCAGCACATCGGGGAGATTGTGTCCGGCGTCGGCGACCAGCGCGAGCGAGTTGAGCCACAAACCAGCCATGACCTCGACCAGCGCATAGCCGAGATTGAGTGTCACCCCGATCGCAAACACGCGGTCGTAGTTCATCGGACCGTGGGAATGCCCGTGTCGGTCGTGGGCATGGCCATGACCATGACTATGTTGTTTGCCGCCGGGGTACCCGTGCGGAGAACCCCTTACGCCCGCGAGTGAATCACTTGTGTCGTTCTGGTCGCCGTGTTCATCATGCTCATGCCCGGCATGCTGATGCCCAGACTGGATGGCGCTGGTAGCGGTGTGATGGGTGTGATGACCGTGCGTGGCGACATGCTAGCGACGCCGGCCTCACTAACGCGAAAACGTCGCCCATACGCAACAGGATGGCGGGTACAACGCCGTTGCGTAAACACGATTAGTGCCCGTGCTGACGTAACTCGCGCTCAGTCAGCGCCAATCAGTACCTTGACGTGTTCACCGACGCTACGCGCGAGAGCGGGCAGGTGATAACCACCTTCAAGCATTGATACGATGCGGCCGCCGCAATGTTTGTCGGCCACCGCAACCAGTTGCTGCGTGAGCCATCGATAGTCGGCGTCGACCCATCCCAGCGAGGCCAGGTCGTCTTCACGGTGCGCGTCGAATCCCGCGGAAATGACCACCAGTTGCGGGGCGAAGTCATCAATCGCAGGCAGCCAGCGGTCGAGCACGGCTGCGCGCATTGCGTCTCCGCGGGAGTAAGCCGGAAGCGGCACGTTGACCATGTTGGTAGCCATCGGCACGTCGCCGGTGCCAGGATAGAGGTGATGCTGAAAGGTCGAGACCATCAGCACCCTTCGGGCATCGCACTGATCGGCAAGAATCTCTTCAGTGCCGTTACCGTGATGGACGTCGAAGTCCACTACCAGCACACGATCGAGCCCATGTGCCTGGATAGCATGCAGCACGGCAATCGCGGCGTTGTTGAAAAAGCAAAAGCCCATGGCCCGATGCCGTTCGGCGTGATGGCCCGGCGGCCGGATGTTGCAGAACGCCCGCGGGGATTCTCCCGAGCAGACCAGATCAATCGCCTTGATGGCGGCGCCAGCGCTGTGCTGCGCGGCGACCAGGGTGTACGGGTTCATGGTGGTGTCGCCATCAATGCCGCAGTAGCCCTGCTGCGGCGCCATGCGCTCGATCGCATCAACCATCTCGCGGGTATGCGCGCGCAGGATGGTGTGTGGCGGTGCAGCGGCGGCGGTCTCCTCACGCATGAAGTCAAGCAGGCCCTGGGCTCGCAGGTAATCGTCGACAACGCGCACACGATCGGGGCACTCGGGGTGGTGCGATCCCATTTCGTGTTTGAGCGCGTACGGGTGCGTGAGATAGGCGACGAGCATCGTCGATGGTTCCTCCTGCATGAATTATGGCGCCACCAATGAAAACGGCCCGGGCAGTGCCGCGGGCCGTTGCGCTGGATCAAGGCTGCTTCAGTTCAGCCCGCGTTCAACCACTAGACGCGTTTCTTGAATTCGTCGGTTCGGGTGTCGATCTCGATCTTGTCGCCCGTGTTCACGAACGCCGGCACCGGAATTTCGTAGCCTGTGCCCTTGAGCTTGGCCGGCTTCATGACCTTGCCGGAGGTGTCGCCGCGGACGGCGGGCTCGGTGTACTCCACTTCGCGGACGATGCTGGTCGGCAGTTCGATACCGATGGCGCGGCCATCGTAGAAAGTGACTTCGCAGGGCATCGCATCTTCGAGGTACTTGAGGGCGTCGGTCATGGTGTCCGGCTCGATCTCGTACTGGTTGTACTCGGCATCCATGAACACGTACATCGGATCGGCAAAGTAGCTGTAAGTCACTTCCTTCTTTTCGAGGACGATGACGTCGAACTTTTCGTCGGCCTTGAACACGGGCTCGGTGCCGGTGCCGGTGAGCAGGTTCTTGAGCTTGGTTTTGACCACAGCAGCGTTGCGGCCCGATTTGTTGTATTCAGCCTTTACCACGACCATCGGGTCGTTGCCGATCATGATGACGTTGCCGGCGCGGAGTTCTTGTGCGGTTTTCATGGTGATTTCGTTTTGAGTGCGCGCCGGTTAGTCAATATTCAGTCCGCTGTCACCTGCCGTGGGAGAACTACGGCAGCAACAGTCGCAACCGACATGGCCGCAATGGCGATGGGGTGGCCCGCAGGTTTTGTAGCAAAGCCTTTGATTTTAGCTGACTTTTTACGTTTTCACCAGAGCGATGAACCTAACGAGACGGCTCGCGAGGTCGGTTTGCTGCAATAGCTGATTGCGCCACGTCACGGCGTGTTCTCGCAGCACCGGCAGCAGGCTGCCCAATTGTCCGTAGACGGCTGCGTTTTGCTCGCCGACGACGAAAGCGTGGCTGGCCGCCCGATACGTGGCCGCCGCCAACGTGGGAAGGCCACTACAGTAAACGTCGAGCCATGCATCGAGCTTGGCCACATGGGCGTTGTCGTCGGTCGGATAGATGTGCCACAGCATTGGCTTGCCAGCCCACTGCGCGCGAACAAATGAGTCCTCGCCGCGTACCACCAGCCAATCAAAGTCGGCGAGCAGGGCATCGAAATCTTGCTGCGGCACTGATTTAGCTGTGCGCCACCCGTCAGCGCGGTCGTTGAGCGGTGCGGCGGTCGTAACCTGCAGGCCCAGACCCGCCTGACCAAATCCCTCAACCACCGCGCCCACCGGGGCTTGCGGATACGTGAAAGCGAACAGTTTCAGGGCGGTCCGGGCAGGTGGTGGCGGCTCGGATGGCGATGCCAGTCGTCGCGAGTGAGTGGAACCAAGGCTTTGTTCCCGAATCAGTCCTCCGGACTGTTCGGTAAACCCCGGGCAAAAGAAGTATTTGGTCAGCGGCAACCTCGGATGCGGGCTTGGCCTGCCGTGAATGTCGTCGACCCAGTGCTCCGCACTCAGATATTCAAGGTTCAGCCAGACTGGCCTGGGCTTGCGCGCGGCCATTGCCTGCACGTATGCCGCGGGTGGATCGCAGGCGAAGGCCTCAATCACAATCTGGCTAGGCCTCAATGCATCGGCTGTCCGCCATGGCACGACCACGACGCCCTGCAGGACTTGGGTTTGTACGGCGTCGGCGTCGATCGCCGGGGCGATGAAGCGGAACGCATGCAGGTCGTCGACGATCAGTCGAACCGAGTAACCGTGCTCGGCGACAAGCTGCCGGGCCAGTCGCCAGCAGACACCAATGTCCCCAAAGTTATCGATAACCCGGCAGAACAGATCAATTGTTGGGCTGTCCGTTTTCATCTTTTTGGCTGAATCCGCATCCACTAAGGGCGCTGCACCCGATTTGACCTGAAGTCGAGTTACGTCAAAAGCGCCGGTCTAGCCCAACAGCAACGCGGATGGAAGCGATAAGTTGTAACGGGCGTGGTAACAGTACTGCGTCAAAGCGCGGCCGAAATCAGACCTTCCAGTTTGGCGGCGTCCACAGCGAAGGCCCGAATCCCTTCGGCAAGCTTTTCCGTGGCCATGGCGTCGTTGTTCAGCGCATAGCGAAATGCCGGTTCGCGAGTGTCAAGCTTGATCGGCGCGACCGCCGCATGGCCGGGGACCAACTTGCGCTCGACTGGCTCACTCATACCCTGCAATTGATTGAGCAGATCTGGCGAGATGGTCAGCAGGTCGCACCCGGCTAGGGCGAGGATTTCACCGACGTTGCGGAAGCTGGCGCCCATGACCTCCGTCTGATAGCCGTAGTGCTTGTAGTACGCGTAGATGAAGCGCACGGACTGCACCCCCGGGTCTTCCTCGGCAGTGAAATCCTTGCCGTCGCGTTTCTTGTACCAGTCGAGGATGCGGCCAACAAATGGCGAGATCAGCGTGATACCGCCCTCGGCGCAAGCAGCGGCCTGAACGGGGCTGAACAGCAGCGTCAGGTTGCAGTGGATGCCTTCTTTCTCCAGCACCGTCGCAGCCTGAATGCCCTCCCAGGTCGCTGCGATCTTGATCAGCACGCGCTCTTTGCCGATGCCCGAGGCCGCGTACAGCCCAATCAGCTCGCGCGCCTTGGCGATGGTGCCCGCGGTGTCGAACGAGAGGCGTGCGTCGACCTCGGTGGAGACCCGGCCTGGCACGATGTTGAGGATTTCGAGACCAAAGCGGATCAATACCTGATCAACGATGGCATCGATGCCCTTGCCCTTGTGAGCGGCAACCGTCGCACTGAACAGCGGCTTGTAGGCCTCCTGCTGCACGGCCTTCAGGATCAACGAAGGATTGGTCGTCGCGTCACGCGGCGTGTAGGCGCGCATAGCGTTGAAATCGCCGGTGTCAGCGACGACAGTGGTGAATTGTTTGAGCTGGTCGAGGGTATTCATGGCTGTGTAGAGGCAGGCGGAGACGGGGCACTGAGGGATTGACGCGGCGTTGTGTAGTTGCGCCCGATTCTGTAAATTAATCTTGTTGTTTTACTACAAGGCTGCTATTGTTTAAGCCATGGACGGCAATTTTGATCTGGTCATTTTCGGCGGCACCGGCGATCTGGCGCTACGCAAGCTCTACCCCGCATTGTTTCGTGCCGAGTGCGACGCCTGCCTGCACCCCAGCGGTCGCATCGTTGCGGCGGCCCGTCAGAAGATGGATGACGCGGGCTTTCGTCAGCGGGTAAGCGAGGCACTCAACCGGTTCGTCCCGGACATAGTAACGGCTGCACCTGCTGGCGCGCTCACGCGGTTCCTGGAACGGATTTCCTACTTCGCGCTGGATGTCAACGCGCCCGACCAGTACCGTCAACTGAAAGCGAGGCTGGATGAGCGCGCCAGCCAGACTGTGTTCTACCTGTCGGTCGGGCCGTCGCTCTTCCCTGCGATTATCGATGGACTGAAGCTGTCTGGCCTCAACACGTCCGAGGCAAGGATCGTGCTGGAAAAGCCGCTGGGACGCGATCTGGCCACATCGCGTCAGATCAATGATCTTGTGCTGAATGCGTTCAGCGAGTCACAGGTCTATCGAATCGATCACTACCTCGGCAAGGAGAGCGTGCAGAACCTGCTGGCGTTGCGCTTCGGCAATACGTTACTCGAGCCTCTCTGGAACCGCACCTGGGTTAGCAATGTGCAGATCACCATTGCCGAAATGGTCGGCGTGGAGACTCGCGGCGAGTTCTACGACAGTACCGGCGCCTTCCGCGACATGGTGCAGAACCATCTGCTCAATCTGCTTTGCATCACGGCGATGGAGCCACCGTCGAGCCTTGACCCTGATGCCGTTCGCGACGAAAAGTTGCAAGTGCTTCGCTCGCTGAAGCCGTGGTCGCAGGAGTCGCTGCGCGAGCACATCGTACGCGGCCAGTACCGCGCGGGCAGCATGGGCGGTCAGGCCGTGAGTCCGTATGTCGCTGAAGCGGGTGTGGCCAGTGGTTCTTGCACCGAGAGCTACGTCGCGCTGCGTACCGAGGTAGCCAACTGGCGCTGGGCGGGCGTGCCGTTCTTCCTGCGCACCGGCAAGCGCATGGCAGAGCGGCGCGCGGAAGTGGTGATCAATTTTCGGTCGCCGCCGCACTCGATTTTTGAAAGCGCATTGGTACCGAATCGACTGGTCATCACGTTGCAGCCGGAGGAGAGTGTCCGTCTCTACACAATGGCCAAGGCCCCCGGCGACGGTATGCGCTTGCGCGAGGTCTATCTCGACCTGGACTTTCAGCAGTTTTTCCGTGAGCGTCGGCAGGATGCGTACGAGCGGCTGTTGCTCGATGTTCTGCGTGGGAATGCGACGCTGTTCATGCGTCGCGATGAAGCCGACGCCGCCTGGCGCTGGTGTCAGCCAGTGCTCGACTATTGGGCATCGGAGCAAGCGGCACCGATTGGTTACGCCGCCGGAAGCTGGGGCCCGCCGGCATCGAGTCGCTTGACGGCGATTGCAGGTACAGCGTGGCACGAAGAGTTGAACATTTAGAGTCTCCTACAAAGTGCGCTGCTTCCACCGGCAGCCAGAGGCACATCACAGAAGTCAAACGGGGAAAGCCATGACGGCTGCAGCAAACAGGAATTCCACACGATCAGCCGGCGCGGTGGAGCCCAGCAACGACTCTCCTTCGAGTGACGCGCTGGTCTCGCGCATTACTGCCGTACGGCTGAGTCTCCGCCCGAGTGAACAGCGGGTCGCCAGTTACGTGCTCGGGCAACCCAATCGTGTCGCTCATATGGCAATTGCCGAGTTGGCTGAAGCGGTTGGGGTCACCGACCCGACCATCGCGCGCTTCTGTCAGGCCCTCGGCTTCACTGGCTTCAAGGCGTTCAAGGTGGCGTTGGCCAAAAGTCTCGCGACCGGTGTGCCGTACGTGCACACTGACGTCTCTGCGCAGGATTCGGCGGCTGACGTAGTTGCCAAGGTATTCGACCGGTCGATCGCTACGTTGATAGCAATGCGCAATCAGGTTGATCCAAAAGTCTTCGAACGTGCCGCTGAAGCAGTGGCACGCGCCCGCAAGGTCGAGTTCTACGGCGTCGGCAACTCCGGTGTCGTCGCGATGGATGCGCAGCACAAGTTCTTTCTACTCGGAATGCACACCGTTGCGTACAACGACCCGCATTGGCAGGTGCAGTCGGCGGCGCTGCTCACTGGCGAGGATGTTGTGGTGGCAATCTCGCGCACCGGCCGTACGCGGGACATGATTCAAACCTGCGAGCTTGCCCAGCGCGCTGGCGCAACCGTGATCGCCGTGACCGAGCGAGCGTCGCAACTGGCGAAGCTCGCCGACATTTCTCTCGCTGTCGATGTTGACGAAGATCCGGATGTCTACTCTCCGATGGTCGGGCGCCTGGCGCAATTGACCTTGGTGGACGCGCTAGCCGTCGCCGTTGCACTCAAGCGTGGCCCGGAACTGCAGAAGACACTGCGTAAGGCGAAAGAAACGCTGATCGCGAAGCGCGAGAAGGAGGGCGAGATGCTGACGCCACTCACTCTGGCGGCGCGTAGTCGCTGGATCTGACCTCAGGGTGCAAAGTTCCGCCGGCTTAGCGCGATTCCGTCGTGACGGACAGCCGCTACACTTGCGGCAATGAAACCGCCTGCCCAAGACGACCTCGCCCGCGAGCCTGCTGCCACCCAGGGCGCCCCACTGACCATCCGTGAGCGACGGGCAGCGCTCAAGAACAAGATTCGGCGCCGCGGGATATACGTGCTGCCGAACCTTTTCACATTGGCAGCCTTGTTCTTTGGATTCTTCGGCATCGTGCAGGCGATGAACTTGCGTTTCGACTACGCCGCGGTATCCGTGTTTGTTGCGATGGTGCTCGATAGTCTTGATGGACGCGTTGCACGCATGACCAACACGCAGACGGCGTTCGGCGCCGAGCTGGATTCGATCGCCGATATGGTCAGCTTTGGTGCCGCGCCAGCTTTGATCGTGTACGAATGGGCGCTGCGCTCATTGCCCAGTCCGCGAATCGCCCTGGCTGCAGCCTTCATCTACGCGGCCTGCGCAGCGCTGCGTCTGGCGCGTTTCAATGTCCAAATTGGCGTTATTGACAAGCGCTTCTTCAATGGGCTTCCCAGTCCTGCCGCAGCCGCGGTTGTCGCCGGCTTTGTACTGCTGATGGACGATCTCAGCATTGATGGTGAAGACGTCGCGTGGTGGGCGTTTGCCGTGACATTGGTGGCGGGCATTTCCATGGTGACCACTGCCAAGTTCTTCAGCTTCAAGTCGATGAGTCGCCGCGCGATTTCATTCACGGCAATCGCATTGCTCGCGGTTGGGTTCGGCCTCATGCTAATGCATCCGCCGACGATAATTTTTGGTGTGTTTCTGGTGTATCTGGCATCGGGTTATGTTGTGTGGCTCTGGCGACTTTTTGGCAAGCCACCGGTGGTTACGGATGCCACAGTATCAGACGCTGGCGAAAAGAATTAGCGTAGCGCTTCCGGGTGGAAGCAAGTTACGACGGCAACGACAATCTGCGAGGGGGCGAGGGTGAAATTGGATGACGTTGGCTCCAGACGGAGTTGGTACGCTATTTGTGCGACATTGTTGTTTGCAGGAAGCAGCTTCGCGCAGGGAGCCGCCGTCGGCCAGGATGCACATGCTGCAATGATCACGCCGATATATGCCGCCGTTGCGGCTGCAGCCGGCAACACCGCAGTTGAGTTCGAAACACCTCAGGCGGCGGAAGCAGGTGCCGCACTTCCTGTCTATTTACACGCCGACGCGTCTTCGGGGGCGGGTATTGCGCAGCAAGTCGCGGGTGTTGCAGTTGCCAGCAAGGCGTCGGACGATGCGACGGACAAAGCGCAACGCACCAAGCGTTGTCAGGAGTTTCTGCGTCTGCCGTGGGGGCCGCTGCAGGATTGCCGCAAGGCAATCGTCGGGACTGCCGTTGGAACTGTGCTGACGACTGGTGCATTCCAGTGGTGGAAACGTGGCTTCTCGTCGCACATGACGCGGGTTACCGAAGGGGGTTTTGGTCGTGAAACCTACACTGGGGGCGTCGACAAGTTGAGTCACGCCTACACCTTCTATATTGGCACGCGGCTGGTCAGCGATGCGTTGCAGTGGGGCGGCTCATCGAAGGGCGAGGCACTGGCGATCTCTGCCGTCGCCAACGCAGGCACGGCATACCTGATCGAGCTGTTTGACGGTTACTCGAAGAAGACCTACGGATTTAGTCGCGAAGATCTGGTGGCCGACGCCGTCGGCATAATGATGGGCAGCGCGGTGGTCATGTGGCCTGACCTCGACCGCAAGTTTGCCTATCGCATGCGCTATATCCCGAAGGGCGCGGGCGGTAGCGCTAACTTCATTGACAGTTACGAGGGGCAAACCTACTTTCTCACCGCGCGGCTGAGCGGATTCATGAATCTGTCGCCCAAAAATCCCCTGCGCTACCTTGAGCTGGTGTTTGGTTACCGCGGAACCGGGTTCAAGCCACGGGAAGGCATTCCTGGCGTCGACTATGCCAGGCACGAACGGCGCACCTACTACGGCATTGGCCTCAACGTGGAAGAGATCCTGCGCGGCACGCTGTTCCGCGACAACGCCCAGCCTACCCGTATCCAGTCGATCACCGAAGGTGTGCTGACCTACGTGCAGTTGCCGGGTACGGTCTTCGCCAAGACGCACGCGTTCTAGCGCTTCCCCTTGCGCATCAGGCCCAGGTCTCGTCTTGTCTGGCACAGACAGATGAGCAGCGCCGCGAGGATTGATTTGTCGCAAGGGCGACTCTGGTTGACTTGTACGTGGCTGCTCGATGCGCTATATTTGTTGTATGCATTCGCATAGCCAACAACTCACGCAAGTGAGCGCCGCGTTCACGACACCTCTGCTGTCGCTGATTTCGCTCGGCCTGCTGCTGGCACTGCTGCGCTCGCGCGCAGACAAATAACCCCCACCCCTCCCGCCGCGCCACGTCTGATCCCCGAAACGGGAGACGAGGCTGCTTTCCCGCATTCCCTTTCCCGCATCGTCGAGGCTCACCATGCCCATGTTGAAACAACCCAGCCAGAAGTACGCCGCCTTCAAACCGATCCCATTGGCTGATCGAACTTGGCCCAACCAGACCATCACGAAACCGCCGGTATGGCTTGCAACCGACCTTCGTGATGGCAATCAGGCACTGATTGAGCCGATGGACGTTGAGCGCAAGAAGAAAATGTTCGCGCTCAACTGCAAGGTCGGCATCAAGGAAATTGAGGTTGGCTTTCCTTCCGCTTCACAGACCGACTTTGACTTCGTCCGCTACCTGATCGAACAGAACCAGATTCCTGATGACGTCTGGATTCAGGTGCTTTCGCCCTCGCGCGAAGCATTTATCGAGCGCACGTTCGAGGCGCTGAAGGGCGCCAGACGGGCGATCTTCCACCTCTATCATGCTGTTGCGCCGGTGATGCGCAATGTCGTGTTCGGCATGTCGCAGGAACAGATCGTGAACGAGCTCACCATCCCGCATGTGCGGCAGGTATGCGAGACGATGAAGCGATATCCGGAGACCGCGTGGCGTTTCGAGTTCTCACCTGAGATGTTCTCGAACACTGAGCTTGAGTTTTCCAAGCGCGTTGTTGATACCGTAGTCGAGGTGTTCGGTGCCACACCGCAAAACCCGGTTATCATCAATCTGCCGACGACCGTGGAGAACGCGACGCCGAACTGCTTCGCCGATCAGATCGAGTGGATGCATCGAAACGTGGCGAAGCGCGACTGTATCGTGCTCTCGGTGCACCCACACAACGACCGCGGCACCGGCACGGCCGCTGCCGAGCTGGCCATGATGGCTGGTGCTGACCGGGTTGAAGGCTGCCTGTTTGGCAACGGCGAGCGCACTGGTAATGTCGATATCGTCAATGTCGCCCTTAATATGTATTCGCAGGGAGTGAATCCCAATCTCGACTTTAGCGACATCGACGAAATCAAGAAGACCGTCGAATACTGCAACCAGATCAGTGTGCATCCGCGTCACCCGTACGCCGGTGACTTGGTCTATACCAGCTTCTCTGGCTCGCATCAGGACGCAATCAAGAAGGCTTTCGCCCATCGCGAGACCAATCCGGACGGAGTCTGGGATATGCCGTACCTGCCGATCGACCCGATGGACGTTGGGCGCAACTATGAGGCGGTGATCCGCGTCAACTCGCAGTCTGGCAAGGGTGGCATCAGCTATCTTCTGCAAAGCGAATACGGCATTGATCTGCCGCGCCGCATGCAGATCGAGTTCTCCCAGGTCGTGCAGCAGGTGATGGATACCACCGGCAAGGAAATGACGGCCGACGACATCTGGAACATTTTTGACGCCGAGTATGTCAGCAAGAAAGTGCCGTACAAGTATGTGGCGCACAAGCTGGCCGAGGATTCGTCGAAGCCCGATGCGGTCGAGGTGCACGCTGAGGTGGTCATCGACGGTGATATGCACAAGGCAAAGGGGGTCGGCAATGGGCCAATTGATGCTTTTGTCGCTGCCATTGCGAGCGAGCTGCACGCTCCGGTCAAGGTGATGGACTATCACGAACATGCCATCGGGCAGGGCGCCAACGCCACCGCCATCACCTACATAGAAATGCGTGTCGGCGATGGCCCGTCATTGCACGGGGTGGGCATGGACAGCAATATCGTTACCGCATCGTTCAAGGCGATTCTGTCGGGTTTGAACCGTGATGTGGCGCGCGCGAAACAGGTGGCGGAGGCGCTGGGCAAGTAGCCATCGTGGGCGTGTTTGTGCTGTGTGCCAGTGACGAGCAATCAACAAGTTGCTCGACGTGAGGCAGCCTACACTCTGCCATGATCGTTTGCCTGATTGGCACCACGCGGGCGATTGCCTCGGCGTGTACACGAATCGCACCGGACGGCGTCGCCAACACTAGGCCGGCGAGCGGCGCTGGTGCGTCACAGACCTACGCGCTCCGCTTGGCGCCACGCGTCGAGACTGTTTCGCATCCGACCGGATCGATCAAATCTTCACGTCGACGTCAGGCGAGGATTGGGTAGTGGGCAGCCACCGGGTGCGCGTCGCGATCAGTCAGAATGTGGCGGCGGTGTTCCTGGCGGTGTGATGCATTCAATGGGTGGCGAAACTGGCATGATTGCTGTGATGCTTCAGGCTAACTACCTGGCCTGAGCCCACTCGCGGAGCCTGACCGATATGCCAACCATCAACCGCCCACAAGCCACAGAGGCCGCTGCGATGCACGCGTTGCAGCAACGGGCCTTCGCCGAGGAGGGCCGTCGCAGCGGTACCCGCAGTATTCCGCCACTCACAGAGACTGCGGACGCGATTGCGGTACATATTGAGACGCAGACGGCGCTGGTCGCCCGCGACGGCGACGCCATCATCGGCAGCGTGCGCGGCGTCGTGCAGGACGGTGTCTGCACCATCCGTGCATTGGTTGTCGACCCCGCACAACAGGGACGCGGCATCGGGTCAGCCCTGCTCAGGGCGCTCGAGGCGGCACTACCCGAGGTGAGGCGCTTCGAGTTGACGACAAACACGGTTATGGAAGCCAACGTGCCTTTCTACGAGCGCCACGGGTACGCTGTGTACCAAACGATTCAGCACAGCGAGATCATCAAGCTGGCGTTGATGTCGAAACCGGGCGCCGGGCATTCTGTTTGAGACGCCTACACGAGAGCGCTGCCATCACTGTCATCGGCGCGGCTGTGCCTGAGCCTGGCGGCAATCGGCGACAATCCATTTATACGTGCAGATTGACTTCGCTGCTCCGCGCTGCTGCCAATGACTCCTGTCTCCGCTGATCGCCCCGTTGTCGTCCGTTTTGCCGCGCTCGGCGACGTCGTCCTGTTGACGGTCCTGCTTGAACAGCTCGCCAAACGGCACGGCAGCCGCGTTGACCTGCTCGCGTCCGGTGGTTGGACGCGCCCGCTGCTCGCCAACGACCCGGCCGTTGGTGACATCCGCCTGGTGACCAGCCGCAAGAGTCCGTACTGGTTCACACCCAGCCAGCGTGAGGCCGTGCACTGGCTTTCGGCGCACAAGGGGCCGGTGTATCTGTGTGACCCGGATAAATACGCGCGTCGGCTGGTGGAGCGTGCTGTGCCGCGCGCACGCATCGTTGCGCCGTGGGACAACTGGCCCGGTCTTGCGGCCCACTGGGCAGACTGGTGGTACAGCGTCGGAAGCTACGAGCCGCTCGTTGCTGGCAGTGGCCAACCGCGGCTGCAGGCTTCGTCTGATTGGGTTGCAGACGCGCGCGATTGGGCACAGCAGCGTGGAGTCGGCGATTTTCCGATTCTGCTGATCCAGCCCGGTAACAAGAAGACCTCGAAGCGCTGGTCGCTGCACCGCACCAACAACGACAAGTTCTGGCCGGTTGCCCGCTGGGCGCAGGTGATTGCAGGTGTGCTACAGGCTAAACCCGAGTTGCGTGTGGTCGTTTGCGGTTCGCCACGCGAGGCGGATCTGGTGAACGAAATTGTCGCTGCCTCTGCCGACTCGAGGGTGCTCGCGGCGGCCGAGGACTTGCCGCTGCCGCGGCTGGTCGGTCTGTCATCGTTCGCGCACAGCATGATTTCCATCGATACTGGGCCGGCGCACATCGCGGCAGCGATGGATTGCCCCTGCGTTGTGCTGTTTGGCTACCACGGCTGGGGGCGCTGGGTGCCGCGGGCGCCGCGCTCCACCGTGATTCCGCTGGGTAATCGCGAAACAATGGACGACGGCAACGTGGCGAACATCAGCGCGGCAGAGGCACTCTCCGCGTGGCAGCGTCTGCAACCTCGCGGCGGGTGATCGTGCCTGCGCCGGGTTGTCGCGCGACGGCCGCGTTCCGTCGCCCGATCCGGAAGCGTCAGCCCGACAGCCGGTGCGCCTAAACTCCTCCGCCATGAGTATCGATACCACCACCATGCGCACCATTCATCCCGACAAGCTTCACCGCTGGGTCAGCGACCTCTTTCTGACTGCCGGGTCCTCCGCCACGGAGGCGCGGCTGACCGCCGATCATCTTGTCTTGTCCAACCTGAGCGGTCACGATTCGCACGGCGTCGGGATGGTGCCACGTTATGTCAAGGCTATTGCGGCGGGCGAGCTGGTACTCAACCAAAACGTTGAAGTGCTGACCGATACCGGCGGGCTGATGCTGATTGACGCCAAGCGCGGCATCGGCCAGAGCGTGACCCATCAAGCGATGTCGATTGCCATCCAGCGGGCGCATCAGAGCGGGGTCTGCGTGATGGGGTTGCGCAATTCGCACCATCTCGGCCGCGTGGGGCACTGGGCAGAGCAGGCGGTTAGCGAAGGGCTGATCGCGATTCACTTCACCAACGCGGTCAGCCAACACTGGGTCGCGCCCTACGGTGGCGCCGAGGCGCGGTTTGTCACCAACCCCTTCACGGTCGGGATTCCGCGGCCGGACGCGGACGGTGGACCTATCGTCCTTGACTTCGCGACCAGCGCCATCGCCCAGGGCAAGGTGCGCGTCGCCTACAACGCCAAAAAGCACACACCGGAAGGCGCGCTCATTGATCACGAGGGCTTCCCGACCACCAACCCCGGCGTGCTGTTTGAACCGGTCAACGGCCGCACCGGTGCGCTGACCACCATGGCGGCGCACAAGGGGTACGCACTGGCGATGGTCTGCGAGCTGCTGGGTGCAGCACTGACGGGCGGTCCGGTCACCATCCCCAAAAACCAGCCGAAGGCCGGCGTGTGGAATAACATGCTGACCATCGTGTTCGACCCCGCCCGATTTGGCACGCAAAGCGCCTTTGAGGTGGCCACGCGTGAATTCGTCGAATGGGTGCAGTCGGCCAAGCTCGCGGAGGGCTTTCACGCCATCCTGATGCCTGGTGACCCCGAGCGTCAGACGCGCAAGGCGCGCGCTCAGGCGGTGCCGATCGACGAGGGCACTATAGTGGAGATGGATGCAGCGGCGGCAACGATCGCGGCTGCCAGCAATGGACGGGGCCCAGGGCCGTTGTCGGCGCAGATGGTGCAGGTGTAAAGCCGCGGACGGCGGTTACAGCTTTTCTCGAAAACCCTCGTTGCACAAGGGCTGGTGGCTCAAAAAGGCGGAAAGTCGATGACTTTTGTTTGGCCATCACGCCGAATGTGCCGCTAGCGCGGCACGAAGAAGGTGGACTTTTCGGTCATCGTTTGCGCCGACGAACTATCGCCGCCAGTGGCGGTGATCACGAGGCCGATGGACGTGGAGCGCCCGCGTAGTGGTTCTGCTGCGTCGGCGGCGAGGCGCAGGCGTAACGGCAGTTTGCCGCTGGCAGCAGCTTCCAGCGTCGTGCTGGTCGGGGTGACGATGTGCAGCCCGGTAGCGCTGATGGCGTCGCGCAGATTGCCCTCGCTGGCCAGCGCCACGGACAAGCGTAACGGGCGTTCGGTCGCGTTCACCAGATGCAGCTGATACACGTTTTCCACCGAACCATCGTCGGCGACCCGCGCCAGGGCTGCCCGGTCGCGGATGATGTCGACCCGGAAATCGGGCCGCTGCCACAGGCTCACCGCCAGCGCGGCAACCGCGGCGCCGAGCAGGGCGCCGTAGATCAGCACCCGCGGACGGGCCACGCGGCGCAGCATCTCGCTGCGCGCCAGCCCCTGGGCGACGCCGTTTTCGGTCGAATAGCGGATCAGGCCCTTGCTGTACCCCATGCGATCCATCACGTCGTCGCAGGCATCGATGCAGGCTGCGCATCCGATGCATTCGTTTTGCAGACCGTTGCGGATGTCGATGCCGGTCGGGCAGACGTGCACGCAAAGCTTGCAGTCGACGCAATCGCCAAGATTGAGCGCATCGCGATCGGCCTTGCGCGAACGCCCGCCGCGCGGGTCGCCACGCGCGCTGTCGTAGGCGATCACCATCGAATCGCGGTCGATCAGCGCGCTCTGGAAGCGGGCGTACGGGCAGATGTACTTGCACATCTGTTCGCGCAGATAGCCGGCGTTGCCGTAGGTGGCGAAGCCGTAGAACAGGACCCAGAACCATTCCCAGGGCGAGAAGGACAGCGCCACGGCCTCGCTGGCCAGTGTGCGGATCGGCGTGAAGTAGCCGACAAAGGTGAACCCGGTGACCAGACTGATCAGTATCCAGAGCGCCTGCTTGCTGCCTTTGCGCGCCAGCTTGTTGGCCGTCCACGCGCCGGCATCAAGCCGTATCCGGGCCAGACGATCGCCCTCGACGCGGCGTTCCACCCACAGGAAAATCTCGGTGTAGACCGTTTGCGGGCAGGCGTAGCCGCACCACAGCCGCCCGGCCATCGCGGTGAAGAAGAACAGCGCCAGCGCCGAGATGACCAGCAGCGCGGCGAGATAGATGAAATCCTGCGGTTGCAGCAGCAAGCCGAAGATCTGGAAGCGGCGCTGCGTGGGATCGAACAGCACGGCCTGCCGTCCGTTCCATTGCAGCCAGGGCAGGCCGTAGAAGACGAGTTGCGTCAGCCACACCATCGCCCAGCGCCAGCCGGCAAACCAGCCGTGCACGGCGCGGGGGTAGATCTTGGGCTGCTTTTCGTAGAGTTCGATGACCACTTCGCGATCCGCGTCCGCAGCGACGGCGGCCGCCTGCGGGTGGATCGGGATGACATGCTTCGGCGTGCGCGGCATGGCGGGG
>Ga0116193_1001735_pt1 | contig 17519 bp, 11 predicted proteins | sample AD_UKC115_MetaG_FD_89892 | JGI IMG/M metagenome (GOLD analysis project Ga0116193, IMG submission 89892) | Active sludge microbial communities of municipal wastewater-treating anaerobic digesters from Hong Kong - AD_UKC115_MetaG | ecosystem: Engineered > Bioreactor > Anaerobic > Digestate... | reverse complement strand
GGCGTGCCGAGTCCGGCTAGCAGCGCATCGCGGCGTGCGGTCGGACCGAGCAGGCCGACGTAGGGGATGGCGCATCCGGCGAGCCGGCGCAGGTGTTCGAGATCGTTGGCGAAGTGATGACCCATGACCAGCGCCGCGGCGTAGCGTATGGGATCGAGATCATCCCAGGCACGTTGCGGCGGTGCGCTGAGGTGGCGATCCGCCGCCGTGAGTGCCGTGGTCCAGCGGCCGCGGTGTTCGACTGCATCGACGAACCAGCCGAGCCGGCGCAGGAACGCACACAGCGGCGCACTCTCCGGGCCGGCGCCGAGCAGCAGGACGCGCGGCGGCGGCGCGAGACGCAGGCGCCAGCAGGGGCCGCCGGCCTCGCCCGGCGCGCTCGCTGGCCAGTGCCAGGCGCAGCCGCCGAGGCTTGCCCGGCCGCTGCCGTCGCCGTGCAGCACGAGGTCGAGCGCCGCCCGGCCCGCGGCCAGCGCGCCCAAAGCGTTCACCAGCGGCGCAGCGCCGGAAATCGGCAGCAGCAGGACACGCACCTCGCCACGGCAGCCGCTCGCCGAGCCGAACCACAGATCGGCCTCGTCGCGCGTGTCGAACACCGCGAGTCGCGCACGGCGGGTGGCGAGGACCTCGCGCGCCGCGGCTTCGAGTTCCGCCTCGAGGCAGCCGCCGGACAGCCAGCCGGTGCGCGTTCCGCCGTCGAACAGCAGCAGGGCGCCGGGCTTGCGATACGTCGAGCCGGCACTGGCCACGACCACGCCGAGCGCGGCCTCGGCCGTGTCCACCGGCAGGTGGTCGAGCACCGCGCGCAGACCACCGGTCGGCGGGAGGACGTCATGCGGGTCGTTCATGGCGGTCGGAGGGCAGGATCGGAGCGGCCGACTGTGCCGCAGCGCGTGGCGTGCGTCATCCGGGTCGTACGGGCGCATGCTCGACCCGGCACCGAGCACGCGCCGTGCGCTCCCGGGCCGCGCGGGATGGCCGGTCAGTGCTCGCGATCGAGGCGTCGCAGCTGGATCGCTTCGGCGAGATGCGCCTGCTCGATGCGTTCACTGCCGGCAAGGTCGGCGATGGTGCGTGCCACGCGCAGGATGCGGTGGTAGGCGCGCGCCGACAGGCCGAGACGATCGACGGCGCGTTCGAGCAGGGCACGGTCGGCCGGCGCTAGCGCGCAGGTCCGCTCGGCTTCGCGCGTGCCGAGCGCCGCGTTCGGCTTGCCGGCGCGTTCGAGCTGGCGCCGGCGGGCGGCCGAGACGCGCTCGCGCACCGTGGCGCTCGATTCGCCCGGTGCCTGGCCCGTCGACAGCTCGGCGAGCGGCACGCGCGGCACCTCGATCTGCAGGTCGATCCGATCGAGCAGCGGACCGGAGAGGCGCGCACGGTAGCGCTGGATCTGGTCCGGCGTGCAGGCGCAGCGGCCGCGCGGATCGCCGGCATGGCCGCACGGGCACGGGTTCATTGCGGCGACGAGCTGGAAGCGGGCCGGGAATTCGGCCTGGCGCGCGGCCCGCGAGATCACGATGCGTCCGGATTCGAGCGGCTCGCGCAGCACCTCGAGCACGTGCCGGTCGAATTCCGGCAGCTCGTCGAGGAACAGTACGCCGTGATGGGCGAGGGAAATCTCGCCCGGGCGTGGTTGCGAGCCACCGCCGACTAGGGCTGCCGCGGAGGCGGTGTGGTGCGGGGCGCGGAATGGTCGGCGGCGCCAGCGGTCGAGGGCGATCGGATGGCCCGCCACGGAATGCACGGCGCAGGTTTCCAGTGCTTCGTGATCATCGAGTGGCGGCAGAATGCCGGGCAGGCGGCTCGCGAGCATGGTCTTGCCGGTGCCCGGCGGGCCGAGCATCAGGAGATGGTGGGCACCGGCCGCGGCGATCTCGAGCGCGCGCCGTGCCTGCGCCTGGCCGCGCACGTCCGCCAGGTCGGATTCCTCGCTGTCGATGGCAAACGGAGCGGCCGCGGTCGGGCGGGGTAGTTCTGCAGTCCCGCAGAGGTGGGCGCAGACATCCAGCAGGTTGTGCGCGACGCGCACGTCGGCATCCTCGACCAGCGCCGCTTCGGCCGCATTCGCGGCCGGCACCACCGCGCGCCGGCCGCTGGCGCGGACCTTCAGCAGCGCCGGCAGTACGCCGGTGACCGGACGCAGTTCGCCGGACAGCGCGAGTTCGCCGAGGAATTCCGCCTCGGCCAGCGCCTCGCGTGGCAGATGCCCGGAAGCGGCGAGGATGCCGAGCGCGATCGGCAGATCGAAGCGGCCGCCGTCCTTGGGCAGATCGGCGGGCGCGAGATTCACGGTGATGCGCCGGCCGGGATAGTCGAAGCGCGCGTTCTGGATCGCGACGCGCACGCGGTCACGGGATTCCTTCACCGCAGCTTCGGGCAAGCCGACGATCGAGGTGCCGGGTAATCCTCCCGAAAGATGCACCTCGACCGTCACCGCCGGTGCCGCTATGCCTTCCTGGGCGCGCGAGTGCACGACGGCTAGACTCATGCGTGGGGCCATCCGTGGCCGAGTCCCGAGCAGGGGCGCGGGGTCCATGAATCAACCGAGCGTAGTGCGGATCGACGCATGAGATCAGCAACGCTCACTGGGATAAATGGATGCCTCCGAGCCGAACGAACATGCACGGGCGCACCGCCTTGACCCATTCGGGGCATGATCTGTCTGCCGTACGTCGGCGTCGGCGGAGACGTTCGGAGCCCGCCGGGCTCAGTGTGCCTGCGTGCCGAGCAGCGCCTCGAGACGCGCCACGCTCGCTTCGAGTTCCTCGACCTTCTCGCGCGTGCGCAGCAGCACGCAGCGCTGTACGTCGAACTCTTCGCGGGTAACGAGATCGAGACGCCGCAGGCCGGCGCGCAGCACGTCACGGAAATTGCCGGCGAGTTCGTCGCGCGCCTCGCGGGCGCCGGGCGGGACCAGCTCGGCGAGACGCCGAGCGAGGTCGTCGATGGAACGCAGATCGATCATGGCAGCGGTGCCTCGAAGCGGAGAGCGCCAGTGTAGCCGCGGTGGCGCGTACCCGCTTCGGCGCTTCCCGCGCCGCCGGGTCGGAAATTTCCGACCCGGCCCGCGGCGGCGATCCGTTATAGTCGTCACGCAGGCAACCGTGAGGACTCCGCATGAAGATGGTCATGGCCATCATCAAGCCGTTCAAGCTCGACGACGTGCGCGAGGCGCTCGCCGAGGCCGGCGTGCAGGGCATCACCGTGACCGAGGTGAAGGGCTTCGGCCGTCAGAAGGGCCATACCGAGCTTTATCGCGGCGCCGAGTACGTGGTCGATTTCCTGCCAAAGATCAAGCTCGAGGTCGCGGTGCCCGATGCGCTCGCCGAGCGGGCGGTCGAGGCGATCATGCACGCTGCGAATACCGGCAAGATCGGCGACGGCAAGATCTTCGTCTATTCACTCGATCAGGTACTGCGCATCCGCACCGGCGAGATGGACAGCGACGCGCTCTGAACCAGACGCCACCTGCGTCCAGTCACGCCTGGCACTGCACCGGCACGCGTTCGGTTGTGTCCCGGGAGCGGCTTGAGCATGGCAGTCCGGCTTCCGGTTTCCTCTCATGCCGCCCTGCCGTTCCGCCCTGCCTCTCGGCTCCGTCCTGATCGCCCTGTCCGCGGGCGGCGAGTGCGCGACCTTCTGCGTTACCGATCGGCAAGGCTTCGATGCCGCGCTACAGCAGTCCTGGCAGAACGCGGAGGACGACGCGATCCGGCTCGTCATCGGCACCTACGGCCCGCCCACGCAGCCCGGCGCGTTCAACGTCGCCGAGCTTGGCCATGCCTTGCTCATCGAGGGCGGCTACCAGTCCCCGGAGGATGGGGCACCGTGTTCGGTGCGAACGGATGACCCGACATTGACCGCGTTCGACGGTAACGCCACCGGCACGTTGCTGCGCATCGATTCGTTTCCCGGGTCGGGCGACGTGACGCTGAGGAATCTCACCCTGCGCAATGGGCTGGCGGCGGGCCTCACCTCCGCGCTGGAACTGCTCGGTGCCGGCGGCAACGTGCTCACGATCGAGAACGCGATCGTCAGCGCGAACCGTGGCATCGTGTTTCAGTTCAACGGCCAGCCCTATTACACGCCCGCCATCTGGCTGGCGGCCGAGCAGGGCGGCATCGTGGTGCGCAACGTGGTTTTCGCACACAACGAGGCGCCGGCCGGCGTGTTGCCGATCCTCGTCACGCGCTACGCGCCGCCGCCGGGCGGCGACGTCATCTTCAACAACGTCACCGTCATCGGCGCGGACAACCTGCCCGGCATCCATTTCGACGTCGAAGGCAGCCTGTCGATCGCCAACGGCATCTTCTGGGGCAGCGGCGCGGCCGAGCTCGATATCGTGCAGAACACCGGCACCGTCGCGCTCGACCACAATGACATCGGGATCGCGAACCTGAGCCTGAATACCTCGTCCCTCCTCGACGAGACGGACACCCTGAACGTCGATCCGGGCTTCGTCGCGGCGGATAGCGACGATTTCCGCCTCCGGCCCGACTCGCCGCTGCGCGATGCGGGCAATCCGGCGGCACTGGGCGGCATCGGCCTTACGGACGCTGCCGGCATGCCGCGCCTCGCATTCGGCAGCGTGGACATTGGCGCCTACGAGGTGCCGGATGACACGCTCTTCCGCGATGGCTTCGAAGCCTGATCCGGCAGGCCACATCGCACGCGGCCGCCGGGCGGCGCCGCTGGCGAGACTTGCCGCGCGTCTCGCGGCGCGACCGGCGCCTCGGGCGCATTCCGGTTGCGGTGAAGATCACGCGATAGGGGACGGAACCGGTGCAATGTCGTCACCGCCCGGGCAGCCGACTTCGGCCTGTGGACATGTCGTCGCCTGGCTGCCCCGTCTATGCCTCGCCGTCGTCCGGCACGCTCAGGCGGCGCACGGCGCCGGGTGGCAATCCGGGCAGATGCTCGAGACTCGCCGGCTTCAGGTCCGGCCACTCGACGGCGATCAGGATGCGGCCCCGCTCCAGCTCGCTTTCGAAGTGACGCGCGGCCTCGTTCGGGATGGTCGCGCCGATCAGCGTGGCCGACCAGGCACCCATGAGCGCGCCGCCGGCGGTCGCCGCGAGCAGGGCGGCACCACCGAGTATGACCCCGGTCGGCGGGAATGCCGCGACCAGCAACGAACCGATCAGACCGAGGCTGCCGCCGATCGCGGCGCCACGTGCGGCGGCCGGACCGATGTCGGTGGCGTTTTCCAGCACCGCATCGGGAAAGTTTTCCATCTGCGTGCCGGTCGGCGCGACCAGGGCGATTGCCGTGTCGGGCACGTCGAGTTCGTGCAGACGATCGAGCACCGCACGTGCGGCAGCGACGTCGGCGACCGAGTAGAAGACCTTTTCCATGCACAAGTCCTGGGTTGAGAGAGCGGCCCTAGCTGGGATGGCGGCGGCCGCTGTCGCTCGCCTGCCTCGGCCATCCTTTGCGGCGGCAGCAGATTCCATGCCAGCGCGCGTGGCTGCTGCCGCGCTGTGCCCGGCAGGCGAGCGCCGCCGTATTCCTGCCGCCGCACCGCTTCGACCTGCTGCTTGCAGCATCGCCGCACGATCGGCACCGCGATGGGCCATGGCTGCTGCTCAGCGCAAAGCGTCGGCCGTTCGCTTCGGCATCCGGCGCGCATTGGAAGGCGCATTTCCGATCCTGCGGGGGATCCGTCCATGAAGCGATCCGGCGTTCCGATACTCCTCGTCCTGCTCGGCATGGGCCTGTCGCCCGTGGCGCCGGCGACGATGTACTGCGTGCAGGATGCTGCCACGCTGGCGGCGGCGCTGCAGGATGCCGGCAGCAATGGCATGGACGACGAGATCCGTATCGCCGCAGGCAGTTACACGCCGTCCGGCCTGGTGTTCGGCTTCTTCGGCAGCGACGGTAAGTCGCTCACGATCGAGGGCGGCTACGTGCAGACGCCGGCCAAATCCTGCCTCGAACGCGGCGACGACCCGGCGCTGACCGTGCTCGACGGTGCCGGTGCGCATGCCGTGCTCAGCCTGTACCAGAACAAGACGACCGGCGATCTCGCGGTCCGCAACCTGACACTGCGCAACGGCATCGCAACCGCTTTCAATGCGCCGGTCGACATCGCGCTCGGCGATGCCTCGACCGCGACGTTGAGCCTCGAGAACGCCGTCGTCGTCGGTCACCACGCCAGCGGCGGCTTCCCGGCGGCGGTCCTCAACAGCGCGACCGGCGCGCTCGTGGTCCGCAACGTCGTTTTTGCACAGAACGCGACGACCGCCAGCGTGCCGCCGGTCTATCTGTATGCCCAGAGCGGTCCGGGCATGACGTTCAACAACGTCGCCGTGGCCGACAACCAGGGCGCGGGCAGCGTCGGCGGCATCCGCTTCGGCGGCGGCGCGCCGGTCGCGATCGGCAACAGCATGTTCTGGGGCAACAGCGGGACCGATCTCGAACTGAACACCACCGGCGGTGCTGCGCTCGACAGCGACGACATCGAAAGCCTGGCCGGCACACCGGACAGCAACGCCAACCCGCTCGCCGTCGATCCGCACTTCGCCGGCGCCGGTGATTACCGCCTGCGCGGCGACTCGCCGCTGCGCGATGCAGGCAATGCGGGAGTGCCCGGCGGCGTCGGCACCCTGGACGCGGCCGGTCAGCCGCGCATCGCGCTCGGTGCCATCGACATCGGCGCCTACGAGCTCACCGACGCCATCTTCCGCGGCGATTTCGAGGGCTGAACACCCGCGTCCGCGGGTTTTGCAGACTGGCCGTTCCGGTCATTCGCCGCCTGCGCTTATGGGCAGTTTTTATTAGCCCGAATCGTCGTTTGACGCGCCGCACCAATCTATGCTTCATTCGGTCGGCGGCGATCGCGAGATCCCGAGGGCGCGACGGAACGTGCCATCCCCGCTTCCCCGCCTGTGGCCGCACTGGACCGGCACCGCCGGGTCTGCACGACGACACCCATGACGCCAGGCTGCCCGCCGCGCTTGTACGACTCCGCCTTCGAACGCGACAGCTGCGGTTTCGGGCTGATCGCCAGCATCGACGGGCGCGCCAGTACCTGGCTGGTCGACCAGGCGTTTTCCGCGCTGGCCAAGATGTCGCACCGCGGTGGCGTGAACGCCGACGGCGTGACCGGTGACGGCTCCGGCATCCTGCTGCACCGCCCCGAGGCCTGGCTGTGCGGGCTCGCTGCGGACGCCGGCATCGCGCTCGCCGCACGCTTCGCCGCGGGCCTCGTGTTCCTGCCGCACGACGCCGCGCGCGCCGCCGCCGCCGAAGCCACGCTCGCAGCCTGCGTCGCCGCCGAAGGGCTCGCCGTCGCCGGCTGGCGCGACGTGCCGCTCGCCGACGAACCCTGCGGGCCGCTCGGCCTCGCCCATCGTCCGGCAATCCGCCAGATCTTCGTCGATGCGCCCGAGGCACTCGCCGAGCCGGCCTTCGAACGCGCCCTGTTCCGGGCGCGCCGGCGCGCCGAGCAGGCCCTCTGCGACGAGGCGGATTTCTACGTCGTGAGCCTTTCGGCGACCGATATCGGCTACAAGTCGATGTCCGCGCCGGGCCGGCTGCGCGAGGTGTTTGCGGATCTCCAGCGCACCGATCTCGCCGCCTGCGCGGCCGTGTTCCACCAGCGCTTCTCGACGAATACCCGGCCGAACTGGCAGCTCGCGCAGCCGTTCCGGCTGCTCGCGCACAACGGCGAGATCAATACCATCCAGGCGAATCGCGCCTGGACGCTCGCGCGTGCCGCGAAGTACCGCTCGCCGCTGGTCGATTTCTCCGACCTCGGGCCGCTGGTCAGCACCGGTGGTTCCGACTCGCAGAGCCTCGACAACATGCTCGAGGTGCTGCTCGCCGGCGGCCTCGATCTGCTGACCGCGATGCGCATCCTGGTGCCGCCGGCCTGGGGCGCACGCGAGGACATCGACGAAGACCTCGAGGCGTTCTACGAGTACTACGCGCTGCACAGTGAACCCTGGGACGGCCCGGCCGGCCTCGTCATGTGCGATGCGCGCTACGCGGCCTGCACCCTCGACCGCAACGGCCTGCGCCCGGCGCGCTGGGCGCAGAGCGACGACGGCCATCTCATCATCGCCTCCGAGGCGGGCCTGTGGGACGTGCCGCCCGAGCGCACCGTCGCCAAGGGCCGGCTCGGGCCCGGCGAGATGCTCGCGGTCGATCTCGTCGAGCACCGCCTGCTCGATGGGCCGGCGATCGATGCGATCAACCGCGCCCGTGCGCCGTTCAAGCAATGGCTGCGCGAGGAAGTCATCTACCTCGAGTCGTATCTGATCGATCCGGGCCTGGCCGCCGAGCCGTTCGCACCGGACGTGCTCGCGCGCTTCCAGCACCTGTTCGCGCTGACCCGCGAGGAACGCGACGTGGTGCTGAAGTCGCTGGCCGAGAGCGAGGCCGAAGCGACCGGTTCGATGGGCGACGACACGCCGATCGCCGTGCTCTCGCAGATGTCGCGGCCGCTGTACGAGTATTTCCGTCAGGCTTTCGCGCAGGTCACCAACCCGCCGATCGATCCGCTGCGCGAGCGCCTGGTCATGTCGCTCGTGACGCAGATCGGCCGCGAGGGAAACGTGTTCGAGCTGTCGCGCCACAACGCGCGCCAGCTGCTGCTCAATTCGCCGATCCTCTCGCAACGCAAGCTGCGCCAGATCCTCGCCCTGCCGGAGTTCCTCGGTCAGCAGCGGCAGATCGATCTGTATTTCGGTGCCGGCGAGACCCTCGAGCAGGCCCTGCACCGGCTGTGTGCCGAGGCCGAGGCGGCGGTGCGCGATGGCGCCGTGCTGCTGCTGCTGTCGGATCGTTATCCACAGCCGGGCCTCACGCCGGTGCACGCCCTGCTCGCGACCGGCGCGATCCACGCGCATCTCGTCAGGATGCAGTTGCGCTGTGACTGCAACTTGCTGGTCGAGACCGGCAGCGCGCGCGACCCGCACCACTTCGCCTGCCTGATCGGCTTCGGTGCGACCGCGGTCTACCCGTATCTCGCCTACCAGACGCTGTTCGACATGAACCGCCGCGGCGAGCTGAAGGGCCGCGAGGGCGAGCCGCTGTCGGAAATCGGCCGCAGTTACCGGCGCGGCATCCGCAAGGGTCTCCTGAAGATCCTTTCGAAGATGGGCATCTCGACAATCGCGGGCTATCGCGGCGCGCAGCTGTTCGAGATCGTCGGCCTCGACCCTGCGGTGGTCGAACTCTGCTTCCCGGGCACGCCGGCACGCATCGGCGGCGCCGGCTTCGCGGACCTCGAGCGCGAGCTGCGCGTGCAGGCGCGTGCGGCCGAGACGCCGTCGCGCTGGCTCCTGCCCGGCGGGCTGCTGAAGGCCGTGCCGGACGGCGAATACCACATGTACAACCCGGCCGTGATCGGTGCGCTGCAAGCCGCGGTGCGCACCGGCGACGAGTCGCTCTACCGGCGCTACGCCGAGGCCGTGAACGGCCGCCCGCCGTCGGCGCTGCGCGACCTGCTCGTGCTCAGGCCCGCGGCCGCGCCGCTGCCGCTCGCGAAGGTCGAGCCGGCCGATAGCGTGCTCAAGCGTTTCGACTCGGCCGGCATGTCGCTCGGCGCGCTCTCGCCCGAGGCGCACGAGGCGCTCGCGATCGCGATGAACCGGCTCGGTGCGCGCTCGAACTCCGGCGAGGGCGGCGAGGACCCGGCGCGCTACGGCACCGAGCGCATGTCGAAGATCAAGCAGGTCGCCTCGGGCCGCTTCGGCGTCACGCCGGCCTATCTGGTCAACGCCGAGGTGCTGCAGATCAAGATCGCCCAGGGCGCGAAGCCTGGCGAGGGCGGCCAGCTGCCGGGCCACAAGGTCAACGGCCTGATCGCGCGGCTGCGCTATGCCAAGCCCGGCATCGGCCTGATCTCGCCGCCCCCGCATCACGACATCTATTCGATCGAGGATCTCGCCGAGCTGATCCACGACCTGCGCGAGGCGAATCCGAAGGCGCTGATCTCGGTCAAGCTCGTCTCGCATGCCGGCGTCGGCACGATCGCCGCGGGCGTGGTCAAGGCCGGTGCCGACCTGATCACCGTCTCCGGCCACGATGGCGGCACCGGCGCGAGCCCGATCACCTCGATCCGCTACGCCGGCACGCCGTGGGAGCTCGGTCTTGCCGAGACCCATCAGACGCTCGTCTACAACGGCCTGCGCCAGCGCGTGATCCTGCAGACCGACGGCGGCCTCAAGACCGGTCTCGACGTGGTCAAGGCCGCGATCCTCGGTGCCGACTCGTTCGGCTTCGGCACCGCGCCGATGGTGGCCCTCGGTTGCAAGTACCTGCGCATCTGCCACCTGAACTCCTGTGCCACCGGCGTGGCGACACAGCACGAGGTGCTGCGTCAGAAGCACTTCCTCGGCCTGCCCGACATGGTCGTGAACTTCTTCCGCTTCGTCGCCGAGGAAGTGCGCGAGCATCTCGCCGCGCTCGGCGTGACGAGTCTCGCCGAGGTCGTCGGCCGTACCGAGCTGCTCGAGCATCTGCCCGGCATCACGCCGAAGCAGCAGGTGCTCGATGTCTCGGCGCTGCTCGACTCGGCGCGTCCGGCGTCGGGCGGCGATTTCCGCTGCGCCGGTGCGCTGGTCGCCGGGCCGAGCGCGCTGGCCCTGCGCATCGAGCAGGACACGGCCGCGGCCGTGGCCAGCCGGCGCGGCGGCGTGTTCCGCTATCCCGTCTCCAACGTCGATCGCGCGATCGGCGCCCGCTTGTCGGGCGCCGTCGCGCGGCGACACGGTGACCAGGGCATGGCCGACGAGCCGATCGTGCTGGAACTCGACGGCACGGCCGGACAGAGTTTCGGCGCGTGGAATGCCGGCGGCGTGCATCTGGTGCTGACCGGCGAGGCGAACGATGGCGTCGGCAAGGGTATGGCCGGCGGCCGCATCGTGATCCGTCCGCCGGCGCGGTTACGCTGTCCGACCCAGCACACGCCGATCCTCGGCAACACCTGTCTGTACGGCGCGACCGGCGGCGAGCTGTACGCCGCGGGCCGCGCCGGCGAGCGCTTCGCGGTGCGCAATTCCGGCGCGCTCGCGGTGGTCGAGGGGGTCGGCGATCACGGCTGTGAATACATGACCGGCGGCGTGGTCGTCGTGCTCGGCCGGTCCGGCCTGAACTTCGGTGCGGGCATGACCGGCGGCTTCGCCTATGTGCTCGATCTCGAACGCGACTTCGTCGACCGCTACAACCACGAACTCGTGGATATCCACCGCATCTCGCTCGAGGGCATGGAAAACCACCTCCAGCACCTGCGCACCCTGCTGCGCGCGCACATCGAGCACACCGGCAGCGCCTGGGCGGAACGCCTGCTCGGCGACTTCCGCGACGTGCTGCACAAGATCTGGCTGGTCAAGCCGAAGGCGGCCAGTCTCGATGCGCTCGCCGAGGAACTGAGGCGCGCGGCATGAGTGAGAAGACTTTCCCGTTCCTCAAGTTCCATCGCGCCCTGCCCAGTGAAGTGCCGGTGCCGGTGCGCGTGCTCGGCTTCGCCGAGATCCATGCCGGCTTCGCGAATGGCGACGGCACCGACCAGGCGGCACGCTGCCTGGATTGCGGCAATCCGTACTGTTCCTGGGCCTGCCCGCTGCACAACCGCATCCCGCAATGGCTCAAGCTCGTGCAGGCCGGGCGCATCGAGGATGCCGCCGCTCTAATGCACGAGACCAACCCGCTGCCCGAGATCTGCGGGCGCGTCTGTCCGCAGGACCGGCTCTGCGAGGGCGACTGCACGCTCGAGGAAGGTTTCGGCGCGGTCACGATCGGCGCGATCGAGCGCTGGGTCACCGACGAAGCCATCAAGCGCGGCTGGCGGCCGGCGGTGCTCGCACCGAAGACCGACAAGCGCGTTGCGATCGTCGGTGCCGGCCCGGCCGGACTCGCTGCCGCCGATCGCCTCGTGCGCAGTGGCGTGGCCGTGGACGTGTTTGATCGCCACGAGGAGATTGGCGGCCTGCTGACCTTCGGCATTCCGCCGTTCAAGCTCGACAAGGCCGTGGTGCGCCAGCGCCGCGAAGTGCTCGAAGGCCTCGGCGTGCATTTCGCGCTCGGCGTCGAGGTCGGCCGCGACGTGCCGTTCCCGAGCCTGCTCGACGGCTACGACGCGGTGTTCATCGCGACCGGCGCCTATACCAGCACCGATGGCCGCCTGCCCGGTCAGACGTTGCCGGGCGTACACGCCGCGCTGCCGTTCCTGATCGCGAACGTGCGCCGCCTGCTCGGCACCGAGCGGCCCGGCGAGACGCTGCCGGATCTCGCCGGCCAGCGCGTCGTCGTGCTCGGCGGTGGTGACACCGCGATGGACTGCGTGCGCACCTCGATCCGCCTCGGCGCCGCACAGGTGAGCTGCGTATACCGCCGCGACGAGGCGAACATGCCTGGCTCGCGACGCGAGGTGAAGTACGCGAAGGACGAAGGCGTCGTGTTCCGCTTCAACCGCCAGCCGCTCGAGATCGTCGGCGGCGGTCGGGCGAGTGGCGTGCGTGTCGTGGAGACGCGTCTGGTCACCGACGGCAGCGGCCGCGCGCGCCCCGAAGCGGTGCCCGGCAGCGAGGAAGTCCTGCCGGCCGATGTCGTGATCCTCGCGTTCGGTTTCCAGCCGAGCCCGCCGTCCTGGTGCGCCCAATTCGGTATCGAGACCGATGCGAGCGGCCGGCTGCGCGTCGGCGGAACCGGCCGGCTGCCGTTGCAGACCTCGAACCCGAAGATCTACGCGGGCGGCGACACGGTGCGCGGTGCCGATCTGGTCGTGCGTGCCGTACACGACGGCCGCGAGGCGGCCGGCTCGATGCTGCGCCAGTTCGGCCTGCCGGCGGCCTGATCGATCCCGGGCCTGGCGGCAGGACCTGCCGCCCGATCGGGCACGCCATCGCGGCCCCGTCGCGGGCCGCGACTAGGGTGCAGGCCCGCCTGGCTCACTCCACCGTCACGCTCTTGGCGAGATTGCGCGGCTGATCCACGTCCGTGCCTCGCAGTACGGCGACGTGGTAGGCGAGGAGCTGCAGCGGCACGGTGAACACGATCGGCGCGATGAATTCGCCGCAGACCGGCAGGGCGAGCAGGTGACCGTTGCCGCGCGGCAGGTGCGCGGCGACCTCCGCATCGGCGAGCACGTACAGCTCGCCACCGCGCGTGCGGACTTCCTCGATGTTCGACTTGAGCTTCTCGAGCAGGTGGTCGTTCGGCGCGACCGCGACGACCGGCATGTCCTCGTCGACCAGGGCCAGCGGCCCGTGCTTGAGCTCGCCGGCCGCATAGGCTTCGGCGTGGATGTAGGAGATCTCCTTGAGCTTGAGCGCGCCTTCCATCGCGATCGGGAACTGCGTGCCGCGGCCGAGGAACAGGGTGTGCTGCTTGGCGACGAAGCGCTCGGCGAGCGCACGGACCTGTGGATCGAGCGCCAGCGCGGCACGCACCGCGCCGGGCGCGGTTTCGAGCTGATGGACGAGCGCCTCGTAGCGCGTCGCGTCCAGACCGTGATGACGCGCCAGCTCCAGGGCGAGCAGCGCGAGCGCGGTGAGCTGCGTGGTGAAGGCCTTGGTCGAAGCGACACCGATCTCCGGGCCGGCGCGCGTCATCAGCACGAGGTCCGATTCGCGCACGATCGAGGATTCCGGCACGTTGCACACCGCGAGCGTGGCGAGATAGCCGCGCGTCCGCGCGAGCTTCAGCGCGGCGAGCGTGTCGGCCGTCTCGCCGGACTGGCTGATCGAGATGAACAGCGTGTCGGGCAGCACTACGCCGTCGCGATAGCGGTATTCCGAGGCGATCTCCACGCTGCACGGCAGTTTCGCGAGCGATTCGATCCAGTGCCGCGCGACGAGGCCGGCGTGGTAGCTCGTGCCGCAGGCGACGATCTGCACGGCCCGCGTGCGCGTGAGCAGTTCCTTCGCACCGACGCCGAAGATCTCGCTCAGGATGCGCCGGCCGACGACGCGCCCTTCGAGCGTGTCGGCGATCGCCTGCGGCTGCTCGTGGATTTCCTTGAGCATGTAGTGGCGGTACTCGCCGCGCTCGACCGCGTCGGCGCCGATCGTCGCCTGCTTGACGGGACGCTGCACCGCCTGGCCGTGCTCGTCGTAGACCTGCGCCGCATCGATGCGCAGATCGACCACGTCGCCCTCGGCGAGGTAGATGAAGCGACGCGTCACGGGCAGCAGCGCGTAGATGTCGGAGGCGAGGAACTGCTCGCCGTCGGCGAGGCCGACGACCATCGGGCTACCGCGGCGCGCGCCGATCACGCGGCCGGGCTCGCGCTGCGAGACCACGGCGATCGCGTAGGCGCCGCGCAGGCGCGCGATCGTGCGCTGCACGGCCGCGAGCAGGTCGCGGCCCTGGCTCTGCTGGTGCTCGATGAGATGCGCGATGACCTCGGTGTCCGTCTCGGTGGCGAACTCGTAGCCCAGCGCGCGCAGTTCGGCACGCAGCTCGTCGTGGTTCTCGATGATGCCGTTGTGCACGACGGCGACCGTGTCGCGCGAGGCGATCGGATGCGCGTTGTGCGTGCTCGGCGCGCCGTGCGTGGCCCAGCGCGTGTGCGCGATGCCGGTATGGCCGGCGAGCGGTGCCTCGGCAAGCAGGTTCTCGAGCTCGCGGACCTTGCCCTTGGTGCGCTGGCGCGCGAGGCCTTGATCGGTGAGCAAGGCGATGCCGGCGGAATCGTAGCCGCGGTATTCGAGGGCCTTGAGACCCTCGACGAGGATGGTGACCACGTCGCGCCGCGCGGCGGCGCCCACGATTCCGCACATGTCCGACCTGCCTAAATCGAGCGAGAGCGCGATTCTAGCGCAGGGGCTGGCGCCGGCCGGGCCGAGCCGGGGCACCGCGGGGGCCGGAGCCGGGCGGTTTGCGGCGCCTCAGGATTTCCCCGGCCGCCGCCAGCCGGGCAGGGTGACCTGACGCGCACGCGCCACGGTGAGCTCGCCGGCCGGTGCGTTCTTGCTGATCACCGAGCCGGCGCCGATCGTCGCGCCGGCGCCGACGGTAACCGGTGCGACCAGGGCGGTATTCGAGCCGATGAATGCGCCATCGCCGATCGTGGTGCGGTGCTTGTTCGCGCCGTCGTAGTTGCAGGTGATCGTGCCGGCGCCGACGTTGACGGCCACGCCGATCTCGGCATCGCCGAGATAGCTCAGGTGGTTGGCCTTGGCGCCCGCGCCGAGGTGCGTCTGCTTGGTCTCGACGAAGTTGCCGATGTGCACGCCGGCCTCGAGCCGCGTGCCGGGGCGCAGGCGCGCGAACGGGCCGATCGTGCAGGCAGCCTCGGCGACGGCGCCCTCGATGTCGCAATGCGCCTGCACCACGGTGCCCGCGGCGAGGCGGCAATCCTTCAGGCGCGTGAACGGCCCGATGCGCACGCCTTCGCCGAGCACGACATGGCCCTCGCAGATCACGTCCACGTCGATCTCGACGTCAGCGGCAACCTCGAGCGTGCCGCGCAGATCGAAACGCGCCGGATCAGCCAGGCGCACGCCGGCCAGTGCGAGGCAACGCGCCGCGCGCCGCTGGTAATGGCGTTCGAGTTCGGCGAGCTGCCAGGGATCGTTGGCGCCGAAGGCCTCCGCCGGATCGACACAGATCGCCACGGCGGCCGGCACGCCGTCGGCAGCGGCCAGCGCGAAGACGTCGGTCAGGTAGAATTCGCCCTGGGCGTTGGTGTTGCCGATGCGTGCGAGCCAGCCGCGCAAGCGGGCCGCATCGGCCGCGACGATGCCGGTATTGACCAGCGTGACGGCGCGCTCCTCGGGCGTCGCATCCTTCTGCTCGACGATGGCCCGCACCCGCCCGGCCGCATCGCGAAGCACGCGGCCGTAGCCGGTCGGATCGGCGAGCTCGGCCGCCAGCACGGCGAGTGGTGCGCTGGCCCGGGCGAGCGGTGCGAGCGTATCGCTGCCGATCAGCGGCACGTCGCCATACAGCACGAGGACACGCGCCGCGTCGGGTATCGCCGCGAGCGCGAGCCCGACAGCGTGGCCCGTACCGAGCTGTTGTGGCTGGTGTACCCACGCGAGGTCCGGCTGGTCGCGAAAGGCATCGACCACCTGTTCGCCGCGGTGGCCATGCACGACGTGGATCGTGTCCGGTCCGAGCTGGCGCGCGGCGTCGATCACGTGGGCGAGCAGCGGCCGGCCGGCGAGCGGCAGCAGGACCTTCGGGCGCGCGGACTTCATGCGCTTGCCCTCGCCGGCGGCGAGGAGGATGACGTGCAGCGGAGCGGTGGCGTTCATGCGCGAAGTCTAGCAAGCAGGCGTTTCCGGCTGACGCGACGGTGCGGAAACGCTCCCGGTTGGCGTCGCGCGCGGGTCGGTCATCGGGACGATTCGTGTCGTCGAGTGCCTCGTGCGGGCACAGCCGGACTCGAGCGGCTCGTGAAACGAAGACGCCGGCACGAGGCCGGCGTCTGGCGTGGATCTGCGGGCGGACGCTCAGTGCTTGAGCATGCGACGCAGGCGCTCGATGGCCTGGAGCTGGGCGATCGCCTGGGCGAGCTGTGCCTGGGCTTCGGTGACTTCGATCGCATCGTTGCGGTTGGAGAGCGCGCGCTCGGCCTCTTCCTTGGCCTTCACAGCAGCCGCCTCGTCGAGGTCCTTGGCGCGGATCGCCGTGTCGGCGAGCACGGTGACGACTTGCGGCTGGACTTCGAGAATGCCGCCGGAAACGTAGAAGAACAGCTCCTCGCCGCTCTCCTGGATCACGCGGACCTGGCCTGGCTTGAGCCGGGTGATCAGCGGCGCGTGCCGCGGCGCGATGCCGAGTTCGCCGAGCTCGCCGGTGGCGACGACCATCTGCGCGGTCCCGTGGAAGATCTCTTCCTCGGCGCTGACGATGTCGCAACGGATGGTGGTCATGTCTGTCTCGCTTTGCTCGTTCGACGGGAACCGGGAGTCGGGAGGCGGGAATCGTCAGGGACCGGGCCGTGCGCGCGTGGGCACTTTTCCGATCGTCGATCCGCCGCTCCCGATTCCCGAAGACGACCGCTCAGGCGGCGATCTTCTTGGCCTTCTCGAACACCTCGTCGATGCCGCCGACCATGTAGAACGCCTGCTCCGGAAGGTGATCGCACTCGCCCTCGACGATCATCCTGAAGCCGCGGATCGTCTCCTTGAGCGATACGTACTTGCCCGGCGAGCCGGTGAACACCTCGGCGACGTGGAACGGCTGCGAGAAGAAGCGCTCGCACTTGCGCGCGCGCGCGACGACCTGCTTGTCCTCTTCGGAGAGCTCGTCCATGCCGAGGATCGCGATGATGTCCTTGAGCTCCTTGTAGCGCTGCAGCGTGCCCTGCACCTTGCGCGCGACCTCGTAATGCTCGCTGCCGATCACGTTCGGATCGAGCTGGCGCGAGGTCGAGTCGAGCGGATCGACCGCCGGGTAGATGCCGAGCGAGGCGATCTGGCGCGACAGCACGACGGTGGCGTCGAGGTGCGCGAAGGTCGTCGCCGGCGACGGGTCGGTCAGGTCGTCCGCGGGCACGTACACGGCCTGGATCGAGGTGATCGAACCGGTCTTGGTCGAGGTGATGCGCTCCTGCAGCACGC
>Ga0116193_1001733_pt1 | contig 17527 bp, 17 predicted proteins | sample AD_UKC115_MetaG_FD_89892 | JGI IMG/M metagenome (GOLD analysis project Ga0116193, IMG submission 89892) | Active sludge microbial communities of municipal wastewater-treating anaerobic digesters from Hong Kong - AD_UKC115_MetaG | ecosystem: Engineered > Bioreactor > Anaerobic > Digestate... | reverse complement strand
GTCTACGCCGGTCCGGAGCACCCGCACGGTGCCCAGCAGCCGCAGACCTACGAGATCAAGCAGGTGAGCCAGTGAGCGAGATCGAGACCACCGAAGAGCAGGCGTCGGATGCCCCCGAGGCCGTCGAGGTCGTGGCGGAGAGCACCGAGGCCGTGGCCGAGCAGCCCGCTCCGCGTGAGCCCGTCTACATCGACCGCCCGATCCAGACCGTCGGCCGCCGCAAGGAAGCCGTCGTGCGCGTTCGCCTGGTGCCCGGCACCGGCAAGTTCGAGCTGGACGGCCGCACGCTGGAGAACTACTTCCCGAACAAGGTGCATCAGCAGCTGATCAAGGCCCCGCTGGTCACCGTCAACCGGGAGGGCAGCTTCGATATCTACGCCCACCTCGACGGTGGTGGCCCGTCCGGGCAGGCCGGCGCGCTGCGCCTGGCGATCGCCCGGGCGCTGATCCTGGTGTCGCCCGAGGATCGCCCGGCCCTGAAGAAGGCCGGCTTCCTGACCCGCGACCCGCGTGCCATCGAGCGCAAGAAGTACGGCCTCAAGAAGGCCCGCAAGGCGCCTCAGTACAGCAAGCGCTGATCGTTTCCGTCCGCTGGCGGGCGTGTCGCACTCTCGGACACGCCCGCCTTCGGCGTTCTATGGAGGTGTGCCTGTGGGTCGATTGTTCGGCACCGACGGAGTTCGCGGCGTCGCGAACCGCGACCTGACCGCGGAACTGGCCCTCGCTCTGGGCTCGGCCGCCGCGCGTCAGCTGGTCAACGGCGGCCCGGCGCCCCGAACCAGCAATCGCCGCGTCGCCGTCGTCGGCCGCGATCCCCGCGCCAGTGGTGAGATGTTGGAGGCCGCCGTCATCGCGGGCCTGACCAGCGAGGGTGTCGACGCCCTTCGGGTCGGGATCCTGCCGACCCCGGCCGTGGCGTACCTGACCAATGCGTACGACGCCGATTTCGGTGTGATGATCTCCGCGTCGCACAACCCGATGCCCGACAACGGCATCAAGATCTTCGGGGCCGGTGGCCACAAGCTCGACGATGCCACCGAGGACCGCATCGCCGAACTCGTCGCGGCCGGCCCGGGGGAGCGTCCGGTCGGCGCCGGGATCGGCCGGGTGCTCGACGCGCCCGATGCGATGGACCGGTATCTGCGCCACGCCGGCAAAGCGGCGACGACGACGCTCGACGGACTCAAGGTCGTCGTTGACTGCGCGCACGGGGCCGCTTGGGCCGCGGCGCCGCAGGCCTACCGGGGCGCCGGTGCCGAGGTGATCGCCATCAGCGCCGAACCGAACGGGCTGAACATCAACGACGGCTGCGGCTCGACCCATCTGGACGCGCTGTCCGCTGCCGTCATCGCCCACGGGGCGGATCTCGGGCTGGCCCATGACGGCGACGCCGATCGCTGCCTGGCAGTCGATGCGACGGGCAAGGTCGTCGACGGCGACGCGATCATGGTGGTCCTGGCCAAGGCGATGCAGGACTCCGGCGAGCTGGCGTCCAACACGCTGGTGGCCACCGTCATGAGCAATCTGGGTCTGCACCTGGCGATGCGCGACGCCGGCATCGACGTCCGTACCACGGCGGTGGGGGACCGTTACGTGCTCGAGGAGATGCGGGCCGGCGAGTACTCGCTGGGCGGCGAGCAGTCCGGTCACATCGTGCTGCCGGCGTTCGGCACCACCGGCGACGGCATCGTCACCGGCCTGCGGCTGATGTCCCGGATGGCCCAGACGGGTTCGCCGCTGGCCGACCTGGCGGCCGCCATGAACACGCTGCCGCAGGTGCTGATCAACGTGGAGGTGGCCGACAAGGCCACCGTCGCCGACGCGCCGTCGGTGCGCGCGGCGGTGCAGGCCGCCGAGGCCGCACTCGGGGACACCGGCCGAATCCTGTTGCGGCCCTCCGGAACCGAACAGCTGGTTCGCGTCATGGTCGAGGCCGCCGACGAGGACACGGCGCGCCGGCTGGCGCTCAGCGTCGCCGAGTCCGTGAGCGATCAGCGCTGAGCCGGAACCGAACCGGCACCCGGTACGTCTAACCGGGTATGCACATTGTCGATCTTGACGCCGTCGCGGTGCGCGCGGTGGCCGGCCAGTTCGATGCGGTCGCCCAATTGGTGGCGGTCGCGACACCGCTGACGTTCGGCGCGTCCACCGCCGGCCGCCGCTATCCGTCCGAGGGTGAGGCGGTGCGCCGGCTGTGCGCGCTGCGGGCCGACGAGTTGTCCGACTGGGCGCGCGCGGCACGCACAACTTCGATCGAATTGCGTTCTGCCACACAATATTATGCGGAGTCCGAACGCGTCGCCGCGGCCCGGATGGGATAGCGGTGGGTAACGATGTGGCAGCGCGGCTGCGCGACGGTTGGGCGGCGCTGGACAACCTGCAGAAGTGCGTCGACGCGTGCGGACTGGCCGGTTATCGGCTGATCGACGTCTACGGCAGCGAGGACGGGCTCGACCTGATCGCACTCGACGCCGATGCGGGCGTGCTGCGCGCAGCCGCCGTCCGGGCCGACGAGGCGGCGGAACTGGTGCGGGCGCAGTCCGGCCGGCTCAGCGAGGCGTGGCGGGGCCCGGCCGGTGAGCAGGCCGCGGATCTGGTGGGTGGGCATGCCGCGGCCGCTGCTCGGCTGGCGTCGGCGGTGCGGCTGGCGGCGGAGGCCTGTGCGACACTCGGCGCGCAGCTGTGGCGGATCGTCGACGCCCGGGTGGCGCGAACGCAGACCGTCGCGACTGCGGTGCGACCCGAGTGGCTCACCGGCGAGGTCGCCGGGGACGAACTGAAAGCCTTTGCGCACAACATCATCCTGGGCGAGTGGACGGCGGCCATGCGGCAGGCCGACGACGACGCGCGGGCCGTCTACCGGCGGGCGATCACCACGCTGGACGCGGTCGGGCCGATCGGTTTCGCGGTGCCGGGCCCGCTTGCCACCGGTGCGCCTCCCGCGTCGGCGCCGTCGCCCACCATGCCCGCGTCGGCACCCTCGCCCACTGTGCCCGCGTCGGCACCCTCGCCCGCCATGCCCGCGTCGGTGTCATCGCCGGTGCCCGCACCGCAGGTTCCGGCCCCGCCACCAATTCCATTGGACACCTATAGCTCTGGACTCCTGCAGCCGCCGGTCGCACCCCCGTCAGCTCCCGCGTCCCTTCCGTCGATGCCCATGCCGGACCTGGGTGATGGCGCACCGACCATGCCGCAGTTCGCTCCCGATACGCCCGAGAATCCCGAGTCCGGATCCCACGAAGACAGCGAGAAACCCGAAGTCGAGCCCGAAGCGGAGGAGCCCGAGAAGCCCGAGCCCGAGCCCGAGCCCGAGCCGGAACCGGAACCGCCGTCCGAAACTCCGCCCGATTCCGCGCCGGAACCGGCTGTCCCACAACCCGAACCGACTGCCCCGCAACCTGAACCGGCGCCGGAACCCGAGCCGCCCGCCACCCCGTGCGAGATCGCCGCCGACCAACTGCCGCAGGTGGGCAGCTGATCACCGGGTGAGGGCCTGCAGCTCTTCGACGAAGGCCAGCGATTCCCGGTTGTCGGTGCCGAGCGGATGGACCAGGATGGTGGTCACCCCGGCCTCGGCGTAGGCGGCCAGCCGCTCCGCGACGAAGCCGCGGGGACCCACCAGCGATACATGCCGAACCAGGTCGTCCGGAACCGCTTCCACCGCTTCCTGTTTGCGGCCGGACAGATACAGATCCTGGATCCGGTCGGCGGCTTCGCCGAAGCCGTATCGGGTTGCCAGCGCATGGTAGAAGTTCTTACCCCGAGCACCCATTCCGCCCAGATAGAGGGCCAGTTGGGGTTTGGCCCATGCCAGCCGGTCATCCACGTTCTCGCCGATGGCCAGGCTGGCGGACACCATGACGTCCAGCGGGCCCAGCTGGGGATCACGCTTGGCCGCGCCGGCCCGCAGCGCATCGCCCCAGACCTCATGCGCCTTCTCGGGATAGAAGAACACAGGTTGCCAGCCCTCGGCGATTTCCGCGGTGAGTTCCACGTTCTGCGGACCAAGTGCGGCAATGGTGATCGGAATTCGTTCGCGCACAGGGTGATTGATCAGCCGAAGAGGCTTGCCCAACCCGGTCCCGCGGTCGGCGGGCAGTGGGATCTGGTAGTGCTTGCCGGAGTGCTGCACGCGCTCGCGCCGCCAGACCTGCCGGCAGATATCGACCACCTCGCGGGTGCGTCCCATCGGTGCGTCGAACGGCACGCCGTGGAAGCCTTCCATGACCTGTGGCCCGGAGGTTCCGATGCCCAGCCGGAATCGGCCGTCGGAGACGTAGTCCAGTCCGGCGGCGGTCATCGCCAGCAGTGTCGGCGTCCGCACGTAAATGGGGACGACGCCGGTGCCGAGCTCGATCGTGTCGGTCTTGGCGGCCAGGTAACCGAGCTGGCTGATGGCGTCATAGGAGTAGGCCTCGGCCACGAGGGCGATGTCGACGCCCACCTTCTCGAACTCGACGACCTGTTCGGCGGCGTCTTTGAACCCGCCCGCGTAACTGAGGAAGATGCCGGTGCGCATCCCAGAGTTATACCCCAACCGGTTGGTTGGTCGATAGGGGCTGCGGTTTGACCCACCCCGACGAGGCACGGTGCGCAATGATGTTTGGTGTGCCATCGATGGGCGGATTCCCCAGGCAGGGCCCCGGTCGGCCGACCGGGGTGGACAGCCTCGACACCCGACAGCGGGTGATCGATGCCGCATGTCCGTGGCGGACAACGAGGCGATCATCGGCCTGTTCGAGTCCGAATTCCTGGCCCTACCGTCGCAGTAGCGCGACCAGCTTCTCCTCCGGTGGCACCGGCGCATGGTCCGGGTCCACCGCGTCGGTGTGGGGCAGCCGGACTTCGGGATCGGCGAACTGCCGGTACTCCTTGTCGCCGGTCAGCACGTAGAGCAGGAAGCCGGTCAGAAGCGGCCGCACGGCGCGCTGGGTCCCCCGGTCGGAACCGCCCAGGCCGGCGAACTTCGAGAAACGGCGATTCTCGGGCAACCCGGTGGCCTCGGACTTGCTGACGGTGCGCAGCACGGCGCCGGGCCAGGCGCGGGCCAGTTCCAGGGCGTTGAACCGGACGTTGGCGGCGTCATCGGGTGCGCCGATCACCAGGCCGGGCAGGTTCAGCGACGCTGCGGGCTCCTCCGCGGCCGGCCGGGTGGTGGCCGGGTAGAGGGCCGCCACCCCGCGCAGCCGGCTGCCGAGGCCCGCGGCGGTGAACACTGCGGCCGACGCCCCGAACCCGTGCCCGGCGACGGCCAGCTTGCCGGGGTGCACGCTGATCCGGCCCGGGCCCAGCCGCACCCCGGTGATGATGTCGAGCGTCGTGCCGAGGTCGAACGCCAGGTTCAGGACCGATGGGGCGATGCCCCGCTCGGTGTCCGGCGCCGCTGCCACGATGCCCCAGGACGCCAGGTGTTCCAGCGTTCCGGCGTAACCGGCCGCCGATGTGACCCAATCGTGGCCGAAGGCGATGCCGGGCAGTCCGAGGCCGTCCTCGGGGGTGTAGACGACGCCCGGTTGCCCGGCGAATGCCAGGTCACCGCGTAGGACGCGGTGCGGACCGGGCCTGGACAGGGCGTCGACGAGCTTCTTGATGGCGGCCACCGCACGACCGTAGCTCAGGGGCTGTCGGTCCGGAGCTGCACTAGGCTGGTTCACCATGTGCGGAATCGTCGGCTACGTGGGGCAGCGCAATGCCCGCGACGTTGTTGTCGACGCCCTGCGCCGGATGGAGTATCGCGGCTACGACTCGTCGGGCATGGCCGTCCTGGACGGCACGGGCGGGATGACGGTGCGGCGGCGGGCCGGCCGGCTGGCCAACCTCGAGGAGGCGCTGGCGCTCACCGACCCGCTGGACCTGCAGGGCGGTACCGGTATCGGGCACACCCGGTGGGCCACGCACGGTCGGCCCACCGATCGCAACGCCCACCCGCACCGCGATGCGTCCGGGCGCTTCGCCGTCGTGCACAACGGCATCATCGAGAACTTCGCCGCCCTGCGGGCCGAGCTCGAGGCCGACGGGGTGGAGTTCGCCAGCGACACCGACAGCGAGGTCGCGGTGCATCTGGTGGCCCGCGCGTTCCGCGACGGTCCGACGGCCGGAGATTTCGTGGGTTCGGTGCTGGCGGTCCTGCGCCGGCTCGAGGGGCATTTCACCCTGGTGTTCGCGTTCGCCGACGAGCCCGGCACCGTCGTGGCGGCCCGCCGGTCGACCCCGCTGGTGGTCGGGATCGGCGAGGGCGAGATGTTCATCGGTTCGGACGTCGCGGCGTTCATCGAATACACCCGTGAGGCCGTCGAGCTCGGTCAGGATCAGGCCGTCGTCATCACCGCCGACGACTATCGGATCCTGGGCTTCGACGGCACCCCTGGCGACGCCGATGCCCGGGTCTTTCATATCGACTGGGATCTGTCGGCCGCGCAGAAGGGCGGCTACGACTTCTTCATGCTCAAGGAGATCGCCGAGCAGCCCGCGGCGGTCGCCGACACACTGCTCGGGCATTTCGTGGACGGGCGCATCGTCCTCGATGAGCAGCGCCTGTCCGACCAGGAACTCCGCGAGGTGGACAAGGTCTTCATCGTCGCGTGCGGGACGGCGTACCACTCCGGGATGCTGGCCAAGTACGCCATCGAGCACTGGACGCGGCTGCCCGTCGAGGTCGAGCTGGCCAGTGAGTTCCGTTACCGCGACCCCGTGCTGGATCGCAGCACGCTGGTGGTCGCCATCAGTCAGTCCGGCGAGACGGCCGACACCCTCGAGGCGGTCCGGCACGCCAAGGGCCAGAAGGCCAAGGTGCTGGCGATCTGCAATACCAACGGCAGTCAGATTCCGCGGGAGTGCGACGCGGTGCTCTACACGCGCGCCGGACCGGAGATCGGGGTGGCCGCCACCAAGACGTTCCTGGCGCAGATCGCCGCCAATTACGTCGTCGGCCTGGCGCTGGCGCAGGCCCGCGGTACGAAGTACCCCGACGAGGTGGCCCGCGAGTACCGGGAACTCGAGGCGATGCCGGATCTGGTGGCCGACGTCCTGACCCGGATGGCTCCCGTCGAGGCCCTGGCCGAGCGGTTCGCCCGGTCCGATGCCGTGCTCTTCCTGGGCCGCCACGTCGGCTATCCGGTGGCGCTCGAGGGTGCGCTCAAGCTCAAGGAACTCGCGTACATGCACGCCGAGGGGTTCGCCGCCGGTGAGCTCAAGCACGGCCCGATCGCGCTGATCGAGGAGGGCCTGCCGGTGTTCGTGGTGATGCCGTCACCGAAGGGTTCGGCGCTGCTGCACTCCAAGCTGCTGTCCAACATCCGCGAGATCCAGGCACGCGGTGCGGTGACCGTGGTGATCGCCGAGGAGGGCGATGACACTGTCCGGCCGTATGCCGATCACCTGATCGAAATACCTTCGGTGTCAACGCTTTTCCAGCCGTTGCTGTCCACCGTCCCGTTGCAGGTGTTCTCGGCGGCGGTCGCGCGGGCCCGCGGTTATGACGTGGACAAGCCGCGCAACCTGGCCAAGTCGGTCACCGTCGAGTAGCTCAGCCCCCGACGGCCTGCGTGTAGCCCCACAGCGCCAGTAGGCAGCTCACCGCACAGAGGCCCAGCGTGCCGACCGCGAACGGCCACGCTTGTTCGCGACGGACCAGTCGGGCGATCGTCAGTCCGCTGCCCACGACGGCGATCAGCGCCGCGACGCCCAAGCCGGTCATGATCGCCGTCACCCCGGCGTCGAGGTGGCACGTCTCGGGCGGGCAGTAGTCGGTGAAGGCCAACATCATCAGGCCCATGAAGCCCGCGCCGGCGGTGCCCACCACGGTCAGGATCATGGCGACGATGGAGATGGTCAGATCCGCCGCCGCGATCGGAGGCTTCGGCGGGGGCGCATGGCCCGGCGGCGGATAGCCGTAGTTCATGGTGCAGATCGTAGGTGCGCCGATCCCGCGCGGGAACCGCACGAACCGCCAGCGAACGTCCAACTTGGATTGCGGAAAAGAATAAATCCGCCACCTAGGTTCATCCAGCTAACTAATGTCTGGGACAGCAACATAGGTCAACATAGGTCAATTTCCCCGTGTCAACTGTTGTGTTTATTTTACTCGTGAGTAAGATTGCACGCGTTCATGTAAATCTGGCAAGTTCGGTCGGGGAGATGATGGTTAGTGTTGCTCCGCAGGCAACCGCCGGGTGGCAACCATTGCACGTTGACGGTCGCCACATCCTTGGTGAGTCCCGCCTGAGCATCCGCGGACTCGATTACCGGTTCGTCCGGGAGCGTGTCACCACACCGACGCGCTGGAGATTCAACGAACCGCACCACACGTTCGTCGTGCACCACGCCGGACGTCTGCGGACCATGCGCTTCGAGTACGAGGACGGCCCGCGTGGCACGCTCACGCTGCAGCCCGGTGACGTCTGGGTGATTCCCGCCGGTCACCGCTGCGGGGCGGTGCTGGTCGGCGATTCCATCGAGTACGTCCAACTCACCGTGTCCGAGCGGGTGCTCGGCCACGGTCAGCTGCGTCCCGGTCTCGGATTCAACGATCCGCTGGTGCACGAGTCGGTCAAACGGCTGAGCTCCCTGGTGGCGCGCGACGACGTCACGGGTCTGCTGATGCGGGAGAGCATCGGCGAGGCGGTCCGGCTGCATCTGCGCGATCAGTACACGCTGGATCGCCCGGAGGCCGCCGGCTCGCCGCGGCGGCTGACGGCCCGTAGCCGGCGACTCATCGCCGAACACCTGAAGGATGAACTCGCCTCCGACATCAGCCTGGAGCGCCTCGCCGAACTGGCCAAGATGCCGGTCAGCGCATTCGTCACCGCGTTCACGGCCACCTTCGGCGACACCCCCTACCAATATGTGCTCAACCGGCGGATCGACGAGGCGCAACGCCTGCTCGCGTCCACCGAGATGCCGATCCGTGCCGTGGGTGAGGGGGGCGGCTTCTCCACTCCGAGCCACTTCGCGTCGACGTTCCGCCACCGCGTCGGGGTCACGCCCAGCCAGTACCGGTCCAACGCCCGCAACTGATCTCTACGCTGGGTGCCGATGCGGCACTACTACTCCGGTCAGCAGATCCGTGATGCGGAAGCACCGCTGCTGGCCGCGCTACCCGACGGTGCGCTCATGCGGCGTGCCGCGTGGCCCCTGGGCGTCGCGATCGCCGAAGAGTTGCGCCGCCGGACCGGCGGGGTGGCGGGCCGACGGGTCTGTGCGGTGGTCGGATCGGGCGACAACGGCGGCGACGCACTGTGGGCGGCCACGTTCCTGCGCCGCCGCGGCGCTGCCGCCGACGCAGTGCTCCTGGACCCGGTCCGTGCCCATCCCGCCGCCCGAGCGGCGTTCCGCAGGGCCGGCGGGCGCGAGGTGCCCGGGGTGGCACCGGGCACCGCCCTCCTGATCGACGGCGTCGTCGGTATCTCGGGTAGTGGCCCGCTGCGCCCCGCCGCCGCCGCGGTGTTCGAAGCGGCCGACGCCGCCCACGTACCGACGGTCTCGGTCGACCTGCCCAGCGGGGTGGATGTGCTGACGGGCGCGGTCACGGGTCCCGCGGTGCGTCCGGTGCTGACGGTCACCTTCGGTGGGCTCAAACCCGTGCACGCGCTGGCCGACTGCGGGCGCGTACACCTCGTCGACATCGGCCTGGAGCTACCGGCCACCGACGTGCTGGGATTCGAGGCCACCGACGTCGCGGCGCGCTGGCCGCTGCCGGGGCGGCAGGACGACAAGTACAGCCAGGGTGTGACGGGCGTGCTGGCCGGTTCCGACGGTTATCCGGGGGCGGCGGTGCTGTGTACCGGGGCGGCCGTGGCCACCCATTCCGGAATGGTCCGATACGTGGGAAGTGCGGCGGCCCAGGTTGTTTCGCACTGGCCCGAGGTGGTGGCGGCGCCCGGGCTGGATGCCGCCGGCCGCGTGCAGGCCTGGGTGATCGGACCCGGGTTCGGCACCGGGCACGCCGAGTCGGCGACGCTGCGCGCGGTACTGGCCACCGACCTGCCGGTGATCGTCGACGCCGACGCGCTGACCATCTTGTCCCGGCATCCCGAGCTGGTCCGGTCCCGCGCCGCGCCGACGGTACTCACCCCGCACGCCGGTGAGTTCGAGCGCCTGGCCGGCCATCCGCCCGGCGACGACCGGGTGGGCGCCACCCGCGCGCTGGCCGACGACCTCGGCGCCACCGTCCTGCTCAAGGGCAACGTCACCGTCATCGCCGATCCCGGCGGGCCGGTGTACCTCAACCCGGCGGGCTCGGCGTGGGCGGCCACCGCCGGATCCGGCGACGTGCTCTCCGGGATCATCGGCGCCTTGCTCTCGGCGGGACTGCCCCCGGCCGAGGCGGCCGCCGCGGCGGCGTTCGTCCACACCCGGGCCGCGGACATCGCCGCCCACGATCCCGGTCCCGCGGCGGCGCCGACGTCGGCGTCACGCATCCTGCACCATCTGCGCGCGGCGATCGCCGAGATTCTGTAGAAGGGTTGTCATGCCGAATGTTTCCCGCCACTCATCGATCACCCCTGCCTACACCGGACGCATGTCGACCACGCCCGTGCCCGCGCTCCGGCTGCCCGATGAATGCATGGAACCGGTGGCGGCCTACCGGTTCATCCACGACGAGCTGATGCTCGACGGCAGTTCACGGCTCAACCTGGCGACCTTCGTGACCACCTGGATGGATCCCGAGGCCCAGGAGCTGATGGCCGAGACGTTCGACAAGAACATGATCGACAAGGACGAATACCCGGTCACCGCGGCCATCGAGCAGCGCTGCGTGTCCATGGTGGCCGACCTGTTCCACGCCGAGAACCTGCGCGACGACGATCCGTCGGCGGCGGTCGGGGTGTCCACCGTCGGGTCCAGCGAGGCGGTGATGCTGGCCGGTCTGGCGATGAAGTGGCGCTGGCGCGCCCGGGTCGGGGACTGGCAGAAGCGCACACCCAATCTGGTGATGGGGTCCAACGTCCAGGTGGTGTGGGAGAAGTTCTGCCGGTACTTCGATGTCGAACCGCGCTATCTGCCGATGGCCGAGGGCCGCTACGTGATCACTCCGGAGCAGGTGGTCGACGCGGTCGACGAGGACACCATCGGTGTGGTGGCCATCGTCGGGACGACGTTCACCGGCGAGCTCGAGCCCGTCGCGGAAATCTGTGCGGCACTGGACAAGTTGGCCGGCAAGCAGGGTGCAGCCCCGAAGATAGATGTGCCGGTGCACGTGGATGCCGCCAGCGGCGGCTTCGTGGTGCCGTTCCTGCATCCGGATCTCCCGTGGGATTTCCGGCTGCCGCGTGTGGTGTCCATCAACGTCAGTGGGCACAAGTACGGGCTGACGTATCCGGGCATCGGGTTCGTGGTGTGGCGCAACGCCGAACAGCTGCCCGAGGAGCTGGTGTTCCGGGTCAACTACCTCGGCGGCGACATGCCGACCTTCACCTTGAACTTCTCCCGGCCGGGCAATCAGGTGGTCGGGCAGTACTACAACTTCCTGCGGCTGGGCCGGGAGGGCTTCACGTCGGTCATGCGGTGTCTGTCCGAGACGGCGCAGTGGCTGGCGCACCAGCTGGCCGAAATGCCGGTCTTCGAGGTCATCTCGGACGGTTCGGCGATCCCGGTGGTGTCCTTCCGGCTGACCGGCGATCCCGGGTACACGGTGTTCGACATCTCGGCGTTGCTGCGCGGCTACGGCTGGCAGGTGCCCGCGTACACCATGCCGGAGGGGGCCACCGACGTGGCCGTGCTGCGGGTCGTGGTGCGCGAGGGATTTTCGGCCAACCTGGCCCGCGCGCTGCGCGACGACCTGGTCGAAGTGCTGGGCAAGCTGGACAAACTGCCGGTCGGCGGGTTCGCCACGGAGGAGCATTTCGCCCACTGAGCCCCCACCTGGGACACTGGACGGCGGTGATGAGAACCGTGAATCAGCCCCTGACCGTGCCCACCGCGGAGGTCGACCTCGACGCGATCGGGCACAACGTGCGGATCCTGCGCGAACACGCCGGATCCGCACAGGTGATGGCCGTCGTCAAGGCCGACGGGTACGGCCACGGGGCCGTCGAGGCGGGCCGTGCCGCGCTCGGGGCCGGGGCCGCCGAACTCGGTGTGGCGACCGTCGGCGAGGCGCTGGAACTGCGTCGTGCCGGGATCACCGCGCCGGTCCTGGCGTGGCTGCATCCGCCGGGCACCGACTTCGCCGAGGCAGTGGCCGCCGACGTGCAGGTAGCGGTGTCCTCGGTGGGTCAGCTCGACGCGGTGCTCGCCGGGGCCCGTGAGACGGGCATACCGGCCACGGTGTCGGTCAAGATCGATACCGGCCTGAACCGCAACGGCGTCGCAGCGGGCGACTACTCCGATGTGATCGCCGCGTTGGGCCGTGCCGTCGCCGAGGGCGCCGTCCGGGCCCGCGGCCTGATGTCGCACCTGTCGCACGGTGACGAGCCCGAGCACCCGAGCAACGACCGGCAGGCGGGGCTGCTGCGCGAGGCGCTGGCCATGGCGCGCCGCGGCGGCGTTCGGTTCGAGATCGCCCACCTGGCCAACTCGCCGGCGACGCTGGGCCGGCCAGACCTGGCGTTCGACCTGGTGCGGCCCGGGGTGGCGGTGTACGGCCTCGACCCGCTCGCCGCACCCGGTGGGTTCGGCCTCATTCCCGCGATGACGCTGAAAGCGCCTGTGCTGTCGGTGAAGTCGGTGCGTGCGGGCGACGGGGTGTCCTACGGCCACGCGTGGAATGCGACCGCCGACGGCTCGGTGGCGCTGATCCCGCTGGGGTACGCCGACGGGGTCTTCCGCGGGCTGTCCGGCCGGATCGACGTGGCGATCAACGGGCGGCGCTACCGCAACGTCGGGCGAATCTGCATGGACCAGTTCGTCGTCGACCTGGGACCCGGTCGGGTCGACGTCAGCGCCGGCGACGCCGCGGTGCTGTTCGGACCCGGCACCGCCGGTGAACCGACCGCGCAGGATTGGGCGAACCTGCTGGGCACCATCCACTACGAAGTGGTGACCTCGCCGCGCTGCCGGGTGCTGCGCACATATCGGGGCGCCAATGCCTGACGGAGGACAGCGGCGCCGGCGCTGGCTGGCCGGGGCCGCCGGGCTGTCGACGGTCGGCGCGGTCGCCGGGTCCACCGCGGCCCGGACGATGACGCGGCGGGTCATGGTCGAAGATGCTTACGCCGGTGAGGATTTCGGGTTGATCGAGGGTGATCGAGGTTGTGTGATCACCACACCCGACGGCGTCGACCTGGTGGTCCGAGAGGTCGGGCCGGTCGACGCACCCGTCACCGTCGTGTTCGCCCACGGCTTCTGTATGAACATGGGCGCCTTCCATTTCCAGCGTCGCGAGCTGGCCCGGGTCTGGGGCGATCAGGTCCGGATGGTGTTCTACGACCAGCGCGGCCACGGCAGATCCAGTTCGGCGGCGCCGCGGACCTACACGGTGGCACAGCTGGGCTGCGACCTCGAGACCGTGCTCGCCGTCATGGCACCCCGGGGTTCGGTGATCCTGGTCGGGCATTCGATGGGCGGGATGACGGTGCTCTCGCACGCCCGGCAGTTCCCCCGCCGGTACGGCACCGGAATCGTCGGCGTCGCGCTCATTTCCTCTGCGGCCGAGGGTCTTTCGCGGTCGCCGCTGGGGGAGATCCTGCAGAACCCGGCGCTCGAGGCGGCCCGGTTCGCCACCCGCTACGCGCCGAATCTCCTGCAGCGCGGCCGCGGCGCCGTGCGCTCGGTGCTCTCACCGGTGCTACAGGCCGCGTCGTTCGGGGATGCCGCGGTCAGCCCGACCGTGGCGCGGTACTGCGAGCAGATGATCCACGACACCCCCATCACCACGATGGTCGGATTCCTGCACGCCCTCGGGGTGCACAACGAGACTGGCGGCCTGCCGGTGCTGGCGAAGGTGCCGACCTTGGTGGCGTGCGGTTCGGCGGACAACCTGACCACCCCCGAACATTCCGAGGAGATGGCTGCCGCGCTGCCCAGGGCCGAACTGGTGGTCGTCGGTGGTGCCGGGCACCTGGTGCAGCTCGAGCAGCCCGATCCCGTCAACGCGGCGCTGGTGCGGCTGGTCGAGCGGTCCACCCCCAACAAGCTGGTGGCCATGGCGCGGCGGTTGCGTGGTGGCTGAGAGCGGATCCGCGGTGCTCGTGACCGCCGAGGACACCATTGCGCTCGGCGAGAGCCTGGGCAGCGGGCTGCGCGCCGGTGACGTCGTCGTGCTCTCCGGGCCACTGGGGGCGGGAAAGACCATGCTGGCCAAGGGAATTGCCCGGGCCATGGATGTCGACGGGCCGGTGACCTCGCCGACCTACGTGCTGGCGCGGGTGCATCCGCCCCGGCAGGCGGGTGCACCGGCACTGGTGCACGTCGACGTCTACCGGCTGTTGGACCATGCCGCGGCCGATCTGCTCGCCGAGCTGGATTCGCTGGATCTGGACACCGATCTCGACGACGCCGTCGTGGTGGTGGAGTGGGGCGAGGGGCTGGCCGAGCGGTTGTCCGAGCGTCATCTCGACGTCCGGCTCGACCGGGCCGCCGATTCGGAGGTGCGGACCGCGACGTGGTGCTGGAGCAGAGGATGACCCTGGTGCTGGTGATCGACACCGCGACGCCCACGGTGACCGCGGCGGTGGTACGCGCCAATGGCGTGACCAGCGTGCTGGCCGAACGGCTCACCCGGGATCCCCGGGCCCATGCCGAGTCGTTGACCCCCAATGTTCTTGGCGCCATGTCGGATTCGAATGTGGCGATGTCCGATCTCGATGCGGTGGTGGTTGGTTGTGGTCCCGGTCCGTTCACCGGCCTGCGGGTCGGGATGGCGACCGCCGCAGCCTTCGGGCATGCGCTGGGTGTCCCGGTGTTCGGGGTGTGCAGTCTGGACGGCATCGGCGGGGGTACTACCGGCGAGGTACTGGTGGTGACCGACGCGCGCCGCCGCGAGTTGTACTGGGCGCGTTACCAGGACGGGGTGCGGGTGGGCGGTCCCGCGGTGGATGCGCCCGGCGATGTGCCGGTGCTCGACGTCGCCGCGGTGGCGGGCTCACCCGAGCACGCGGCTCTGCTGGGGCTGCCGGTGGTAGGCCCCGAATATCCGGATCCGGCGAATCTGGTTGCAGCGGTGGGTGATCTGAGTGCCGAGCCCGAACCGCTGGTGCCGCTGTATCTGCGCCGACCCGATGCGAAGACGCTCGCGGAGCGAGGGCTGGCCCGGTGAGCTCGATCGAGAACGCCGTGCTGACGGATCTGGTCCGGGGCGACGCCGCGCGCTGCGCGGAGCTCGAGGCGCAGCTGTTCGGCGGCGACGACCCATGGCCCGCACAGGCGTTCTGCCGCGAACTCGATGCCCCCCACAACAAGTACGTCGCTGCCCGGGTGGGCGATCGGCTGGTCGGTTACGCCGGCATCGCGCGACTGGGTCGGCGGCCACCGTTCGAGTACGAGATCCACACCATCGGTGTCGATCCGGCGTACCAGGGGCTCGGCATCGGCCGCCGGTTGCTGGAGAGCCTGCTGGACTTCGCCGGCGACGGCGTGGTGTACCTGGAGGTGCGGACCGACAACGCAGCGGCGATCGCCCTGTACGAGAGCGCCGGGTTCGAGACGATGGGAATCCGCAAGCGGTACTACCGGGTCAGCGGTGCGGATGCGTTCACGATGCGGAGGGAAGCCCGATGACCGTCATCCTGGCCATCGAAAGCTCTTGTGACGAAACGGGAGTCGGAATCGCCCGGTTGGAGGGCGGGACGGTGACGCTGTTGGCCGACGAGGTGGCCTCGAGTGTCGACGAGCATGCCCGGTTCGGCGGCGTGGTACCCGAGATCGCCTCGCGCGCTCACCTCGAGGCGCTCGGTCCGACGATGCGCCGCGCGCTGGCGGCCGCCGGGATCGAGCGTCCCGACGTCGTGGCCGCCACGATCGGCCCCGGTCTGGCCGGTGCGCTGCTGGTGGGCGTGGCGGCCGCCAAGGCGTACGCCGCGGCATGGGATGTCCCGTTCTATGCGGTCAACCACCTCGGCGGGCACCTTGCCGCCGACGTCTACGAGCATGGTCCGCTGCCCGAGAGTGTCGGACTGCTGGTGTCCGGGGGGCACACCCATCTGTTGCATGTGCGTTCGCTCGGCGAGCCGATCATCGAATTGGGCACCACCGTCGACGATGCCGCCGGCGAGGCCTACGACAAGGTGGCGCGGCTGCTCGGGCTGGGTTATCCGGGCGGTCGCGTGCTCGATGAGTTGGCCCGCACCGGCGATCCCGGCGCCATCGTGTTCCCGCGCGGGATGACCGGCCCGCGCGATGATCCCTATGCGTTCAGCTTCTCCGGGCTGAAGACCGCGGTGGCTCGCTACGTGGAGGCCAATCCCGATGCCCCGGTGGCCGACGTCGCGGCGGGCTTCCAGGAGGCCGTGGCCGATGTGCTCACCCGCAAGGCAGTGCGTGCCGCGACCGACCTCGGGGTGTCCACCCTGCTGATCGCCGGCGGCGTGGCGGCCAACTCCCGATTGCGTGAGCTGGCCGAAGAGCGTTGTGCCGCAGCAGGTCTGACGCTGCGGGTCCCGCGGCCACGGTTGTGCACCGACAACGGCGCGATGATCGCCTCGTTCGCGGCCCACCTCATGGCCGCCGGTGCCGCCCCGTCGCCGCTGGACGTGGCCAGCGATCCCGGTCTGCCGGTGATGCAGGGGCAGGTCGCCTGACGCCCCTCAATACGGGGCTTCGTCGCTGCTCTCGTTGCGGGCCCGTTCGGTCGCGATGTACCGCGCTCGGGCCTGTGTCCGGGTCTGCCTGCGCTTGGGCATCTTCAGTCCGCGCGCCGGCGTCGGCGGGGGTCCCGGCGGTGGCGCCGGCAGGGTGGCCGTGGTGGTGTTCCACTGCGGGAACAGCAGGGTGGCAGTCGGTGTGGAGTCGTAGGTCAGCGCGCTGGGCGTGGTGATGTGCAACCGGCCGTCCGGATCCTGCCGGTCCGACCAGCCGGGCCAGAATGTCTTGAGCAAGTGATGTTTTCGGCAATAGGCCTTGTTGTTCGACGGGTGGGTCGGCCCGGCGGGCCAGGGAATGGTGTGATCGATGTCCGAACGCACCGCCGGCTGATCGCAGCCGGGGAATCGACAGGTCAAGTCCCGCAGTCGAATCCAGCGGTCTAGCACCGCCGACGGTCGATAACCCGGTTCGGGTTCGTCACTCGGCGTGGTCACGGGCCGAACCCTTGCCCCGCGGGCGATCAGATCGGCGACCTGGCCTCCGTCGAGCAGGCCGGTGCCCGGCATGCCGGGGATGAGCCCGATGCCGCGCGGGCGGTGTGGCGCAGGCTCGGGTTCGGATTCTTCGGGTGTGCACTCCTCGGGGCCCGCGTCCTTGTCGGGTTCCTCGTCGTCCTCGCTGTCCTCTTCGACGTCGTCGTCTGCGTCGTCTTCGCGGCCGCCGTCCCAGTCCGGGTCCGGGGCAGTGTCGATGGTGTCGGCCTCGGCCAACAGGTGCACGACGAAACGGGCCGCGATCGGATCCGGTTCGCCGGCCACCGGGCAGGTGTCCTTCCCGCAGCGGCACG
>Ga0116193_1001732_pt1 | contig 17532 bp, 7 predicted proteins | sample AD_UKC115_MetaG_FD_89892 | JGI IMG/M metagenome (GOLD analysis project Ga0116193, IMG submission 89892) | Active sludge microbial communities of municipal wastewater-treating anaerobic digesters from Hong Kong - AD_UKC115_MetaG | ecosystem: Engineered > Bioreactor > Anaerobic > Digestate | place... | reverse complement strand
TAGCAGATTCCGGTCAGATAAGTTTTTCGGCAAGCATTACTCCGGCATCAAAACATTTTTTTATTTCACCGGCATCAGGTTTAAATTTTGAATCGACAGTTCCGATAACTTCTATCCCTGAAGATTTTAACATTTCAGATATGTCCTTAACGGCTCCGCCGGACCATCCGTACGAGCCGAAAGCCAAAGCTATTCTGTTGAGAGGTTTTAAGCCTTTTAAAAAGTATATAAAACCCGCCATATACGGAAGCATTTCATTGTCATGTGTTGACGAACCGAAAACAAATGCTTTTGCGTCAAGCATTTCATAAGCAAGTTCTCCGAAATCCGTGGAAGATATGTCAAAAAGCTTTGCATCTATACCTTTGGCAGTAAGACCGTTTAAAATTGATTTTGCCATAAGTTCTGTTGAGCCCCACATAGTTTCGTAAACTATTACAACTTTGTTTTCTGTTTTATTCTGGGCCCACTTCATATAGATATCTATCATTTTTAAAGGTTCTTTGCGCCATATCATCCCGTGGCTGGGAGCAATCATGTCGACGGCAAGGTTCATTGCCGCGAGTTCTGTAAGTTTTCTCTGTATTATTGAACCTAAAGACCACAATATGTTTGCATAATATTTTTTTGCCTCTTTGAATAATTCAGCCTGGTCTATTTCGTCTGCAAATATTTTATTTGCAGTTATATGCTGTCCGAAGGCGTCGTTTGAGAATAAAATCTTTTTTTCCGCGCAGTACGTCATCATGCTGTCCGGCCAATGAATCATCGGTATTTCTATAAATTTAAACGTGTTATCGCCGCCTGATATCGTATGTCCTGTTTTTACGACATTTATGTCTATATTCAATTTGTAGTATTTCCCGGCGCCTTCTTTTAATTTTGCAGTACCGTAAAATTTGGCGTTCGGACACATTTTTGCTATATACTCAAGAGCTCCCGAATGATCAGGTTCCAGATGATTGAGTATAACATGTTTTATTTCTTTCGGGTCAATAATCTCAGAAATATTTGAAAGGAATTCTTCTTCAAATCCTTTGTCGACTACGTCTATAAGAACGGGTTCTTTATCTTTTATAAGGTATGAATTATAAGTGACGCCTTTTTTAGTAATATAAGTGTTGCCGTGAAACTTTCTTACGTTCCAGTCGACTATGCCTACGGCATAAACATTTTCTGTGATTTTTCTCATAACATGCTCCCGAATGCTTTAAGTAAAAGTTGTAAATTATTTTTTATCTTCCGATGTCTGCGAACACTGCGGACATTTCCCGAGGAATTTCTCATACATTATGCCGCACTTTTCACATTTTGCAAATTCAATGAAATTGCGGTTGCAGAAATTTTCTTCTCCGCAGACTTCTTTCATTTCAGTTTCACAAAAAGAACAATTGCATTTTTTCTCTGCCATGATTATACCTGCCCGTTTTTTTTCTTATAATCTTCAATAGCTTTGTGAAGCGCATCCGCTCCCAGATTTGAACAGTGCATCTTATTCGGAGGAAGTCCGCCGAGTTCCTGGGCGACTTTTTCATTTGTTATTGCAAGAACTTCTTCAATTGTTTTTCCTATTGCCATTTCAGAAACCATGGATGAGACGGCTATTGCGGCTCCGCATCCGAAAGTTTTAAATTTTACATCTACGATTTTATTGTTTTCAACTTTGATATAAAACTTCATCATATCGCCGCATACAGGATTTCCTACTTCTCCTACTCCGGAAGCGTCCTTTATTTCTCCGACATTTCGCGGATTAGCAAAATGGTCCATAACTTTTTCTGAATAAAATGCCATATTTCCTCCGTATATTTTTAAAATTTTATTTCAATTTTCACAATGTTCGTGTTCATGTTCATAATCTGTTCCCGGTCCGGCTTTCATTCTTTCTCCGGTTTTTATGAAATGGTCGTAAAGAGGAGACATTTGTCTGAGTCTTTCGACTATAGCAGGGAATTCCTTTATTACGTAATCTATTTCTTCCTCCGTATTATATTTTGAAAGAGTAAACACGATAGAACCCTGTCCGACAGCAGTGTCAACTTCAAGAGCAGTCAAAACATGCGACATTTTAAGGGATTTTGAAGCGCATGAAGAACCGCTTGCAGCCATTATGCCTTTTGCATCCAAAAGAAGAAACAAAGCTTCTCCTTCAACAAATTCTATTGAAAAATTTACATTATTTGGAAGTCTGTTTTCAATCGGGCCGTTTAGATAAATAAACTTTATGTTATCCTTAAGCCCTTTTATTAATTTATCTCTTAAAAACTGTATTTCTTTTGAATTTTTGTTCATTTCGTTTAAAGCGAGTTCGCATGCCGCGCCGAATCCCACGATAGCCGGAACATTTTCGGTTCCCGATCTCTTTGAAAATTCCTGTATGCCGCCGTCAATCTGTTGTCTTATGCCTATTCCTTTTTTTACAAAAAGAGCCCCTGCTCCTTTAGGCCCGTACATTACGCTTGCCGACAAGCTCAGCATATCAATTTTTAAAGCTTTTACGTCTATCGGTATAAAAGCCGCTGAAGCAACGGCATCAACATGAAAAACTATATTTTTTTCTTTTACAATTCTGGAAATTTCGCTTAAATTCTGGATAGTTCCTATTTCCGTATTTGCATGCTGTATCGAAACAAGAACAGTTTCATCTTTTATCGCTTTTTTTAGTTCGTCAAGTTTCAGAAATCCCTGTTTATCAACAGGGACTAAAGTTATCTCAAAGCCGTTTTGCTGAAGAGTCTTTACGGTATTTAAAACTGAAAAATGTTCAATTGCCGAAACTATAATGTGTTTTTTTTTCGCTGTTGCGGAAAAACCTTTTAAGGCCAGGTTATTTGATTCAGAAGCGCAGGAAGTAAAAATAATCTCATTAGCGTCTGCATTTATAAATTTTGCGACTAAAGTCCTTGACTGTTCGACGGCATCTTTTGAGATTTGACCTAAAGAATATATGCTTTGGGGGTTACCGTAGTTTTCTTTGAAATAAGGTAACATTTTCTCAAAAATATTTTCATCAATTTTTGTATTGGACTGATTATCAAGATATATGCTTTTCATATTAAATTCAATACCCAACCGTATAAAGACAGCAAACGAAAACAGCTGTCAAAATTTGCCGCAAAAGTAAAAATCTGTCTAATTATATCTTTTCAAACTGATCTTTGCCTACTCCGCATACAGGACATACCCAATCTTCAGGAAGTTTTTCAAAAGAAGTGCCTGACGGTATATTCCCGGCCGGATCTCCTACAGCAGGATCATACTCATAACCGCAAACTGTGCATTTAAATTTATCCATAAACCCTCCGTTTAAATTAAAATTTATAACCCGAATAACTTGTTTATTGTTTCTTTTGTTTTTGTTTTGGTTTCTTCTTTTGCTTTGCTTTTTTGTTCTGATACAGTTTCGTCTTTTGCTTCTTCTGCTCCGCTTACTACGGTATCATTAGCAGTGTCTTTCATCATGTCGTAGAATGCGTTTGTTTTCTTGCCCGTATTAGTATTAGTGCCTGACATATCAGCAATTTTTGTATCGGAAGGAAGCGAAAACTTACTGTCGCTTACTCCAAATTTGAAATTTGTCATATTTATCATGCCGCCGTCATTTGTTTTTACGCATGTCGGAAAGCCAAACTCTTCTGTTAAATAATATTCTGTTACGGCTCCGTCCTCGGTGCTTTGAATAAGATTGCAAGAATACCCGTTCATGGTTGTTTTTTTTATAAATACGGCGTTTTCCGGTATTTTTGTTGAATCAAAAGAATCAAGCCCATTCTGGTTTGTCGCTTTTTGAAGAGACATTTTAATTGCTGATTTGTTTTTAGGCGTATACATATACATTGATTCGCCGTCTATTATGGTAGTCATGCCGTCGAAATCCATTCTTGATTTGTTATTTTTGTTGTAAACAATGCCTTTTTGGATATTTCTGTTATTTTTATCTATAATTTCCATATTGTAAAATATGCCTTTTGCAAGGGCGTATTCAACTTTTTTTGAAGCAGTTTTAAAAACAGTTTTTCCGTCAGCATATAAACATGCTGAGGCAATAAAAAAAGCGGACAGAAACACAAAAGTTTTTTTCATTACAACCTCCCTTTCAATACGTATATATTTAATAACATCTCTTGGATTTTGTCAAATGAAAAATAAATTTGTTTTTTTGCAAAAAATTCACAAATAAAAGTTCAAAAATAATATTTTAAATGATAGAATAAAAGGGGCGTAAAATGTATTGACAAAAAGGATTTGCGGCAGTATACTTAGCCTAGAGAGTTTTTAAACAAAGATCAAAGGTAAAAAAGATGTGTTTTTTAAAGAGCTTTCCGAACTGTATTTTTTTTGTCAGGGCTGCCGTCTGCTGCCTAGTCTCGTTTGTCGTGGCCGCAAATATTATATTTTCTTCATTTATAATGGACAGCAATATTAATTTCAGCGAAGTTTCAAATATACAAAAGGATGTTTTTTCGACTTTATTTTTTATATCCGACGCGTTGAGTAAATTTTCTTCTGATATTTCAGGACGGATTGTCCCGCAGAAAAATTCAGACGCAAACCCAGTTCAAAAAAAACATAAAAAGGAAATACCCGTTTCCAATGACGGCGTTTTACAGCCGAATACGGTGAAAGAAAATATTATAGTTGAAAATCATAACTTTTTAATTTTTATTGTGCCGGAAATACTTTCTTTAACGGACTATGACAGGCACCGAATGTGTCTGCTGCTTGTTATTTATTTTATGGCAATGATGTTGTTTTTTGCATCGGTAAAAAATGCGAGTGGTTCTTTTGCGTATAAATTTATAAAAATATATTCTGATAAACCCGCTTTTTTTTAAGCGGGTTTTTTCTTTGGGAGCCGATATGAAATTTTTCTCCGATAATTTTGCAACCATAAAATTAAAGAAAATAACTGCTGTTTTTACAACGGTGTGTTTTATTTTTACCGGCGTGTTTGTTGACTTTGCTAATGCAGTTGTTGCCGATAATAATAAGTTCAAAGTTGATAATTCTTTTATAACCTTGCCTTCGGACGGTATTTTAACAAAAGCGATTGATTTCGGCAGCGATGAAATCATAATAAATATTCAGGATTTGCATTCTCACGCGCAGACACAGAGAAATATAGCAAAGATAATAAACTACATAGATTCAAAATATAAAATCGACGGATTATATCTTGAAGGCGCATATGCGCAGGTTAACACTTCATGGCTTAAAGACATGAGAAAAAACGAACTCGGCAGAATGATACTTGAAGAACTTGTCGACGCAGGCCGTTTGGGAGGAGTTGAATATTATTCCGCTGTAAGCGATAAAAACACTGTAATAAACGGGATAGAGGATAAAGACCTGTATGAAAGAAATATAAAATTGCTCAATAGAATAATTGAGCTTCAGCCTGAAATAAACAGTGTTTTTTCAAAAATGGAAAAACAGCTTGAATCCGTTAAAAAAGATTATTTTAATAAAGATACGGAAAAACTTGATAAACTTGTAACAAAATACAAAAGAAATGGAATAAGCGCGAATAAATACTATGAAAAACTTGTAAAAATTGCCAGAAAGAACGGTATTGATTTGTCTTTATATCCTAATGTGAAAGCGTATTCTGAGCTTTTAACGGATTCCAAAAATTTAAACATTGAAAAAGTGTCAAAACAATTCGGCACATTTGTAAATATTTTAAAAGCGGAAATTAAGTATTCCGCATTTGCCGAACTGGCCAGAAAAAGCAATAATTTTAAAGATATTGAAAATATTGCATCCGATCTTCAGCAAATTGCCTCAAAAAATCAAATATTTGAAAAATACAAATTAAATAAATTAAAAGAATTTTTTGCTTATATTGAATTCAGCAAGAATGTTAACCTGATAGAATTCGTCAGAGAAGAAAAACAGCTTTTAAAACAATTATATGTAAAATTAAGCAAAAATAAATATGAGGCGGAAGTGGCATTTTTATACGAATTTACGCCTGTTATAAAAGAATATTTCTGCGCAAATATAATATCTGATGACTATATCAGGTTCAGCGGCGATTTTAAAAAATTTAAAAAGGTGTGGAATTCTTATTTTCCTGAAAATACAGCCAAACAGCTATACAAATACGAACAATTGCTGTCGGAATACCATGGGAATAACATCAAGAGAGACGGCATATTTGCCCAAAAAATAATTAGTGCCGCAAGCACAGGACAGTCTGCGGAGCTGGAAGGTCAGAACGCAATTGATATCTTAAAGAATGAAATCGGCGGTAAGAAACTTAAAATTGTTGTTACCGGCGGATTTCACAGCAGCGGGCTTGAGAGAATAGCTCGCGAGAAAAAAATATCATACATACAGATAACGCCGAAAATAACAAAAGATTCCGGCAAGGCCGAAGAAATTCATTGGAATATCATAAAGGGATACAGGGATGTTCTGGATAATACTATAAATGCGAAACCTCTTACCGAAACATGGATAAAAGTTTTATTTCCGGAAATAATAGAAAGGGCCCTTGCCGCATCTCAAAATATGTCTGAAATGCAAAAAATGCCGTCGGAAGAACGGTATCAAAAAATAAAAGAAGTGGTCGACAATGCCCTTAAAGAACATGGCACGGATGAAGAAATAACTGTAACTTGGCAAATCAGGGATTTTGATAAAGATAAAATAGCGATTAATGCGGTGTATTCCGACAACAGCGGCACTAAAGAATCCGTACAGAAGCGCGAATATTTTTTTGATATAAAAACTTTAACGTTGTCAGGGGCCGAATCAGACGCAATAAAAAAAGATATTTATCCGAAATCAGACGGCTTAAATGTCACATCCGTTCTCAACGGAATGTTTAAAAATACAAAAACATTTTTTTACAATTTATATACAGGAGTCATAGCTCCTGTCTGGGAAGAGTTTGTTTTCAGATTTATACCTTTTGCCGTTGCAGGAAGCATTGCTGCTTCCATGCCTGTTTCTTTGACCGTATTTGCTGTTGCATCTGCAGTCAGTTTAATATCTTTCCCGTTTGCCCATTTTATTGCAGACAGAATGTTTTTGAGATCGGCGTATGAACCGAGAACGTTTAAAGATTTGATTATTCCTTCACTGATTTTCACTTCAGTGTATTTTATTGCGACCGCGTTGTTTCCGGCAGTTCCTTTAGCGGGTTTAGCGGCTTCAGTTATAGCACACTCGGTTTATAATTTGGCAATAATAGTTTCAAAAAATATAACTGAAAATACGGGTAATTTAGTCTTTAAAAAGATTGTTTCAAAATTTGCCACAGCCAGAATTGCTAATATATTTGATATTAATTCTTTGCCTGAAGATTTTGATATTAATCAAGAATTGGAATCTTTGATACAGCGTCTTACAAAATATACGGATGAATCCGATTATACCGTAAGAAAATATTATTCGAATTTTGAAAACACAGGCCATAGTCTGGCATCTGAAATAAGAAATATCCAGCAGGATTTAAAAAATTCCGCATCTCTTTCCGAAAGCGCGAAATATGATATTTTCGCAAAATCAGTAAACAGATTATACGAGATAATGGTTATATGCGCAATGACGGATACATCAGAAGAATATACGTCATCTCTTGTATTTGTGAGAAATTTTCTGGGAAGTTTTTATCAAAGCGCCATATACGTTAAAGATAGTGAGGGATTGTCGGTATTTGACAAAATAATTGACTTTGCCATCACTAAAAAGAAAATATTTTTCAGTTACGGCGGGATTATAGAACATTTAATTGATGATTTATATAAGGATAAACGCGAATTTTCAAAGAAAATATTGAAAGCTTCTTATGATGCCGGTTTTTTCAAGAACGGGATTGTGTTGCGCAGCGTTATAGGTTTTGATCTGGCAAAGTTTTTTTATACTACGGTTTCAAATGACGGCGGCGGCATTATTGTTATGGGATACGACGAGCCTCTGTTGTCGAAAAATGAAATAAAAAGATTTATAAAAAATGATGCCGCTGTAAATAATCCGGAGTATAATGTTTTTCTTAATGATGTAATTTCAAGAATACAGTATTTTAAGACGCTGGATGTTTTTGCAAATAATCCTGATATTCATCAGACGACAGAAAATGTTTTAAAATCATTGAAAGATATTGATGGAACTTTAAAAAAAGATAAATATTCCGTCATATCGGAACAACTCAATGTTTTGAGCGAAGAATTTATAAAAGCAGACGTCGATGTAAATGTTTTCAGAATTTTTATGCCTGTTTTTATGTTTGTAAATGCAAAAAATTCTGACGATTCGATTGCTGTTAGAGTTTTTAATTTTGTTTTACAGTCAAAACTTGCCGATAAATACTCAAAAGAAAAATTATCAACCCTTGCGACAATAGATAAAACAGATTTTTTATTTGAGGCATCCTCAAATATTTTCTTGACGGATAAAGAGCTGGGAGTATCTTTGCTTGCAAAAATGAAAGAGGTCATAGAAGCAAATCAAAATTATAAAGAGCGGCTCTTGCTTGGACGTATTTCTGAAAGAGACAGGGCGTATAATTTATTGCCTTACGGCTGGTCAAAAGCACTTCAATCGTATTCTGATTTGGAATTATTTTATGATGCGATAGGCAGACCTTACGAAGAATTAAACGAGAAAAGCACAGTATATGAAAGATTCTTTTACAGACCGGATTATTTAATAATGCTGGCAAACATGCTTCCGGATGCCGTAACCGGAAATGTAAAAAGTTTTTCATCTCCGGCAACTTATTTCAGAACAAAAAAACATGAGGCCGGTAGGATCATACGCGATGCCGAATCTGAAAATAAATTTGAAATTTTTAACGACATTCTTGAAAATAATATTCTTGCTTTGGCCGAACTTAACAGAGGCAATGAAGATTCTCTGCGGGATTCTTTATTTTTTCTCGGCAGAATGATAGAGGGACTTAAAAAATTTGACACACAGTATCGTTCGCACGGGTTAAACGCACAAAAAGCTTTTGAATCCATAGATAAAAATTTAAGAGGCTCTATATCTGCAGAAATGCTGGCAGAGCAGAATAAGCTCAACTTATGGTCTGCCGATAAAATAGATGAAATAAACAGCGTTCATACTCTCATAAATGCCGTCCATCAGACTTCAATATCTGTATTTATGAATCTTATTAACGAGGAAATAAAAAAAGACAGTGCAAAGGAATTTATAATAAATCCGTCACAAAATAATCTTATAATTTATGATTTTTCAAAAAAGGGAATGAGACCGGAAGTAAAAGATTTTCTTGCAAAGATTACGGAAGCCAATCATCAAGGAACATTGTATATAAGCGGCGGAAGAATTTTATATAACAAAAAACTCGGAGCGCACAGCGTTTCAATATTTGTGGATTTTGACAACACCGAAGACAGCATAACATGCACTTTTTACGATTCCGGCAGAAGCGACGGAAACGCGTTAAGAACTACTCTTCTTGCAACGCTTTTTGCAATGGCGGGATTTGATATAAGCAGTTTTGACAACAAGGTAGCGGGGTTCGGAGAGGTCTCAACTGGATTATGCGAATTAAAAGCAGTCTGGAGCTGCGGTACTTCGGATCTCAGAAACGGAGACAAATATGCCGAGTTTTTTTCAAAAGCTTTTTCAGTTGTCAACAATACAAAAGACCTTGATTACAACCTGCAGGGGCTTGAATATGATAACGATAAAAACTTTTACCATGAATTTGCGGTTCCTCAATTGACGCTTGAAGATTTCAAAAATATAAAAGCTACAAAGAAATTTCCACAACAAGCCTATGATTTGTATTTGATTGAAGATAAAGGCAAAAAACATTCCTCTTTTCTTGAACAGCTCAGAGACAGAAGTGCAAATTTCATGTCCTCAAAAAAAGATGATTTCGGGCCTGTTTATGATTATTTCGGACTTAACGGCTCTGACAGAAACATTGAAACGGTTGAAAAGATGTACGTTGAAGGAAGAATAATCAAAAATGAGCTTGGAATTCTTGAAATTAATAAAAATTATAGACCCATGTCAAAAATAATTGAAATATTAAACGGCAACGAATGGGAAAGAGACATATCCTTTAAACAGGCTCAGCTTTTAAATCTGATAGATTATTCAAAAATACATTTCAGGACAGAAGGCTATATAGGCGGCATGATAGTCAAATCCGGCACAATAAAATTGGCTGACGGGTGGTTGTCTGTCAAAGCTGTTGTTGATGCCGAAAGAGAAAGAATGCAGATGGCTTTTGTTGAGTATATCGGCGTTGAAGGCAGCAGGACTGAAATGGATTATGAAGATTTAATATCGGTATTGCAGAAAAACGGGTATGAAGTTGAAAGACAGTCAGAAAGAAGCAGTTCTGAAAAGAAAAAAACAATAAATATTCTGCGTGAAAAAAATCCGTTTATGAAAGAGACGCCTACGGCAAAAGCGACAGGATTATCTTTGGGTACCGGCGGCAGCATAACAGGAAAAGTAGCCTATAACGAAGTAAATTTAAAAAATGACAATATTTGGATAACACAGCAGATAATGAAAGAAAGCGTTGAAAAAATGGATATTCCTGCCGGATTTTGCATTACAAGCGGAGGAATTTACAGTCATGCAAGCATAGTCGCAAGAGAGAAAAATAAACCGGCAGTGCTGCTTCAGGGAAGATGGACGGATAATGAGATAGAAATAAAATATTACATATATAGCGGCAGAGAAAGAAATGAAGGCGGTTTTTTCATAAGAGAAACGGTTGAACATACTGTAAGAATAAAGGCCGGAGATATCATCTTGATAAATCCTGAAACGGATGAATTGCTTTTATTCGCCGGCGCAGAAAAAAACAAGCTTGAAAAGTTACAGCAGTTTATAGACGGCAATAACATTGAAGGACTAAAGCAGTATTTGCGCGCAAATGAATCTGATTCCGATATAGGCAGACTTGTCGAATATGTTTATTATCAGTGTGCAGGAAACAGCCGTTTGAAAGATATTCTCGATATGCTTGTTGCCTGGGGATATGAAGATAAAATAGGCGCAAAAATAGACGAACTTAACGGTATATACAAAAAAAATAAACTTAAATCTGTCCGAAATATAATTGAAAATATTGAAAAGACTGAAGATATAAAAGAATCATATGTTCTTATTAAAACAGCAGAAAAACAAATAAACAACATAGTTTTAAGAAAACAGGATTCAGAAATAAAATCTCTAAAAATTAAAATTGCCGAGAAAAAACGCGAGATACTTGCCGAATATATTCACTATATTGAAAGTTTTAAATTGTCTGTCGGAAAATTGATAAAAAAAGACAGTTTCAGCGCTGCCGATATTGATTTAGCTGTAAAACTTATAGAAATGGCAAAGTACTGGAAATATTTCTACGGATATAACGGCGTCAGAGAATTGACAGATTCTTTAGATAAGAAAGTAAATGCCAATATAAAAACTGACGGAGAAACAATAACGCTTGAAGGAGAAATAAAAACTTTTTCCGAAATAGCTTCATCCGATAAATTAAAATTTGGTTCAAAAACAACGGAACTGGCAAAAATAAATAATTCAGGGCGCGATTTCGGGATAATGGAAGGGGTTGGCATAGCAAGCGGAGTTCTTGAAATATTTTTCAGAGATATCGGCAAATCTGCACAATACAGTGCGTCAATGCGCGAGTTGGAAGATATAATAAAATCGAAAGATATAGCCCGTTTTAACAGAGCATCCGAAATAGCCGCTCAGATTATTCAAATGATAAAAGATTCGGACAGCAAGTTAATTCGTGATTATATAACCGATATGAAAGAACTTAAAGAAGGTCAGAGATATGCTGTCAGATCATCTGGAATCGGAGAAGACGGAGCCGCTTATTCTTTTGCCGGCATGGCAAAAACAAAATTGAACCGTGACAGGGCAAGTTTATATTCCGATATAAAAGAAATATGGATGTCTTTTTTTGAATCTGACACAATAAAGTATATGATAGAAAGCGGTCAGATTGTGAGGCCGGCAGTATTAGTCCAAAAATTTATTGATAATATTAAAAGCGCCGGCGTTATATTCAGTTCGGATGCCAACGGAGATTTTAATATAGAAATAGTCCGCGGAATCGGAGAAGGCCTTGCAAGCGGCAAAATAGATCCCGACCGCATAAAAGTTTTTCCAAGAGACGGCAGAATAGAATACAAAAGAGCTTTGCAAAATAAAAAGAAAATAGTAGCTTTGCCTCAGGGCGGGATTCAAATTGAAAAGCTTGAAAATATTGAAAAAATTAACAGAATTACGAATGAAAGTGATATAAGAAAAATACTTAATTTGGCCTATTCTTTAAGACAGGAATCAGGATATCCAGTAGATATTGAATTTGCGATAGACAGTGAAAACAATATTTCTATACTTCAAAGACGCCCCGATACGGCATTCAATTCCAAGATAAACGAATATGAACTTCGAAAAGAACTTTCTGCCGCCGCAAAAGAAATGAATTTGCAGTCTGCTGCCGACAGTCTTTTGACAAAAATAAAAAATCAAAAACTGTACAGAATGATTACGATATCGGTCGTTCCGGCCGTTGAAGAGCTTATATTCAGATTTATTCCGTTTTTTGCTGTAGGGCTTATTTTGGCGAATCCTCTGTCAATATTGCCGGTTGTTATAACATCGGCGGCTTCGATATTTACATTTTCATATGCACATACCGTTGCCGATAAATTGATTGCAAAAAGTGAAATAAGAGACTGGAAAAACTTTTTAACGCCGGCAGTGTTATTTACGGGCGTATATGCGGCAGTTTATTTCTGTCTTGGTGCTGTGTGCCCGTTTGTATGGGCTAATTTTGCGGCTTTGTTGTTGTCTGCAAGCGTCCATTCAATATACAATAAACTTGCATTGGACGGCAAAATCAGAAAACCCGTTGCTGAAATATTAAATGATGAAAATGAAATGGCAAAAACTATAGAAAAAATAAAACGTTTAAAAAAAGATATTCTTGAAGATAAATCCGGCAAAATATGCTTTGTATGTTCCGGCAATACAGATCGCAGTGCCGTTGCGGAAATGCTCTTTAAATCTTTAATGAGAAAAAGCGGCAAAAAAAATATAAGAGTTGTGTCAGGAGGTGTTTATGCGGTCTCTTCTGAATTAGGAAACGGTTTGAAAAACGAATATGTGTCTGAACTTGGCAAATACGGGGTAGATAAAGATATTCTAAATGGTTTTACGACTGAAATGATTACTCCCGAACATCTAAATTCCGACTATTTTATAGCTGCCGGTGAAAGACAGAAAAATGAATTAATAAGATTTGGCGTAAGCCAAGACAAGATAATAACTTTTGCGGAACTTGCCCCGAGCCTTGTATCTGACGAATTGCCTGATCCATACGGGAACAGAGAACTTAAAATTAAAGTTACTGCATTGATTAATCAGATTTTTGAAAACAATTTTTCATCGGAATCATTGTTGAAAGAGCCTGAACAAATTCAAAATTCTATAGATTTAACACATATAGCCGATTTAATAAAGACTCTTCAATCAATCACATCAGGCAGAAAAGATATAATCAAAAATATAATAGATAATCTGTCGTTGATTGAACCAGGCACTCCTGTTGAGACCAGAAATGAAATAGTTTTCAACCAAATAATACAGCTTAAACAGATGTTTGACAACCCGAGAGAATATATTTTTAAAACTCTTATTCCTTTGGCTGTAATTACAAAAAATCCGGAAACGGGCAAATCGGCTATTTTTGCTTTTATTGAAACTCTTGAAAGAGAAAAAGTAAAAATTGACGAAATGGCAGAAAGAAAAGATAAAGACGGTTATTATGTCTATTCTGAGAGAGAGCTTGACAGGTATTATTCAAGTTTAAAAAACTATACCATGGATTTATTTGCAATGGCTTATCCGGTAAATAGTGACAGTGCGCTTGAAATAGTAAAAACTGCCAATAAAATGGGCTTTATAGACCATAATGAAATTCCGTGGTCTTTGAGAGACGTGCTTAAAGATTATGAAGATGTAAGAAAATATTTTATTGCTATTTCAGAGCCCGGAACGGATAAAGATCTTGTCGCCGGGATTGAACAATCGGTCGGGTTGCTCAGCAAAATTAAAATACCGGATGAAAAAATAAATGCGGATAAAGAAAAAATATCGGCAAATCTGGATTCATTTAAAACATCAATAAATACTTCAAATGCCCAGGCGGCTGATTTTGCAGTGCAGCAGCTTTTGCTTTTGGCGGAATCTCTTATGAAATCCGGAGATCTGAAATCAGGCTCAGACATTGTAAAGGCATTAATGCCGCTGAGCAGACAAATTGTTGCAAAAACAAAAAACATTAATGAAAAAACACTTCAGAAAATGTTTTCTTTGTTTGAAATTTTTTATAAAGCAGGTCAAAAAGAAAACGCCGGAATCCTTGTCGCTTATTTTATTTTTACGCTTCAATCTTCTGATTCTAAAGATAAAACGAGAACAAATTCAAGAGCATGCGAATATATAACAAAAGCTTCAAACATTATGTTTGACAGCATCAAAAATCTTGATCAAAATAACAGTGAGTATATAAATACTGAAAATGAAATAATCTCAATATTCCGAGATATCGCTGAAAACACTTCCGGTAATGTAAGAGTTTTTACAACTATGTTCGATAATCTCGGAATTAACGTAAAAACAATGACTGTTTTTATAACTGCGCTTAAAAAAGAAAATATTACGGCAGTTCCTTTTATTCCTCAAACCGGTAAGATAGAGTATTCTCAGGAATTTATAGATTTAATTACAGATTCATCTTCTTTTATAATTATTGAGAGATTATGCCAAAGGCTTTACTTCAATCAAAACGGCAAACAAGTTGCCCTTGCAATTATAGAAAAACTGTTTAAAATCGCCGATGATCCTAAAGAAAATTTTGAAAGACGCAGAAAAGCCGCCGTTGTTCTTGGAAGGACTGCGGCTTTAATATACAGTGATATAAATGACGATCAAATATTAAGTCTTGAAAGAATCAATAATCTTTATAAGGTTCTCAATATTGATTCTTCTTTACAGGAATCAACGGCGTATTTTGAAAATATTTACGGATACAGCAGATACGGCAATCAGGAAGGATCCGATAAATTTGATTTTACTCCTCTTATAACTAAACTGCCTGTTGAAGCGGCTTCAAAGAATAAGCCGGTTCTTAAATCTCCGGTTTATGCCGAACACAAAGGACATATAAACAGAGATATTCCGGAAGTTGTTATTATGATAGATGATTTTAACAGTCTCCAGGATATATTGAAATATAACATAATCGTGCTTGAAAGAATAAAAACAATGACTGAACGTTCTACAAAAAAAGATTTTGACAAAATTGTGGAAATAGTGTCGGGTATGATAAAAATACTTAAGAAAATAAATGCCGAACACGGCGATGCCGCAGAAACCGCTTTAAACAAAATATTAGCATCTCTTTCTGAAACGGAGTTAAATTCTGCCGCAATGAAAGAGCAGTTTCAATTGTCTAAGTGGTCTGAAAATAAAATATCTGAAATAAAAGAGATACATACTTTGATAAACGCAATACATCAAACAAGCATTCTAGATTTTAAACAAAAGATAAAAGATATCGGCGAGATTGGCAAGAATAACATACGTACTGCCAAATTTTCGCGCGGCGACACAGAAATTTTGGCTTATAATTTATCCGACAGCGGTAAAATAAACAGGGATATACATAATTTTTTGGCAAAACTAGCCTCAGACAGAATCTCTATAGACGATTTTGTTTTTAAAGACGATATTCTCGTATGGACTACAAGATTATTTGCCCACAGTGTCGATATATTTATTAATTTCGGAGAAAAAGACAGAGGAATTTCAATATACTATAACGAAAACGGAAGAAAACCCGGTTATGCCGAAAGAGTAAAATATTTTACAGAAGTTCTGCGGAAACTCGGATTAAATGTCGAATCCGATACTGTTGTCGATTATTCCGATAAAACACCCGGAACATGCGGGTTGAAAGCTGTTATTAACAAAGATTTCGGGTTAAACGAAGAGACGGATATCGCAGGAATAGCCGCAAAAGTTGTTTTGCTTTATAAATATTCCACAAATCTTGATATGGAGTTGGAAGAGTATGTCGACAGATATTCCTATGATTCATATGTTGAAACGGTATTGAACAAACTTGTTGATAAATTTATAGCCGGTGAAATATGGTACGGGTATAATTTTGTCTCAAACGGGCAGACTGCTTTCAGAGAGAATATGATTACGTCAAGATCTTCAAAACCGAATTACGGCACAGTAAAACAGATGCTTGATGAAATTCTTGAAAATCTGGGTCTTGAAAAAATGCCCGAAAGGCTTCCCGGAAGGAATCCTTATGAAATAGAACAAAGCGTGATAGACAAATATTTTAATAACCCTATAGAACAGGCTTATGGCGAAGGAAGGATTGTTTTGGATGAAAAAGGAAGACTTGTAAGAAACAGAAATTATGATATGATGAATCAGCTTATAGAAGCTATATCAAAAGACGAATACGATACTCTCAGACAAAGCAGAATAATAAATCTGCTAAGCAGATCTTATTTTAATTTTAAAACCGTCGGATTCATAGGAAACCTCATGTTTGTTACAGGCACTATGAAACTTTCTAACGGTGAAAGTCTCTCTGTAAGAGGAGTTATGAATCCTTATACCAGAAGATTAAAATATGCTTTTACGGAAATTATATCCGGTACCGGCAGAAAACAGCTTACTAATTCAGAACTTGCAGAACTTTTAATATCGGAAGGATATAAAATATCCACAAAACAGCAGCTTATAGGCCAGAAAGAAAGAGCCAGAATAAAGAGTTTTTTAAGCGCGCAAATACAAAACACTGACAGTCCGGAAATTTTATGTGTTGGTACTTCAGACGGCAAAGGCACTTATGTCGCAGGCAATATTACTTTTAAAAGAGAAAATGCCGGACCGGATGATATTCTGCTTGTCTCTTTTACGACTCCGGACGATGTGAAAACCATAGAAACGGTAAAGGCCGTTATAACTACAGGAGGAGGAACTCTCAGCCATGCGGCGATAACAACAAGAGAATTAAAAAAACCTTCTGTCGTTTTAAACGGTGCTTCATTTAAAGAATATGAAAAGGCTGCCGAGGTAACATATTATACATACGAAAAAGGCATTGAAGAGATAAAAGGGTTCAATGTAATAAAAGCCAGAGAAAACACTTTTATTTTAAAAGAAGGAACTAAAGTTCTTATAAACGGGGAGACTGGAAGAATATTGCTGTTTAACGATATCAATCAATCTCTTCTTAAAGAATTACAGTCATATATTGAATCCGGTGATATTGAAAATATAAAGTCATTTTTTGAAAAAAATAAAGATGATGCAAATATTAGAAAGCTTGTAGAATATATTTATTTTCAGACCATAGGCGAAAAATCCCTGGAAAATATTATGTTTGTTTTATTTGATGATTCAATGCCGGCATCAGTAAAACAGAAAGTCAAAGAATTAAATGTTGTTTATGTTAAAGAGAAATTAAGAAATATATCG